>LUMJ01000157.1_pt1 | contig 48016 bp, 55 predicted proteins | sample 729631 | NCBI WGS metagenome assembly LUMJ01 (sample SAMN03860266, study PRJNA289734) | marine metagenome | biome: seawater column; feature: ocean; material: water; isolation source: Red Sea water column Station 22 - depth 500m | place: Saudi Arabia: Red Sea | collected 2011-10-15 | depth 500 m
CATGGAACTAAGCTCGACCAATGATCGAATCACCGCCTTGAGTATGCGTCTGGCACACACCATCGAACGCCAGGCCGGGTATTACGCAGTCGTGGTACCTCCGGGTGTAGATCAGGGCCAGCTGCCATTTATGAGCCTGGCGCTTGCTGCCGAACTTGCCGGCTGCGGCACACCCAGTCTGGCTGGGCCTGTACTGCACCCAGAACACGGCTTCATGTATTTTTCCGCCCTGGTCACCACGTTATCGCTGCCGGTTGACGGACCGTTGACCCACCCTGCCTGCCCAGCTCCGGCCTGCGTGGAGATGTACCAGCGATCTGGTGCAACCCCTTGCACAACCACCTGCCCGATCGAAGACAACGGCTGCCTGGGCGGCACCATCGTAGATGGCCGCTGGACCGAACGACAATATGATCGCGGACGCTGCATGGCACGGGTCTACAACTACTGGGTACCCACCTTTCAGAAAATACTGACCGAGACATTGGATGAACCAGACAACGAGCAACGCAGGATGATGATCAACTCGACCCTGTTCAGTCGATCACTATGGTCCATGACCTATGCCAACATCAGCCAGGGCCAGTGTTTTGAATGTATGCGCGTATGCCCGGTCGACCAGGCCAATCGCCAACTAAGCTAAACAGCATCTTCATCACTGGAGAGACCAGAATGAGTTTTTTCTACATTGACCCCAAAACCTACCAACAATACCGGGACCAGGTAATAGAGATGTCACAATCCATTCAGGTGAACTATCCTGAGAACCTGCCGCCTGAGACAAGGCGACCAGGCTTTTCCGATGAACAGATCGCTGAGAAGCTTGGTCTTGATACTGCAACAGTTCGCGAAATCCGATGCGTCGCTGAAAGAGAATACTACGGTCTCGATGAATGGCAGAAGGCGATCGAATTCAAAGAGCGGGCCTGTCGTGGCTATGCCGAACGCGGTCTGTCTTCTGTGACCAAACGGTATTTTGACGCCCGCAAAAATCAGAACTGAACATGCTGGCCCTGGTGGCAGCCCTGATCCGGGCGCGCCGGCATTTTGCACACCGCCCAGCGTTTCTCATTGAGGATGGAAGGCAGATCCACTGAAAAATTCCGGACTGATTACCTCTCTAATGATTCATCCCGCTGGGCCAATAGTGTAGACATCCATGCCATGACGCCGGGAAAAAAGAACAGTATATTTTACGAATCCCTATCGCCCTCTGGATTGGTTTCATATAAACCCAATCCATTTTCACCTGATGGGGATGGGCGGGATGATCAATTGACCATCCGCTATCAACTCCCTTATGAACAGGCCGCCGTTACATTAATTATTTTTGATGTAACGGGACGAAAGATCGCCACGCCCTACTGGAATCAGGTTTCATCTCAAGAGGGGTTGCTATACTGGGACGGCAAGCGAGCCAATGGCGATCCTGCCCGAATCGGTATTTATATTTTCAAATTTGAGGCACGAGATATAGGGACAGGGCAATCATGGGAAGATATTCAAACGGTGGTTTTGGCAAAGCCATTATGATTCTTAAATTAATTGGGATTAAATACAAAATCGATCAATGAGGAAATAAAATGCAACGACGCGAATTTATTAAAACAACATCTGCTGCAATTGGCTACACAACGATGGGAGTTGGATTGATGGCATCCATAACAAACCAGACAACCGCTACACAACGCGCATTAATTTTTGATGCCATGGGAGAAATTCGTGAAGTATATCCCCGAAAATTAATTAGAGAGATGTTGGATAGTGGTCTCAATGCCATTACCGTTACCCTTTGTGATCCGAAAACATTTGAACTGGAGGCTTATGATACAGCAATGGAAGGCATTGCACATTATGATCGCCTCATCTCCAAACAGCATGATTTATATATGAAAGCGCTTCGCACTTCTGACATTAATACAGCTCGAAAACAAAATAAAATGGCCATATTCTATCTGTTTCAAAATTCTACTCCTTTCGGGCGCAACCTAGAATTGGTTGATACATTTTATAACTTAGGGGTTCGCTCAACACAGATCACCTATAACTATCAAAATTGGGCAGGGGCAGGGTGCAAAGAAAGAACCGGTGCCGGTCTGACACATTTTGGGATTGAACTGGTTAAAAAAATGAATTCGATTGGCATGTTAATTGATCTTTCCCATGCCAATATGCAAACAATGGCCGATGCGGTTGATGCATCTGATGCACCTGTGATTGTCTCCCATACAGCATGTCATGCTGTATATAAAAATACCCGAAACACTACGGATGAAAATTTAAGACGGGTGGCAAAAAAAGGTGGTGTGATCGGTATATGTCAAATCAGGCCTTTTGTGACGAATATCAGGAAGGGTGCTTTCGACCACTACTTAAACCATATTTTGCATGCCGTTAAAATTGCCGGCATTAATCATGTGAGCATTGGCAGCGACCGCGATCACCGCGTTATTGAAATGACTGATGAATATATCGCCGAACTCAAACGGGAAGAAGGAAATAATTTCGATGCAAGCCATTGGCCCCTATTTATAGATGAACTAAACGGTCCTCGAAGGATGGAAGTCATTTGGGATGGTTTAAAGAAAAAAGGCCTTTCAGAACGGGAGCTTGAAAAGGTAATGGGTCTAAATAATTATAGAATCTATAAAGAAGTCATTGGATGATATTTTCATATCAGTTTGTGGGAACCAATCCATAAATAAGACGTATAGATACAAAACTAGAAAACAAAAAAGAATTGAACTGCCTATCTAAGGTGGTCAAAAAACTCAAAAAATCATAAGCCTCCACTTTATTTTATTGAGTCTTCATAAAGGCCTATCCCATAATTTGGGGTGGGCCTTTTTTATTTCAAGACACTATTATCACATCCCTTATCTGAGATAAATTGGCGACCTTCTTAACAATTTTTCTTATGAGACTGCTCAGCGCTTTCACATTAATCATCCTATCCATTTCGGCGCAGGATTACACTTGGCCGACAGATTTGGGTAAACATTTGTCCTCAAACTTTGGTGAATTTCGTACCACGGGATATCATCTTGGATTGGACATGAAAACAAAAGGTACCACCGGCCATCCTATCTATGCTGTTTCAGACGGATACATATCAAGAATTGTAACCAATTATTCCGGATTTGGCCGCACCCTTTATCTGCAAATGAATGATGGACAAACAGCCGTATATGCCCACCTAAGCAAATTTACACCGCGACTTGAAGCTCGGTTAAAGGAAACACAATTAGCAAATCAATCTTATATGACCAATATTTTTCCTTTGGCTGATGAATTTAGGTTTGAAAAAGGTGATGTTATTGCTTATTCAGGAAACACCGGATTTTCGTTCGCGCCCCACCTCCATTTTGAAATTCGGAATGAATTCGGCCAAACATTAAATCCCCTCACCAATGGATTATCCCAAGCAGATCGGCTGGCCCCTGTGGTAGAAGAAGTATCTCTTACTCCATTAAGAGCGGATGGCTGGATCAATGGAAATCAACTGCCTCAAACTTTTTCATTATTTCGAGATAAAAAGGGAGAATACCATTTCCCGGATACCATCAATATTGCGGGCATTATCGGTTTGGCCATTAAAGCGTACGATAAAAGACAGGGTGCGAATAATATTTATCAACCTCACCGTATCGAAGTTTACATTGATGAAAAACTATACCATACGCTTCAATTTGATCGATTGGATTATAAATGGCTCTCGACGGCGAATTATATAAAGGACTATCGCAACGCCCGATTGAACCTGGGTGATTTCATTAAACTATATCGAAATGAAGGTGATCCGATGGTGCCCATCCATGCGGACTCAACCAACGGAGTTCTGGATCTTACGCCGGGTTTCCATGATATTAAAATCTTGGTTATGGATGTGTTAAAAAATAAACGCACCATTCATGGTACTGTTTTCAAAATGCCGCCCTTTGAAATCACGTTAGAAAAACTGGGCGAAACGGAAGAGCTTCTTTCTTTTATGCTTCAACCAAAAAGCATCACCGTCCCCATCGAGTCTATCGTTGCCTATTCATTTACTGCCTATGGATTCGCAGAGGCGCAAGTAGATATACAGTCTTCAGAGCCCATTGAGACAGGGCGGATTATTACTATTTCAAAAAAGCAGGCTAAACGAAAGGCCATCCAATTCATTGCAAAAAATACATTGGGAACCTACTCTAAGCCAATCCATTGGGTAGATAAAAAACATACAGGCGATCATTTGAGTGTTAGGGTGGATATGGACATATCTCAAACAGATGCAGGTGTTTATGTACAAGTCCAGCCGGAACAAGTTGTGAATGCGAATATTTCTCTACGGCTCAAAGGTGAATATCAATATGAAACTATACCCCTCAACCACATTCAACCGTCTGTGTATTTGACTCCACCAATTGATCCGACTATGTTTAACCAAGTCGATCAAATTGAAGCCATATTGACGGGTTCAATAGAACGACAAGTTCGATTTGATTTCCCTTACACCGTTGCAGGACCAGACACGGCCGTGACCGTAGTCTCCAAGGATAGTTATTGCTCCATCCGCACCAAAAAATCTTCTATTCCTCAATCGACACTCATGTGGATCGAAGCCGTACACAAACATGCGAAGGTAAAAAAGGGAAAGCTATTATCACGTGTTTATCAGCTTCAGCCATTTGAGCGTCCCCTATTAAAGCCGGTAAATATTGGCATTCGATATCCAGCCAAATTCAAGGATCGAGAAAAAATTCATCTATATTATTATGATCAAAAAGAAGGATGGTCCTTCATCCCTACTGAAAACAATAAGGAGCGGAAAGTACTGACCGGCTCAGTAAAACATCTGGATGCAGTGGCCATTATAGAGGATACCTCTCCACCCAAAATTAAATCCATGCATCCCGGCCATAATGGTAAATACCCTACCCTTGAATTGAATCAGTTTAAAATAAAAATTGATGATACTCTGTCCGGGTTTGATCCGGTAGAAGATTCATTTGAATTTAAATTGAATCATCAACCGCTCATTTATGCGTACCAACCCAAGACAAAAGAAGTATCTTACCAATTAGACGGTCCTTTGCCTATTGGCACTCATTCCATCCAATTCACGGCCAGAGATCGTGCTGGGAATGAAGTCTCCCGCAACATTGAATTCACAGTGTACTGATGTTTTTTCCCTATAAAGATGATAATCCTCGGGTGCTTATTCCGTACGTCACATATGGATTGGTTGGTCTCAATTTATTTGTATTCGTATTTCAATTCAGCATGGGCATTAAGGATCCTGAAGCAGAAGCTATCTTCATTTATACATTTGGATTAATCCCTGCAGATTTTTCCATTCTCACCATGTTTACATCCATGTTTCTTCATGGAGGATTTGCACACATTATGGGGAATATGTGGTTCCTGTGGATTTTTGGAGATAATGTAGAAAGTACCTTGGGGCATGTTCGCTATGCCCTCTTTTATATCCTTTGTGGTGTGGCGGCCAGTTTATGTCAAGTGCTTATGAATCCCGGTTCTGAGATTCCAATGGTGGGTGCTTCCGGTGCCATTGCAGGCGTGTTGGGTCTCTATATGATTCGCTTTCCCCAAGCCAGAGTTCACGTCTTTATTTTTATTCTCATTTTCTTTACTACAATTCGTGTCCCGGCAATTGTTGTATTGGGCTTTTGGTTCTTCAACCAGCTCACCAATGGGCTCGGATCATTGGGTTTAGACACAACTGGTGGTGTAGCATGGTTCGCCCATGTGGGCGGATTTATTGCTGGCATCATGCTGCACCAAGCATTTAAACTCATTCATGTTGATCATTAATTGCGGGGAATCCAAATGAAGTCATTATTCAAATTACTATTCTTTTCACTCATCCTCATTTTTGCAGGATGCAGTGGGGAAGGAACAAAAACTGCTGACTGCGCCACCACTGAAGCAGGGCGAGGGCATATTGTTTCCATACTTCCATTTGGTACAATCGGCGTGGACTATCTCAATGACCTGATTCAAGATAACAATTTGGATATTGGTGTCACCCCCGAAGTCGGTGTAAAAGTGTTTAGCATTGTTTACGAAACCGTGGATTGGAATGGTGACCCCCGACAAGCATCCGGTGCCATCTATATTCCGGATGAAGATAGTGAAGGGAAATCTTACCCTATTTATTCAGGGCAGCATGGCACCGAATCTAAACGGTCCAATGTGGCATCCGTAACGCCACTACGCGGTTTTGATGCCATGTTTATGGCTTCCATGGGATATATCGGATCATCCGCTGATTTTTTAGGCTTAGGCATTTCAGATGATGTGGTCCACCCATACATCCATGCATTTGTAGCTGAAGGTGTGGTGGATAAACTTCGTGCAGTAAAAAATTGGCTCTGCGCCAACGAAGTTCCAGATAATGGACAGTTGTTCCTAGCTGGTTATTCTGAAGGGGGATATGTGGCCATGGCCACCCATAAGTTGATTGAAGAAACATATAGCGAAGAATTTATCGTGACCGCTTCTGCGCCCATGGCAGGACCTTATGATATGCGTTATGTACCCATAAGGCTTTTCAATCTGGAATCCTATCCTCAGCCCGGATATTCAGCGTTTACATATATGGCATATAATGAAATTGAAGGGATGAATCGCCCCGCCAATGAATTTTTCCAAAGTCCATATGCAGAAAAAATCCCAGACCTCATGGATGGATCAAAAACCATTGGTGAAGCCAATAAAGAATTGACCACGGTGGTTAAAGATTTTTTTACTGAAAAATTCTTAGCCGATTATTTGGGGGATGGGGAGCAAAAGCTAAAGGCTGCATTCGCACGAAATAGCCTTGTTAGTTGGTCCCCAAAAGCGCCAATCAAACTATTTCATGGAGATAGCGATACCTATGTCGGGTATCAAAATGCCGTCATCGCAAGAGACAGTTTAAAAGCAAATGGGGCAACCATTGATTTGATTACCATCCCGGGAGGAGACCATAACAGCTCGGTGTTTGTTTCCTATGCCGGCGCATTGGCATGGTTTGAAACATTAAAAAAATGAACGAATTAATAAATAAAGCGATTCAAATGATGGATAGGTCCCGCGCTCCTTATTCAAATTATAAGGTGGGTGCCGCAGTGGAGACGGCGGATGGAAACATCATCGGCGGATGCAATGTGGAGAATGCAAGTTATCCCTTATCCAACTGTGCGGAGCGCACAGCTTTATTCACGGCTGTTGCTGAGGGATATTCTCAGTTTAAAGCCATGGCTGTTTCCACAGAAAATGGCGGTGCTCCCTGTGGAGCTTGCCGCCAAGTGATTTGGGAATTATGCGGAGATATTCCAATTTATATCTGCAACGAAAATGGGTTGGACCATGAGACAACCAGTGGCACTTTACTACCAGAACCTTTCGATGAGTCAAAGTTAACATGAGTGTGTCTCCCATTTTAATCGGTATTGCAGGCGGTACCGGCTCTGACAAAACATCCATCGCCAAAAGTCTTTTGCAGGAATATGGAGATGGGGAGGTGCCCGTTATAGAGCTGGATGCCTATTATCGAGATCTTTCACCAGATAAGATTTTTATATAATTTCACACCTTGCACCTTTTATTGAATAAATATTTATGACACTTACACCTACAGATGCCGGCTGGATCGAAGTGATTTGCGGCAGTATGTTCAGTGGAAAAACTGAAGAATTGATTCGGCGGATCCGTAGGGCAGAAATTGCAAAAATGAATACGGTTATCTTTAAACCTAAAATTGATGATAGATACAGTTCCAACCATGTGGTTTCTCATAATCAATCCAAATTGGAATCAAGACTGGTCTCTAATGCCGCAGAGATTATTGATCAATCAGAAGGCATGGATGTAATTGGGATTGATGAAGCACAATTTTTTACAGAAGAAATTGTTGATGTGTGTAAAACATTGGCCCAAAATAATAAGCGCGTGGTTGTGGCCGGTCTGGATACAGATTATCGTGGCAATCCGTTTGGGCCCATGCCCCAGCTCATGTGTGAAGCGGATTATCTGGATAAATTTCGTGCCATTTGTGTACAGTGCGGAAATCCTGCATCATGCAGCCAGCGCACTACATCCGACTCAGAACAAGTGGTGATTGGAGAAACTGATGTGTATGAAGCTCGCTGTCGTAATTGTTTTGAGGCACCGGAGGAATAAATGATTGGCTTACTTGGGATCGTTGTTTTGCTTGGCATTGCTGTCGCCATGTCGAATAATCGTAAGCAAATAAACATTAGAATTGTCGCTTGGGGACTGGGACTCCAGCTTCTGTTCGCACTATTCATTTTAAAAACGTCTATCGGCAAACCCCTTTTCGAATTCTTAGATAAAGCCATTTCAAAATTAATTAGCTTCTCAGATGCAGGCGGTGATTTTTTATTTACTTCATTCGTTCCGGATGTAGGTTTTCATACTGCTTTAGTCAATTTTGCATTTCGGGCTTTACCCACCATTATATTTTTTTCGGCCCTCATGTCTGTTTTATATCATTTGGGAATAATTCAGTTTGTAGTGAAATGGATCGCCAAAGCCATGCAAAAAACCATGGGGACCAGCGGTTCGGAAACATTAAGTGTGTCCGCTAATATTTTTGTTGGCCAAACAGAAGCGCCACTCATGGTCCGGCCATTCATTAGTAAAATGACCCATTCTGAATTAATGGCGGTGATGGTGGGCGGGTTTGCTACTGTTGATTATTTACCCTGAAACAGAAGATTCTGAAACAATGGGCGACCTCAAAATTGAGGTTGAAAGAACCAGTTCTAACGCCATGGAAGCATTAGGCAACGGCGCTTCGGATGGATTAAAATTAGCAGCCAATGTTGCCGCTATGCTGGTGGCATTTATATCCATCGTGGCAATGGTGAATTATTTGCTCGGCTTTGCGGGTACATCCATCGATCAAATACTCGGACTCATTTTTCAGCCACTGGCATGGACAATGGGCGTCCCATGGGAAGAGTCCGCATTGATGGGTACTCTTATGGGTAAAAAAATCGCCTTTACAGAATTGATTGCCTACGGTGACTTGAAGGGGATTATGGCATCAGGACAAATTTCGGAACGCACCGCTATCATTGCCAGTTATGCACTCTGCGGGTTTGCCAATTTTGGTTCCATTGGAATCCAATTGGGTGGTATTGGTGCCATGGCGCCAGAAAGAAAAAAAGATTTAGCCGCACTGGTCTCCAAAGCCATGATTGGGGGTGCATTAGCATCCTGGCTCACAGCCACAGTGGCCGGCATATTAATTTAAACACATAAAGTTGGAAAGTTTATGCGTCTCATATTTTTAGGCCCTCCCGGTGTAGGAAAAGGAACACAAGCCAAGCGGGTTTGTGAACATTTCAGCATCCTTCATTTATCCACCGGCGACATTCTTAGGGCAGAAATGGGGGCAGAATCTGAAATCGGCCAAAAGGCTAAATCATATATCGACAATGGTCAATTGGTCCCCGATGAAGTGCTCCTCGGCATTATGGATAATCGATTAAAAAAAGAGGATGCCCAAAATGGATATTTGTTGGATGGATTCCCACGCACCATTCCACAAGCAGAAGGGTTAGACATTATTATGAACAACCTGTCTCACACATTGGATGGCGCCATCAGCCTCACCGCAGATGAAGACGAATTGGTCCAGCGTTTAATCAATCGGGGTTTGGAATCTGGACGAAGTGATGATACACCAGAGGTTATCCGCCAGAGACAAAAAGTATACTGGAATCAAACCGCACCCTTGCTGAAATATTATCAACAGAAAAATATGATGAAAGAAGTGGATGGTTTGGGAGATATTCCTGAAATTACTGAACGAATTTTAAGCGTATTAAAATAAAATGTTAAGAATAGGACTCACCGGCGGTATTGGCAGTGGCAAAAGTACTGCAAGCCAACATTTTGAATCTTTGGGCGCATTTGTAATGAGTGCAGATGATGCGGCTAAACATATGATCGATACAAATGAAACCGTCCAGCATGAACTTATTTCTGAATTTGGAACTGATATCATTGATGGCACTGGAAAGGTGGATAAACAAAAATTGGCCCGTGTGGCCTTTCAGGATGAAGACCACCTCACCCGATTAAATTCTGTAGTCCACCCCTATATATATGATTTAATTGACAAAAAATTCAATCGTGTACTTCAAGAAGGCAAACATGACCTATTTATTGTGGATGGTGCATTGATCTTTGAATCGGGATATGATGCCCATTTGGATTACATTATTGTGGTCACGGCCCAGCTTAAGCATCGTATGGAGAGGGCCCTTGGCCGAGAAACCTTATCAAGAGATGAGATTCTTAAGCGAATCGAATTTCAATGGCCGGAAGAAGAAAAAGTAAATTTAGCTGATTTTGTCATTCATAATGATGGCACAGAGGACGAACTCATCAAAAATGTGGAATCCCTTATAGAAAAATTGACTTGAGTAGAAAAATTACTCAATTCAAATTGTCTTTATCTTATACCTCGCCTTAAGGCCCGGGGTTTATCTAATACCTCTTTCATTACGATAGCCCTTTTTAGATCATCCATGTGGGTGAATAATGGGCCAATTCCTTTATTTATTTCTTTATGATTCGCCCTATAACGATATTCTTTGTGAGTGGGCTCCGTTTTCGGTAATGAAAGATCTTCAAAGACCACATGGTCATGTTCTTCAGGCACCTGAACCGGTTCAGGTGCTTCTTCTTCAACAACATATTCAAAGTCTTCAAGTTCATCTTCTTCTTTTTCCTCATCCATCCCAACCATTTCCTTCAAATCGCCAAACATATCTTGAAGAAATTCTGCCTCAAATGGGTTTGACTTCTTTTCAGAAGGAGATTCGGATTCAGAGGGTGCCTGCTGTTGACGTTTTTTGAATAACGCCGACAGCAGGTACATTACCGCTAAAAGGATCCAGTAGCCGATCCCTTCCATTTAGCCGTTATCCCGCTCCGGTGGTGATGTAGATTCACTTTCTGAGCCACCTGATATGGATTCACGCATATCGGTATCGGCTTGGATATTTCTCATATTCACATAGTCAAAAACACCCAGTTTACCTTCGCGAAATGCCTGAGCCATGGCCAGAGGCACTTGGGATTCAGATTCAACCACTTTAGCCTGCATTTCTTGGGTGCGGGCTTTCATTTCCTGTTCTTCAGCCACAGCCATGGCGCGCCGTGTTTCAGCCCGTGCCTGTGCTACACGAAGATCCGCCTCTGCTTGATCCGCCTGGAGTTGAGCGCCCACATTCTTACCAACATCCAAATCAGCGATATCAATGGATAAAATTTCAAAGGCCGTTCCCGCATCTAACCCCTTTTCTAATACTGCTCTTGATATATTATCCGGATTTTCTAACACACCGCCATAATCGCCGGATGAACCAATTGCACTCACAATACCTTCACCCACACGGGCAATGATCGTATCATCCGTGGCGCCACCGACGAGCCCAGGAATATTGGTTCGAACCGTCACTCGGGCCCGGGCCTTCAGTTCAATTCCATCTTTGGCCACGGCCGAAAGATACCCATCTCTGGGTGCATCAATAACTTTAGGATAAACGCTTGTTTCCACAGCTGATTTCACATCTCGTCCTGCTAGATCAATCGCCGTTGCCGTTTCAAATGGCAATGGAATGTTCGCTTTATCAGAAGCAATTAAGGCCATCACTATATTCGCTACATTTCCCCCGGCGAGATAGTGCGTTTCTAACATATCGGTTTTTATATTGGTCAAACCAGCTTTGTGTGTATTGATTACCCCATCCACGATAAGCCGCGGTGCTATTTTTCGCAATCGCATCCGGATGAGATCAATAATGGTAATCCGACCAAAGCCTAGACTGACCATCCCTTGGATCCACATCCCAATGGGGACAAAATAAAATAACAGAAAAACAAAAATTAGTAGCAATGCTAACATGATTATTCCCATGACATCCATGATTTACTCCTTTGAGTTAAGTTTTTTTACAACCACCCGATTCCCATCAACCGAGAGGATTTTTACTTTACAATTTTTTTCAATGAAGTCCCCTTCACTCACTACAAAAACGCGTTGATCATCCACTGTTATCCACCCTGAAGGACGGAGGTCTGAAAGTGTTTCCCCTTCTAATCCCACTAGGGTTTCCCATCCTACGGATGAACTATATCCTGCTTCAGCCCCCTCCACACCAGGAGCGGTCAACTTTTGCCAAAAGGTTGTTTTGATCATGAGCTTAAATAAGAGGACTAGCCCAATCAATCCGCCGATAATACCGATGATAAATCCCCACATAGCCATGGCTTCTATCTCCGGACCAACAGGCGTATCCGGCAATAAAAGCGCATATAACCCCCAAAGAATTAAGGCTATCCCCCCAATCCCTGCAATCCCAAAACCAGGGATCACTGCAATTTCTACTATTATGAGGGCAATCCCCGCTAAAATGATTAGTACATCCGTCATGGTGGCGAGTCTTGCTATAAATGATGCTCCCAATGACAAAGCCAAGCAGACCAACCCGATTGAGCCGGGAATCCCCCAACCCGGACTTTGGAGCTCAAACAAAATGCCCAAAAATCCAAATGTAGTGAGTAGGGACGCAACGACTGGATTCGTTAAAAATCGAACAATGGATTCGGACCAGTTCTCTTTGGTGTTTTTAATGGTGGCATCCTGCAAATCCATGGATGCGAGTAAGGCATCAAATGTTTCCTGTTCATCATCGGCCATTTGATATTTTATGGCCAATTCTGTCGTTAATGTTATGAGTTTCCCTTCTTTTCTGCCTTCCAAATCATTGACTTCAACCGAGTCACCGTCAATGAATAAATGTGTAAAAGAAAGGTCTTCGTCCACCATTCCTTTTGCAATATCCACATTCCGATTCCGACTTTCAGCAGTAGCGGCCATTTCTTCCCGCATATAGCTGATAACTTTTTCGGTACCTTTTTTCCCGGAAATATCTACAGCAGTGGCCGCACCAATCGTACCGCCGCTTGCCATAACTATTTTTTCGCAAGAGAGAGAAATCAAGGCGCCTGCAGAAATGGCTCTTCGATTAATAAATGCAACGGTAGGGATATTGGCACTTAAAATGGCATCTTTAATTTGAGTGGCTGCATCCAGTCGACCGCCAAATGTATCGATATCAAAAATAATGGCCTCTGCACTGTCTGCTTCGGCCATTTCAATACTCCGTTCTATAAATGGCGGTAATCCTAAATCGATGGTGTCATGTATGGGCACTTTGTATATCACCTGAGACACACCAAAGGTAAAAAGGAAAATAAGGGCGGTTAAAATGTGCTTCTTCATTCACCTGAGTTTACCAGCTATCTTCGATAAAATCAATGATGGTAACGCAAAAAGGAGTAATTTCTAGTGTGATGACTGTAAAGGAAAAATTCACTTATCGCTTTTTAAATATGCTGGCGCGACACCTTAGCCGGAAATCCCTTTCCAAACGGATGCGGTTGGCTAACCGATTGGGAGCCTTCGCTCATAATCGCATTCCCATCCGAAGGCAAGAAGCCTTCAATAATATTAAGCGGGCTTTTTCTGAAAAAAGTGATTTATGGATTTCAAATACTCTTAAATCTACCTATCGAACTGTTTGCGCCAATTTTACGGAATTATTGGCTCTACCTCACTCAATGCAATCCTTCAATTTTAATATTGAAAATCAACATGTTTTAGACAATGCTTTAAAAGAAGGGAAAGGGGTCATCCTTATCACAGGTCATTTTGGCCTATGGGAACTTTGGGGCGCATGGTTAGGCCATAAAGGATATCCATTATGGGGAATCATCCAACGGCAAGGAAACCGTGGTGCAGATCGATTTTTTATAGAAAAGCGCGAAGCCTATGGATTGCAGCAAATTTATAGAAAATCCTCTCTCGATAATATATATAAACTGTTTGAAGAAAATAAAATGGTGATTTTAGCCAGTGATCAAGATGCAAAGCGGAAAGGTGTATTTGTAAAATTCTTCGGACATCCGGCTTCAACACCAAAAGGGACGGCTATATTTCACATGCGAACTGGTTCACCAATGGTCTTTTCGGTGTGCAATCGGGAAGCAGATGGTTCTATTTCTATTTCTTTTTCTAAAGTAGAAGTCAATGGCGAAGCATCCATTGAATCTATCACCCAATCCTATACGACCTTGCTTGAGGCAAAAGTCAGAGAATATCCTGATCATTTTTTCTGGTTTCATCAAAAATGGAAAACCCAATTGCCCGCATGAATCAGGGATCACCTAATCGAATATCTGCTCAATCAGATCATGTCATCCAAGCGGCCGGCAATGCCATTTTATATGGGGGTGTTATTGTATATCCCACCGATACACTTTATGGTTTTGGCGTGGATGCAAGAAATGCGTCTGCCATTGACAGATTAAACCAAATTAAAGGGCGAGTATCACCCATGAGTGTAATTGCACCCAATGCCAGTACGGTATTGTCATGGACGGACATTTCATATGAAGATTGGGAAATGGTCAAAAAATTTTTACGGGGGTCCACCACTATCATTCTTCCCGTAAAAGAAGGTATTGTTCACCCCAGCATTATGGGGGGGGATGGTACGCTGGGCATCCGAATTCCTGCCCATTCTTTTGGACCGGATTTATGTGATAAATTGGGATTCCCTATTACCACCACATCTGTAAACCAACATGGGAAACCGGCATTGAATAACCCCAATGAAATTGTAGATGAATTTGGAGAAGCATTTGATTTATTAATTGATGATGGTGAACTGCCCGAATCTACTGGCTCAACAATTTATAAACTTGAAAAATCAAAATTAAAGGTCATTCGACAGTGAAAATTATTAATACAATCATTCTGCTTTTTTCTCTAATTATGGCAGAAGATGTCCCCTTTAAAGTTGGCGAATCATTAAAATATTCTGCCGAATTCAATATGGTGCCCGTTGGTGTTGCAGAATTAAATGTAACTGCAATTGAATCCATAAATAATATCGAAGCATACCATGTTTATTTTTCAGCACGCACGCGTGGATTGGCCGATCAACTGTTCAAAATCCGAGACCGGATTGATATATGGATGGATAAAAGTGAGTTGTTTACCCATCGATTGAAAAAAGACATTAATGAGGGATCTTATCATAAGAAAATTGATGTGAAATTTGATTATGATCAATCCATTGCAAAAACAGAAACTAAAGAAGTTGAAATTGATTTCAAGGCCAGAGATTCTTTTTCAATGTTTTATTATTTAAGAACCATTCCTCTTATTGAAAATAAAGTTATGTCATTTTCTTCGTATGAAGGCAGGCGAATCGTTCACTATAATCTGCAAATGACAGGGAAAGAAACCGTGAGAACACCACTGGGTACCATTTCGTGTAAGGTGGTTCGACCTTTTCGAGAAGGAAAAAATTTATTTAAAAACCAAGGTGATATGCAAATATGGATCAGTGATGATGAGCGCCGTTTACCGGTGAAAATCCAAATTAAAATGAAATTTGGATCGATGACCTTATTGTTGAAAAAAGTTAGTTAATACTCGGTGGGGTAAGGCATGCCCCATTCATGCAATATTTTTAATTTCCGAACAATCTTCCCACATCATTTACGATAACGGTAATCATGAGCATAAGCAGCAACACCATGCCAATTTGCTGAATTGCCATCCGCATTCTTATTGTAAGAGGTCGCCGGATTATTCCTTCAATAACTGTAATGAATATATGACCGCCATCCAATCCAGGGATGGGCAATACATTTAAGAATGCAAGGTTACAGCTGATTAAAGCCATTAGGGATAAAAAGGGTATCCAACCTGCTTTCGCCGTTTCACCCGCCAATTGGGCAATCAGGATTGGTCCGCCTAACTCCTTGATTGATGCCTGTCCAGAAGTAAGCATCCGAACAGAAAGAATAATCATTCCAAATCCTCTAGCGGTGGCATTGGCACCCATTTTCATGCTCTCAAAAAATGATACCGGTTCATATTCATAGTTGGGATATATACCAATCACACCCACTGTATCCCCAGTTGTAGGATTAAGTTGAAAACTGGTTTCTAATTTCACAGTACCAGTTTCTCCATTTCTCGAATATGAAAGGCTAATTTGCTGATTGGGTCTTTTATGAATTTCTGATGTTAGGTCATCCCACTCCTTAATTTTTTCCCCTTCAATGGCAGTAATGACATCGCCTGTTTTTAATCCCGCCATTTCTGCTGGCAGTCCCGGTAAAAGCTCATTAATAACCGGCTCCTTAGATATAACCGGTTTGCCCGTATGATTGGAAAGTCCTGTAAATATTACAAATGCCAATATGGTATTCATGATGACACCGGCACTCATAAACCAGATTTGCTTCCATTTAGATTTGCTCATCAGTTCGTCGGGTTTATGATCAATATTTGTATCCATACTTTCATCGATTATACCGGCAACTTTTACATATCCCCCAAATGGAATTACGGCAAAACAGTATTCAGTGCCTGTCCCTTTTCTGCCCGATAGCGAAATGGTTTTAGAATAAAAAGGGGCCCATTCAATTTTGCCTTCTTCATTTCTACGATAGAAATAAAACCGGAATTCCCATCCGTCAGGAATAGATGTAAAAGTCATGAGCCTCGGGGGATAACCAACAGAAAAACGTTCTACTCTTACTCCAATGGATCTGGCGGCCAAATAATGGCCCAATTCATGAATAAATATCAGTACACCCAAAAGGATGATGGTTGCAATTAATGTAGTCATATTATATCATTTATTATTATTTAATTGGATAGGCATGTACAAATCGTGTTGCCCATGCCTCCAGTTCAAAAAGATCTGTTAATGTAGGGTGCGAAACCCAATCATGCTGCGCGCAGGCTTTTTCTATAATCGCTGGAATATCCATAAAACCGATCTCTTCTTTTAGGAATCGGTACACAGCCTGCTCATTGGCCACATTTAATACGGCCGTCATGGTGCCTTTTTTCCTCAACGCTTCATAAGCCAGTTCTATACAAGGAAATCGATTCATATCCGGAGATTCAAATGTGAGCATTCCCACATCCACTAAATTTAATGCATCCCAACTGGCAGGTGCATGCTGTGGATAGGTCAATGCATATTGAATCGGTATTTTCATATCCGGGACACCCATTTGGGCTTTTACTGATTTATCCTTGAATTCTACCATAGAATGAATAATAGATTGGGGATGCACAACAATCTGAATATTATCAGCATCCACCCCAAATAGCCAACGGGTTTCGATAACTTCAAGCCCCTTATTCATCATTGTGGCTGAATCAATGGTAATCTTGCGACCCATATCCCAATTGGGGTGTTTTAATGCATGGGCAGGGATGATTTGATTAAATGTATCAATATCCCGAGTACGAAATGGACCACCACTCCCTGTAAGAATGATTCGATCAACCTCATCCATATTTTCACCGACTAGGCATTGCCAAATGGCAGAATGTTCGCTATCCACTGGGAAGATTCTTGAACCAGAAATTTCTTTCTCCTGTTCGATAATATCTCCGGCCATGACCAAGCTCTCTTTGTTGCTCAACGCCACATCCACACCTGCCTGCACCGCATTAATTGTGGGCGCCATACCAGAGGAGCCTACCAACCCATTGAGCATAATATCAACATCATTGCGACTGGCTAATTCTAATAATCCTTCACGGCCTTGTAAGACTGTGATCTTATTGTGCTTTAATTCGGATCGAACAAAATCCGCTGCTTCATTATCAATAACTGCCACAGCATCGGGACGATACTTCTTCGCCTGCTCAACCAAAAGATGACCATTTTTGTTTGCACTAAGCACGGCCACATCAAATGCGTCATTCAAATTGTCAATTACATTCAGTGCATTCACACCGATTGATCCAGTAGAACCTAGAATGGATATTTTCTTCATAATTAAAATGTGTCCATAATGCTTATGGATATCAAATTATAATTTGCCCCAATACATAATTCAGGAATTGCCTTCAACCCAAATAAATTAAAGGATGTTCCCACATTTAAAAAATTGGTTTGCAATTTTACTTTGGATGGAGAGTCCTCTCCTGCAATCCCAAATGGATTAACATCAACTTTATTCAATCCCAATCCGATTTGGATGGGGATACCTTTCCATTCCACAATTCGCTTACCCATAAATTGAAGCCCCGTTAAATATAATTGGTCGTGAGCGTTCAATCGGCCAGCATCTAAAAGCACTATCCATTTAGATCGTTCATCCTCCTTCCCCGGTGTAAGAGACATCCCCCATCCATACAACTGTACAACACCTTCACTGGCACCATAACTTGCTACCCTTCCTCGAAGGGATAAATTCCATGACACTTTAATTTCTCCATGAATAATTGGAATCATACCTGAATTAGAAAATCCTTTATTCATAGTAGCGCCTAAAGCAATTCGTCTCTCCTTGGGAATTCCCATTGTGGATTGGTGGGCTGTGGTCAGACCGCCATAGCGGTATAATTGTTCGGATTTTTTGTCACCAAGTTTTAACCCGGACAGTGAAAATGATGACCACTGCCCAAAGGTTTGTGTAACTAAACATAAAATAACAATGCGCCGCATCAATAACTCCCCGAAAAAATGGTATTAAATAATACCGCGCTCACTGGATTCTATAAAATCAATAATCATATTAATGTGATCTGATCCTGACATTTCAGATTTGATTTTTTTTAAAGCATCCGTCCGGGTTAGTTTGGATAAAAAATAAGTTCGGTATGCCTTTTTAATTTCTGCTCTGTCCTCATCTGAAAATCCTCTACGCTCTAATCCAATTTTATTAATACCACCAAAACGAATCGGTTCGCCTGCAGCAATAATAAACGGTGGCACGTCTTGAACAGCGCGAAATCCCCCGCCAATAAATGAATGGGATCCGATTTTTGTAAACTGATGTACCATAACAGCGCCCCCTAGGTTTACCCATTCACCCAATTCAACATGCCCACCCAAGGTGGCCAAATTGGCCATAATCGTGTTGTCACCCACAGTACAATCATGCGCCACATGGGCGCAGGCCATGAGAAGCACATTATTCCCCACCACAGTTTTGCCATAGGCAACAGTGCCCCTATTGATGGTTACTGACTCACGAATTAAAACATTATCGCCAATAAATGTAAGTGTTTCTTCTCCTCCATATTTTAAATCTTGAGGTGCTTCACCCAGAGAGGTGTTATGAAAAATGGTACAATTGGCACCAATGGTCGTCCCCCTGCAAATGGTATTATGATTTCCAATAGATGTACCATCACCAATCGTCACCCCATCTTCGATGATGGTATATGCGCCGACAGATACATTTTGGCCCAATTTGGCCTGAGGAGAGATTAATGCTGTGGGGTGAATTGAGATTGGATCAGGCTCCTGCCCGGTCCACCACGGTTGCTTTTAATTTGCCTTCGGCGACAAGTTTATCGCCTACATATCCTTTTCCAACTAAGAGAGCTGTTCCCAGCTTGAATTTGGCAAGGGACATTTCAAGGCGAAGCTGATCCCCGGGTATGATTGGATGTCTAAATTTTGAATCGGATAGCGCAGAAAAGAACATATTCTTTTTCATGGGATCATCAAGGTTATTCAATACCAAAAAAGCCCCTGCTTGCGCCATAGATTCAAGAACCAATACACCTGGCATTACGGGTTGATTTGCAAAATGCCCCTGAAAAAATGGTTCATTAATTGTCACATTTTTAATTGCTGTTAATTTTTCGCCGGGGGTAATGTCAACAATTCGATCCACCAGTACAAATGGATAACGATGTGGAAGAAGGTTTAGAATAGAATAAATATCAAACATAAAATTATTATTCAGATTGCGCTGAAATTTTTGCTGGTTAATTTTCTTTTCGTAAACCTTTTTGATACGCTTTACCAATTCCACATTGGCTGCATGTCCACTTTTTGACGCAATAACATGCCCTTGCAAGGGCATCCCCAATAGAGCCAAATCGCCAATAAGATCCAACGCTTTATGGCGAACAGGTTCATTATCATAACGGAGCTCTTTGCCGTTCAAAGTCCCATTTGCACCTAAACTGATTTTTCGCTTAATACCAAATAAGTCTTTTATGTTATCTGCCTCTGACTGATCAATTTCTTTATCCACAATCACAACTGCATTATCCAGATTCCCACCTTTAATAAGACCATTCTCCTTTAATGCTTTCACTTCACTTAAAAAACAAAATGTGCGTGCAGGAGCAATATCTTTTGCAAAGTTCTTTTCAACCTCATCCAATGTGGTGAACTGTGTACCCAATGTCCGAAATTTATAATCAATCATGAATGTGATTCTAAATTGGTCAGAAGGCATGATATGAATATCGACGCCACGTTCCGAATCTGTGTAGCCTACAGCTTCATCAATGTGTAAATAATTTCTTGGGGATTCTTGTTTAACAATGCCCGCCTTCAGAAGCGCTTCTACAAAATCTATTGAGCTGCCATCCATCACTGGTGGCTCTTTTTCAGTTAATTCGATTAAAATATTGTCAAGTCCGATTCCCACACAAGCGGCCAATGCGTGCTCAACGGTATGAATGCGGACACCGTTCTCTTCGATAGTCGTCCCACGGGAGATATCCACTACATGGTCAATATCTGCACGGATTTCTGGACATCCTTCAACATCCATACGTTTAAACCGTATGCCAAAATTTTCTGGTGCCGGCTTAAATGTAATTTTTGATTCTACACCGGTGTGGAGACCAACACCGATACAAGATGTTTGACTACCAATTGTACGCTGAAATTTTATGTAGCTCATAATCGAGTCAATTCAATACTTTTTCTTCTAATTGTTTTAACCGTTTTTTTAGCTGTTTTACCTCAAGGTAAACTGCATCGCGACGATTTTTTTCACTGATTTCTCTGGCAGGCGCCCCTGAATAAATTTTGCCTCCAGGCAAGTTTTTCATCACTGCCGTATAGCAAGCAAATATAGCACGATCACCAATAGTTACATGGTCGATTGCCCCGGCTTGCCCACCAAAAATACAAAATTCACCTACTTTTGTACTTCCGGCAATTGTCACGTGTGCTGTCAATAAACATCCCCTGCCGATAGAAACATTATGGGCGATTTGCACTCCATTGTCGAATTTGCAATAATCACCAATGGTTGTGTCGTCAATTGTTCCTCGGTCTATCGTACAATTTGCACCTATTTCTACCTTATTGCCAATAATAACATTTCCAATTTGAGGCAACTTTATATGGGTGTCATTATGGGTTACAAATCCATACCCATCGCCTCCAATAACCGCTCCAGAGTGGATGATACAATTTTCACCAATTTGAGTTTGATGATATAAATGAATGTTATGACTTAATGATGAATGATCTCCAATCGTTGCTCCAGACTCAATAACATTGTTTGCGCCGATAGACACATTATCTCCAATTACAACACCTTCCTCTATAATAGAAAAAGGACCGATCGATACATGGGTACCTATGGTTGCTTTTGGGTGGATAATTGCGGTTTTATGGATACCATTATTAAGAGGATATTTAGGTGCAAAATGTTCCAAGACTGAGGCAATGGCTACCTGAGGATTATCAACAACAATTCCATCCTTACCCTCAAGTAATTCTCCATCAGACACAATAATGGCTGAAGCGGGCGTGGATGAAATATATTGATGGTATTTCTTATGGGCTACAAAAGTGATTGTACCATCCTTGCCATCATGGATTGTCGACACGCCATGGAGAGGAAGGGTAGCATCCCCCATGACCGTGCCGTGTACGAGATCCGCCAGTACTTGTAATGTGGTCAAAGACCGCGTTTAGTTTTTGGTTTCAGACGATGCTTCTTTTTTATCTGAGACATTATATTTTCTAAGTTCAAACAAAACGTCATCAGTCAAGTCATGGGTTGGATTCCCGTAAAGAAGGGAAGTGGATCCATCGAGGATAAAATCGATACTTTTCGCAGCAGCAACTTTATCAACAGCTCGTTTTACCTTTGACAAGATATCAAACTCTAATTGTGCTTGACGTCTATACAATTCTCCTTCTGGACCAACCATGGTCACTTGAAATTGCTGAATGGTTGCTTCGCGAGAAGCAATTTCAGTTTCTTTTTCTTTCCGCCACTCAGGACTGCTCATCAACCGTTGGGTCTCAAAAGCTTTTTTAATACTATCCAGTTCCATAACCATCATGTTATACTGAGCATTAACCTGGCGGTATTCCAGTTGAAGCTGGGCTTCCGCATCTTTGAATTCTTCATACTCCGCACGAATGCGGTCTGATTGTACAAACCCAATTTTGTTTTGGGCAGCAAGCATTACTGGCAATATCATTGCCACAATACCTACAGTTGTGATTGTCTTCCTAATCACATTGACCTCCTTGATTTAATTATCATCTACCAAAGATGATTGTGTATTCCCATCCTTGGGGTTCTCCATCTCCGGAGATATCGTCAAATCCATATCCCATATCGAAACCAAGTTGTCCGATCATGGGCATAAAAAATCGAATACCAATTCCGGCAGATCGTTTTAGTTCAAGCGGATCCCTTCTCGGGAATCCCAATGATTGCATTAAATTTGTATCGTTCCAAACGCCACCTGCCTCAGCGAATAACATGGCATAAACAACGGGATTTTCTGAGAATGGAAACCTGAATTCCGTTGAATATTTTGCAACCGTATTTCCGCCAATTCCGCGGCCTTGGGCCGTAAGCGGTCCAATTGAATTATCCGGGTAACCTCTTAACATGATGCCGTAAGGAATACCATTACCACCCATAATGAACCGTTCGTAAGGCGGAATATAAGTAAATTCTTGCCCTACATCTAACTTCCGAATCATGCCCATTTTTAATGAGCTTGTCAGCACAAATTTCCAAAATGTCGGCGTATACCAGTCTAATGATAATACATGTTTATGATAATGTTCATCTCCGCCTAATGAACCGCCAGAAAATGTTGAAACGATGGATGCCGTCGACCCTTGCGTCGGAAATTCGGCACGGTCACGGCTATCGCGACTAATAGATTGTGTAAGATTTATCCCTGTGGATTTTCTAAATGAACCGATATAGTCTTCCAACACATCTTCATCACCCATGTATTCTGTTTGCCGAACTGTGATTTCCCAAAATGCTCTGAAATAGTCATCCGGCCATTTCAATCGGCGTCCCCATTGGAGAGATCCATAGCGCGTACGCTGATCAAATGGATAAAAATAGTAAGAATTTCCTTGGCCTCTAAATTGATACCCCAGTGAAAACCCGATTCTATTCGGCGTATCTTTAAACATGGGATCCATGAACCGAACATGGAAACTTTCATATTTTGCCGGTGTACCGTACGCATTATACACGGACATTTGTGTGCCGATATCAAAGCCAAAAGACAGGACTTGGCCTTTGCCTAAAAAATTGTTGAATTCAATATTGCCGCCGCCCGTCATGCCGTAAATACCTGTAAATCCTACATTAGCGCTGGCTTTATCGGAAGACTTTTCTTCTAGGGTAATATCCAAATCAACCTCATCTTCATCCACAGGAACGACATTGGGGCTTAATGATGTTGGGTCAAAATAATTCAACACATGGAGTTTTCGCATGCTTCTCTGCAGCAGCGTACGTCTGAATAAGTCCCCAGGGAATACATCCAATTCCCGGCGGATTACATTTTCACGTGTTTTTTCATTTCCATAAATATTGATATTTCGAATATAGACTTGATTATTTTCTGTGATAGAAAAGTGAACATCTATGGAATCTTCACCCACAGGTGTAAAAAAGGGCTCAATATTGCTGTATAAATATCCCCGATCCATGTAAAGACTTTGTACTTCTTCAAAAACAGCTTTATCAAATCCGGACTGACTGAAGGCATCGCCGGATGATAAGTTTAAAGCTTTGTCCAGGATCTCAGTTTCGTAAAGCGTGTTTCCTTCCCATGTGAAATTTCGGTACTTATATTTTTCCCCTTCATCCACATTTAGGCGTACAACCAAACCACGTTTTTTTGGTTCATAATAAACTGAGTCTGATAAAATAGTAAAATCACGGTAGCCTTCATCGCGATAAAATGTGGTTAATAAATCCAAGTCTTCCAAGAATTTTTTATTATCGTAGGCCGGTGCCCACAATCGCCACCAGCTCCGAATTTTTGTTTCCTTCATTTGCCATCTTAAGGTGGCTAATGTCAATTTTTCGCGAAGGAATTTTGGTAAAGGAATCCATTTTTTGGTTGCCACCCATCCAAATTGTTTATCACGACCATCGATGACGATATCTTTTATCTTTACCTTTTTGCCTTCTCTAATCTTAAACGTAATATTTTGTTTCTGATCATCCCCTTTGCCAACAGTCTCTGTTTCAGCCTTTATGGTTGCCAAGAAATAGCCGTCTTCCATATACATTTGTTTCATCGTATTAATGGATTTGGTAATAAAGTTTGGCTTAAGACGCATTCCGCGCTGATAGGATAATTTTTCACTGAACTTTTTATCCTTCAGCTTTTTATTGCCCTGGAACATGATCGAGCCCAAAACAGGAGATTCTTCTAGCTCAATGGTAATGAGAATACCATCGGGTGTTTCCCCATCAAAATGAATTTGGATATTACTGAAAACACCCAATTCCCATAATCGTTTTACTGCTCGGCGAAAATCTTCTTGAGATACATCCTGCCCCGCTTGAAGCCCTGCAGTATATAACACCATGTTTTCACTGGTGGCCATATTCCCTTCAACATTGATATCCTTCAGCTTAAAGGATGGAGGTGCCTGTGAAACGGCTATTGTAACAAATAAAAATAAAATAAACTTTCTCATGCAGAAACTTGCTCTCCTGTCATACCAAAACGTCTTTGCCGTGCTTGATATTCAATAATGGCTTTCAATATAGATTCTTCTCTAAAGTCCGGCCAATAAATATCTGTAAGAAACAATTCTGTATAAGCAGATTGCCATAACAAAAAATTACTGATTCGATGTTCGCCCCCTGTACGGATCAGTAAATCTGGATCCGGGACGTTTGATGTATATAATGCGCGAGAGATATCTTCCTCTGAAATTTGTTCTGAATTCAAGTGCCCTAATTGAACTTTATCTGCAATACGCTGAACAGCCATTAATAGTTCCTGACGACTTCCATAGCTTAGGGCTAAAATCAAATTAAGTCCTGTATTATTTTTTGTTTTCTCCATACCCTCTTTCATCCCATTTTGAGACTCAACTGGTAGAGCCTCCAAATTTCCGATTGTGGATAACCGAACATTGTTCTTATGCAAATTATTGATTTCTTTCCGGATAGTACCCACCAACAGTTTCATAATTGCAGAAACTTCCTTTTTAGGGCGAGACCAATTTTCACTGGAGAATGTGTACAGGGTTAAATAGGATACACCAATTTCTCCGCAAACGCGGACTATTTCCCGAACAGAGTTGATTCCCTCTTTATGCCCGGAAACCCGGGGTAAATTTCGAGATTTGGCCCAACGGCCATTCCCATCCATAATGATGGCAACATGGGTCGGTAAATCGCCTTGTTTTAATATTTGTTTTCTTAGTGATTTAGACATAACTCGGATTTCGCAAATTTGCGACTGAAAAACAACGGGCGAAATTACCCTTTCACACGGGCGCAATCAATGAATAATCACTATAGTCTAATTGGGTGATTCGTACAATTCGGCAATATGATGAGCGAATGGTTTAAGATGATCGGGTATGTCCGTATCCTTAAACTCAGATCTGCATTTATAACACTCAGCAGAGTCTTTTATTCGTCGATATAAAAGATAATCAACCAAAGATAATACAAGCAAACTAAGTCCATATGTCCAGGGGACTAAAACTGCGCCAATCAGGATAATGATACATCCGATGGCCTGATTAAAATCTTTTTTTCTATAAAGATGTTTACACCCGCATACGGGACATTCGGTAAAATCTAGTGGATTGGTAAATAATTTAGGTGACTTGCATTCAGCACAATCACTGGATTCAGAAAAAGATTGGGTCTTCTTACAGACTTCGCATTCGATTAAGCTCACACTAAAAATCCAAATTGAAGCAAATAATATTTAAATAAAAGTTCGCCGAATAATATGGATACTACTGATACGTATAAAAGACCTGTGGCACTTTGTGTGGCCTGCAGTTTCAGCGTTCGCCAGATAAAATAATTCAAGACGATGGGTACAAGGTTTCCCATAAAAAAAGCTACGGCCAATAAGAATCCTTCAAATTGAAGCATAAATGCCCAGAGACTATGCTCGATTCCAAAATGATCGACCACATAGTCCACTTTCATATAGATGATGTCCCAAATGGTTCTAATTCCCAGAAGGATCCAAAGGACCAATGTCGCTTTTTTTAATAATCGTATGGGTAGTGCTACCACATTCAAATACCAATGACCTAGAATCATGGCGAAAAACACACCAGCTGTAATCATTGATCCTATCAGCGAAGTAAAAAGAACGCCGTTTTGATTCAATTCCGGTGCAATATTAAAAACAATACCAATCATGGTGGCACATCCAAAAAGAGAAATGCTTGAAATGATAACGTTATTAATACGGTCCGCATTCCAATTCAAGGCTGTAACAATGAGAAGGGAAGCAAGCCATACCCACACATAATATTCAGTGATGCGGTCAGGCGAAAGAAGATGATATCCTGCAACACCCAAAGCACCTACCACACAACACATTCCCAGGTTAAATCGGTAAAAACCACCATCAATTTTTTCTAAGGGCGCAATCCAAAGAAACAAAGGATATACCATTGCATATCCTAAAAATATAAGTACAATGGTATCCGTAAAATAATTAAACATTAGTTCAGGGTATCGATGACCTTTTCAGCAATGCTTTTATAAATTTTAGTTACATGTGCTTCAGGATTAAACGCTGAAATGGGTTTCCCCGCATCCGTGGCCTCCATGATATCTTGAGAAATTGGTATTTCACCTAAAAGTGGTACATCCAGTCGTTCACTTTCCGATTTCCCGCCACCTTGTTTAAATAAATCTATGCGAATGGCAAATCGGCCATCATCGCCCACATCCACAGGTTGTCCCTCAATGGATACGCCATCACCATTGGTGACTTCTCCTTCCAAAAATAGGCCGGACATATTTTCAATTACACCTAGTACTGGTGTGTGGACTTTTTTAAACATATCGGCCCCTTTACGCACATCAGCCAATGCGATATCTTGGGGTGTTGTCACAATAACAGCTCCATCTATTTTCAATTTTTGGGTTAATGTTAATTGTACATCACCAGTCCCTGGTGGCAAATCTAAAATCAAGTAATCCAATTCACCCCAAACCACATCACGAAAAAATTGTTCCGTCATACGTGCCACCAAAGGCCCTCGCCATATCACCGGCGTTTGGTTTCCACTAATAAACCCAAAACTCATAATTTTCATATCCATGTGATCCAGAGGGATCAATTTCCGGTCTTGAGTCAAATCAGGTTGTTTATTGATACCCAAAATAATAGGCAATGAAGGCCCATATATATCTAGATCCAATAACCCAACTTTATGTCCTGCATCTCTTAAGGAAAGCGCTAAATTGGCTGCCACTGTTGATTTGCCCACGCCCCCTTTTCCACTCGCAACAGCAATAACATGCTTAATGCCATCCAGAGGTGAAGCAGGTTGGGCTTGAGTACTTTGAGGTGCAGATCCACCCGTTGAAGGCGGGGCCCCCGCGACAATAGACACTTTAACATCTTTAAATGCTTTTGTACCTTTAAGGACCTGTTCCACTTCTTTAATTACAGAAGATTTTTTTTCTTCCTGCTGGGTAGTGATTTTTAATTTTACCACAACAGAATCTCCATTAACACTTACATCATCCACCATTCCAAAAGAAACGATATCGCGACTAAAACCGGGGTAAGTAATCGTTTTGAGTAACTCTAATATTTTCGCTTTATCCATCGTGGTACAAAAAAAACGGCCGTTGGATATACAACAGCCGTTTCTAAATAGTTTTTTTATTTTTTTTATCCAGAAAAATCTCGCCCAAACCAATCATAATTAATTTTAGTGAATTTATTCCATTCTTCAGGGACTTCACTTTCCTCAAAAATAGCCTCAACTGGACATTCAGGTTCACATGCGCCACAATCAATACATTCTTCTGGATCAATATATAGTTGTTTTCCATCGGGATCAAAGCCATCAGCCTTTGCTTCAGCGCCTGCTCCTTCTTTATCATCGGGTCCATGTATACAATCAACTGGACAAACCTCTACGCAAGCTGTGTCGCAGGTTCCAACACAAGGTTCAGCGATAATGTAAGTCATTTATTTCTCCTAAAATGTTTTCAAAGACTCGTTTAAATTAAACTACTTTATTGATTAGGCAAAAAGCCTTTTGCTGATAAAAATGATTTCCATTTAACTTCTGCACTAAATATCAATCGAAAATTATGGCAAAAAATTACAATTACGACCACTACAAAACTGTACCTGATCCCGCGGAAAAGGTGAACTTTAAGAAAAAGAAGCCTAAACTAATTGCAGTAGTTGATGAGGATAACTGCACCGGGTGCCAAGTCTGTGTACCATTCTGCCCTGTGGATTGTATCGAACCAGTCCCTGCAGAGAAATATGGAATTCCTATTCCTCCAGTTCAAGTACGGCATGATGAATGTATCGGATGCCAAATTTGTGCAAAGGCATGCACAAAACTCACATGGGATGCAATTCGAATGATTAAAACAGAAGAATTTGAAGAAATTTACGACGTTGCCCTAACGGGCTGATTTGACAGCGGCCCAAAAGCAATTTACTCTGGTCATCGATCAGGGAACCTCCTCTACCAAAATTTTTCTTTTTAATCTCAGTAATATGGTCGTCTTTAAGGCCCGCACAAAACATTCTTTAACCAAGCCTAGAATAGGACATGTAGAGGCAGATGCGTCCGAAATCGCAGAAGCATGTCAATCCCTAATTCAAACAGCATGCCGTCGCGCTGCTGAGCTCAATGGAATAATAATTTCAGCTGGTATGGCCCTGCAGCGGTCCACATTTATATTTTGGGATAAACAATCTTTAAAACCTTTAACACCAGCCCTTAGTTGGCAAGATGGACGTGCTACAGATATTGTTGATGAATTGTCTCAAGAAGCAGATTTTATATTTCATAAAACAGGCGCTCCACTTAACGCTCATTTTGGCGGACCCAAATTTGCACATATGGTTCGCCGACACACCAATCTGGCTGAATATATAAAAAGGGACACTGTTTTTTATGGGACGATAAGCGCCTATTTAGTCCACTACCTTACAGGCCACCCATCCGTAGATGAATCGATTGCATCTAGATTTACATTAATGGATTTGGATCTTGCAACTTGGGATAATGATCTATTGACGTTATTTAATGTTCCGAAGCAAGTCTTACCTGAATTGGTTCCCTCTGTACACCAGTTTGGATTAATAAAATCAGGTAATTGCGAATTTCCATTGCGAGTCGTAATTGGCGATCAGCAAACGGCCCTTTTGGGGCAGGGTGGATATAAACAAAATGCCATCGCCATGAATTTTGGTACGTCTGGGTCCATTCAAATTAATGCAGGAGAAACGCCTGCTCACGTGAATGGCTTGATAAGCAGTGTCCTGTATTCAGATGATAAAAAAAGATACTATTTACTTGAGGGAACCATCAATGCATGTAATTCCATATTCTATCATTTAGAAGATGAATTAAATATTCCACATGATAAAATGCTTTGGCATGATCGATGTGCTAAAACCGAAACCAATGGCGTTTATATCCCTGCTGGTGGGTTAGCTGCCCCTTATTGGGCGGATAATTACGATCCCATATCAACGGGCTACGAGACTAATTCCCCCAATGAAATTATCAGAGCTGCCATGGAATCCATTGGATTTTTGACTTATGATATACTCAAATTGGCCATGACTCATTTAGTTAATTTACCCACCCAGATTTTTGCCAGCGGAGGTGGGGGAAGGGCACCCTTGCTACAATTCATCTCCAATCTGACAGGCGTATCTGTTATACATGGGGCTATGAAAGATCGAACGGCCTTGGGTGTTCATGCCTTATTAATAAAAGATCATACTGGTGAATGGCCTGCGGTGGACTTAAAAGGCGAACATCATTTTAGTCCTAATATGGCTGAATCAATAAAAACTGATAAATTAAAGAAATGGAATAATGCACTTCAGGATGCGGGCATTACTAAATCGTAAGTTTTGTGTTTAAATAGGGTCTGATTTCATCTTGAATAATTTCACCCAAAACTACACCCATTATATTTCCTTCCTTTTCTACAATTAAATGGGTAGGCACACCCCATCCCCTTTGATCTCCCATAGATTTTCTGAATTTATATAAGCTTGTCTCACTGCGTTTTGCTTCATCTTTTTCATCCAATTCGCCATATTGAACCGGAATACTAATGCCATGAGTTTGAATGAAATGGTCTGAATTATTTTTAGGTGAATAATCCATGACCAATGTCATTTCGAGTCCATGTGAATGGTATTCATTATATAGGTATTGTAGTGCTGAAGCTTCATATACACAGTTTGAGCACCATTCTGCAAAAAACGATACGATTTGGACTTGGCCACCATCACCACTTTGTTTTAAAAATGGATTAATGAATTGGGAAGTTTCATCCATTGAGATCCATGAAATAGATGCATATTCATGTGGACGGCCCATATTAATTGTATCCTACAATTATACCCACTAACGTCAGCATCAACAAACATAAGTTCCGATTGAAGCTAAACTTCGCTTTTATTTCACTATCATTCATATCGCTGTGAATAAGCTTCGCTCTGGACATATGGCTAAATGCAACTGCGCTAAGTCCAATTAAAACCTTAATATGCAGCCACCCTACCGAGAGCCAATGGGTTTGATCTATCATCATCAGAACGCCGGTTAATGGCATAAAGAAGGAAGCAGGCATTTCCACTTTCGTAATTAAATCCAAGAGAAGTGCTTTATCTTCAGTCTGCTGTTTTGACCAAATAATGGATACGGTTAAAGCGGTGCCAAACCATGCAGCCATCCCCATCAAATGCAGCATGCGCAATGTTGTATAATAGGTGATTGATTCTATCATTTATGGTTCTACACCAATAAGATTTGCAATCTTCACCCTTACCATGTTTCGAAGGTCATCTAATGAAAGGTCTTTATATTCATCATATGTAATTGGATCCCCAAACACCGTTGTCAACACGCCAGGTCTGATGCGCCAATCATTCTTATTCTTTGCATTATAGGCCCCAACCAGTCCAACGGGTACGATTGTAATATTAGTATTCATGGCCACATGAAATGGCCCCTTTTTAAAAACATTTAATCTGCCAGTCAATGTGCGCGTTCCCTCTGGTGCAATCATGAGAGAGATGCCTTTTTTTACCGCATCTTCTGCTTTTTCTAGGCTTGTTATTGCATTATCCAGTTTTTGACGAACTATTGGAATAACACCATACTTTTTGACAAGAAATCCCCATACAGGGTAGGAAAACTGTTCATAAGCACCTACGCCGGTAAAGTAATGTTTTACCGCTGCTAACAGCATGAATCCATCAAAAAGAGAATGATGGCTCCCAAGGTAAACATTGTTGCCCACAATGGCCAAAGGATTAATGATATAATTGCTCTAAACATTTTCTTTTTCTATTAATTTAAATAATTTATGATTTGCCTTAGAAAATGCGTAATCGGTTAATGCGGAATATGGAATCCATTTCCCATTATGATTATCCTGCTCGCTGTGTACCATAACACATCCAAAGAGGGTGATGTTCATTTTAAAATGGGTAAAGGCATGGGTTACTTTACCAAGATTTTTTCCGACACTAATATGTTGGCCATATGTTTTATGAACTTTTTTCTTTATTTCAATATGATCGCCTGAATTTGAATTCAATTGTACATTTGGAAGCTCCCATAATCCCCCCAATAGACCATTATTTGATCGTTTTGATATATAAATATTATCATTTTTTGTAATCAGAACAGCGGCAAACTCTTTAGTTGGAATTACCTTTTTTATTTTGGGGGCTGGATAAGTAAGGGGGTCAACCATCTTTGCGGCCCTACATGAATTTTTCAAAGGACATCGATTGCAAGTGGCTGTTTTGGGTTTGCATATTGCACTGCCGATATCCATTAATGCTTGGTTGATGTCCCCGGGACGACCTATTTCTATTTGGGCTTTGAGAAGATTGGCAATTCGACTTTCATTCTGTTTTGACCGCTTCTTTAATCCAAGAAGGCGATATAATATTCTTCGATGATTTCCATCAATTGCACAATAGGGTCGATCAAAAGCAATAGACAGTACGGCGCCTACCATATAATCCCCCACACCAGGCAATGATTGGAATGATTTCTTATCAGATGGAATCATACCACCATAATCATTATTCACTATTTTGGCTGCTTCATGAAAATTCCGGCACCGCGAATAATAACCAAGCCCTTCCCATATTTTTAAAAGATTATCAATATGTGCATCCGCCACAGACTCTATTGTAGGATATTGTTTTATCCATTTATGATAATATGGTATAACTGTTCTTACCTGTGTTTGTTGGAGCATGACCTCCGATAGCCATATTTTGTAAGGATCGTTTGTTTCGCGCCAGGGCAAATTCCTTTTATTGGCATCATACCAATTGATTATATCAAAATATATATTTGTACTATGCAATATTATTCGTTCAGTCGGTATTTCGACACTATCCAGTGAAAATTGTAAAGGATCTCTTTAACCTCTTCTTGGTCTTCCATGGGTACCTTTCGGAAAAGATCTGACCCAAACTTATCAATTTCCACTTCTAATTTATATTGGAGGGATTCACCCCTATTTGTTAACAGCACCAGCATAGAGCGGCCGTCCCTCGGGTTTTTCTTTTTTACGACAATGCCATCTTTTATTAGCACACCGACAAGGCGCGTCATCGTACTGTTATCAACACCGATTTGTTGTGCCAATGAAGTCATATCAATGCCATCCGTTGGAATGGAGGACACCAGCATGACCTGTGGCATGGTAATCTTCAAATCTTTTGTGCGAGATCTAAACAGGGACTGAAGATCAATCAAGAATTGCTTTAATAATTCACCAAATTCCATACTTGTATATTACAAATATATTGATATTGCAACAAAATGCTTAATTGGCTTTTGCACCATTCTTTATGCTGTTGTCCGGCTCTAAAAGAACAATATGCCCATTGCTGTCTTCGGCGCCCATAATCAGTACCTCTGAAGTAAATGGCCCGATTTTCTTCTTACCCAAATTCATGACAGCGCAAATCCGTCTCCCCACCAAACCATCTATAGCATAGTTTTCAGTTATTTGAGCGCTGGACCACTTTTTGCCGTAGGGCCCAAAATCAATTCTGACCTTATATGCCGGTTTCTTTGCTTCTGGGAAGATTTGTGCTTTCTCGATGGTGCCCACACGAATTGCTAGTTTATCAAAATCTTGAATTGAAATCATTTCGGTTAATTCCTTTATATTATTCTGGCAATGATTGAAGCAGGTTTAAATGATCAATAAAAACTGATTTTATTGAATCAAATTCTTCATCGTTCAAACTGTGTCCAATAAATTTTCGATGGTCGGAATGATATTCTCCCATCACATACCATTGCCCGGGAATTAATAGGTCTTCTTCTCTATATATGGCTATTGGGTCGGGCCCATTGGTGCCAGTAGTAGGTCCGTACATTGAACTTTTATTGACAATACCATCATTTTCAAACCAAGTTGAATCTGTTTCTGTTCCATCGGCAAAATATGCTTTTTTACTTCCCATCATCCTCGCATTCGCTCGAATGATATAGGACATGGAAGAATGGGGGACGTGACGCCCCGAAGCGGAATCCAAAACGGTATTGCTCGTTACATATGAAAAATAATAAATATTAGGGTTCGCCGTGCAAAGCGTATTTAGTTCTTTTGCCCCTTCAATGCTTGCATCCCATGCGACAATATTTTTTGTTCCCCAGGCTGAATGTTCTTTCATTCTGTTAAAATAATTTCCCCAACCTTCACCTTCACCCCTACCAAAACCCCATTGTTCTAAATCAAAATTATAAAACGAATTTCCTGCCACAGCAGCAATAGCGATAAAATCCTGCAAAAATGGAATACCTGATTTTACAAAATTGGATAGGGTGCTTCCATTATGAGGCGCAGATACGGATGTGATAGAACGAATCCATCCGTCATTGTTCTGACCAAGGAACGCGCTCTCTTCTATCGTATTAGCAGAATCCACAATTGATGTTCTAAGAAGATAATCCAACATGCGTACAGTTTGCCCGCCCATGCTATGCCCCAATAGGTGGACGGGGTTTTTTTCATTCCACTGGGGATAAAATCCTTCATATGATTTTCCTTTAGGTTTTTGAATCAAACCAAAGGTTTCTGAATGTCCTTTACCATAGTCCACCTCTCCACCCTTAATTTGGTAATAGAGTTCAACCGCCCGATCCCAATTGGAAGAAATGGGCCCAACGCTTGCCACATATACTTCGAACCCTTGATCTATTAATGCTTGCTCCAGATCATATTTACCGCCCCAGTATTTATAATTGCCCATTTCATTTTTGCCCCAGCCCATAAACCCATGAACTAGCACAATAGGGTATTTGTTTTGTGCCGCTAGCCCATTAATTAATGAAAGGGAAAAAATGAAAATGTATAAAATCATATTACGCATTGGATTACTTATAATACCATCCAAAAAGAATCATCATTTCATCCGTAGATGCAAATCCAAACCTTACTGTTAGGTCCGTTGGATTATCATAGGTAGCAATCAGCTTTAGTCCCTGTCCGGCTGAAAGCGTAATAGGCGGATCATAGTTTAAAATGGGTGGATGCTCCCAATCGTTTGTCCAGTATATCACTTCACCATCCCGCGGACCGCCATCAATTTCGACAATAAATTCTGTCATTTTTTCATGTGCATGCGAAAAGACTTGCCCAAAACTGGTTGTAGAATTCACACGATATGTCTTTGTTATAGTGGTTATTTTTTTGGGCGGTAAAACCAAATCATTGTTGGTCATTGAAAAAAGTTCGGCAATATGCTGGACTTCACTTTCATCAATAGTATGAATATTGGTATAGACTTCACCAATCATGATTGAATCTGTTCGATTCACATAGTGTGAATTTTGATCTAACCCAAACTCTGCAGGTAATCTCAGGGCGACACCGGAAGGCAGTTTATAGTCAAGCCGTGGCCATTGAGTCCCTGCAAAAAATTGGTGATATTGCATGCTACGCAAGGTTGAAAGATTAAGTCCGCCACTATTCAACCTTAATTCTCTTGCCTCTCCATAATTAGGGAGCTGATCATTGGAAGTGCCCGGGATAAAGGAGTATAAAATAAAGTGGTGACTGCCTTTTCTCATTTCAATTTCGACACGGTTGACAAATACGTCTTCTGTCAGTTTTGTATCTGTATATTGAAAAAATTCACGTTCAAAGTTTGAATTAACATCAAATGGACCCAAGTGAAGTTGAAATCCCTTTGCCGGGGGATTCAGTGGTGTGAAGGGTGGGGGCTCATACCGGTTTGAATCAGCTAAAACAGTCTCTTCTGCCACCACACCAGATTCGGGAGCACCCGCTTCAATCCATGCCCGAACAAATTTTAATTGGCCGTCTGTTAAGAAATTTTCACCCGGAGGCATCATTTGTCCATATTCCGGATGATCCGCTAAATAGTGCTCCCGATCATGGGCATTAATTTTTTCCCATAAAAAACTTTTACCCAATCCCTTCATACCGCCGGCGTTGCTTACAATATACAGACCTTCATTTTTGGCGGCTGTGTTTTTTGGCTGAATACCCACCATTGCATCGTAGGCTTTCCCTTCACTTAGATCCAAGCCCGATTGCTTAACGATTGCCGTTCCCTGCATATGACAATTCGCACAGGATGGTGTTAATATATCCTGCTCAATGACTTGCCAGGTAGTACGGGTAGACTCTTTGCTTTCTTCACACCCAAAAAGCAAGAGGGAGACTAAAATAGTATTAAAAGACTTTTTCATGAGATTTGTTTTATAAATTTAAGGGGAGTTTACATCAATAAAGGAAAAAAAGAAGGCCCCAATTGGGGCCTTCTTTATTGTTGGTTATGTTGGCAAGTATTGGTTATCCGCAACAGGTTTCAATCAAAATTGCGCATACTTGATATGGATCCATATTTGCAGATGGTCGTCGATCTTCCAGATATCCATGTCCATCATTGGCGGTTGCCATGGGAATCCGAATGGAAGCGCCTCGATCGCTAACACCATAACGGAATTCTTTAATGGAACAAGTTTCATGCAATCCGGTTAATCGCTCTTCATTGTGAGCGCCATATACAGCAATATGGGCATCATGATTACTTCCCAAACTTTCACAAGCGGCTTCAATGACTTTCAGTCCGCCATTTTCACGCATGGATTTGGTGCTGAAATTGGTGTGGGCACCAGCTCCATTCCAATCGCCAGAGACCGGCTTTGGATGCAGTGTTGCATTGACACCATAATCTTCTGCAATTCGATAAAGTAGCCAACGAGAAAGCCATAATTGATCTGAAACAGCCAATGGGCCCAAAGGACCAACTTGAAATTCCCATTGCCCGGGCATGACTTCTGCATTTACACCTGAAATACCAATCCCGGCCTGAATACATGCTTCCATATGATCTTCTACAATATCCCGACCAAAAACTTCGTCTGCACCGACACCACAGTAAAACGGGCCTTGGGGTGCAGGATATCCACCGTCGGGCCAACCCAATGGAGAGCGACCTTGAAAAAATGTATATTCCTGCTCAATACCAAACCAAGTTTCCTCATCTTTATATTTTTCGGCTATTTCAGATAGATGAGCCCGGGTATTGGATGTATGTATTGATCCATCTGCGTTCATGACTTCATTCATAACCAAGATACTATCTCCACCTCGAACCGGATCAGGAATATAACATACCGGTTTCAACATACAATCACTGTCGTTCCCTTCTGCTTGCATGGTGCTGGATCCATCAAATCCCCATAGAGGCAAGTCGGAAAGGCTACTTACTGACCCATCGATAACCTTTGTTTTTGAACGCAATTTAGCGGTTGGTTTATGTCCATCAATCCAAATGTATTCTGCTTTTACCATAATTTATCGTCTCCTTTGAAACATTATTATTTTATGTGTTATTATTATATATCCTTTAATATTTAAGCTTAATTTGATTTATGCAAGGATATACAAGGCAGAATATACTTTTATACTATAATAATAAAAACGGTTTTTAGCTGAATCGCTAAATAATTATTACCGAATAGTATCCGCTAAGACAGAAAGATCAATTTCTGTTGATTCTTTATAGGAAGAAAGAACAACATTAGACTGCGTGCGAGACACGCCGGGCCAATTCTGTATTTCATACAGGAGATCCTCCAAAGCCTGAGAATTTTTGACACAAATTTTTAAAATATGAGAACCGCTACCGGTAATGGAATGACATTCCATCACAGCTTTACATTCATTAGCCCTATTTACAAATTCATCATAATGGTCTGAATGTTCACTAACGATAAACACATAGGCTGTTAAATCTAAACCTACATTTTTATGATTCAGAATGGCAGCAAAGCGATCTATTAATCCTTTTTCGGTTAATTTTTTTATTCGCTCACCCACTGCCGGGATGGATAAATCAACTTCCTTAGCAATATCGCTCGCAGTAGAACGGCCATTATTTTGTAGAATTTCAAGGATCTGTATATCTCGATTGTCAAACATGTTTGCTTTCCTATTTTTTAATCAATATTAAAATTATAACATAATTATTTTTCTTAAAAGGACAGTTTAACTTAGAGTTTTTATGAATTCACGCTATTCTACAATCTAATGTTTTTCATTAATAAAAAATGGCTATGCCCATGGAAACCACCATGCTGCTCGGCCCATAGGAGTATATATTCATATCCAGATTGATGTCCTCGGCTCTATAGCCAATGCCAAAACCAAAGTCTGAAAAAACATTCTTAATAAAAGAGACATCTGTCATGAGATTTGATTTATTAGATGAAAGGCCACCCCGAATGTTTAACTCATTCGTAAGTGTATATATCCCAGAAAAAATTATTGTATTATTAAAGTCGTCTGCATGTATATAATCTATTTCCATTTGAATGGGTAAAGATTGCATGGATCTAGAGATGGATCCAATTAGTGCACCATTCATTGGTTCTTTCGACTTTCCATAATGTGATAATGCACGCCCATAGTTATGTGCAGAAAAACTTAGGTCAACCCATTTCCCATGATAAATGATGGAAGGAGAAAGGGTAATGGCGTTGGCATGATAAGATTCAAGCCTGCTCAATAAAATACCGCCGTTAAATCCAAAATCAAATTTACCAGAGTTGGATTTCACCCCATATCCGCCTTGGATTTGGATATCCCCGGCTGAATAGTCTTCAGTTTTTATATTATCAACACTTCGACCTTCAAAAATGCCATATGAAATTCGGCTTACTTTAAATCCAAAATGATGGCTTTTTAATTGGAGTGCCCCCGCCATGGATTGACTGCTAATCCCCGCAGGATATTTTATGACATCAAATTGAATATGACGTTTTGCATGAACCAGCATGGCTGCATTACGAAAATCATTTTGGGGATTAATTAAATATCCACCCCCAGAAACGCCAAGGACATTGCTTTGGGTCCATGTGTTTAATCCCAAAAAAGAAGCTTGGCCGAACCCAAGGGTCGATAAGATAATGATATATAATACTTTGGTCATAATAATGAAACTGGATTCACATCAACAATCAAACGAAGACCGCCCTTTAGATTCGCACCATTATTCCTTTTGATTATTGACTTATAGTAAGCGTGGAGTTTCCCTCCGTTCGGATCATACTGCTTTTTCGATTTCAGTACAATTTGCATGCGGTAGTAATCTCGAAGCTTTTCCCTATAACAATAGGCTGGCCCTAATATTTCTATGCCTTTAGGTGTATTTTTAAACCGACTTTTTAATCGAGCAGTGGCTTCCTCAACGGTGTTTTTACTTTTACCTCGCCCCTCTAATCGCACAATCCAACTAAATGGTGGATAGCTCAACGCTTGTCTTTCATCCAGACAAATATTGTAATATTTTTTTAAATCCAGTTGGGTCGCGCATTGAATCACTGCATTATCCTGATTATAGGTTTGGACAACCACTTCACCGGGAATCCTGCCTCGACCCGACCGACCCGCCGCTTGATAAATAAGTTGAAACACTTTTTCTCCGGCTCTGAAGTCGGGAAGGTATAGTCCGAAGCACCTCACTAATATTTAACCCGGAGCGAATGACATCTCCATCTAAGCGGACAATCGTCGCATCAGGGAATTGCTCAATTAATTCATCTTCCACTTTTTGAGTGCCAATTCCTGCCAGTTTAATATTGATACTATGGCACTCGTTACATTTATTGGGCAGATTCCTCTGGATATGATTGCAAAAATGACATTGGAGATATTTTCCTTTTTTATGGAATGTTAGGGCCACCTGACAGTGGGGACATGTGGACACCTCACCACAGTCATCACAACGCAATACAGGGGCGAATCCCCGCCGATTATGGAGTAAAATAATTTGTTCGTTTTTATCCAGTCGATCTTGGATTTTTTCAAGGAGACTCCTAGAAAAGATACCGCCATATACCTCTGTTTCTTCTGATTCCTTTATCATATCCACCACATGAACATGAGGATACTTTGCGCCGCCAAATCGTTCTGGAAGATGGATATATCCAAACTTTCCATTGATATGATTATAGTACGATTCCATGCTGGGCGTGGCGCTGGCCAGCACAACGGTGGCACCATGGATTTTCCCGCGCATAAGAGCCACATCTCTGGCATGGTACCTGGGATCTGGTGAATCTTGTTTGTAGGCGCTTTCTTGCTCTTCATCCACTACAATCAAACCTAAATTGTTTAATGGTGCGAAAATGGCTGATCGGGCACCCACCACCACTTTATAATCACCGGCGCAAATCTTTTTCCACGTCCATGCCCGGGCGGATTGGCTTAACTTGGAGTGCCACAAGGCAACATCATCCCCGAAAGCGGCCCTGAATCGACCAGCAATCTGGGGTGTTAATGCAATCTCGGGCAGGAGCATAATTACCGTTTTATTTTGCTTGATTCCATGGCGAGCCGCTTCAATATATATTTCTGTTTTTCCACTCCCCGTAACGCCATGGAGTAAGAATGGACTGAATTCATCCCCGTCCATGGATACCTTCAGTTGATCCAATGCCATATCCTGATATTCAGTAAACCGAACCTTTTTATGTATTGGGTTTAACGAAAACCCGGTCAAATCGGGAAGCACTGGTTTTTCCAGGAGGTCGACCCACCCCTTTTCCGCCAACTTCCTGCTTACCTCGATGGGGTTGGATGCAAATTCCCCCAATGCCCTAGCCGGAACAAATTCATTTTTCTCAGATAGGTGGTCTAATAGAGCAATTTGTGATTTTGCATTTGTTGCTAACGGCTCACCTCCGGTTTTGGCTTTTACAAATAATTGAGATCGGGGTTCATATTTTGTGGACAGGTTTGCGGGTAGGGCTGCTTTTGCTGCTACGCCAAGAGGGGTGTTATAATAGTCCGCCAACCATAAAATTAGATTCCATAACTGATCATCCAAAACTGGTGATTCATCGACCAAAGAATCAACTTCACGGATATTGCCCTTATAATCTGATGCGTCCTTTATAGCCACAATAATTCCTTGGACTTTTCGGTTTCTCACCGGCGCCATTACGCGCAATCCAATCGTAACTTTTGACTTTAAATGATCCGGGACCTTATAGGAAAAAACCTGATAACTTGAGATTGGGAATGAAATATCGGCAAACATAAGCAATGAAAATACCGGACGGTAGAACCTCCCGGCAATAGATTAGTCATCAATTGTCTGTTTTTTTATAGGCGATTCCAACCTATGAAGCATCATCCGTGGCAAAAGTCATGTCAGACATGGGTCGGTTTATAAAATAAAAAACCCCCACCGAATTAATATTCGACAGGGGCTTCATCATTGTTCTAAAACAATTCTATGATTGGATGACGTAAACTTTTACTTCCTGATTTAACCCTTTAGTAATTTTTACTGGAACGTCATAAATACCGAGCGCTTTGATCGGCTCTTCCAATAAAATGGAGTGGCGATCCACTTCGATTCCTTTATCAGCTAATGCTTTGTGTACATCTTGGCTGGTAACAGAACCAAATAAACGGTTTTCATCGCCCACCTGAACTTCGATAGTAATTTCAGTATTCTTCAGACTATTCATCAAATCTTCATAGGCTTGCGCTTCACGGACGGCCCGTGCTTTTGCCACCATTTTCTTTTCATCCGCTAAGGCGCGGTTACGCTTGGAAGAACGGACGGCCAATCCACGGGGGAACAGGAAGTTCCGTGCATATCCCGGCTTTACATTTACAATGTCCCCTGAGGTGCCCAATGCTTCTACGTCTTGTAATAAAATGACATCCATGATTAACTCTCTGTGCTTGTATTGGTGTAAGGCATAAGGGCAATATTGCGAGCTTGTTTAATGGCTCTAACCAATTTGCGATGCATTTTAGCGCTGGTACCCGTTACACGTCGGGGCATGATTTTTCCCTGATCGGTTACAAAGCGTCTTAAAAGCTTCACATCCTTGTAATCTACATCTGTGATGCCGTTTTCTTTAAAATAACAAAATTTCTTTCTACTCTGAAAAGCCATGATTTACTCCTGCACTTCTTCTGTTTCTTTTTCCACAACTTCTTCCGTCTCGCCGACCTCAGAAGATTCTTCATCGCCAGATTCATTGTCATCTACTTTTTCTTCTGGGGATTCTTCCTCTGCCGCTTCAGTGGTTTCAATGGTTTCCGGTGTATTTTCTGTGGCCTCTTCAACTTCAGTTTCAACAGATGCTTCTTCTGATTCATCCGCAACTGGCTCTTCTTCAACATGAACTTCGGGGCGCACATCCAATACCACAGTTTGATTCCGGAGAATCGGTTTTTGCAGCACCATGAACCGTTCAAAACGATCCAGATTCTCAGCCAATTCCGTTTCATATTGGAGCAAAATAAAAGATCCATATTTGTGTTTTTGAATAGAATAGGCTAACCGTTTTTTACCCCATACACGATGGTTAATAATGGAAAAGCCATATTCACCCATTTTATCAGCAACCATCTGCATCACTTCATCCAGACGTTCTTGTTCATAGTTGGGGTTAACGATATAGAGACTTTCGTAATATCTCATTTAAAACTCCTTGATTCTTATGCGATCAATGGTGCAATCACCAAAGATACGACTGACATAAGTTTGATTAAAATATTGAGGGATGGACCCGAAGTATCCTTGAAAGGGTCACCAACGGTGTCGCCCACAACGGATGCCTTATGGGCATCAGATCCTTTACCCACAACTTCTCCATTGACTTCAACACCTTCTTCGATCATTTTCTTGGCATTATCCCATGCGCCGCCAGCATTGGATTGGAAAATCGCCATCAGTACACCACAAACGGTAACACCGGCCAAAAGTCCGCCTAATGTCTCAGGGCCAAAAACAAATCCAACTAAGACTGGAGTAGTCACAGCGAGCAATCCGGGCAAAACCATTTCTTTAATGGCAGATTGTGTAGAAATTTCTACACAGCGGCCATGCTCTGCCTTCGTGAGTCCAGTTTCGTAAACTGCGCGGTCTTCTTCAGACCAAGATGATTCGTCACCTTTATTCAGCACATTTAAAGCTGCTTTCAATTCAGGTATATCTCTGAATTGACGGCGGACTTCTTCAATCATCGACATGGCTGCGCGCCCAACAGCGCCCATAGCCATAGATGAAAAAAGGAAAGGCAACATACCGCCTACAAATAATCCTGCCATCACTTTTGGATTTGAAATATCAATACTGGTAATGCCGCTTTGCACCATAAATGCTGCGAAAAGGGCTAAAGCTGTTAAGGCTGCAGAACCAATGGCAAATCCTTTTCCGATGGCTGCGGTTGTGTTCCCCACTGCATCAAGTTTATCAGTTCTTTCACGCACTTCTGCTGGAAGCTCGGCCATTTCAGCAATCCCGCCTGCGTTATCAGAAATGGGACCATAGGCATCAACAGCTAACTGAATACCCGTATTGGCCAGCATACCCAGTGCGGCCATTGCGATACCATAGAGACCGGCGAAATAATGTGCACCCATAATACCTGATGCTAAGATTAAAATTGGAATGGCTGTGGATTGCATGCCCACGCCCAACCCGGCAATAATATTGGTCGCTGCACCGGTTGCAGATTGATCCGTGATGGATTTAACAGGTGCGGTGCCTGTGCCGGTATAATGTTCTGTAACCATACCGATACCAAGTCCTGCTGCCAATCCGATGACCGTGGCCCAGAAAACACCCATACTGGTAAACGTGACGCCCCCTTGGACAAATTCAGTAGGCAAAAACGCTTGAATCAAAAAGTAAATGGCCGCAACCATAATGGCAGCGCTGCCAAACTCACCGCGGTTTAATGCTTTCTGCGGATCGCCCCCTTCTTTCACCGATACCATAAAGGTAAGAGAGGAAGCAATACAAAATTGAAATCAAATCCGCCCATGACTAGAATGCTTGCACCTAAGACCATCGAGCCAACGATAGATCCTACGTAAGATTCAAATAAATCAGCACCCATACCGGCCACGTCACCCACATTATCACCTACGTTATCGGCAATAGTTGCAGGGTTCAGTGGATGGTCCTCAGGAATACCTGCTTCAACTTTACCCACAAGATCTGCGCCTACATCAGCCGCTTTGGTATAAATACCGCCACCGACACGGGCAAATAGTGCGATAGAAGAAGCACCCAGTGAAAATCCTGAGATTACATTCAATACTGTTTTAATAGAGATTGCATCTTTACCATAATAACCGGTATAAAAAATGAATAAACCGCCCAGGCCTAAAACGCCGAGACCCACGACACTCATTCCCATGACAGATCCACCGGTGAATGCCACATTTAAGGCAGATGCTAAACCAGTTCGGGCAGCATTGGTTGTACGGTTATTGGCTTTGGTGGCCACTTTCATTCCTAAAAATCCTGCCAAGCCAGAGGTGACAGCACCGACAATAAATGATACAGAAATTAATGCACTTGAATCGGTACGGCCTAAATTTGCAAAGCCTAAGAGTATAGCAACGGCAATGACAAAAATGGATAGGACACGATACTCAGCTTTCAAAAAAGCCATGGCGCCGTCGGCAATACTTGCACCGATCGATTTCATTCGGTCTGTACCTTCATCCTGACCAGAAATCCAGCTTGTTTTCCAAAATGAATAGGCCATGGCCAATACAGCCGCCCCTATTACAAACATTAGGTTAGAGCTCATAATTTCAATCTCTCCATTAATTATGAATTAAAATGATTCATGGTATGATTAATACCTCGAATTAAAAGGTTTTCCAAAGCATCGGCAGCGCGTTTTACCATGACCTCCGCTTCTGGTTCATCATCCGTTCGAAACGGTTTCAGAACAAATTTTTCTGCAGGACGCATATTTTCATCCGTGCCAATCCCTAATCGAATTCTTGGGAATTGATCAGACTGCAAATGGTAAATGATATTTTCCACTCCACGGTGGCATCCATCACCACCCTTGGGGCGAATCCGAACTGACCCCAACGGAAGGTCAACATCGTCCACGACAACATGAATATCGGCAGGGAAAAGACCCCAGCGATTGGCTGCATCTTTCACCGCAATACCGCTACGATTCATACCAGTAGTGGGTTTAATCAACAGTGCTTCTTGTCTTTGATGCTGAGCAAATACATAGTCTCCCTTTCCGGGTTTAAATGAAAGTTTTTGTCGGCGAGCCAATTCGTCCACCACCCAAAACCCTGCATTGTGTTTTGTATTTGCATAATTATCACCGGGATTGCCGAGCCCTACAAAGGCAATCATGATTCCTCTGAGGATTCTCCTTCGTCACCGCCTTTATCCTCATCGCCATCACCTTTTGTTGCTTCACCATCTTCAACTTCACCTTCTTCACCTTCTTCACCTTCTTCACCTTCTTCACCTTCTTCACCTTCAATTTCTTCAGGCTCAGGTTCAACTTCAGCTTTCGGCGGATTACAGGTCACAATGGTAGTGTCTTCTGCAGAAATAAGTGTCGCATCATCAGGCAAAGCAATCTCAACTGCTGTCAAAGCACTGTGAAGCTCAAGTCCAGAAATATCAATGGTGACACTCTCAGGTACGTCTGTTGGGTAGCATTCTAGGTCAATCGCTGTGGTGACGTGAGTCACAAGTCCGCCCTCACTGGCACCAACAGCTTCACCTTCTAGAACTACAGGAATTGAGAATGTCATTTTTTCATCGCGACGAACTCGCATGAGATCCACGTGGATCACTTCTTCAGTGACGGGGTTGTATTGTGCCGCTTTGATCATGACATAAACAGTTTCACCATTCATTTCTAACTCAAAAACTTTTTGCCCAGAATGAATGGCGTGGTAAAACGCTTTTTTATCAATGGCCAAATTTTGATTGGCTTCGCCATGATAATAATAATTTGTGGGAATTTTCCCATTTCTTCTTATCGCACGAGCAGAACCGGATCCGATTCCTGAGCGATCTTCGATAGGTAGTTTATAGTAAGATGCCATTGTCTTGCCTTTAATTAAAATTCGAACAGAGCACTGACAGATTCACCATCATACACACGTTGGATTGCTTCTCCAAAAACCTGTGCCACTGTTACAATTTCCATATTGTCTAATTTTTTGCTATCAGGGATAGCCAATGTATCGGTTACGATTAGTTTTTTAATAGATGATTGACTGATTCGCTCCACTGCAGGATCGGATAAAATGGCGTGGGTCGCCACAGCCGTAACACTGTTCGCTCCGTTTTCCATAGCCGCTTCTGCAGCATTCACAGTCGTGCCTGCTGTATCGATCATATCATCAATAATGAGCACATCTTTTCCGTCTAATTCACCAATGAGATGCATCACCTCTGCTTTATTGGGCGCATAGCGCCGCTTATCAATTAAGGCAAAATGCATTCCCAAATATTTTGCATAAGCCTGACTCATACGAGCAGACCCTACATCCGGTGCTAACACAGCAGAATTTTCGGGATCCAAGCCCAAGGCCTTGATTGCATCCAGCAAAACCATTCTGCTATATAGATGGTCAAATGGAATGGTTGCAAACCCTTGAATCTGTGTGGAGTGGAGATCCATAGTGATAATACGATCTGCGCCTGTTGCAGTGACGAGATCAACCATTACCCGAGATGAAATGGGCACGCGGGGATTGTCCTTACGATCTTGACGGCCGTACCCAAAATAAGGAATGACCGCCGTCACCGTATTGGCAGAAGCCCGAACAGCCGCATCAATGATGAGGATTAGTTCCATGATATTCTCAGCAGGACTGTTTGTGGGCTGTATGATGAATACATCGCTACCGCGAATGTTTTCTTCAAACTTGATCCACAACTCCCCATCGGAGAATGTCTTAATCGTCAGCTGTCCTAATTCTTTGCCTAGGGATTTTGCAATTCCTTCAGCTAAGACGGGGTTGCTACGACCGGTGAATATTTTTAAATGTTCATCCATAATATCTGCTGGGGCGCAGGGACTCGAACCCCGACTGCCGGGACCAAAACCCGGTGTCCTACCGTTAGACGACGCCCCAATACTTTACTGTATTGAGAGGTTTAGATGTGATTCAAAAAAAAGGGGGGAGTTAAGTAGGATTGGCCAGAATGGTCTGATGTGTGGGGCGGAAAAATAACTCAGCTTCTTTGGCAGAAGCGTCTTCGTCAAAAATCCCATACACAGTCGAGCCACTGCCCGACAGACTGGCAAACCGGGCGCCCAACTCAAGCAGTTTCCGCTTAATGGCGCCAATCTCCGGATATGCTGGAATCACGATCCGTTCAAAATCATTCTCAAAGATCTTAAGTGAGGCATAATCCCCACTAAAAAAGCCTGCAAAATTAGGCATTAATTCTTCCGAATTCAATTTATTTATCAATCCTGAATAAGCCCATGGGGTACTAATTGAAACATCAGGAATGACCAATAGGTATGTGCCCTGAATATGGCTTGGAAGCAATGTGAGTTTATCTCCAATACCTTCACCCAATTGAGTCCCGCCTCTAATAAAAAAGGGTACATCAGCACCTATAGTGGCACCGATTTTTTCCAATTCACCATCAGACAAGTTTAGACCATATAAATCATTGAGTCCTTTTAATGTGGCAGCACCATTTGCAGATCCACCGCCCAGCCCACTGCCGATCGGCACATTTTTTTGAATGTGAATAGAAATGCCCCCTAAAACCGGGAATTTTGTTTTTAAGGCTGAATAGGCTTTATGGCAAATGTTGGACTCATCGATAGGGATCCAATCAACGTTGGATTTTATCGTACAGCCATCATCAATTTTTTCTATCTGAATTGTATCTCCAAAATCCAATTCCTGGAATACCGTATATATATTATGGTATCCATCATCCCGTTGATTTAGGACTTTAAGACCAATGTTGACTTTAGAGGTGGATGGGCATTCCATGCCCGCAATCACCCTTTTATAGTCACAATGACCTGGGCGGCAATGCCCTTGCCTTCACCGATATACCCCAAGTGGTCTGTGGTGGTGGCTTTTACAGAAACCTGACCTTCGTCCATTTGGAGAGTATAGGCAATTTTATATTTCATTTCCGGGATGAAGCCCGCCAGCTTCGGCTTTTGAAGTATAATGATTGAATCGATATGATTAATCTCAAAGCCGGCATTTCGAACCTTTTCACCGGCTACATTTAAAAAGTGCAGACTGTCCGCACCCTTCCATTGGTCATCTTCGCTAGGGAAGAACTGTCCAATATCCCCAAGTGCGGCCGCACCAAGCA
>LUMJ01000038.1_pt1 | contig 46863 bp, 36 predicted proteins | sample 729631 | NCBI WGS metagenome assembly LUMJ01 (sample SAMN03860266, study PRJNA289734) | marine metagenome | biome: seawater column; feature: ocean; material: water; isolation source: Red Sea water column Station 22 - depth 500m | place: Saudi Arabia: Red Sea | collected 2011-10-15 | depth 500 m
GAGGTATACATTATGGTTGCTAAATCATCCATTTCCTTTTTATTTGGTATTGTTAGAGTTGATTGATAACAAATTTTCAAGAAATCTTCCCATTCATTTTCAATATCAAGACAGACCATATTAAGTGTGTTTGTGTCTATTTTTGCATTATTTAACAGATCCCGTGCATCTTCACTTCCAGTAAAAAGGTGTGTAATATCGGCATGATCCAAAACGTAATCGAGGTGATCTGCAGATAAATTTATAGGAATAGGTACCACGCGTATATGATAACAAATGCAGGCTAAATCGATAAGTGCACCGTTCAGGCGGTTTGGTGTCAAAATGCCTATTGTATCATTTTTACTTAGGTTAGTAGCAAAGTAGGATCCGATGAATTGGAGAGTTTTCCAGACATCACGATAAGAAATGGGGACAACTTTATTTTCGATAATATCTTGAAATAATGGTTTATTTTCGTAATACTCTGCGCGTTGTTTGATTAGTTCATATACATCAAATTTTGATTTCATAATCAATTGATGTAGTAAATCAAACCATTCATTAATTTTATTTTTTTGATAAATAGTTCTATTGATATAAGAAATATGCCCGACAGTCAAAAATTTGTGTATCGATTTCTGGTCGCTTGAATCCAATAAGGTAAGTGCTGTATCAAATAAGTTATTTAGGTTGATATCTCCCCTAAATGCATTATCGATCAATTTTTGCGTATCAGACATTTTTAAAATTATAAAATACATTCATTACATCCTCATCTATATATAGTTGTGCCATGTAATTGTCCTATGTAAGTTTTGATGTGAAACCAATAAATAATGTACTATGGCTAAAAAACCACAATACGCTAATACTCAGGTAGCAAAATACCTTTCGGAAGCTCCTGCTGCTGTAAAGACCTATATCAAGGATTTAGAACAGCAAATCCTCAATTTGGCCAATATCGGTTTAGCATTATCAAAAGAAAAAGATATGAACAGACTTCTGGAGATGATTCTATTAGAGGCTAAACGGATTGCAAATTCAGATGGAGGAACCCTCTATATGATGACCGATGACGGACGCCTTCGTTTTGAAATTATGATGACAGATTCACTTGATTTCCATATGGGTGGTACCTCTGGAAAGGATATCCCTTTTTATCCTGTGAAATTATATACCGATGAAGGTGAACCTAATAAATCCATGATTGCTGCTTATGTTGGTCTGACAGGTGAAACGGTAAATATCATCGATGCATATAAGGCTAAAGGCTTCGATTTTTCCGGGACAAAGATGTTTGATGAAAAAACAAACTATCGTTCAAAGTCATTTCTTACAGTTCCTCTGAAAAACCATGAAGATGAAATTATAGGTGTTCTTCAACTGTTAAATGCGCAGGCTCAAAAGTCAAAAAAAATCATTTCTTTTACATCAGAAATTCAAAAAATGGTAGAGGCATTAGCCAGTCAAGCTGCCGTGGCGATTACCAATAAAAATCTGATTAAAGATTTAGAAAATTTATTTGAATCCTTTATTAAACTGATTGCATCTGCTATTGATGCAAAATCACCCTATACTGGTGGCCATTGTGCCAGGGTACCTGAGATCACCATGATGCTGGCGGAAGCGGTTCAAAAGACAAAGGATGGTCCTTTTGCAGATGTGGTTTTTTCTGAAAAGGAAATGTATGAACTAAAAATAGCCGCTTGGCTTCATGATTGCGGTAAAGTGGCTACTCCGGAATTTGTGGTGGATAAATCCACCAAACTGGAGACGATCTATGACCGGGTCCATGAATTAGAAACACGGTTTGGTATCTTAAGGCGAGATGAAGAAATTAAACGCTTGAAAAAAGAATTAAAATTAGAACGTGATAATTCCTTGTCCTCAGAAGAAAAAGAAGAAAAGGTTAAGGACCTGCAAAGTGGTTATCGCAAAATATTAAGACAATTAAAGAATGATCTGGAATTTGTGAAGGTATCCAATGTTGGTGGTGAATTTATGTCCGGCGATAAAAAGGAACGTGTGCATCAAATCGCAAATTACCGTTGGAAGCCCAATGGGAAAATGGAGAATTTTCTATCAGAAAATGAAGTTTATAACTTGACCATTCCTCGAGGAACGCTCACTCCAGAAGAACGAAAAGTGATTAATGACCATATTGTTGTTACCATTAACATGCTGGAAGAACTTCCGTATCCAAAACATCTGAGTAATGTACCTGAATTTGCTGGTGGGCACCATGAGAAACTAGATGGTACTGGGTATCCAATAGGACTAACGAAAGATGAAATGACGGTACAAGCGCGAATTATGGCCATTGCTGATATTTTCGAGGCTCTCACCGCTAAGGATCGACCATATAAGAAAGGAAAAACCCTTAGCCAGGCAATGCGCATTTTAGGTTTTATGAAGAATGATGCCCATATTGATGTGGACTTATTCGATATTTTTGTCAAAGAAAAAATATACCTACAATATGCCGAAGGATTTCTGGATCCTGATCAGATTGACGAAGTTCAGATTTAAATAATTTTTCAAAGCACTTTTACTTCATTGAGTAGCATAAAATGACATTTGAAATTGCATTCGTAATTATCGTGGTTTTAGTTGCCTTTGTACTTTTTGTAACAGAGGCATTCAGTCTTGATGTCACGGCATTATTGGTATTAAGTATCCTTTTTATAGGAGGATTTTTAACTCCCGAGGAAGCAATATCCGGTTTTTCCAACCCGGCAGTGATTACCATCGCCCTTTTGTTCGTTCTAAGTCATGCATTACAGAAAACGCGTGTATTAGAATACCTCATAGTTCGAATCAATAAATTAATATCAAAATCTAGAATATTGGGTTTGGGTGTTTACCTACTGACTATTGGATTTGCCAGTGCACTGATCAATAATACCGCTATTGTAGCAATAATGATGCCTGTCACAATTCGTATGGCTCATAAATATCATTTGAGTCCTTCTAAATTGTTAATCCCATTGAGCTATGCCGCCATTTTGGGTGGTACATTAACTTTGGTTGGTACTTCTACAAATTTGCTCGTTAATTCAATTTACTTGCAGCAAGGGGCTAATGAACCATTGGGTATGTTTGAATTCACCAAATTTGGTATGATCAAACTTATTATTGGTCTTTTTTATATTTTATTGGTTGCTCCGAAGCTTTTGCCTTCAAGAACGGTAACAACCAGTTTAACGCAAAGCTACCACTTGGGAGGTTATTTGACAGAAATGAAAATTTCTGCAGATTCCCCTCTTATTGGCAAAACATGCATTGCACGCGGTATAAACCAAAATTATGATATTCTTGTGCTGGATATCCAAAGACAAGGTCGATTGATTTCTACAAATGTACGTAATACGGTCCTTGAAAATGATGATATTCTTTTTGTTAAAGGGTCTTTGGAAAGTTTTTTACAAATGAAAGAAGTTGAAAAGGTAACCTTACTTACTGATGAAAAACTGACTCAGAAAGAATTGGAACAGGAAGATAATATTTTGATTGAATGTATGATAACCGATAAATCTGATTTGGTTGGAAAATCCCTCATGAAGTCAAATTTCCGCCAACGCTTTGGTGCTTTTATATTGGCAATACGACGGGATGGAGATATCTTAAGAAAAAAAATTGCTCATGTTATTTTGCAAAATTACGATACGCTTTTGATTTAGGGAGCTCAAAATAAATTGGGCAAACTTACAAAACGGGGAGAATTCATTTTATTAGGAGAAGTTAAGGCAAGCCTAAAAAAGGTGCGTTTCTGGTGGTTAGCTATTTTTGTGATTTTATTGGCTGTTTTTTTGGCGACAATTGGCGTATTTCCTATATTAAAAGGAGTGCTTATCGGTGCTGTAATTTTATTGGTTTTTAAAGTAATTACACCAAATGAAGCATATCAATCTATTCATTGGCAGGTTATAGTATTGATCGCAGCTTTGATACCTTTGGGGACTGTTATTCAATCAACTGGAACTGCCGCATGGATTGGAACCTCCATTACCAATATCGTTTCTTTAATTAGTGTGGAATGGCAGCCCTATCTGCTTTTAGCATTGGTTTATTTCATTACTATGATTTTGACCGAAGTATCATCCAATGCCGCCACAGCCATCATAATGACCCCAATTGTTGTGGCAGTTACAGCGCAAATGAATTTTGATCCACGCCCATTTATTTTTTCAGTATGTTATGCCGCTTCGGCATCTTTTATTACACCTGTGGGATATCAAACTAATTTAATGGTCTACGGTCCCGGTGGATATAAATTTTATGACTATATAAAAGTCGGGTTACCTTTAGCATTAATTTTAGGAGTAATGGCTGTAATTTTTATACCTATAATATGGCCGTTTCAATAGGAGATTATGTATGGAATATGGATATAAAAGAGTAATTAATGATTCGTTTGAAAGCGTTGAAGCAAAAGCTAGAGAAATGCTTGCTGAGCAAGGATTTGGTGTATTAACCGAGGTCAATGTAAAAAATACGCTTAAAGAAAAACTAGATATTGATTTTGGCAAATATCAAATTCTTGGCGCCTGTAATCCGCCCTTGGCATTTGAAGCGCTTTCTAGTGAGTTGGGTGTTGGTTTATTTATGCCCTGTAATGTAGTTGTGTGGGAGAATGAAGATAAATCAACAACAGTTGCTTCTATTGATGCTAAAACGATGTCAGATTTGATTCAAAATGATCAGATTGATGCACTTGCTGAACGTGTAAATTCCTTGCTAAAAATAGCATTAGATGCTATCTAAAGGAAAACAACATGCCAATGTATGATTATCAATGTCGCCATTGCGAACATTGTTTTGAAGAATTGGTATTTTCCAGTTCGGTTGCAGATAAAGAAATAAAATGTCCTCATTGTGGGCATCTAGATGCCCAAAGACAATTGTCTGCACCTGCCGTTGCTGTAGGACATTCATTTGAACCTGCCTGCCAAAAGCCGGGTTGTGCTACTCCAGTAGGTTCAGCCAATACTTGTACAAATTAATTCCTGTAGTCTCAGGAATTATACATTAATCCCACAGGACATTTAGTCTAAATTCAGCGCTTATGGCTGAAAAAGAACTAGACGGTTCCCGTCTTATCTCATTTATTGAAAATCCGTCCAAAGGTCTGTGGAGTTTGGCGGTACCCATCATTGCTGGTATGGGTATTCAAACGCTTTATACCATTGTAGATATGATTTTTATTGGTCGATTGGGCGGACTAGCCATCGCTGCAGTTGCTTTTAATATGCCCATTTTCTTCCTTGTTCTTGGGCTTTCTTTTGGATTGGGGAGTGGAGTAACGGCTTCCATTGCCAGATTTATTGGTTCTAAAAATAAGGTCAGTGCTGATAATGCAGCTGAACATGCCATTGCCATAGCATTTATTATCAGTCTAACTCTAACAATTTTGGGATTAAAATATGGCCAATCTCTACTACTTGGAGTCGGTTGTACCGAAGAGGTTTTACCTTTGGCATGGTCTTATTTAAAGATAAGTTGTTATGGCCTTTCATTTATGGTTTTTTCCATGTTTTTCCGATCGATCCTAGCCGGTGAAGGAGATATGAAACTACCAATGATAATCGCAGGGCTCGGTACAGTCCTCAATATAATACTTGATCCTATTTTTATATTTTCACTAGGATTTGGAGTATCTGGTGCGGCAATGGCATCTGTGATCAGTCAGATCATTGTTTTCATTATTTTTGTTTATATGTTATTTATAAAAGAGCATGCATATATCCGTTTTCGGATGCGTGATTTTTCTCCATCAAAATTTATACTCTTTGATATCATAAAAGTGGGTATTCCTTCATCCATGTCCATGATAATTATGGCGTTTGGCCAATTAGTTTTTAATCGGATTTTAGTCTATTTTTCAACTGATAGCGTGGCTGCTTATCAGGTTGGAGGACGGGTAGAAATGTTGATATTTTTACCAATTATGGGGATTGCTTCGGCCTTAACAACAATGGTGGGTATGTTCTATGGTGCCAAAGAGATTGAAAAAATAAAGTTTATCATAAAATATGGTATTTCCTGGTCGGTTTCTATTACGGCCATTTGTGCTGCCATACTATTTGTATATGCACCACAAGTAACACGTGCTTTTACCAATGATGTGGTAATTCAAAATTTGGCCGTATCATATTTGCGCTATATGTGTTTTATTTTTCCACTCATTTCGATTGGTCTAACAATTGGCCGTATTCTACAAGGGATGGGCCTTGGTATGCCTTCATTGATTATCACAGCAATTCGAGTATTGATTGTTTCTTCTCCTTTGGCACTTTATTTCACTATGATTTTAGACAAACCAATTGAATGGATTTGGATTGCCATGGTGATCTCTTCTGTGGTGGCTACAATCATTTCAATTACATGGATGAAGGTTGCTTTTCGAAAGCTGCTGTTTGCGATAAAATGAGTTTACTCCAATCCCATTATAGAACCTGTAATCTTTGCGAGGCCATGTGTGGTTTGGTAATAACTACCACAAATGGGAATATTGAAAAAATTGAAGGAGATAAGAAAGATCCCTTGAGCCATGGATACATTTGTCCCAAAGCTTTAGCCTATAAGGATCTCCATGAAGATTCGGATCGATTAAAGTTTCCAATTAAAAAAGTTAAGGGAAGTTGGAAAAAAATTTCTTGGGAAGAAGCATTTGATTTGGTTACCGACAGACTAGTTGATATTCAAGAAAAATATGGAAATAATGCGGTAGGCGTGTATCAAGGGAATCCATCGGTACACAATTACGGAACTATATTATACGCGCCTGCTTTTATTACTGGGCTAGGTACAAGGAATAGATTTTCAGCTTCTACCGTAGATCAAATTCCCCATCAATTTGCTGCTTATCAAATGTTTGGTCATCAATTGCTAGTACCTATTCCTGATATTGACCGTACGCAATACATGATCGTCATGGGTGGTAATCCGGTTGTTTCAAATGGGAGTCTTATGTCTGCTCCGGATGTGAAAAATCGCCTCAAAGCAATTCAAGAACGGAACGGAAAATTCATTGTGGTAGATCCGCGAAAAACGGAAACGGCAATGATTGCTGATCATCATTATTTCATCAAACCTGGAACCGATGTTTATTTTCTTATCGGCTTAATTCAGGAAGTAATTAATAATGAATGGATGAAGCTTGGGCATTTAGAAACAGTTCCCAAAGACTTGGATCATTTTCTTAATGTCATCCCTCAAATTGAATTGGATACCATTTCAAACATAACAGGTATCTCTTCGTTAGCGATTCAACAAATAGCAAAGGATTTTTGTAAAGCAGAATCCGCTGTTTGTTATGGACGAATGGGAACATGTACACAAAGATTTGGGGGCACAGTCCATTGGCTGATCAATATATTGAATATCATCACTGGAAACATGGATTCACCTGGAGGCGCCATGTTTACTACACCTGCTTTTGATACATTGGCTAATCCACGCACAAGGGGACACTATAATAAAGGTCAAAGTCGTGTTCGAAATATTCCTGAATTTGCTGGTGAATATCCAGCTGTAACTATGTCGGATGAAATGTTGGTTGAAGGCGATGGACAGATTCGTGCCATGGTGACTTCTGCTGGCAATCCGGTGCTCTCAGTTCCCGGTGGGGAAAAACTAAACCAAGCATTTGCTGGTTTGGAATTTATGGTTTCGATTGATTATTATATTAATGAGACTACGCGTTACGCGGATCTTATTCTTCCTCCAGCTTTAAATCTCCATGGAGGTCATTTCGATATTATTTTTAACGTATTGTCTGTGCGCAATACAGTTAAATATTCTAAAGCTGTATTTCCAAAAGAGTCTGGAACCAAGTACGATTGGGAAATTTTTATCGAACTAACAGAACGCATAGCTCAAAAGAAAGGGAAAAAATATCCAAAGCTTAATCATTTTTTATCCAAGCGATTTGGCCCCGAATGGCTCCTTGATTTTGGAATTCGATTAGGTAAGTATGGGAGCTTGAAATCATTTTCTAAATGGAATGGCCTTTCTCTAAATAAAATTAAAAAACAGATCCATGGAGTAGATCTTGGACCGTTGAAGCTTTGTTTACCACAACGCTTATTTACTTCTGATAAAAAAATTGATTTATCGCCATCCATTATTATTGATGATTTAACCAGAGTAAAATCTTATTTAAATCAATCCGAACAAAATGGCGACCTTACGTTAATCGGTAGGCGTCAACTTCGCAGCAATAATTCTTGGATGCATAATTGCCGCTCATTAATGCGGGGTAAAAATCGATTTTTATTGCTCATCAACCCTCTGGATGCCGAATCAAGATCAATTCGAGAAGGAAGTAGGGTAAGGGTTAAATCACCCAAGTTTCAGTTTGATCTAGATGCAAAATTAACAGATGAAATGATGCCAGGTGTCATCAGTATTCCACATGGATGGGGGCACGAAAGTGAACAAACTTTACAAAAAATAGCAGTCGAAAATAGCGGCGGAAACCTGAATGCATTAGGCAATGATAAAGCATTTGATCCTGTTTCTGGAAATGCCGATCTTCACATTCGTAATGTTCAAGTGACGTCTCTTTAATAAGAAATGCCTGCCTTATAGGAAACCATTTTTGTAAATTGAAACGTCCATATTTTCTTTAATAGGAGTTTATATGTCTTTGCTTTCCACTTCAGATATTCAGGCGGCACTCCGTGCCTTAGATGGCTGGTCTGAACAAAATAATACGATCCACAAAACCATTAAATTTGATTCCTATATGGACGGCATAAGCTTTGTAAATCAGTTAGCAGAAGTAGCGGAAACACATAATCATCATCCGGATCTCATAGTTGGTTGGTGCAGTGTCGATGTGACCTTCACATCTCATGACCAAGGCGGTGTTACAAATCAATGTATCGCTATGGCCAATGAAATCGAAAAAATATTAAGCAAAAATTAAATATATATTTCTGGTAATATATAATCATGACATTACTTATACTTGCTATTGGACTGTCTTCGCTTATTTTTGCCCAGGATAAAATTGAAGATAATCTAAAAAAGGTAAAACCTCTCAAGATTGAAAATGCACCTCTTTTAGATGGTGAAGTCCTAAATGATTCCAGTTGGGTAAATATTGCTATTGCAACGGGATTTTGGCAAACGCAGCCTGATGTCGGGGCCGCAGCTACAGAGCGTACGGAAGTAAAAATATCTTTTTCAACAACACACTTATATGTTGCAGTTGTCTGCTATGATAATGACCCTGGTTTGATCGTTGTGAAAGATAATAGGAGAGATGCCTCTTTGGAAGAAAGCGATAGTTTTAGTTTTATTCTTGATACTTTTAATGATGATCAGAATGGTCTTGTTTTTGGTACCAACCCAATGGGTGCGGAATATGATGCGCAGGTTCGAAATCAAGCGGAAGGCTCCTGGGGAAGTGCAAGATTATCTGTTGGATCAGGAGGTAATTATAATATTAATTGGGATGCTTCATGGGAAGTCGCTTCCATCATCCATGATAAAGGATGGAGCGCAGAATTTAAGATTCCCTTCACATCGCTTCGATTTGGCAAAGAAGATAAACAAACATGGGGCATCAATTTTGAACGAAATATTTATCGAAAGAATGAACGTGTATTCTGGTCCAAAATCCCTCCCCAATATAACCTGGGTCGTGTTTCCTTGGCAGGAGACTTAGAGGGTTTGGAAGTTCCCGATCAGCGAAATCTAAAGTTTATTCCATATGGATTGGGTCAAGGTGCAAATACAACTGAAGGTGATACTCGCAGCAGTGATTTAGGATTTGATGCAAAATATACACTTTCTTCAAGCATGACATTGGATATGACCTATAATACAGATTTTGCACAGGTCGAAGTAGATGAACAACAGGTTAACCTGGACCGTTTCAGTCTATTTTTCCCTGAAAAACGGTCATTCTTTTTGGAAAACGCAGGTTTGTTTTCTGTAGCAGCTGAAACATTTTTTGGTCCTGATATTGATATTTTCTTTTCTAGAAATATTGGTATTGGAAGTGATGGCGAGGAAGTACCAATTTTGGGCGGAGCAAGGTTAACAGGAAATATTAGTGGATTTGATATTGGGGCCATCCAAATGCGTACAAACGAAGTAAGTTTTTCTAATATAAGCAATGATTCTTCCGATTCAGAGGTTAATACCGCATATACTATTCCAGCCAATGATTATTCTGTATTCAGGTTAAAAAAAGAATTTGACTCGAAGGCATCTGATGTCGAAACAAAATCTTCTATTGGATTTATGGGCACCCGCCAACAAACACTTGGATTAGACAATCTTTCTGATGGTCAATTTTTAACAGGTGTGATTGATGGTCAATATGCAATTTCTAAGTATGGTTTATTAAAAGGATTTGCTTCTAATACCTATGATCCATCACTAGATACAGAAGAAGGTGATGCCTACCATATGAGTTATACTTATAATAGCCCAGATCTCAGACTTGCCGCAGAGTATAGCCATGTAGGGGAGGCATTTAGTCCTAAAATGGGATTTTTAAAACGAAGCAATTATAATAAAGTTAATGCGGGAATTTATCCTACTTACAGATTCAGAGATATTTTGGGAGTAATCAGCATGAATCCCCATATCAATTATACATATTACCAACGATCAACAGATGGAGTATTACAATCCGATCGTTGGCATATTCATCCATTATGGTTTAATTGGAGATCGGGCGCAATGGTCAATTTTGCTGTGAATAAGGTAAGAGAAAAAGTATTTGATGATTTTTCCGTTTCGGGAGTTCAAATCGATAGTGGATTATATGAACATTGGGAATCAACTCTTTGGTTTTGGTCTAATCGGCAATCTGCTTTACAATGGACTGGTCGAATTGAAAATGGGGGCTATTTTGGTGGACAAAAGTTTTCTGTCACCAGTGGGTTTACGATTAATTTGTTCCAAAAATTACAAGCAGACTTTAATCTGAACATGAATGATGTCTCCCACCCAAATGGTGACTTTCGTTCAAATCTTTATAGACTTCGAATGACTTATTCTTTTTCAGCTCGTTTACATGTCCAAGGCCTTCTTCAGTACAACGAACAAAGTGATACATTTTCAACAAACCTAAGACTTAGTCTTTTAGGTGAGGCAAATACAGGATTGTTCTTAGTTTTCAATGAGTTTGATGACACTTATGCAATACCTACCGATAAGAAAGATAGAATTTTTATACTAAAATACAGTCGTATGCTTGATTTTAAGTTTTAACAAGTTCACTGTTAACTTATAGTGATGAAAAAATATATCTGTATAAAGTTTCCCCAATCAATATCACTGATAATATTTCTATTTTCCTCAATTATTTATAGTTCATCCAATTCAGATCGGTTTACCAAAGCATATCAAGCACAATCAACGCCCATTATAGATGGTGATATAATTAATGATCCGGCTTGGGTATCCATACCGGCTATTAAAACATTTACTCAGAAATCCCCCGATGAAGGTCAGATCGCTACAGAAATAACGGAAGTGAGGGTGATGTATTCTGATAAGATTTTTTATGTGTCCGTAGTATGTTATGATTCGAATCCCGAAGGGATTGTGACAACCGATACTCGACGAGACGCGCCTTTGAATAATACAGATAGCTTCATGTTCATTCTGGATACATTTAAAGATCAGCAGAACGGCTATGTGTTTGGCACCAATGCCGTTGGTATTGAATATGATGCACAGGTGAGTAAAGGTGGAGAAATGATGTCCATCAGCAGCAGCCGACAATCAGTTGGAACAGGTGCGGCTTTTAATATAAACTGGGATGCAGTTTGGGATGTAGAAGCTCAAGTGGGTGAATATGGATGGAGTGCGGAGTTTGCCATCCCCTTTAAAACATTGCGCTATGCTTCAAAAAAGAATCAGGAATGGGGAATTAATTTTCAAAGAACGATCGCACGCAAAAAGGAAGTGGTATACTGGTCACCAATTCCACGGCAATTTAGTTTAAACCGTCTGTTGCTTTCCGGTACTATTCAAGATATAAATGTGCCGAGCACAAAAAATTTAAAAATCATGCCCTATGGTTTAGGTCAACAAAATAAAGTAATTAATCAAGAAAAATCATCCACAGATAAAGCCAATGATTTTGGGATTGATGCAAAATTAGGTTTAACCTCAAGTTTGACTCTTGATATGACATACAATACGGATTTTGCACAGGTTGAAGTTGATGAGCAGCAAATTAATTTAGATCGTTATAGCCTATTCTTTCCTGAAAAGCGCACATTTTTCTTGGAAAATGCTGGATTATTCTCTGTAGGTGAAAATACATATTATGGACCTGATATTGAGATATTTTTTAGTCGTAGAATTGGAATTGGTGCCGGCGGTGAGCAAGTACCTATTTTAGGTGGTGGTCGCCTAACGGGGACATTAGCTGGCATGAAAATGGGTATGTTAAGTATGCGTACTAAAGCTGTAGAGGATGTAACTAATAGTAACAATTATTCTGTATTTCGATTAAAGAAGGAATTACCGAATCGAACTTCTTTTGGTTTTATTACGACAGATCGTACTGGATTGGGCGATGATGGATATTCGAATCGCGCTTATGCAATAGATGGTGCTCTAGGAATTGGAGAAGCAACCCAATTAATCGGTTTTGCTGCAAAAACAGATCCTCCACTTGGCATTGAAGGAGATGCTGGTTCATATGCATATATGTTAGAAGCAAATCGAAATACACAAGCATTTACAACGCAAATTAGGTATAGCGAAGTTGGCCAGGATTTTAATCCTGAAATAGGATATGTCAAGCGGTTAGGCTATAAAAAAGTGTTATTTCGAATATTAAATCGCACGAGGCCGAAAGATTTATTTGGCCTTCTTGAAATTCGCCCACATATCACCTACTATAGTTACTGGAAATTAGATGGATTCCAGGAAACTGGTTACTTACATATTGATAGTCATTGGGAGTTCAGGAATGGATTTCGAATTGATACTGGAATTAACTTTCGTACAGAAGGCGTTTCTGAAGCCTTTGAAATTGTTGAAGGTACAATCGTACCTAAGGGTACTTTCAATAATAAAGAAATTCATATTCGAACTAACACAAATCTTACAAAACCGTTTAGCGTTACTATGACGAATACAATTGGAGGGTTTTTCAGCGGAAACAGAAGGAATACGAATACCACGTTGCGTTTTCGTTTTGGTGACCGTTTTACTTCAGATTTAATTTCAAGATATAATGATGTTGATTTACCTGAAGGCAAGTTTGTTACCCATTTGATTCGGTCAAGATTAACGTATGCTATATCCCCATCAGTTTATATTCAATCTCTATTGCAATATAATAACCAATCCGACCAATGGTCTATGAATTGGCGCTTTATCTGGCAACAGTCTGCAGCTACTGGGTTATATATTGTGTATAATCAGACCCAAGATTATGATGGTATCCCAATTGCTTCCAGTACAAAATCATTTGTAGTGAAATACAGTTATTTATTTGATGTATTGAATTAGGTAATTCTGACCCGTATCGAAGGGGATTTTATCTTATATTTGCTCATATTGTAAGGTTGATTTAAGTGAATGAACTGATTACCGGTCTTTTTCAAGAATCGATAAGTGGCATTGCCCTTGGCTGCATCTATGCCCTGATTGCGCTTGGGTTTACCCTCATTTACAAAGCATCGGAAGTGGTAAACTTCGCACAGGGCGAAGTCATGATGGTGGGTGCCTATGTAAATTTTTTCTTTGTATCCTATTTTTCATCCATGGTGGGAGAAGTAAATGGTTGGGTTTTCTTGCTGGCTTTTTTGGGCTCGATTATTTTCGCTGTAATATTTGGAATTATTTTAGATTTGATCATTAATCGCCCCTTAAAGGATGAGCCTGTTTTTTCTATTGTTATGGCTACCATCAGTCTGGCCATTATTTTGAGAGCCTTAACGGCGTTGATCGCTGGACCAATAAGTTTGGTGCCCCAATCCCCATTTGACGGAAGTGTAATGGAAGTTGGTGGCGTCGTGGTATCTTACCTAGATCTTTCAATCATTTTCAGTGCGGTAGTATTGATGGGACTCTTTTTTGTCTTTTTTAACAAAACACGCTGGGGTATAGCGATGAAAGCCACATCCGAGGATTCAGAAGCTGCCCAATTGATGGGGATACCGGTAAAAAAAGTATATATGATTGTGTGGGTTTTCGCAGCTATAGTTGGGGTAGTCAGTGGGATTCTGTTGGCACCTCGTATGTCCCTATTAGATACATCCATGGGATTCTTAGGATTGAAAGCCTTCCCGGCTGCAATTTTAGGTGGATTTGGATCCATCCCCGGTGCAGTGGTAGGTGGTATTATTTTGGGCGTCATTGAGACGGTCAGTATGGGAACACTTTCATTCCATTTTTCATGGATCAAGGAGATAAATGATATTATAGTTTGGATTGTTTTGATCGTTGTGCTCATGGTACGCCCCGATGGTTTGTTTGGTAAAGCAAAGGTTAAACGGGTATGATAAAGGGCCGCTATGACGATGAAAATCTAAAGTGGATTCCACTGATTATTATGGCTGTATTTGCTTTACCCTTCCTTATAAAAAGTGCCACGTTTAGTTATAAATATTATCTCTATGTAATAAATATGGCTGGAATTTATATCATTTTGACCGTGGGACTGGATTTACTAAGTGGTTTCACTGGACTGATTTCCTTAGGGCATGCTGGATTTTTAGCCATTGGCGCATATACTTCAGCTATTTTGGTTGATCAAGTTGGCTTACCATTTGAATTATCATTGATTATTACACCAGTCATTGTCGGGTTTTTTGGTTTAATCATTGGCTTTCCGGCACTCAGGATTGAAGGTATGTATTTAGCACTTACGACAATGGGATTCGGCTTCATTGTAAAAAGAATGATTATTGCATTGCGTGATTGGACGGGGGGCTCTGGTGGTTTACAAGTCTCCAATGCGACGCTTTTAGGAATGGATGTCAAAAGTGACTGGGATAATTATTTTTTTATATTCACCTTTACCATATTGGCAGTGGTGGCCGGGCGCAGGATTATCCATTCAAAACTGGGTCGTGCATTTATGGCGATACGAGATTCAGAACATGCAGCTGAAGCCTCTGGAGTGAACATGTCTAAGTATAAACTGATAGCGTTTTTCATATCAGGTATATTTGCAGGTTTAGCTGGTGTTCTTTTTGCCCATACGAATAATTTTATATCAACCGATCATTTTGATATTTTGCTTTCAATTTATTTTTATGTAATGGTACTGGTAGGAGGTATGGGTTCCATTTATGGCGCAGTACTGGGCACATTATTTATCGTCTTGATGGAAAATCTGTTCATTCCATTATTCGAGGATGGTTTATCTCAATTTATTGCAACTGAGTCCGGTGATATACAGGCATTGATTTTCGGTTTAATAATGCTCTTATTTATTATATTCCAGCCCTTAGGGTTATATGGTATGTGGCTTAAGATGAGAATTTATTGGAAAGTTTTTCCTTTTAACCCGCGAAAGAGGTTCACCTAAACCAAGGAGGTGGTTATGAAACAACTTCTATCAATCGTATTAATGTTAAGTCTGGTGTGGATGGGGTGCGATACCCGATCAACTTCTCCTGGAATTACAGATGAAGAAATCTTGATTGGAAATATCCAAGATTTGAGTGGTCCCATCAAAGAATTGGGCCTACTAATCCCTGCTGGATCACAATTATATTTTGATTATGTAAATGAAAAAGGTGGCGTACACGGGAGAAAAATCCGGATGGTAACAGAAGATCATCAGTATAATCCTCAAAAAGCAGTTGTTGCTGCCAAAAAACTGATTGAAAAAGATCAAGTTTTTTGTCTTTACAACGTAATTGGTACTTCTCCAGCCGAGGCCATTCGACCTATTCTAGAGGAGAATGGAGTACCTTTGATTGCTCCCGCTACCAATTCCAGCACCATGTCTGATATGACCAGGCCAGCAGCAAAATATATTTTTCACACCGATGCTGGATATGATTTACAAACAAGAGTATTAATTGATTATATAATGGAGAACAACCCGAATGCTAAAATTGGGTTTGCTTACCAGGATGATGACTATGGTGCCAATGCGTTACTGGGCTGTGCTGAAGCAGAAGAAAAATATGGAATCACTGTCCAAAAAGAATCATTTCAGCGTGGAGCCACAGATTTTGTTGGCCAAACATCTAACTTCATGAAAGGCGGAGTTACGGATGTAATTATTGGTGGTATCGTTCGTGAGCCTGTAACCATTATGAAAACGGCACAAGCTATTGGCTACAAAGCACGATTTTATGGTTTAGGACCTACTGTTGATCCACGGGTTGCAATGCTGGCTGGAGAAGCCGGGGAAGGATTTATAGCTGCGTATTGGGCATACTATCCCGATTCTGACGAATCTGGCCCTACGTTGTATAGAGAACTCTGTGAAAAAAATAATGTGCCGGAAAAAATGCGTGGTCCTTATCTTTATTATGGTTTTGCTACGGCCATGGTATTGGTAGAGGGACTACAGAAAGCTGGGAGATATCCTACCCGAGAACGCTTAGTGAGTGGTTTAGAATCCTTGAAAAATTGGGATAATGGTGCATTTCCACCGATTACATACAGCCGAAATGATCATGCTGGTGTCGAGAGCGTAATTTTGCTGCAGTTGCAAGGTGGGAAACAAGTTGCTATTTCTGACTGGCTTGATTAACTAGTATTAACTAAATCATCCTTAATTGTCATTGCCTGCCTTTCTTATTTCTAAGAAGTTGGGCAGTGACTTTTTTTTATGAGTGATTTAACCATTAAAAATCTATGTATGCAATTTTCTGGTGTGGTGGCACTGGATGATGTTTCATTTGAAGTAAAATCAGGAGAAATTTTTTCGCTGGTTGGGCCTAATGGTTCTGGGAAATCTACCTTATTTAATTGCATTAATGGCTTTCACCAGCCACAAAAAGGCAAGATTCAATACAGAGGGCAATCATTGACCAAATGTCAACCTCATGAAGTAGTGAAATTGGGCATTTCCCGTACTTTCCAAAATCTGCAGAATGTGCCTTATATGACAGTATTAAATAATATACTTATCGGTGCCCACCAAAGAATTACATTGAAAGAAACTTTGTATCGTTGGCTAACAACAGAGCAGCGAGAACGAGAAGAGGCCATGGCACTCAAAGTGATGGACTTTCTGGGCATTACGAATTTTGAGCAAAAATATCTTAGTGGCCAACCCTATGGTATTCAGAAACTGGTAGAGATAGGACGTGCTTTAATCAGTCAACCTCATTTAATTCTTATGGATGAGCCAGCAGCAGGAATGAATGACCAGGAAACAATAGAAATTGCGAAAATTATCGGTGAAATCCGGGATAGATTGGGTATTACTGTATTAGTTGTGGAGCACGACATGAATCTGGTCATGAAAATATCCGATCGTGTCTGTGTGCTCGATTCGGGTCATGTTTTGGCGCTGGGTACACCGGAAGAAGTAAAGCAGCATCCTGAAGTAATAAAGGTATTTTTAGGGGAACAAGCCCATGCTTAAGTTGATCGGCGTAGAAACATTTTACGGTAAAATCAAAGCACTCCACGGTGTATCCATGGCGGTAAATGAGGGTCAATTGGTATGCCTCCTGGGTGCGAATGGTGCCGGGAAAACTACCATTTTAAAAACAATTTTTGGTATCGTTGAACCGGAATACGGCACCATCCATTTTAATGATAAGCGTATAGATCGTAAAGATCCTGAAGAAATCATCAAATTGGGTATATCTCATGTGCCTGAAAACAGGCGCGTTTTTCCAGAATTAACGGTGTATGAAAATTTGATGATGGGTGGTTTTCTTATAAAGGATAAAGATTTGTTTGAGAAACGTTTTAAAAAAATAACAGATTATTTTCCGGTATTGCTAAATCGTAGTAATCAGCAGGCAGGCACATTAAGTGGTGGGGAACAACAAATGCTGGCTATTGCCAGAGCATTAATGCTTAAACCAAAACTATTGCTTCTAGATGAACCTTCGCTAGGACTTTCTCCGAAATTAGTCCAAGAAATTTTTTCAATTATTAAAGATCTCCATCAATCAGGAGTCACAATATTACTGGTAGAGCAAAACGTGAATCATGCATTGAAAATTGCTGATTATGGGTATGTGCTCACTTCCGGGAAGATTTTTTTAAGCGGCACATATGATGAGTTATATGAAGAAGAAAAAGTACGGGAAATGTATTTAGGTGAAGGGAAATATACCCGTCGTGCAAACTTATGGAGTGGAATCAGGTGAATATCGATTTTAACAAGTATAATACGATTCCAAAACTATTCTGGCGCCAGGTAAAAAAATTCCCGGATAAAACAACGATTTGGAAAAAACAGGATGGTTTATGGAAAGGCTTAACTTGGCAACAATACGGCAAATTTTCACAAGACATTGGCAATGGGCTATTAGCTTCTGGTGTAAAAAAAGGCGATAAAATTTCCATACTTAGCCAGACTCGGCCGGAATGGGTTATGTGTGATATGGGTATTATCTGCATTGGATGTGTGACGGCTCCGATTTACCATTCCAATACCAATAACCAGGTATTCTACATAGCCAATCAAAGTGATAGTATTTTTGCCTTTGTAGAAGACCAGGAACAATTAGATAAAATGCTTGTGATTTGGGACCGTCTACCCAATATCAAAAAAATCGTTGTATTGGATCAGTATCACCCCTCGAATTTGCCTAATGTATATTCCTTAGATCAATTTCTGGAACTTGGGCGTGAATATGGGAAAAAACATCCTGATCAATTTGAAGAATTGATTGACACCTGTCAGCCAGATGAAGTAATCAGTTTTACATATACCTCCGGTACTACTGGAAATCCAAAAGCGGCTATATTCACGAGCAGAAATATCATTGCTAGCTCAAAGCATTTACCAGATGCAACAGGGTTGAATTCTGAAGATCTTTATGTCTCTTACTTACCCTTGGCACACATTGCAGAGCGGTTAATTGGTCATTTCCTACGGTTCCTTGTGGGAAACCCTACTGTATTTGCTGAGAGCATGGAGGATATGCCTCAGAATATCCGACAAACCGGTCCAACAGTTGTTTTTGGAACACCTCGAGTATGGGAGAAATTTTATTCAAAAATTTTAACAGGGATTGATGATGCCACCTGGATTCAACAGAAAATATATCATTGGGCAATTCATATTGGTAAAACCATCTGTGAAATCAAGGAAGCCGGAGAAAAGCCTAGCTTGTGGTTGCAAATGAAAGCTGCATTAGCCAAATTTTTTATTATGGATAAAATTAAAGACATTTTTGGTGGGAGGATTCGTTATATGTTGACGGGGGCAGCTCCAATTTCAAAGGAAATTCTTCACTTTTTCTATTGGGTAGGCTTGCAGGTATTCGAAGGATATGGTATGACTGAAACTTCTGGTATCATATCAATACAAACAGAGGGTGAAGTAAAAATTGGTTCAGTGGGACGCGCTACCCCTGGTACCGAAATAAAAATATTGGATGATGGTGAAATCTGTGTGCGTGGGGAACAAAATATAAATAGTTATTATAAGAATGAACAAGCCACTGAGGAACTGTTAAAGCCTGATAGTAAAGGTGGATACTGGCTTCATACAGGTGATGTGGGATATGTTGATGGGGATGGATATTTATTTATTACCGATCGGAAAAAAGATATTATCATCACTGCCGGTGGAAAAAATGTGGCGCCTCAAAATATTGAAAACCTGATGAAAACCAGTCCTTATATATCACAAGCCATGGTCTACGGGGATCGAAAGCCATATTTGACAATGTTGGTTACTTTGGATGAAGATGAAATCACCAAATTTGCTCGAGACCGAAAAATACTATATAAGGATTTAAGTGACTTATCCAAAAAAGAAGAAGTAATAGAATTAATGAATGCAATTATGAAAGAAAAGAACAAGGAATTAGCTTCATATGAATCCATTAAAAAAATCCGTATACTTGAAGAAGATCTAGATCAGGATAAGGACGAATTGACACCAACATTAAAGGTGAAAAGAAAAGTGGTTACAGAACATTATAATGCACTCCTGGAAGGAATGTACTCATGAATAAAAGAGTGCATTTTGTATTTCTCTTGATTTTTTTTATTGCTTGTGAAGATAAGGAAGAATCGAATCCACTAGTTGGAACATGGAACATGACTTCTGCTTCGGGCGGAGTCTACATAAAGGTGAATAAAACGCAGGAAATTTTTATGGGTCTTACTCAAGGAAGTATCGAAGTCTCAACCATTTCCAATGCAATAACAACTCAGACACATGCATTAAGTCAATTTAATGTTAACAATAGTGATGATGGATTATTTGTAAATGCTTACGAATATTTTGACAATATAGATATTAATTATTATATCAACGATTATATCTCATCTTTAGACCAGTACGACCAGTCATCGGTTGATATTTATACGCCCAATGGATATTATGAATATGTAGGGACCCAATTTAATTACACATGGTCAGAGAACTCTTTTACAGTGAATGCAGATACAGTTTATCGCCGGCTTTACATCGATAATAATTATGTCATGGATTCAACTCGTTATGCTGTTGCTTCGGGGACTGTGACACAAATAGGTACTGAAATCGAAGCAAATAAAAAATTTTTAATGCCGGATCAATTATTTTTACCCGATGATGTTACAATCACGATCAATGACGATGGTACAGGAGAAATAGAGGAAACTTTTGAAGGATTTGAAGAAAGATCTGATATTGAATGGGAAGCGACCGATACAACTTTTATTTGGAGATATTGTGAAGAATATGATGGCCAAATCGAATGTAATGATGGTCCTGAGTTTATGTATCAAATAACAGGGGAATCACTCATCTTATCAGATCACCAGGATATTTGCGAAGAAATGGGGGATGATAATTGTGATCAAATGATGTTTTATCAATATGGTATAGAGATGGGCACCTTAGATGATTTTTGGATGGATATGGAAGTTGTTTTATCCAAAGAGGCCGCTGCTGCAAAATTAACCAATGAAATTAGTCAGCAAAAGAAACCTAGAATTGGAAAATATTCAATTATAAAAGGGTTTAAACCTAATAAGTAATTCAATTATTGAGTAGTGGTTAAGCATATCGAACCACTACAGTTTATAGTTTAATAAAGACTTTCTTTTTGTACATCCAGGCAAGTATGAGCCAAAACATTAATACATGAAATAGGGCGAATAGTAGGGAGCCGTTTAGGTCGCCTGCCAATGGTTGGAAGACTGTTTTATATAGGTAGGAATAGCCGGAAACAAGTTTTCCATCTAGATCAAATTTTATTTTTAATAAAATATTAGCCCAGATCCCGGAGGCTACAAAAATAAAAATTGAATTGGACCCAAAAATTACAAATGGCTTTGACCAGAGTTTTATCCCTTGAACATCAATAAGCCAAATCATGGCAGATAAAACAATGGTTGCAGTTCCACCAGTATATAAAACATAAGAACTGGTCCACAATTGTTTATTGATTGGGAAAAGGAATGCCCATATCCAGCCCAGAATAACTAGTAGTGCACCAAGAACAGCCATGCGCTGAGCATTGTCTTTATGGTTATTGGCTGTCTTAATCATAGTGCCAACCAAAAATCCAATTAATACAGTCACTATAGATGGAATTGTACTTAATAAACCTTCCGGATCGAATTGAATACCTGTACCTCCCCAAAGATGGCTTTCCCCCAAAATTAATTTATCAAAGACCAATACCAAATTAGTTTTCAGTCCGTATGGGTCTAATCCAGAATACCATCCGTATCCGGTAAGCAAAAGCCAATAGCTTACCAGTAATCCGAAGGATATCTTGACCAACCCTTTGATATCTGTTCGAACAACGATAATGCTAGCAAAAAAATAGGCTAATGCAATTCGCTGCAAGACGCCCAGAATTCGGAGTGTAGACCAATCCCAATCCTGCCTTATAAAAGGGAATGCATTGAGTAGAAGACCAAAAACAAATATGGTGATCGTTCGGTTGATTATTTTCCAAAAGAGGGGACCGTATTTGCACATTTCGTATTTCTCAAATGAAAAGCGCATGGCAACACCTACAATAAAAAGGAAAAATGGGAAAACAAGGTCAGTTAGAGTGCATCCGTGCCACTGTGCATGACGGAGTGGAGCATACACATGTGCCCATGTACCTGGATTATTTACCATGATCATAAGGGCAATGGTAGCACCGCGAAAAGTATCCAGTGCAATCAGTCTATCTTGCTGTTGGGTCATGAATTATCTTTATTAATACCAAATTGTGGATCGATATTTATGAATTTAATCATAATGAGACCTGGAATTGTAGCCACCATAACCCAATTGAAAAAATGCTGATATCCAATGGATTCCTGTAGCGCTCCGCTAAACATGCCCGGTAGCATCATCCCCAGTGCCATGAACCCCGTACAAATAGCATAATGAGCTGTTTTGTGATCACCTTCAGATATCATCATCATGAAAAGGAGGTAAGCAGTAAATCCAAACCCGTATCCAAATTGCTCTATTGCCACGAAGGTACTGATTAAATAATAATTATCCGGTTGGGCATATGCCATATACACATAAACCAGATCCGGGAGTTTCATGGCAAGCGCCATCCAAATGATCCAAGATTTGAGGCCATGCCTCGCTGCGAAAAAACCACCGGTTATTCCTCCCAATGTGAGCATGATCATGCCTAAGGTGCCGTAGATAAAACCATATTGGGAAGTCGACAATCCTAAGCCACCAGTATCAATTGCGTCCAGCATAAACAAAGGTGCGATTTTTACCAATTGCGCTTCACCAAAACGGTAAAGTAAAATGAATATGATAACTAAAATAATCTGGGGTTTTTTAAAGAAGGATAGAAAAACTTGAAAGAAATTTTGAATAGTTTCTTTCAAGTTTGGATTTAGATGGCTTTTGTCAGAATTCGGATAAGGAAGTTTCCATTTATGGTAAAAGCTGAATCCGATAAATAGTACTGCAAGCATTCCAAATATCATGGACCATGCAGTTGTGATCTTTCCTGTCCAATCTTCTAACTGTCCGGCCAAAATAACCAGTAGACCCTGACCAGTAAGAATTGCGAATCGGTAAAATGAATTTCGGATGCCTATAAACCAAGCTTGATCATGCGAGGAAAGACCCAACATATAGAATCCATCAACTGCAATATCATGGGTAGCTGAGCTGAAGGCCATGAGCCAGAAAAATACTAATGTATATCGAAATGCATTGGAAGCTGGAATAGAGAGTGCAACACCTGCCAATCCTGCCCCAATTAATAACTGCATGGTCACGATCCAAAAACGTTTGGTCTGTAAAATATCTACGATTGGGCTCCATAGGGGTTTGATCACCCAGGGGAGATATAGCCAACTAGTATAAAGGGCAATATCCGTATTAGAAAATCCCATATTTTTATACATTACTACGGAGACGATCATGACAAATGCATAAGGGAGCCCTTCCGCATAATAAAGAGAAGGGACCCATGCCCACGTACTATAGTTTGTTTTATGCATTATGAATGATAAATGGTTTTTAATTCTGCACCTGGGTAATAGTGCTTCAATATAGATACGTGATCATGGTTTGCAAAGGCCCGACCCAGGGCACCGATTTGGCACATGCCCACACCATGCCCCCAGCCCTTGCCGTACAATTGAAAAAAATCATCACTCTTTTTTGCAATCGTAAAGGCGGAACTATATAGGAATGAAGAACATAAGATATTCCTGATTTCATATTCGGATTGAATGACAACGGATTGAGTTTTACCAGCTTCATCTGAATATTTTATTTCAAGATCAATGATTCGACCTGAATCTCCGGTTTTTAAGGAAATTAATTCTAATATGTTTATCGCAGTTAACTCACATTTTTCCTTTATAGAACTCACCAATTCAGATTGTGCAAGATTGTATGTCCAACGAAAGTATTTTTCTTTTTCGTCCACATCACCAATATAAAATTTCAGTGAATCTTCAGATACGATCTCAGGGCTACAATAAGCTGACCCTGACTCATTAATGTCGGGTATTGAACGAAGATATGGAACAGGATCACCTTTCCATACATTTTCATATTTTTCTGTGGATCCACCACAAGATTTGGAATAGCGCGCATCACAAATTTGTTCATTAAAAATTAACACCTGTCCCAGGGTATCATTCGTACTACTAATGGAAACATCAGTTGTATTTGCCATCCCCTGGTATCTTTGGCAACAATCATCATTACAAATATCAAATCCCAGATGTTGATGCTTTTGTTCTATATTGGCCAATAACCATGATCGAGCCACAATGGTCTGTGCTTTTAGGAATTCCGATGGACATTGAGCACTCATCTCTGATGTGGCCACACATTGTAAATATTGTTCCAGAGGCAGTTCATTGATCGCAATAAGTTTATCATCCATGACTAAAAATTCAATTTTTCCCCAGAATGAAGCATTGATTCGTTTTTGCCAATGAAATCCACGACCGGCGATTAGACCAAATAAAGTGATGTATGGCCTTTCATCTGGGATTGATGGAATAATATTTATTGTAGGTGACGTCATATCGAATTGGGAAATATGTAATTCGCCTTTTCTTAACTGAAGGGATAGTTCATTTTCATTATTACAAGATGGATATAATTTCTTTTCTGTTTCAAGTTCAAAGCACTGTGGGTCAGAAAATGAGACTTGAATCGATTCTATTTCATCCTGGGGCAAAATGATCCCAATGCGGATCAGTGGCTCAATCTTTGGAATTTCTCCAGGTATCAGCATGTTTCCATCCAGGCTTTAGCACCTAAACCGATAATGGGGGAGAAGCGAAGATCTGATAGAATGATTCGATTTTTATCAAACTGATCATTATGCATAAAATGTTCTTGGATCAATACATCGGATTCCAACGTCATTTGCGTTAATGAATCAAGCATAGTAGAATAGATTACCGATCCTTCCTCTGTTTGAAGGAAAGCTGATAGCCGTTGTCCAATGACAATTCGATCTAAAAAAGTATTTTGATAAGGATGACTGGTTTGAAGAGTTCGATCAATGATAAACTGGCTTTTCCAACCAGAAAAAATAGTAATGATTCTTTCAAATAATAATTTCCCCAGTATTTGTCCAATTATTAAGTCAAAATCTTTACTTTGTGATTTTCGTAATTGATTGATGCCGGACATGGACGAAAAAGATTCCAAAGAATGGTCTTGCTCAGTTTTTAGTTCCCACGTTTTACCAATCCATTCTGATATATCATTAAAAGGAATAAGTCTCCCTTGCAATTTTAATCCGTCTGCCGTTCCTGTACCTCCACCGATGTAGTAGACATTATCAATATTACGGAACGCGCCTTCTTCACAAAATTCCTCTCCCCAAGCGCACATATCAGAATCATTCTCTAATTTTTGTATAGGGTAGTGAAGTTTGAGTTTAGATTCGATTTGAACACAAAAATCAGGAATGCGGGGGCCGTTAACCATGGCTTTAATTCCGCGGCCATTATCCATTTTGACCCCAGGCATGGCAATAGAAACCCGAAATAAATCATCATCAGCCAGTGACTTTATGACCTTTTTGATACAATCTACATAAACGAGGCCTTGGTTAAATTCCTGCTCAGATATTTTGACTCCATTTAATTGATCGGATAGTGATATTGGAGAAAAATTAGAGTCAAACTTTTCATGGTCCGAATATTTGATCTCAATTACAGGTTCCAATAATTGGAATGTATGATCATTTAACTTTTCAACGACACCGCCTGAAACTTTTGTAGCGCCGCCATCTATGCTAATTATTTTCATACTAAACCGATCATAGATTTAAGATTCATGATTCTCTGGAATGATAATCTTAACTGGTCTTCAGAGATAGATTTTTCCTCTAATAATTGGCCAATGGTCATATGAACTTTTTTAACAATATCTGGATCATAAATGAGGTTATTCCCAAAACAGAAAATATCAACGCCTGCATTGATCATCAATTCTAGGGTTTTTTTTAGGTCATAATGATCTGAAATGGCTTTCATTTGTGGATCATCACTGAAAATAATTCCATTGAATTCCAATTCCTTTCGAAGAAGTTTATTTAAAATATTGAATGAAAGTGTCGCTGGATGATCAGGATCAAGTCCACGTTGAAATAAGTGCGATGACATAACCGCATTAAGGGATTGGTTTTCTATCAGTTTCCTATAGGGCATTAATTCTATTTCAGACCAAGAATCAGTGACGTCAACAAATTCTTCATGGGTATCTTCACCGGAGCTCCCTTGGCCGGGAAAATGCTTACCCACAGTTAAAACACGGTAGTTTAAATGACAATCAATCATCACTTTTGCGTGCTCGTAAACGATATATGGATTATCAGAACAACATCGTTCTTTTTTTGCAATAAAACTAGACGAATTCATTGCGAGATCGAGAACCGGTGCAAAATTTATATTAAAACCATGGTCAGAAAGTGTTTGGGCCGTTAGTTCTGCCTGTTTACGGGTTTCTTCTACATCATTAATTTTTCCTAAATGAGCCCAACTTATTGTAGCGGGAAATCCATATTCTTTTTTAAGTCGGTTAACTTGTCCCCCTTCTTGGTCCACTCCAATTAATAGAGGAGTTTCACTTAAGCTTTGCAGGGTTTCATTAAATGCTTTTACCTGCGCAGGTGATAAAATATTATGAGATGAGGATGGTGTACTGGTCATATTTTGATCGTAAAGAATTACACCGCCTATTGGAAACCCATCTAATGAATTGAAAAATGATTTCGCATCTTCAGGCGATGTGCCTTGGAGGCCAACCATAAGCATTTGACCAATAAGTGTAGATTTATCTTTGGGTGAGGTAATCATGTTTTGTATGAAATAAAAGTTAAAGACTTATGGGACAACTTCTGTTAATTTTTCCACTATGGATAAGAGAAGAATTTTACTTGGTTTCGCAATCATATTGTTTTCCTGTGCAGGTCCCGGTCAATTCAATTCCAAACAATCTTGGGCTGAATCCACATTAAAAAAACTCACTCTTCGAGAAAAGATTGCACAAATGATGGTGTACTCAATGAATATGCGGTATATGAATTACGAAAGCGATCAATGGCAGGAAATACAACAACACCTAGCGACAGATGGAATAGGTGTTCTCCATATTTGGTTTGGTGACGCAGGAAGTGCCCTCACTATGCTAAACAAAATACAGCTAGAATCAAAAGTGCCCATTTTAGTAGATGCTGATATTGAATCGGGCTTGGGCCGACGATATCCAGGAGCAGTTACCTTGCCACCAATGATGGCTATTGCGGCAACGGGCGAACCACATTTTGCCTATGAAGCGGGGCGCATTGCGGCGGAAGAAAGTCGAGCAGTAGGCATACACTTTAATCTTTCACCAGTTGTTGACGTAAATAACAATCCCAAGAACCCCATCATTAATACACGTTCTTTTGGAGAAAACCCAGATTCAGTGGACCGGTATTCAATTGAATATATTCGTGGTTTGCACGATTATGGAATGCTGTCTACTGCAAAGCATTTCCCTGGCCATGGTGACACGGAGACTGATTCCCATTCCGCACTAGCCCAAATTCCCAGTGATTCTTCTCGTCTATGGACTATCGAATTGCCCCCCTTTAAAAGTGCCATTGATGCAGGCGTAGATGCAGTAATGGTTGCCCATGTCAATGCTCCGGACTTTCAGGATCACGCTCAGGATCCTGCCACGCTTTCTAAATTTTGGATGCAAGATATACTACGAGATCAATTGGGTTTTAAAGGTGTAATTATTACTGATGCCATGAGAATGGGCGGCATTATAAAAAATTATTCTGATGAATATGCGCTGGTTACCACAATACGGGCTGGTTCAGATATCATTATTCAGAATATGAACTTGAAAAAATCCATTGACACGGTAGAAAAAGCTGTCATTGATGGTGTCATTTTAGAAGAACAAATTAATGAGTCTGCTTTGAAAGTGCTAAAAATGAAGGAACGTTTGGGACTTCATCAAGATCGATTGATCAAAACAGATTATACCTATCGGGAAATTGGAAAAGCAGCGAACTTTACAATGGCTAAAAAAATAGCAATGCGTGCTATCACCCTTGTAAAAAACGAAGAAAATGTTTTACCTCTCAGTCCTGGTATTGACGATACACTCTATGTGGTTGATCTTTATGATGGACCAAATAATCACAGTGAAAGTATCTTTACCAAACAATTAAAAGATGTTGGGAGTAATAGGAGGGTCATATCATTTCAAATCGATAAATCTGATAGTACAGTAGTGGCTGACTTTATCTTGGATCAAATTCCTGTCAATGGGCTGGTTTTTTTGAATGCATTTGCTAACCCTGTGGAGCATAAGGATGATATATTTTTACCAAAAGTAGAGGCTGATTTCATTAATCGTCTAATCCGGAAATGTAAAAAAGTGGTGATTACCAGTTTTGGGAGCCCCTACCTGATACAGGATTTTCCAGATGCACCTGTTTACATTTGTGCTTATAAAGGTAGCGGGATACTCCAAACAGCGGTAGCCAATGCTTTGAAAGGAGAATCCGATATTACTGGGATCTTGCCTGTTAGTATACCGGGAGTCGCAGAAAGAGGGACTGGGATTCAAGTCAAATCAAACAAATGGCTTAACAGTAATACAACCTGGGTACCCGGTAAAATGCTAAAAAAAGTGCTTGCGACTGAGGTTAATGCAAACATTGAACCCATAAAATCTATGTTGGATGAGGCTATGGCCGATACGGCTTTTCCTGGCGGTGTCTTATTAGCGGCCAAGGATGGACAAATTTTCCTCCATGAGGCGTTTGGTTTTCACACCTACAATAAAACTGAGGTAGTTACCAGGGGAGATATTTTTGATTTGGCTTCCATTACCAAAGTCATTGCAACCACCTCAGCGATAATGAAACTGATAGATCAGAAAAAAATATCTTTAGATGATAAAGTTGTCGATCATTTACCTAAGTTTATCGGGAAACAATCAAACCACTTCAATCAAAAATCCCAGACAACTATTCGTCATTTAATGACCCACACATCAGGCTTGCCTGATTTCAAACAATATTTTCTTATGAACGCGGATGCACAGACAAGGCTTGATTCAGTCATGAATACTGAACCTCAATTTGCATTAGAAGAAAAAGTGGTTTACTCGGATGTGGGATTAATCACTCTGGGAAAACTGGTAGAAGCAGTGGCGATGGATCCATTGGATTCTCTAGTGGATTCTTTGGTCTTCAAACCTTTGGGTATGACTTCGACTTATTATAATCCCCCCAAAGAACGGATAGAAAGAATTGTTCCGACAGAAATATCTGAAGTTTACAGGAAAGGTTTGATTCGTGGTGAAGTACATGATGAAAATGCCCATAGTTTAGGTGGTGTTGCCGGTCATGCGGGATTATTCTCCACAGCGAGTGACCTATCAATATTCAGCCAAATGATGTTGAATGGTGGTAATTATGGCTGGAAACGGATTTTTAATTCAGAAACAGTAGAAGCATTTACTAAGCCTACTAATGTGGTAGAAGGCAGTTCTCGGGCTTTGGGTTGGGATACACCAGATGGGCAAGCATCTGGAGGCGTATACCTTTCGAACACTAGCTATGGCCACACTGGATTCACGGGGACATCTTTATGGATTGACCCGGAAAATCAAATGTTTGTCATCCTTTTGACCAATGCAGTACACCCAAATCGTGCCAATAAGAATCCCAATTATTTCGATTGGAGGCAAAAGATTCATGCCGGAGTATATGAATCCATTGGATTATCAGAAAAAAATGTAAATCTTAAATGGCGAGAAAAATGGAAGTAAGCATGAAGGGAAAAGAAAAAAGAAAATGGTCACAATACTTTTGGATCTTTCTCTTTTTGATCGGGTGTAGTGAACCATTTAATTGGGTGAAAACTCTCTCGAACCCTTGGACGCTATCCGAAAAGGAGATTTCTGAAATTTTACCTCAGTTTCAACAAAAATTTCCTGACTTTCATGATCGGCTTAAGGCATTCGCTCTTTGGCAAGTTGGTAAGCCTTACGAATTGTTTTGCCTCGGGGAAGAAACTGGGGCGGATAAAGACCCAATTTTTCGATTAGATGTTTCAGATTGCACTGTTCATGTCCTTACAAGCTTGGCTAGTGTACAGAGCTTAACTTGGAATGAAGCAAAATCAAATTTGATCAATATTCATTATAAACCTAATGAGAAGGGTATTTCTATACCTACATACAAAAGTCGATGGCACTACACAACGGATAGGATTCAAGATCATCCTTCAACAAGAAATATTACCCTTGGATTGTTGCCAAATGATCAACTTAAGACCGTAACAATCACATTAAATAAAAAAACTGATGGGAAAGCTTTTCTTGATCTGGATTGGCAAAAACCTACATCGATCCAATATATTAGCAGTGAGAAACTTAATTCAAAAGTTCTCCAAAACTTACCTAAGGTAGCCGGTGTCGCTTTTGTTAGAGAATCATATTTTAAAATGGGATTGGTGGTGGCTCATGAAGGGATGGTGATTGATCAAAAAAATATTATCCACGCTTCTGCAGAATACGGTGAAACAGTGAGTATGGATTTTATGGAATATTATTTCAGGGAAGAAGGCCCATTGTTTGATGGCGTACTGTTTTATTCATTCCACCCTTTAACGGAGTAGATCATTGCACTGGATCGATCTATCTATCATTTTAATTTTTCTCGCTGGATTCTCTATATATGGCATTTATCAAAGTCGATTCAATAAATCTTCCGAAGATTATTTTTTAGGCGGTAGAAATTTGCCTTGGCCTGTGTCCATGTTATCCATTGTAGCAACTGAAACATCGGTTCTCACTTTTATTAGTGTCCCCGGTTTGGCATATCGGGATGATTGGTTTTTTCTTCAATTAGCAATTGGATATATTATTGGACGTGTAATCGTTAGCTTATTTTTACTGCCCCAATATTTTAAATCCGGCGTGAATTCAATATATGAAATCATCGGACATAAATTTGGCCCTGAAATTCAAAAGGTAGCTTCTGGTGTATTTTTAATTACACGTGTATTGGCTGATGGAGTTCGGTTCTTGGCAACGGCCGTAGTTGTACAGGTAATCACTGGGTGGTCACTTACACTGGCAGTTCTTGTAATAGGTGCTGTGACGCTCATTTACACACTATCAGGTGGAATTAAAACAGTTGTGTGGGTAGATAGTATTCAATTCATTCTATATTTATTTGGCGGGGTCGCATCTATTTTTATTTTACTGAATTATATCGATCAGTCATTATTAGAAGCGGTATCAACCCTTTCTGCTCAAGGTAAATTGGCTATTTTCAATTGGAAGGGAGATATATTAAGGGAACCGTATCTATTCATAAGTGCATTATTAGGTGGCGCATTATTATCATTTTCATCCCATGGCGTGGATTATATGATGGTCCAAAGGGTATTAGGTACAAAAGACCTGGATTCAGCAAAGAAAGCCATGATCGGCAGTGGGATTTTTGTATTCATTCAATTTGGTGTGTTCCTTTTGGCCGGCTCACTGATTTTTGTATTAATGGGTGGCGTAGAATTAGAGCGTGATCGTGAATTCACATCATTTATTGTTAATTATCTCCCAATAGGATTGAAAGGAGTGTTATTAGCGGGAGTTCTATCGGCGGCAATGTCCACCTTAAGCTCATCCATAAATTCGTTAGCCTCTTCAACTGTCACAGATTGGCTGGGCGGAAATCAATCCATCCAAACGTCTCAAATGATCAGTTTGATTTGGGGTCTGGTTTTAATTGGCATTGCACTATTATTTGATGAAAGCGACTCTGCCATTGTGATCGTTGGATTGCAAATTGCATCTTTTACTTACGGGGGGTTACTAGGATTATTTTTACTAAGTAAAATAAATCGAAAATTTCATCCCATCAGTTTGGTTACGGGATTAGTTGCTAGTTTATTGATAGTTTTTTATTTAAATCAAATTGGAATCGCCTGGACCTGGTTTATAGGTATTGCAGTTGTAGTCAATTTTACCGTCACCCATATAGTTAATCTGGTTTTCGATAATTAACTTTCATTCGATCCAACCGCTTATATTGCCAATTCATCCGATGAGTAAAGCTGTCATAATCACGATCTTTTTTCAACGACCATAATACTTCCGCCATAGCACTCATCCGAGGAAGGGCCATATATTCTGCTTTTTCAGGTGTCTTGATATATTCAGTCCATAGATTTCCCTGTCCCCCAAGGATAAGTTTTTTTTTGTTTGGTTCAATATTATCTGGAATAGGTTCAAAATTATAGACAATCTCTAGAGGTAGAAATCCACCGATAGCTAGTGGTTCATTCTTTCTATTTTCCGATTGGTAATAATCAAAATAGGCGTGGGAGGTAGGTGACATGATTACTTCATGCCCTGCATTTGCTGCGGCGATTCCTCCGTCCATACCGCGCCAGGATTGAACAATAGCCCCCGGTGCTAATCCACCTTCAAGAATCTCATCCCAACCTATTAAACGCTTACCAAGACCATTTAAAACTCCTTCGATACGTTTTATGAAATAACTCTGGAGTTCATGCTCATCATTTAGTCCATGAGCTTTGATGCGTTCTTGGTCTAACTTATGTTCCTTCCAACGGTCTTTAGGACATTCATCACCGCCAATATGGATGTATGGTCCTGGGAAAATATCAGCGACCTCGGTCAACACAGTTTCAAGAAATTCAAAAGTAGATTCTTTCCCAGCACAAAATACTTCTTTATGTACTCCCCAAAGCTTGGCTACTGTATGTGGCCCTCCTGTACAGGATAATTCTGGATAAGCGGCGAGGACCGCACGAGTATGGCCTGGCATCTCTATCTCAGGGATTATTGTGACGTATCGCTTTTGTGCATAAGTGACCACCTCTCGCATCTCTTCTTTCGTATAATATCCTCCATAGCGCTTTCCATCATATTGATGTGGTTTATCTCTGTAATGGCCGATTAATGATTCATCGCGGAAAGCACTGATATTGGTTAATTTTGGATAAGCATCAATCTCAACACGCCATCCCTGGTCCTCGGTAAGATGCCAATGGAAAATATTCATTTTATGCATGGCAATGTAATCGATGTATCGTTTAACGAATTCAATATCGAAAAAGTGACGTCCCACATCCAAGTGCATACCTCGCCATTTAAATCGCGGGTTATCTTTGATCTCAATTTGATTAATTTTAATGTCCTGATTAGTTTTTTCTCCAGAGTCCAATAACTGGCGAAATGTTTGAATCCCATAGAAGATACCATTTGGTGTTCCTGCATTGATTTGTACTGTCTGATCGCTAATCTTTAAATGATATCCTTCTTTGCCGTAGGATTGATTATCATCAATTATATTCAAGTTGATTCTTTTACTGGAAAAATCTGAAACTAATAATCCATAATCAGCATAAAGATTTTGTGATAATATTATTTTTAGTGAATTAAGATCTTTATGGCCATCATTTTGTGTTACAGCCCATTGGCTATTTATTAATGTTTGGTTTCTTTCTATTGAAATTGAAGAAGGTAAAGGGACCAACCCTAAATCATCAGTAGTGGGTTTTGAATTGCATCCAATCATCCATAACAATGTTATTTGAGTTAGGATATTTATTGCATTTTTCATTACGGTCAATTCTTATAGCTTAAAGGCCTGACCTATCTGTGCGATGTTAAATCCCGTGTCCTTAATGTGGTCCTGAGCATTAGAATTATTTGACAATGCAGGGTTAGTATGGTTCAAATGAATAAAATGAATCCCTGATTTATCTTCAACGGATTCTAGCAATTGCATCGATTCTATGATAAACGGGTGGGGAATTTCAGTCATATCTCTACCAGGGAGTTCATCATCTGTGAAAAAAGATCCATCTATTAAGGTATAATTATTTTCGGATACAATTTGGCTAATGTCTTTATCCCATTTTTCCCATTTATCAATATCGGGGATGAAAATAAGTGACCGATTTGGCCCTTCAATTTTATATCCCACTGTTTCAGAGAATTCATCTCGATGAGGAACAAGAAATGGTGTAATCGAAATTCTTTTGTTCAATTTGGTAGGTTTACCATTTTTAATTTTTGTCAGGCTAATATTTTCTAAATCTACTAATTGACTCCAGGGCCCATTTGATCTTAGAAATTTTCCCATTTTGGGCATAACGTATACAGGTGTTTTTTTTGTACCCATAACTTCTCTTCCAAGGTGGATGAGGCCTGAATAGTGACCAATATGGGCATGAGTTAAAAAAATACCTTTAAACTTCTTCGGATTATTATTTGTGAGCATTTCAAATTGTTTTGGGAAGTCAGGAGTTGCCTCGACCATCCACGTTTCATTTGAATTTGGATCGACGATCCCAAGGCAATTTACTAATAGTTTTTTGGCCGGATCATTCCATCGATCAATACAACACTTTTTTTGACAACCTGCGTGCGGTACGCCCCCATCTTGGGCGATACCAAGAACGACCACGTAAGGCTCTTGAATGGGTTGTTGTACACATCCATTGAGCAGAAAGATCAGAATAATATTCATGAACCGTTGGCTCATCCTTTTTTCTTCTCCAATCGTTTTTCAGTTAAAAGTGGCCCATACTTCACGGTTATTTTTTCCTCGAATAAAGGAAGGAAAATTACAGTCTGAAATTTAATGGATTTAATCATAAATGTAATATTTCTGAGACTGATTTTTAAATAAATCATTGTTAGTTATATGTGAAAAAACCTTTCCTTCTTTTAGGTCTTTACTAAATCCATCCTGTCCCCAAAGCCGGGCCATTGCAGATTTTTTAATTGTCAATTGATTCGGATAAAGTTGGTGAATAGCATTGATGACATGAACTCCCACTAATGCACTATTGTATTTATTTCTATTCGTGATCATGAGTTCAACGCCTTCACAGAGCTTCTCTTTATGCTTTGGATCAATAGCCATTCCCGGAATATCAATTGGTGTATAACTTACAGGTTTAAAGACCACCCCAGGGAGATTTAGATTATTTAAGGCGATCGCAAGATCTCTTTTCTGGACCCATGGCGAACCGACTTGCTTAAAAGGTTTTTGAGTACCACGGCCCTCATTTAGGTTTGTCGCTTCCAGCAAACACATGCCTGGATAGACAATCGCTGTTACTAAATCAGGAATATTTGGAGATGGTTTTACCCAGGGTAGATCTGTCTCATCCATCCATATCGATCGGTTCCAATTCCTGATAGGAATAACAGTGAGAACAGGGTTCATATCGATCCAATTTTCTCCAATGATCATTTGAGCTAATTCTCCTACTGTCATGCCGTATCTAATGGGGATAGGGTAGAACCCAACAAATGATTTATGTTTTTGAGCCAATAAAGGACCTTCAATTTTTTCCCCTGCTATTGGATTTGGACGATCAAGAACCATTACTTCTACACCAGCTTCTGCTGCAGCTTCCATAACCAAACCAAGAGTGGAGATATAAGTATAGAACCGGGCGCCAATATCTTGAATATCATAAATGATTAGATCAAGTCCTTTCAATTGCGCTTGGGATGGTTTGCGATTTTTTCCATATAGACTCACGACTTCAGGTAGACGTTTTAATTGGCCATTATATTCTACTTTTTCACCTGCTGCTGCTTCTCCAAACAAACCATGCTCCGGTGAAAAGATGATTTTAAGATTAACATCTTCTAGCTCAAGGAAACGTTCATAATTGGGGACCCCATTTCTATCTATACCCGTTTGGTTCGTCACTAGCCCAATTTTTTTATTGGTAATCAATTCAGATCGATCATCTAATAGGACATCTAAACCCACCTTGACTTTCGCCAGATTTACAGGTTTATCTATTTTCTCCTGTTTCTGTTGAACTTGATGGATTGATTTTGGTGGTGTGCCACAACCAATTATTAATAGTATAAGAAAAGGGAAACTATATTTCATTACTTTAATAAAGTAAATTTTTTGGTGAGAATCTTCTCTCCTTGTGATAGGTTTACCAAATACAATCCTGATGGTGCTTCCGAACCATTAGGCAGTCTTCCATTCCAAATGAATTTCTGATTTCTAGTAGCCAAAGGCTGAACAGAAATTCTAACAATTTCTCTACCTATAATATCTGTAATAAATAAGTAGGCGATTGGGCTCTTTTCAAATAATTGGAATTCAATTGTTATAGAACGATTAGATGGATTTGGATATAGGGCTGATATATTTAATTTTTTCGGGATTTGAGCAATTTCACCATCTACAGAAGCAATAGGCCCATCAAGGTATTCCATGATCTTAGCCATAATATCATTTCGTTTTTCTTCTGGATAGATCGTTTCAAATCCGATACTCAGATAGACTAATCCTCCAGAGACAGGGCTACCATCAAAACCACCTAAATAGGCTATCCCGGCGCCACCTCTCGTATCATAATCAACGTCATCGAACTTTAGTATAATATCCGCATTTTCGACAGGTTTTATTCCGTCGGGCCAATCAACATCGTAAGTGCCATTTGTCCCATCATCGAATGATAATGAAATATTTTCCAGGAATGTATCATTGACACCTTTTGCGTTATATGTGCCTTGTTTTCCTCCAGCTGCGTCAGTTAAATAAGTTGCTTTTAGAAATTTTTCATAAAATATCTGGTCTGTTACGTTCCCTTTCTCTGAAAGATCATAACCAATTTCCGATCCAGATACGAATAATCGCCCACCGCCTTTTAAAAAAGCTTGAATTAGGGATTGTTCTTTATCTGAAAAGGTAGATGTACCTGAACTTTCTTCACCTAGTATCCAGTCTACAATTAAATAATCGCTGATTTTTATCCGTTCATTCATTACAGCTTCGTTATTTGCGGAATCAAAAGGGTATTTTCCATTATGAATTGCATCACCATGTTGACGTATAAAATCAAATGTGTTTTTTGTCCCGTTCACGCGATCAAAACCATTTACAATTAATACTTTAGGCATGGATGTAGAAGTAACAACGCCTAGCACTTCCGCGTAATCACTATCACCGTATTCATTTATTGCTTTGACTTTAAGGTAATATGGGATATTTGGATTTAGATTTTGCAAAAGAATTGGTCGGGAAGTGAACGAACCTAAATCTTCCGTTTCGTCTGAATTGAGAAAAATTCTTGTTACCTGAAAAGATGTTGCTCTGTCTGCACCGGTAAAATCAATTGATGCTACGCCGCTACCTAAATTGGAAACTGAGATATTCATAGGCGTTGATGGTGCAGTTTCAGCTCCCAGTTTTACTTTTAATAATTCCCATAATTCATTGTAACCACTGTCATATCCTAGGGCCCATATTCCGATGCCCTTTAAATTTTTTGATAAGGCAAGGTCGTACTTTTGTGAAAGAGAAAGACTGTCATCATACCAAGCTTGAAACCATCCCGGATTTTCGTATTTATACCAAGGCGTTTCAGAAATATTATCCCAGATCTTTCCGTAAGAGAGGGCTTTAGATTCAGCTATTGAAAAAATAACAGCGTTTCCGTCACCGGTGGTGCTAGCACCTTTTTCTCCTGTACTGGCCGGCCATTCGTAACCGTAATAGGGACATCCTAAGATAATTTTACTTGTATTATTTGCTGTAACGGAAAGATATGTATTGACCGTGTTGGTAATATTATATGATCCACCATTTAGTGGGGCAACAGGCCCGGTTGTTGAACTGCCTTTCCAATGGTAATCATAGCCCATGATGAATAATCCGTCGCTTTCATCAGCCAAAGCATTAAAATCCCATGCGTTATTCCAGTCTACTGCTGGTGTAGCAAGTGTGACTTTGGCATGGGAAATTTCATTTCTAAGTGCGCTCCGAAGATTTTTAATAAAAGTGACTAAGTTAGATTTTTGAGAAGCTGGAAAAGCTTCAAAATCCACATTCACCCCATCAGCGCCAGCCCGCTTTACTTCATACACTAGATTCTTAATTAAATTTTCTTGATTATTTGTATTGCTCAATAATGTTTCTAAGTCTGATGCATTAAAAAGTGTGACTGTAAGAACAACTTCCACACCATTTGTATGAGCCTTGTTAATCAGATCAGTTGCTGGCCACCCATGGAGATCTATGAGTTCTCCAACTGCATTTGCTTCTGCAGAGAAATAAGCAATAGTGGTAAGAAGTTCATATTGATAATTTTGCCAATTGGTTCCTTGCCAATATGGATGATAACCAAAGACCATTCTAGATGGTCCTTTTTCTCTGGTTTTTATCGGATCGGCCGGTCCTGTATATGTTTTGTAGGCTGGTTCTATATAATTTGCCTTATTGTAGGCCAATTCAATTTGATGGATACCTTGGAACTGTAGTTCGCTCGAATCTTGTGCGAGAAGGGAAACTGCTAGAACTAATTCATTAAACATGACAGTTGGAAAAAATATCTTCAATAGTTTCACGCCTACGAATAAGTCTATGACTGGTTTCTTCAAGAAGTATTTCTGCAGCACGTGGTCGGGTATTAAAATTATGAGACATGGCAAAACCATAAGCGCCTGCATCCATTACAGCAATTAAGTCTCCTTCTTTAGTAGCAGGGAATGCTCTGTTTTCAGCTATGCGGTCCGTATTTTCACAAATTGGTCCGGTAAAATCAAAAGTTCCAATTGGATCCCCATGAAAACCGACTTTATAAATCCGGTGGGTAGCACCGTAAAGAGCAGGGCGCATAAGCGTTTCCATTCCTGCATCCAAACCGATGAAATTTTTATAGCTATCTTTAAGTCCAATGACTTTGGTTAAGATAAAGGCTGCGTCTCCAATTAAGTATTTCCCTGGTTCGAGCCACAACGCTGGTGCAGAATCATTTTTATTGTATTGGTTATAAAATACTTTTGATAATTCAAAAAATACAGTATCTAGATTTAATTCTTTTTCATCATCGGAATAAGGAATGCCCAGTCCACCGCCCATGCTAATAAAATCGAATTGAATTTTTAATTTTTCTTCAATTTTATTTGTAGTTTTTAAAATAGCAGTTAATAATTTGGGGAAATATGATTCAGTCAAGACACCTGATCCAGTCATGCATTGAATTCCGAATTTCTGAATTCCTGCATTTTTTGCCTTACGGTAAGCACCAATAATTTTCTCGACAGGAATTCCAAATTTTGCATTTTCGCCTGCTGTGGTAATTTGGGAAAAAGTACCTTTGCCAAATCCTGGATTTAGACGGAATGAGATCCGAGTTGGTAAATTTTCCTGCGCAAGTCTATCAAAGGATGTTTCATCATCTAAATTCAAATAACACCCCTCTTCAATTGCCAGTGATAAGTCAGTAATAGATTCATAATTCCCGGTATAAATACAATTAGCTGGATCAATCTCCGCTTTTTTTACTGCGTAAATTTCACCTGGACTGGAGCAATCTCCTCCAATTAAGGGAAGAGTCTCCTTCATAATCTTTATCAAATGAGGGTTACTGTTGGCTTTTATCGCATAACAAATATGATATTTATGAAAATATTTTTTTAAAACATCATTTAATCTTTTTGCATTGGACTGAATTCTATCTGAAGAATAGATATAACAGGGCGTATCGTAGTTATTAGCAATTTCAGTTAATTTTTTGATATTCTGGACTATATGTAGAAGTGGATGGTTATTCATGCTAATTTAGGTTTTTGTTGCAACCATAAACTTATTCAATTCTAGTTTGATGTCATAAATGAAAGTAGAGAGTATGAGTAACTAGTTTTATTTAATTTCTCTATAGGAAAATTAATGATGCGATCTAAATCAATATTAATAAACATGATTCTTTCATCCTTTTTGATAAGTCAGCAAAATTATAAAACTTATCTAGGTGATGGACTTACAAACCTTTTCTCTATCCCAAGTAATCGAACAATAATTATTTCAGGTATTATTGCAACAGGATTTGCATCAAATTACGATAGATCCATCCAAAGTGATGTAGAAAACAATGCTCTGATATCAAAGCAATTAGCTATTACAGGTGATTACTGGGGATTAACAGGACAGTTTTTATTATGGGGGGCGTTATCTTTTTCAGATAATAAGAATGAAAAATTTCAGTATGCCAGTGCGGCGTTTCTGGGTAACGGAATGATTACTTATGGTATTAAATATATTGTTGGTCGGGAACGGCCTGATAGGAGCAATAAAAGATCTTTCCCTTCAGGACATACATCAAATAGTTTTTTAACAGCTTCAGTGGCTCAAGAAATATATGGATCAAAAGTGGGTATTCCAGCTTACTTAATGGCAACACTCAGTGGATTAAGTCGTATTCAGGATAATAAACATTATTTATCTGATGTAATTTTTGGTGCTACATTGGGAATTGCCGTCGGAAAAGGATTTGGTCATGTATATCATCAAAACAGGAAATTAGTTCAATTCCAGGTTATTCCATTTCAGAAAACAATAAGTATATTCATGCCTTTAAGATAATAATCAATTATTCAATAAATATGTATATAACCATATATAGTAGGTATGATGAATATGGTTTATACCGTATACGGATAATAATAACCAATTGTGTTAAAAATTATCATAGATACACATATATTATCAAATTATACACATTATGTTTATATCATAAATCCCGAGATATCCTAAGCTCATTTACGATAGCTGGAAAGTGTGTAAGATAAATAAAAATTAATACAGAATACTATAAATGAAGTTATAGATTTGCATTCATGTTTTCATCTAATACATATCAAAATCGAAGAAAAAACCTTTTTAATAGTATCGAAGATGGTTTAATACTATTTCCTGGAAACAACCCAGTTCCAATGAATTATCCATCTAATCATCTTCCATTTCGTCAAGATAGCAATTTCATGTATTATTGTGGACTCGATGTTTCTCATTTAAATCTTGTGTTAGATGTTGAAAAGGGAGAATCAATTCTCTTCGGTGATGATTTATCTGTTGATGAAATTGTATGGGAAGGCGAACGGACTCCAATTGAACAAATGGCTGAATTATCTGGAGTAGATCGTTTTTTATCATCTTTGGATTTACAAACATTCATACAAAAAAAAGATAAGGCAGTACATTATTTACCCCTTTATCGTGATGATCAGAAAATGTTTGTTTCTGAATTACTTAATGGAACAACTAATGGTGCATCAAGAAAACTTATCCAAACTGTAATAAGACAAAGATCCATTAAATCTAGCGATGAGCTTGCAGAGATTGAGTTGGCACTGGATATAACATGCGAAATGCATAAAATAGCCATGCGTCAAACCAAAGATGGTATGCTCGAACAATCCATCGTAGGAGCTATGGAAGGATTTGCTCTTTCAAAAGGTCGAAGATTAGCGTACCCGATTATTTTTACCATCCATGGAGAAATACTTCACAGTAATGTCTATACCAATGTCATGCATTCCGGTCAATTAGCACTAAATGATTCTGGTGCCGAATCACCGCTACACTATGCAAGTGATATAACACGTACTTTCCCCGTTAATGGAAAATTCTCCCCTACTCAGAAAGAGATTTATCAAATTGTATATAACATGCAGGCTGTTGCATTTGATTATTGTAAACCTGGAAACTCCTATAAAGATGCGCATTTGGCTACAGCTCGTGTTGCAGTGGAAGGACTGAAGTCTATTGGACTGATGAAAGGAGAGACTGAGCAGGCTGTAGAAGCAGGAGCACATGCTCTTTTTTTCCCTCATGGACTTGGTCATATGTTAGGATTGGATGTCCATGATATGGAAGGTCTTGGTGAAGACCTTGTTGGATATGATAATAAAAGTGAACGTAGTGATCAATTTGGTTTAGCCTATTTGCGACTAGCAAAAAAATTGGAACCCGGATTTGTTTTAACTGTTGAACCTGGAATTTATTTTATACCGCATTTGATTGATCAATGGCAATCAAATGAAAAACACAAAGAATTCATTAATTATAACGCCTTAGCACCCTTTCGCAATTTTGGCGGAATCCGGATAGAAGATAATGTTGTAATTACAGAAGATGGATTTCGGATTCTCGGTCCACACATTCCTCGTACTATTGATGAGATAGAATCCATAATGGCTCAATAAAATGCGAAAAGCGATCTGGCTTTTTCTGTCTTCCTTTGGAATCATGTTTGCCGTACTTAGTTGGATGCAGGAATCAGGAGTCATTTCAACTGAGATTGGCGCTCTTAAAGGTGTCGCAGCGCTCGTTACTGGTACAATATTATATTTTACGATTCCACGTTTCTTAGACTGAATCCTTTTTGTACCTTCAATCTGGGGAATTAATTTCACTCAATCAATAAAGGAAGCGGTTATGGAATCAGCATCAAATCAAAGTCGATTAACGAGAAGATCATTTCTTAAAAAAGCCGGTGCGATTACTTCTGTAGCGGCAATTTCTCCTTTTACAATTTCATCGTTTTTAACTCGTTCTTCCGATGATAGGCGGATCATCGTTATTGGTGGAGGCCTGGCTGGATTATCATGCGCGTATGAATTAGACCAAGCTGGATACAATGTAATTTTGTTGGAAGCACGATCACGCCCTGGAGGTCGAGTTAGAACATATCGTGATCCTTTTGCTGATAATTTATACGCTGAAATGGGCGCTGAATATGTTGATAGTACAGATACATTTGTAAGGGACTATTGTAAAAAGTTTAATTTGAAAGTTTTGCCAGCCAAACAATATGATGGTGTTTACGTCAGGGGAAAACATCTAACCATGAAAGGTTTAAAGTCTGGGATGGATTCATTACCCTTTGAAGGGACACGGAGCGGACAATTATTTGGTCAGGAAGTTCATTATATTCAAAAGTGGATAGATTTGGTCAAAGAAAAAGGAGAAAATTCACCCGAAGTACAGGCATTAGACAAAATGTCAGTTGAAGAGATGTTGAAAAAGGGTGGTGCACCAAAGGATATTATAGATTTATATACATACACCAATGCGACAGAATCAACTTCTGTACCATCAAAAATGTCTGCTTTGTATATGGTATTGGCAAACGCAAAGACATCGGCATTCAGTGAAAATACAGTAGAAGGCCGCATTTTTGGAGGAAATGATCAATTACCGAAAACACTCGCAAAAAAACTAGGGACAAAAATTATTTATAATCGACCATTGAAAAGGCTTGGTTTTGATAAAAATGGTGTGACTGCCACTATAACCGAGAATGGGAAGCTTACCAAAATTAAAGGAATAAACTGTGTATTAGCAGTTCCAGCTTCTATATTAAGAAATATAAAGATCAATCCTGGTTTTTCTGCAGAAAAGACAAATTGTATTCAAAAGCAGCAGTATGGCCATGTGATGAAGATAGCGATGCAGTATCGCCAGCGGTTTTGGGATGAGAAAAATTCTATTGGTCAGCGTGTTTTTACTGATACTCCACTCCGCAGAATATATCATTTTTCGATTGATCAGCCAGGTCCACGAGGTATATTGTTAACTTTTACTTCTGGTGAGGATGCAAAAAAACTGGGGCGATTACGGGAAGAAAACCGGATGGAAATAGCTCAAAATACCTGTTCAAACATATGGACAGAAGCACCGCAATACTGGGAAAATGGAATTACAAAATACTGGAATGAAGACCCCTGGGTGAAAGCTAGTTATTCTCTGGCCGGAATTGGACAGAAGGGTTTTAGAGAGATCTTGGCAAGACGTGAGGGACCAGTATTTTTTGCTGGTGAACACACAGCTATACACAGAGCTTCAATGAATGGTGCCATTGAATCAGGACTGCGTGCCACCGAAGAATTAAAAAGAGCAGTAAAAGTGTAAATGTTATTTTCTTTATTTTATATAAATGGATAAATACGATTCAAAAGTAGTGGGTCTCGATGCTGGTTTACTCATCGGGAAGTTTTTTTTGAATACGGAAGAATTGCACTACGGATATTGGCCTGATGATAAAACTGCAACAGCGCAAAACTTTGCAGGGGCACAAGCGCGTCATTCACAATTGATTATTGACCATATACCTGATGGAGTTAAGCGTATCTTAGATGTAGGAAGCGGTTCAGGTAGTTTAGCTCAAAAATTAATTAATCTAGGCTATAAGGTAGATTGTGTGGTTCCAAGTGAATTCCTAGCGAAAAAAATCAAGGATAAACTTGGTAAAAATTCAATTATACATGTATGCAAATTTGAAGATTTGGAAGAATCGCAATCTTATGACCTTATTCTTTTTAGCGAAAGCTTTCAATATGTTCTAATGGAGAAATCAATTAATAAAATTGTATCAATGTTGCCGAAAAATGGTCATTTATTGATATGTGATGTATTCCACAAAAATGTTACTGGTGTTAGTCCTATGCGGGGAGGTCATCGTTGGGACTTGTTTGAAAATCAGATTTCTAAGAGTTCTTTAAAGCAAATTAACAATCTTGATATCACTGTAGAAACAGCGCCCACATACGATTTTCTGAATCAATTATTAAAGGAAGTAGTGATACCAATTTCTGATATCTCTGGTAATTATTTGAATTCTAATTATCCAAAATTGTCCAAAATATTGAAATGGAAATATCGCAAAAAACTGGATAAGATTGAGAAGGTATGGTACTCAGGTGAACTGACTGGTGAAAATTTTATAAAGTTTAAGTCATACCGCCTATTGGTTTATAAAAAATAATTATACCCCTTTGTAATTTTATGGTTGATCATGTCAGTTTTTAGTACACCGCCGCCCAAATACACAACATTTGATGCTGAACAATTAGCCGAATCAAAATTTGGAATCAATGGAGAGGCCAGTCCTTTAAGCAGCGAGAGAGATCAAAATTTCTTGATTCAAAGTGAGGAAGAGTCCTTTGTACTAAAAATATCTAATTCATCTGAATCTTTTGATGAATTGGATATGCAGAATAAAGTAATGCAGCATATTGTTAAAGTTGATCCAGAATTTGAATTGACACTTCCTCTATGTTCTTTAAGTGGGGATGAAATCATCCAAATTGAAAATAAAGGACAAACTAATTGGGTGCGGGGATTAAAATATATCAATGGAAAATTTTTAAAAGACTCAAAACATGATCAAATTATGTTGCTTGAACTTGGATCTTTTCTTGGGCGGTTAGATAATGCCATGAAGGATTTTAATCATCCGGCGGCAAAACGGGCTTTCCCATGGGATGTGCGATACACTGACTTTTTAAAGGTTCACAAAAATCATATTAACAAAGATCGTAATGATGGTAATGATCATAATGTGTTATTGGATCAAAATGGTAAAACGAGAGGTATCATTGATTTTGGGGATATGGTGTATTCTTATATTGTATTGGAGCCAGCAGTTTGTATGGCCTATGTCTCATTAGAAAAAACAGATACATTAGAAGTAATCTCAAAAATCTTAAAGGGATACCACCAGGCTTTTCATTTAAATGAATATGAATTGCATTCTGTTACCTTTCTTATGTGTTTACGGCTTTGCATTACTATCACCATGGCTGCATACCGAAAAAAACTATTTCCGGAAAATGACTATTTATCTGTATCAGAAAATCAAGCATGGGAATTACTTAATAGAATGAAAACTGAAGATCTGAATGATTGGTCTAAACAATTAACCGAATATGCTCAATCATAAACAAATTAGTGAATTAAGAACACAATATTTAGGGCCATCTCTAAAGGTGTCCTATAAAGAGCCACTTCATATTATCCGTGGAGAAGGTCAATATCTTTTTGATGCAGATGGACGTCGTTATCTGGATGCGATAAATAATATTCAACATGTTGGGCATTGTCATCCAAAGGTTGTGGAAGCGGCCCAGCGTCAATATGAAAAACTGAATACAAATACCCGTTACTTAGATGAGGTCATTGTGAATTTTGCTAAAGATTTAACTGCCACTCTACCTAATGGGTTGGAAGTGTGTTTCTTTACTAATTCTGGCAGCGAAGCTAATGATTTGGCACTACGAATCATGCGAACATATACTCAAAGTAAAGAAACGATTGTGTTAGATGCGGCCTATCATGGTAATCTGTCTTCTTTAATAGAAATCAGTCCCTATAAACACAATGGGCCTGGTGGCACCGGTGCACCGGTATTTGTTCATACAATTCCATTGCCCGATTCATTTCGGGGAAAATACCGGGGCTTAAATACAGGCGATCAATACGCAGGTGAAGTTCAAAAAACAATTGAGAATATTGAAAAAATAGGTAACAAAGTCTCTGGATTCATTGCAGAATCGGTCATGGGATGCGGTGGGCAGTTAATTCTGCCGGACAGGTTTTTAAAAACATCGCATGAATTGGTAAATGAATCTGGCGGCCTTTGTATTGCTGATGAGGTTCAGATTGGAATCGGTAGGATGGGCTCCCATTATTGGGGATTCGAAACAAATGAAGTGGTACCGGATATTGTGACAATGGGGAAATCAATAGGTAATGGGCATCCATTAGCAGCCGTTGTAACAACGCATGAAATTGCTGAAGTTTTCCATAATGGAATGGAGTATTTTAATTCATTTGGTGGAAATCCTGTATCATGTGCTGTTGGTCATGCGGTATTAAATGTGGTGAAGGAAGAAGAACTCCAAAAAAATGCAAATGATGTCGGTAAATATTTATTAGCCAAGTTAAAACATATCCAGAAGAATCATGGATTAATTGGTGACGTGCGGGGACGAGGACTTTTTATTGGTGTTGAGTTGGTGAAAGATAATGATACGTTGGAACCGGCCGCAAAGGAAGCAGATCAAGTTATTAATCTTATGAAAGAAGCTGGGATCTTAATGAGCACAGATGGCCCTGATCACAATGTATTAAAAATTAAACCGCCCATTATTTTTACTCGTGAGAATGCAGATGAATTAGTGTTTAATTT
>LUMJ01000036.1_pt1 | contig 46645 bp, 39 predicted proteins | sample 729631 | NCBI WGS metagenome assembly LUMJ01 (sample SAMN03860266, study PRJNA289734) | marine metagenome | biome: seawater column; feature: ocean; material: water; isolation source: Red Sea water column Station 22 - depth 500m | place: Saudi Arabia: Red Sea | collected 2011-10-15 | depth 500 m
TCTCGAGTTGGTTCCAGGTCGGTTAAATTGGTCTAGTGATATTACTCTTATGGAAAAAAAATACAACCCTTTTTTTCAACTTTTTTTAAGTTTTTTTTGACTCCTTTTTTACCTAAATTTTGGCTTTCTTTTTTCCATAAAAGCACTGACTGCTTCAGCGTGTTCGTCTCGTTCCCAACACTCTTGTAGCAATTTAGTTTCTAGTTCTTCAGCTGCTTTAATATCAGTTGTAACGGCATTTTCAGTTAGAAGCCTCTTAGTCATTCGTAATTGTGCATCTGGATTCTCAGAAAATAAATTGGCCAACTCAAAAGATTTATCTAGTAGTTCATCTTCATTAACTACATATTCAACTAGGCCGTAGTCAAAAGCTTCCTTTCCTGAATACAGGCTGCCAGAAAGCATCATTTCATTAGCCCTACCCCAACCCACACGACTGACTAAAAAATGAGTGGAAGCTAGTTCTGGAACAATTCCCATCTTGACAAACACAAAGCCAAATTTTGATTTGTCAGAACACACAATCATGTCAAAAGGAAGAATCATAGTGACTCCAATTCCTACTGCAGCTCCATTTACTGCAGCAATTATTGGCTTGGATTCTCTTACAAGACTGATCCAGTCGACTCCAGCTGGCATTCCCCCTGAACCTCCAGCAGTATCGTTTCCAGGGTCCTCTCCATCAAGTCGTGTTTGAAAGGTATCCCCAATGTCAGCACCTGCACAAAACCCCCTTCCTGCACCAGTCATAATAATCGAGCCAATTGAACTATCTGCATTAGCCTGCTCTATGGCATGTGCTTGTTCTTCACACATTCTTGGAGTCCATGCATTAAGTTTATCGGGTCTGTTTAAAGTTATTAAAGCGACAGTGCCTTTGGTTTCATAAATAATTTCTTCGTATTCCATAATCTCACCCCATAATTTGTCGCCAACGATTTATGTCAGAGATATTTAAATAGACATTTTGATTCTTTGTCTCAGCCAAGCTAGCAGATTTCTCTTCGCTGTAGTGATGTCCTGGATAGAGAATTGTGTCATCCGGTAAAGAACATAGATGCTGCAAACTGTGATACATCTGATCAGAGTCCGATCCAGGTAGGTCTACTCGACCACATCCATTGATAAAAAGAGTGTCTCCTGAAACTAGATTCTTATTTACACTGAAACATTGTGAACCCGGTGTGTGTCCTGGGGTATGCAGGAACTCTATATCATTCTCACCAATTTGAAGATGGTCACCTGAATCGACTAATTGCAGATCGGAATCTGAAACCCCTGTTACCTTCTTAACGCCTTCAGCTTCGTGTTTATTAACATAAATCTTAACAGGCTGCTTAGCCATAATTTCTGCTATACCTGGTATTGATTGACCCATCATTCCACCTCCAATGTGATCAGGATGGTAGTGTGTAACTAGGATCGAAGAGAGCTTTAAGTCATTCTCTTCAAGGTGCTTAAAAAGAAGATCTATCTCCCAAGCTGGGTCTATTAAAGTTACTTCTCGTGTGCTCTTAGACCCTAAGATATATATAAAGTTTTCCATGGGACCAAGCTTTAACTGCTCTAAGTAAAGATCTTCAGACATTTTAAACTTAGTTAGATAAACTTCTATTAATAAAAAACTGACGGCAAAAATAGAAAAGATTTGCAAATAATAAAGTGGCGGACAAACTGCTGGCATAAAAAGGTAAAGCTAAAATATAACATTGCACTAAGCCTTGAATATCTTGGCCGTAAATAGAAGACCCGAGCCAAACTCCAAAGTTTGTAATTAAGAAAAATAAGGTGGGACTAGATAAACTTAATCCATTTAGTGTGGTTAATTTAGTACTTGAAAATTGAGAAGCCATAAGTCCAATAAGGAAGAAAGAACCATATGTCCAAATCATAACTGTATGAAAACCGAGGAAAAAATCTGAAATAAGTAGACAAAGGATCGGTAAACAGATAATTAGCCATTTATCCTTAATTAAAAAAGGAAGAAAAATAGCGCCCGCTATCAAAGGTGTAAAATTTGGAGGATGTGGAATCAGCCTGCTTAAAATAAGTAGCAAGCAAAAGAAAACTATGCTTTTTAGTATTTCCTTATTCATTGGTTTCAATAATAGGTTATAAAATGTAATTGTGGACGACAAAGAATCATTTATCAATAATCATGAAAAGGCTCCCTTAATTGAACTGGATGATTTTCGTTGTCCCTCAAAACCAAATAGTTTCTATGTTCAGACTAATGATAATAAAAAAATAAGAATTGCCTTATGGAATAAAGAGTCTAATAAAGGGACTATTCTTCTTCAATCTGGGAGAACAGAATTTATTGAAAAGTATTATGAAGTTATTCAAGAATTTATAGATAGAGAATTCTGTGTAGTAGCCATGGATTGGCGAGGACAGGGTTTATCAGATCGAACTTCCAATAATATTAGGTTGGGCCATATTGATAGCTTTAATGAATACGACAAAGACTTTGAAATGATTATAGAAAAGGTTTACCAACATATATGTCCCAGGCCCTGGATAGGCTTTGGCCATTCAATGGGTGGTTGCTTATTAGCAACAAACTTTACTAAGCATGAGAATAATTACCGGGCTTTAATTCTTTGTGCTCCCATGCTGACTATGAAAGTCAATATCTGGATTAAGCGTCTAACAAAATTGATCCTATTCTTACTGCCTTGGTTAAAAAGACTACCTCTTTCTCCCCCCAATTGGGATAAAAAACAAGGTTGGATAGAAGAAGATTTTGAGCAGAATAATCTCACCAGTGATAAGTTTAGATTTGATAGAAGCTTTAGACTTATTTGTAAGTGCCCTGAATTAGGAGTTAAAGGCCTAAGTTTTGGATGGGTAAATGAGGCCTTCAAAAGAGTTGAAGATTTTGATTACCCAGATTGGGGAAAGACTATAAGTAAACCCGTTCTTTTGCTGAGTGCCGGCAAAGACCTTTTAGTAGATTCAGGCAAAAATGAATTAATTTGCAGTTCAATTCCAAATAGATCCATATCGCGTATTAATGGAAAACATGAATTGCTAATGGAAGAAAATGATATTCGAAACGAAACTTGGAAGGCTATAGATGAATTTCTTGAAAAAATTTATGAATAACTCTTTATTGCCTCTTCTACTCTTTTTATAACCTTCTCTTTTCCTAGAACCAAAGAGGTTTCATCAACAGAAGCTGAATTCATCCTACCTGTTATAGCTAATCTTAGTGGTTTTCCTACTGAAGCCATTCCAACTTCATTCTTTTCCATAACCTCATTAAGTAAACTTTTTATGTCTTCAACTTGCCAGTTTGTTACTTCTTTAAAACCTTCAACTAAATATTTTAAGATTGTTACAGCTTGTACAGTAAATACCTTACTAGCGTCCTTGCTGTCTATAACTACTGAGTCACCATAAAAATAACTTCCTTCAGTTTCGAATTCTGAAAGTAAGGAACACCTTTCTTTTATTAAATTAATAACCTCGGCGGAGTAATCATCTTGCTTAAATTGATTAGAAGTCGGAACAAGCTGTTCAAGTAAAGTCTTGTTTTCCATTTTTAAAAAATATTCTCTATTGAACCAAAGTAGCTTTTCGTAAGAAAAAGATGCTGGGGAATTGTTTAATTTTCCATCCTTAAATATTTGTATCAACTCTTTAAGCTCAAACATCTCTTGATCTCCATAAGACCACCCCAATCTCACTATGTAATTTAGAAGTGCCTCAGGCAGAACACCCAAATCTTTATAATCAAGTACATTCACTGCCCCATGTCTTTTAGACATTCTCTTACCATCCTCACCAAGAATCATTGGTACATGTCCATAAATAGGAACAGATTGCCCCAGGGCTTCGAAGATATTTATTTGTCTAAAGGTATTGTTAATATGATCATCTCCTCTAACAACATGACTAATATTCATGTCTAAATCATCAACTACGACGCATAAATTGTAAGTAGGACTTCCATCACTTCTTACTAGAATGAGATCATCTAACTCTTTATTGGCCACTTCCATCTGACCCCTTACTAAGTCTTTAAAAGTAACTGAACCCGATTCAGGGTTTTTAAAACGAATAACAGTATTAGGTCCGTTCTCTAGACCTAACTCTCTGCATTTGCCGTCATACTTAGGCTTTTCTCTTTTCTTTTGTTGCTCCTCTCTAATTTTCTTTAATCGTTCAGGAGAACAATCACAATTGTAAGCCTTTCCTTTATTCACTAGCTCTTGCGCTTTGTCTAAATGGTTGTCTTTATTTCTGGATTGGTAGACAGGCTCTTGGTCAAACTCAATACCCATCCACTTAAAACTGTCTATGATCGAGTCTGTGTATTTTTGTTCAGACCTTTCCGAGTCAGTATCTTCTAGGCGTAAAAGACAGTCTCCTCCTAAACTTTTAGAGTAAAGCCAGGTAAAGAGTGCTGTTCTTGCTCCTCCAATGTGCAATAACCCTGTAGGACTGGGTGCAAATCTTCCAACAATCTTACTCATTTATTTTTCAGCCAAATGGGTTTAGTACCCGTCTCATCTTGCATTTTCTTTAAATACTCTAAATTCCTTTTTTCTTCTGATTCGCTAAGTTTAGTGAGTAGAGAGTTATTATTTTTACCATTAGTAACTTTCTTTTTCTTCTCCCTTTGCGATGTATCTGAGCTCTTACTTTTATGCTCAAAAAGTAGATTGCTTTGGCCACCTGTCATGGCTAGATAAACATCTCCCAAAATCTTAGAATCTAACAACGCACCATGATATTCACGATCGTATCCTCCAACTTCATACCTTTGTACTAAAGCATCTAGACTATTTCTTTGACCAGGATGTTTTTCTCTTGCTATTTGAAGAGTATCAACAATCTTTTCAGTTATTTGATCTATCACCGCGCTTTTTCCTGGGATTAATTTTAATTCGTTATTTAAAAAACCCACATCAAATTCAGCATTGTGAATCAATAATTCGCTGTCTTTAATAAATTCTAAGAACTCATCAACTATATCTATGAAACGCGGCTTATCTTGAAGAAAATCAAGAGTAAGACCATGTACTTTAGCTGCACCTTCGTCAATGTCTCTGTCAGGATTCAAATATGTTTGATACTCAGAACCAGTAAATTTTCTATTTATAATTTCTACACATCCGATTTCTATTACTCTATGACCAGATTTAAAATCAATGCCTGTAGTTTCCGTATCTAAAACAACTTGCCTAACCATAATTAAATCTCATCTATGCCCTTATTAGCTAACTGATCAGCAATCTCATTCTCTCTGTGTCCGCTATGGCCTTTTACCCATTGCCATTCAATCGAATGCAGGTTTGTTAAGTTATCCAACCGTTTCCACAATTCTTTATTAAGGACGGGTTTTTTTGATGCAGTTTTCCAGTTCCTCGTTTTCCAGTTCTTAATCCATTCTGTAATTCCCTGCATAACGTATTTGGAGTCAGTTGTAAGCACTACATTAGAATTTTCAGGAATGTGCTCTAAGGCTTTAATTGCTGCGGTTAACTCCATAATGTTATTAGTGGTACTAATATCGCCCCCATATAAGGATTCTTCAAGCCCATTTGACCTAATCATGACACCCCAGCCTCCTTTACCAGGATTGCCCCTACAGGCGCCGTCTGTGAAAATTTCTATGCGGTTCATATAGTTTTAAACTTAATTGTAGTATACATTTGGCATAAATTTTTGATGAAAAATAGTTTCTGATGGAAAAAAATGAGTAAAAGGATTTCAATATTAATATTTAGTTTTTTGATCGGCTGCGTGAACTTGGAGTCAAAGAATCTAGTTCTTGCCGACAATAATGACCTTGCAGCAACTTCTCCCAATGTAGTTGAAGTTGCCATAGATCGAGAACCATTTGATCTGTGGGAAAGAATAAGGGATGACCTAACTTTCGCTATTCCTAAAAGCTACGGAGATATAGATAGGTATAGAAAAAGATTTGTAAATAACCAATATACAGTTAATAGATTAAGCAAATCCGGACAACGTTATTTATTTCATACTGTAAAACGTGCTGAAGAATTAGGTGTGCCCGTTGAGTTGGCTTTACTTCCTTTTGTTGAAAGTGAATTTGATCCTTACGCACAATCACTTTATGGGGCTGCCGGTATATGGCAATTCTTACCGGCAACTGGACGAGAATGGGGTTTAAAGACTAATTGGTGGTATGACGGAAAAAGAGATGTAATAGCTTCTACAGAAGCTGCTCTTAACTTCTTAATATATTTGCATCAGAAATTTGATAATGATTGGTTGCTGGCAATAGCAGCCTATAACGCAGGCCCTGGCAGAGTAAATAGGGCCATCCGAGAAAATAAAAGAAAAGGTATGGCTACTGATTTTTGGTCTCTAAGACTACCAAAAGAAACTTCAGCGTATGTTCCTAAACTATTGGTCTTATGTGAATTGATTAAAGATCCCTCTGGTTTTGGTGTCACATTGCCATCGATAGCTAATAGACCTTATTTCACAAAAATAGAGACCCCGGGTCAGGTAGATCTAATGCAAGCAGCTGATCTGGCTGGGATGACTCCTGAAGCCATATACGAATTAAATCCAGGTTTTAGTCAATGGGCTACCGACCCAAGTGGTCCCCATTATCTACTTCTACCCACGGGAGTAGCAGATAGATTTCTAATCCAACTTTTATCACTTGAAGAAGTAGAACTTGTTCAATGGGACAGGTACAAAATAAAAAGAGGTGATACGCTAACTCGAATAGCTAAACAGTACAGCATCGAGGTACCCGTCTTGATGGAAATTAATCAAATGGATAGCGACATAATTTACGCTAATCAAGAAATCATGGTACCCAGAGGCCCTGCTTGGGCGAAAACTTTTGTTCCTAAAGCAAGGACTTATGAAGTTGTAAAAGGAGATACTTTCTGGGGAATATCGAAAAAATTTGGTGTAACCATACAAGATATTTCTTTATGGAATGATTTAGGCTTAACTACTCCTTTGCAAATTGGTCAAGAAATTAAAATATTCTCTAAGTATGAAAGAGTTAGAGGTAAGACACCTAATAAAAAGACCAGGACCTTACTTTATCCAGTTAAATCTGGAGATACTTTATCTAGAATCGGCGCAAGATTTGGTATCGGAGTAAAAGAACTACAGGAATGGAATGAGCTCAAAAGTCCTGAAAGGATATATCCAGGTCAAGTAATCAAAATAATCTTGGAAGCTGGTGTAGATACTTAATTTTAATTTGGTCCTGTTCTAGGATCTAAAGCATCTCTTAATCCATCCCCAATGAAGTTAAGAGAAAAAAGTGTTAAAGAAAAAGCAAGAGAAGGAAATATTAATAACCACCAATACTCTTCCATTGATACAGCTCCGTCTCTTATTAAAAGTCCCCAGGAACTCATAGGTGCTTGAACTCCTAAACCAAGAAAACTTAAAAAAGCTTCTAATAGCATTATTTGAGGAACGGTTAATGTCGCATAAACAATTACAGGCCCAATGGCATTAGGTATCAAGTGCCTTGAAATAATATCTTTCTTTGAAACTCCCATAGCCTCAGCAGACAATACAAACTCTTGTTGACTTAAACTCATTACCTGACTTCTTACTATCCTGGACATGGTTAACCATTCCACTGCACCTATGGCCATGAATAGGAGCACAAGGTTTCTTCCAAAAATAACCATCAATAGGATAATCAGGATAATAAAAGGAATGCCGTAAAGAACATCAACAATCCTCATCATTACTGCATCTGTTCTTCCTCCTGCAAAACCAGCAATAGTTCCCCACAAAACTCCTATCACCAAAGCTACCATCGTTGCTAAAAAGCCAACCATCAAAGAAATTCTGCTGCCGTACATCATTCTGGTCAGAAGATCCCGACCTAATGTATCCGTGCCTAATAAGTGTTCTGCTGAAGGTCCAGAAGGACCTAGGTTTAAATCTTGGTAAGCGTAATCGTATGGGGCTATCAAAGGCGTAAAGATTGCTAAGACTATGAGTAATAAAACGTAGATCCCACCAAAAAGAGACAACTTATTTGAAACTAATCTATCGAAAGCTTTCTTAGCCAGACTTGATTCAGCTGTATTCATTGATCTCTCAGTTTAGGATTTAGACTTGCTGCAACAAGGTCAGACAACAAGTTGAAGGAAATGATCAAGCAAGAAAAGAAAATGGAAGTACCCAGTATCATTGTGTAATCTCTATTAAAAGCTGCTTCTACATAAAATCTCCCTAATCCTGGAATCCCAAAGATAGTTTCAACTACAAAGGAACCAGCCAATAAGCCTGCCATAGCTGGCCCTAAAAATGCTATAACAGGAGTTAAGCCTCCTCTAAGTGCATGAACTACGACTACTCTAAACTCACTTAATCCTTTTGCTCTTGCAGTTCGAATAAAGTCTTGATTAAGGATTTCTAACATTCCGCCTCTGGTCAATCGAGCACAGTACGCGGCGTAAGCTGTGCCGAGAGTAATGGTGGGTAGAACTTTATCTCCGGGAATATCTCCCCAACCCGTCACGGGAAGCCAATTAAGCTGTATACCAAAAATTAAAGTTAAAGAAGGTCCTAAAACAATGGACGGAATACAAATTCCTGCCATGGCTATGGTCATAGGAACATAATCGTAAGCTGTATTAGGTCTCAGAGAGCTTATTACTCCTGCAATAATCCCGAGCATTAAGGCAAATAAAATTGCATACAATGCAAGCTCAAAAGTAATAGGTAGCCCTATGGAAATAAGTTCTGTTACTGACCTACTTGGATACCTAAAAGAAGGGCCGAAATCACCTTGCAGAACATTTCCTAGATAATCAAAATATTGAACCACTAATGGTTCATTTAAGTTATACCTTTCATTTAATTTAACCAGAACTTCAGGCGAAACCGCCTTTTCTTCATCAAAAGGTCCACCTGGTGCTGAGTGAACCATCACAAAGGTTAAGGTTATTACGGCAAGTAAAACTGGTATTGCTGTTCCTAGACGTCTAAGAATGAGAGAAATCATTTTTAAAGAATTATCTTTCTAGATAAACAAATTGATAAGGGTGTGAATCAAGTAAGTTTGGACTCCAACCTTTTACATCCTGATTTAACATATATACTCGAGTGTATGTATAGATAGGAATTATGGGTAACTCATCCATTAAAATCTGTTCAGCTTTATAAAAATGTTTAAATCGCTCTTCTTGTGAAGGGCTTTGTGCTGCCTTGATTAACAGATTATCGTATTCATAATTTGACCAACCTGTCTGATTGTTTCCTCGATCTGAAACCATCATATCTAAAAAGGTTTTAGGGTCTGGGTAGTCTCCTATCCACCCTGCTCTGGCTATAGTGTAATCACCTATATTCTGTCTTGATAAGTAAACCTTCCAATCTGTATTAGCAAGCTCTACATCAATATTTAAGTTCTGCTTCCACATCTGCTGAAAAGCCTGAGCTAATTTCTGGTGTCCTTCGCTGGTGTTGTACAGATACTCAAAGGCAGGAAGTTTTTCTTGGGAAACTCCTGCTTCCTTAAGAAGGGACTGAGCTAGTACAGGATCATATTCTAATGTGGTTGGAGGAAAGTAACTGTTTGGATCAGGTGGAGTAAAAGAAAAAGCTGGGATTTGACCTCCCTTAGCAACTTTTTCAACTATTTCTTTTCTATTAATTGATAAGGATAAGGCTTTTCTTACGAGCTTATTATCAAAAGGAGCTTTTTTTACATTTACCCTTAAATAATAAGTTCCAAAATAAGGATCAATGTGAATCAGATCGGGGTACTGTTTTGAATAAACTTCTATTTTTTCTAATGGCACAGTGCTAGTTACATGTAGCTGTCCATTTCGGAACATCAAATCTTCTCTGGTTGCATTGTCTACAGGGAAAAAATGTATCCCATTTAATCTGACCTTATCTGCATCCCAATAAAGTGGGTTTTTCTTAACTTTGAGTACTTTATTTAACTGCCAATCTTCTAAAGTGAAGGGTCCATTTCCAACAAAATTACCTGGACGTGTCCATTTACTGCCAATGGTGTCTATTTCTCCAAATTTCTCTATGGTAGGTCTGTGCACAGGCCTGGTGGTGTAATGCGCTAATAAGCCAAGAAAATAAGGGGCTGGATTCTTTAATCTAACTGATAATATTTTTGTCCCTAAAGACTTAACCCCTACTTTGGAAAAATCTTTGATAATTCCTTTATTAAATTCTTCTGCATTTACAACGTCATACAACATATCTGGATATTTAGATCCTAAAGAAGGAGTAAGCATTCTTTCCCAAGCCCATACAAAATCTGAAGCAGTAACCTGATCACCATTAGACCAAATTGCATTCTCTCTAAGTGTAAAGATATATGTTTTTCCATCTTCAGATATAGTCCAACTTTCAGCTACAGCGGGTAATGGATCTAGCCCTTCCGGATGTCGCATAACCAAACCTTCCAATAGGGCCATTAAAATATGACTTTCAGGAACACCAGTTACCGTGTGGGGATCTAAATCTTTTGGTTCAGTACCGTTGCCAAAATAAAGGACTTGTTCTGTAAGGGCGGAATCTACTTTTGACTCTGATTCACCGCAAGCACTTAAGAACACTAGCAAAAGTAGAGAAGCAATGTTTATTTTTTTCATTGAATAGAAATATTGTTTGGTTGAAGAATTATCTATTTTATCACTTATAGATTTTAATTTAGAAAGACTTAGTACCTAAAAAAAAGGGCGATAAAATCGCCCTTTTTTTGTTTGTCTGAGATTACAGACTAATCTTCCATCTAACGTAGGTAATTTTACCTCTGTTGTCATAAAGACCAGTGTAAACATCGTAGTTCACGCCACCTTTATCAGGTAGAGGATCTTTATCAGAAGCATTAATAACACCTATGCTAATCGTGCCATACTTACCGAAGTCAGCTCTGGCTTGAATATCAATAGTGTCATACTTATCCTGATAAGGTCCGGCCTTAGTACAAAGTCCACCTGCTTCTTGAGACGCACAATTAGAGTTGAATGCAAAGTCACCAATATGACGATTGGTTATTCCTATTCCATAATCACCCCAAGTGTAGTTCAAGATAAGGTTATATCTGTCTTCAGGCAGTCCGTTAAACCCAGCGTTATTCTGATGAGCGTTACTACCAATAAATGGAGCTCCACCATAATCATCTATGTGTGAGTATTCCAGAGTAACATCTAAGTCTCCGCCACCAAGTTCTACAGTGTAGTCAATGAAGATATCATAACCTTCTACTTCGTATTCACCTTGGTTAGCATAACTCGCACCAACGTAATCAATCCTGCCATTAGCACAACTTCTGATTGTGTAAAGAGCAGGCGAAACACCTAGTCGCTTGTAATACGTTGCATCTGCAGGACAAGTAGCACTAGTACCAGTACCAACAGGGGCACCAGCAGCAGAACCATCACCTTTAAGTCCAGTCGCATCGTAATACTCATAGTTACCAGTTAACAGGTTTCCGTTAGTGAAATCAGAGTAAAGTACGTCTTGTGTGGATATAGACGAAATTAAGTCTTCCATCTGAATGTTAAACCAATCAAGTCTCACACTAACGTTACTTAAAGCAGGAGTTAACTCACCCAAGTCTTGTGAAATACTAAAAGTTGTTGAATCTGAACTTTCAGCAGAAAGATTTGGATTAGAGGTTATCAGAGTTGATACCTGCTTCGAAGCACAGTCGCTCTGTGAAATACCGGCATTAGCACAAGCTAAGAAATCAGTTGCAGTATTCGCACTAAAGGTTGTAACTCCATACAGAGTATCCATTGTTGGAGCTCTGAAACCCTCTCCAACATTAAACTTAACCATGGTACCTCTGTTACCTTCCCAAAGGACTCCGACTTTAAATGAATCGTTAGATCCAACGTCGTCGTAGTCATCACTTCTGACAGCAGCATTTAACTCTACTCCAGCCACAACTGGGATCAAGATCTCACCGAAGTAAGAATCAACTGCCCTTGTTCCGGCTCCTGAATTACCAGCTGAACCACCGACTAGACCTCCTTCGGAGTGTTTATCGTATTGTGCTGAATAATTGTTATCAAAACCTTCATAGCCCACAACTATATCTACAGGACCTCCGGGGAGTTCCATGACGTCCGAGATCTGGGCAATAATGTCAGTTTTTTCGTAGTGGTTGTCGTACTCAACTACGGTAGTTGCAGATAATGCATAAAGACCATCTTCTGATCCAAAAGCTACATCGTTATAAAGGTTAGAATCTAAACCTGCATAAGAGAGGTAATATCTACCAATATCTGTTCCGTAGAATTTGTTCACTTGGTGACTCATAGAAACTTCAATATTATCAGCTGGTTCCCATGTAAGTTCACCTACCCAATCAGAAGCCTGATCAACAAAGTGCATACCTCTGTTTCCGATTTCTGTCCATCTCCAGTATCCAGTAACCTTTACATCGTAAGGGTTAGCAGGATCAGTTGGAAGAATACCTGGGTATCTAGCAGCAGGAGGTGCGTAACGGCCTACAGACTCATTTCTTACGAAAGTAGCCCTGCTGTAAAAAGTTAAACTATCGTTGATTTCATGTTCAACATTAGCTGTGATTGTATCTCTAAATAATCCAGCATCTTGAACCATGATGTCTGCCCAAGCGTATCCACAAATACCTCTTGGTTGCGCTCCTGGATATGAACCTGTAGTTGTAGCAGCCTGTCCAAATGCAGCACCACCAAAATTAGGTCCCCACCAAGGAGTAGTAGAACCGTCAATATTTCCTTCACACGTTGGTGCTGCAGCAATATTTCCAGTTACTGGATCCGCTAGGTTTCTTGAATACCAACTTAAACCATAAGTTTCAAAGTAAAGGTCAATGACTCCATCACCATTACCATCGGCTGCTCTAGCAGCGGTATACCATCTGTCTTTAAGATAAATCTCATCTCTTTCGTCGTGCTCAAGAGCAACAGTAATATAACCTTTCTCATTGGTAGATCCGAAAAGCATTGAAATTGAATTCTCAACCCCATCATCTCTGGAACGATCTCCAGATCTGACTTGAATATCCATTCCATCAAAGCCTTTCTTAGTAATCACATTTACCACACCAGCAATCGCATCAGATCCGTAAATAGCTGACGCTCCGTCTGGTTGAATTTCAATACGATCAACGGATACAGTCGGTATCATATTAATATTAGCAGCACCAGCACCACCTAAATGAGGTGAACCTGGTAATCTTCTGCCATCCATAAGAACTAATGTTCTTCCACCACCAAGCCCTCTAAGGCTAATAGTAGTGTTTGACATAGCGCTGTTACCTGCTGTTGGAGGACTTGAACCAAAAGTATTGTAAGTAGAAAGTCTCAAAGCATCAGCAGTGATTAGAGCCTGACTCTGCTCTATATCTTCAGCTGTGATTGTTGTAATTACTTGAGCAGAATTAATAGAATCTCTTTTAATTCTAGAACCAGTAACAACTACTTCTTCTACATCGGCTTCGTCATCGTCAGCAGCAATTAAAGTAGTTGGTGCAAAAAACACCGCTACTAAAGCTGAAAACGCTAAAGTCTTTGTTAAGTTAAATCTAGTTTTCATATAACTCCCCTAAAAACTTCTAAGTAGTTAAAAAACAGGACAAACCGAGCCTTTGCCCAAATTAATGCCCGAATTGTAGCTTATTATCAGATTTTTGCTACTTTTTTGTCATTTTGATATTTTGTAATAAAACTTAATTAAAAAAATAAAACCGAGCTTTAATCAGATACTATATAATTTACCCATCTAAATAACCCTTCTTTAATGATTAAAAGCTTTAATTTGCTCTCTTTAAAGGAAATTCTATGTCGCTTTTAAAAGGAAAAAATATATTAATCGTAGGTGTTGCCAATAAACACTCTATAGCTAGTGGTATAGCGGCTTCTATGGCTAAACATGGCGCAAATTTAGCCTTCACTTATCAAAATGATAGATTTAAACAAAAAGTAGAGAAATTAGCTAAAGAATGGGGTTCTAAGGCCTGTTTTCCTTGTGATGTATCAAAGGATGAAGAAATTGATCAAGTTTTTAAAGAATTAAAAAAAGACTGGGATGGTTTAGATTGCATAGTACATGCAGTTGGCTTTGCTCCTTCAAACGAACTTGATGGAAATTTCGTTGATGTCACAACCAGAGAAGGTTTTAAAGTTGCACATGATATAAGCGCTTATAGTTTTGTAGCTCTTGCAAAGGCAGGAAAAGACCTTATGAAAGAGAGAAATGGCTCTCTAATCACTTTATCTTATTTAGGGTCACAAAAAACTATACCTAATTACAATGTAATGGGACTTGCAAAAGCTAGCTTAGAAGCCAGCGTAAGATTCTTAGCTACCTCTTTGGGGAAGGAAGGTCATAGAGTTAACGCAATTTCTGCTGGACCTATTAAGACTTTAGCGGCCTCCGGGGTTAAGAATTTTAGGAAAATGCTTTCCTATAATGCTAATAGAGCTCCTTTGGGAAGAAATATATCTACTGAAGAAGTTGGAAATGCAGCTACTTTTTTAGCTTCTGACTTGGCTAGTGGAATTACCGGAGAAATACTTTATGTAGATGCTGGCTTCAATATAACTGCAATGGGATCATTAGAAGGCCCTAGTTAACAGTTACAGAAGAAGATTCCTGCATACTTGTCTGTAAAGTAAGTAACTCAGTTTCAGCCCTTTCCTCAAGGAAAAAACTTTTTAGAGAATTTTTCTCTTCATCCGAAACTTCAGTATTAAGCTGTGTAACCTTATCCAACCTAAAGATTATCTCGTCTCCGTTAAGCAAGGAGCTTGAAGAATAAGATTTTCCGATATTAGATTTAGGTTCATTAAATATCTCCAACAATACATTTCGTGTAAACAAAGATGAGTCTCTATTAATAGATTTATATGAGTCTACTGTTAATTGATTTTCCTTAGTTAACGCTTCTAAAGAAGAACCAGCTTCTAATCCGGCTAGTAATTTCGCTTTTAATACTTCCATTTTCTCTTCAGTTAATTTGTTTGTTAAAAGCTCTTGGGCTTGATTTTTTACAGTTTCAAAATCTATGGTTTTCTCTTCCTGAAAATCTTCCAATTCAAAAATGACTCCATATTGATTATCTATTTCTATTAGTTCACTTAAATTTCCTTCTCTAATTGAAAGGTTATTGAAGATGAGGTTTAACAATTCGGTATCCGTAAAAGGCTTTTCTGCCTCGGCCTTTGAGAAAAAGTCTTTTGTTTTAATTTCTAAATTTAGCTCCTGAGACAAACTATCTAAATTATCATTCGTAAAGGTTAATTCAGCAGCCAATTCCAGAGTATCTACATATTCTGCATCTGCTGCTTGCTCAATCAGATTTTGTTTTATAGCTTCTTTCCTAGATTCATATTCATCGGGTATTGGGGCCTGAAAATCTGTAAGCTTAACCAAATGCACACTTTCCTCTAGCGCAATTGGATTACTAACTTGTCCTTCTTCCAATTGTTCTAAGGCTAATTCAAATTCTTCTGGGAAAGCACTTCCATCGCTAATTCCTAATGAACCACCAGTGTTCTTTGTTCCTTCGTCTTCAGAATATTCTTCTACTAATCTTGTAAAGTCATCACCAGAATCTAATTTCTTCTTTATCTGGTTAGCAAGATCTAGAGCTTCTTCTTTAGATCTCTCCGAAGAAATATTTATCATAAGATGCGAAGCAGAGCGCCTGGCTACTAAATCAAAAGAATCTAAATAAGCCTGATACTCACTCTTAATTTCTTCTTCTTGTATCAATTGGTTTTCTTTAAGCTCTTCCAACGAAATATTTATAAACCTTATTTTTGCTTTTTCCACTGAACGAAAATAGGAAGGGTTCTGAGTGTAGAACTTTAATATTTCTTCCTCAGTTACTTTTATATTTTCTTCAATACCCCTTTTATTAATTTTTGTAAAAGTTATATCTCTTGTTTGATTAGCCAATTCAATATTTTGATTTAACTCCGTTGAAGTTAAGAAAGAACTGGCTCCCAACCCTACTCGCCAAAAATTTAAAGCTATATCTTCACTAATACTTTGAATGTACTTTCCTGGTAAAAATCCATTTTGCCTTGCGAAGGTGTTTACTTTACCTAAGCTAAACTTTCCTTCTTCTTGAAAAATTTCATTTTGTGCTAGGAGTTTGTAAGCAGACAGGTCTAGCACTTCAACTTTATTTTGTTCAAGAAAATCTAAAATTAGGGCATCAGATATTAACGAATTCAATGCTAAGGATCTCAGTGCTTCTTCTTCAATAGAAAAGTCAGGGTCATCAAATCTTTGACTTAGGATCGATTGAACTCTTGCCATTTCAAGGTCCAAGTCAAAGACATCTATTTTTTTAGAGTTTACCGAAGCTATAACATTGGCATCATTATCAAATAGAACATAGTTTCCACCGAAAAATAACGCAAAGGTAACAGCAATAATTCCAACAACTACTTTGGCTGCTGTTCCAGTAAGATTGCTTCTTATGGTTTGTATTAGTGCCATAACTATTCAACTAAAAAAAGCGCGCCACTAAGGCGCGCTCTTTATTTTTTAAAAGTCTTTTTAAAGACTTTCTTTTAATGCTTTACCTGCTTTAAAACCTACTGATTTTGAAGCATTGATATGTATAGCTGCACCTGTTTGCGGGTTACGTCCCATTCTTGCTGCTCTATGACGAACACTGAATGTTCCAAAACCTACAAGAGAAACACTATCTCCTCCAGAAAGAGCGCCACCAATGGCACTTAAAGTTGCATCAACTGATCTTCCGGCGTCAGCTTTCGACATATCAGCTCTTGAAGCAACTGAATCTACTAATTGGGCTTTATTCACATTTATCTCCTCGAATCTTATTAAGCTAAGTCTGTAATCTACAGACTGGTTCAGGAGATTAAAACCCCCTCTATATAGCTTGTCAAGCAGGTTTTAACTAATTCTTAGTGTGTCCCTATAGACTTTTTGGAAGTTTCTTTCTTTTTTGAAGAAACCTTTTCAGGAATTTCTTCTTCTTTTTCCCACGGCACAGGTTGACTGGTCAATACCAGATCAAGAACTTCATCAATCCACTTAACGGGTTTTATTTCCAATTCATCTTTAATGTTGTCAGGAATTTCTTTTAAATCTCTGACGTTACCTTGTGGAATTAATACTGTCTTTATCCCACCTCTTCGAGCTGCTAACAGCTTTTCTTTTAACCCACCAATCTTTAAAACTTCACCTCGCAGAGTTATTTCACCAGTCATTGCCACATCTGCTCTTACTGGAATTTTAGATAGAACTGAAGCTACAGCAGTGCACATACCAATTCCAGCACTGGGTCCATCTTTTGGAGTAGCCCCTTCAGGAACATGAATATGTACATCTTGATTCTCATAAAAGCTTGGATCAATTCCTAAAGATTCTGCTCTTGATCTAACAACTGACATAGCTGCCTGAATTGATTCTTGCATGACATCACCAAGTGATCCTGTTTTTATTATTTTACCTTTGCCATCAAAACTAGCTGCTTCCAAAGTTAGTAACTCGCCTCCAACCTGTGTCCAGGCCAGGCCAGTTACTTGCCCTATTCTGTCTTTCTCATCAGCTTCACCGAAATCAAATTTTCTGACTCCACAATATTCTTCCAGTAGATTAGGTTTAAGGATTAACTTTCTTGGTTTCTTTTTATTGGAATTATTTTTTACCAACTTTCTACAGATTTTAGATATCTCTCTTTCTAATGCCCTTACCCCAGCTTCTTTAGTGAAGTACCTTATAAGGTCCTTGATAGAATCTTCAATAATCTTTAATTCGGCTGTTTTTATCCCATTGTTTGTCATCTGTTTAGGGATTAAGTATTTATCAGCTATATTTACTTTCTCATCTTCTGTGTAACCTGGCAGTCTTATTATCTCCATACGGTCTAGTAAAGCTGGGGGTATATTCATACTGTTTGCAGTACAAACAAACATGACATCCGATAAATCGTAATCGACTTCTAAGTAATGATCGTTGAAAGTATGATTTTGCTCTGGATCAAGAACTTCTAACAAAGCAGAAGCGGGGTCGCCTCTAAAATCCATTCCCATCTTATCCACTTCATCTAATAAAAATAGAGGATTTTTCACTCCTGATTTTGAAAGCTTTTGTAAGATTCTTCCAGGCATAGATCCAATATAAGTCCTACGGTGACCTCTAATTTCTGCCTCATCTCTTACGCCTCCAAGAGACATTCTTATAAATTTTCTATTAGTAGCTCTTGCGATTGACTCACCTAACGAAGTCTTACCTACGCCTGGAGGGCCCACCAAACATAGAACAGGTCCCTTTAATTTTTTAACTCTTTTTTGTACAGCTAAATATTCCAGTATCCTTTCCTTTACTTCTTCCAAACCATAATGATCAGCTTCTAAAACTTCGCTGGCCTTTTTAAGGTCACCTTGAATCCTACTTTTTTTCTTCCAAGGAATGCTAACAATCCAATCTATATAGCCCCTGACCACTGAAGCCTCAGCCGACATTGGGGACATCATCTTGTATTTTTGTAATTCAGTGAGAGCTTTCTGTTCTGCTTCCTTTGACATACCGGCTTCTAGAATCTGTTTTTCTAAGACTTCTGCCTCTTCAGAATCATCTAGCTCACCTAGTTCCTTTTTAAGAGCTTTCATTTGTTCATTCAAATAATATTCTTTCTGGCTTTTCTCCATTTGTTTTTTTACGCGACCTCTTATCTTTTTCTCAACTTTTGTTAAATCTAATTGGGATGCCAGATGGGAAAGAATCTTCTCGGCTCTATCTTTCAGAGAAAAGGTTTCAAGAATGTCTTGCTTTTCCTTCAGATCAACTGACAAGTGCCCAACTAGAGTATCAGAGAGTTTACTTAACGAATCGATTGAATTAACTGTAGACAAAACTTCCGGTGTAGCCTTCCTTGTTACCTTTACATATTCTTGAAAATTCTTTCTCAAGCTAGGAACATATTTTTTTAAATCTTTAGTTTCTTCTTCCTCTTCAAGTGGACTTACATCGGCAGCGTAGTAGTCTTTGTAGTCTTTTATTTCATTAAGTTTGGCCCTTTGGAATCCTTCAACTAGAACCTTTACTGTTCCATCAGGAAGTTTTATTAACTGTAATATTGTGGCAATGGTTCCAACTTCATAAATATCATTAAGGTTAGGATCATCTTTTTGTGGATCTTTTTGAGCCACAAGCATTATCTGTTTATCCGCTGCCATGGATGCCTGTAAAGCAACAATCGACTTTTCTCTACCCACAAATAATGGCGTTACTACTGAAGGAAAAATAACCACATCTCTTAATGGTAAAAGAGGTAGATTTTCTGTTCTTGGATTAGACATATTTAGTTTTATTCAATGATTAAATTAACCGCTCTTTTTTTCTTCCGTGCTCTCATAGACCATTAAAGGTTCATTCTCACCCTGTATTACAGAGGCATCTAGAACTACTTTTTGTAGATTGGATTCAGAAGGCACTTTATACATTGTTTCCATTAAAATTCTTTCAATAATTGATCGCAATCCTCTGGCACCAGTTTTTCTTTCCATTGCCTTTTTTGCAATCTCGTGGAGAGCTTCTTCTCTAATATCCAGTTCTACTCCCTCCATTTCAAATAAACGTTTAAATTGCTTCGTTAAAGCATTTTTTGGTTGAGTTAGTATCTTGACTAAAGCTTCTTCATCCAACTCCTTAAGGGTGGAGGTTACTGGAAGTCTTCCTACAAATTCAGGTATTAAACCGTATTTTATAAGATCTTCTGGTTGCACCTGGCTAATTAGTTCATCTGATTTGCCTGACTGGTTGATTGAAGTAACTGTGGCTCCAAAACCAATCCCGGTTTCTTCACATCTATGCCTGATAATGTTCTCAAGACCTGAAAATGCACCTCCACAGATAAAAAGGATATTTGATGTATCAACTTGCAAGAACTCTTGTTGAGGATGTTTTCTCCCTCCTTGCGGTGGAACCGAAGCAACTGTCCCTTCTATTAATTTTAAAAGGGCTTGTTGCACTCCTTCCCCAGAAACATCCCTTGTTATAGAGGGGTTGTCAGATTTTCGTGCAATTTTGTCTATCTCATCTATGTAAACAATACCCAGTTGCGCTCTTTCAATATCGTAATCACATTTTTGAAGTAGCTTTTGAATGATATTCTCGACATCTTCTCCAACATACCCAGCCTCAGTAAGTGTTGTTGCATCTGCAATTGTGAAAGGTACATCAAGTAGTCTAGCTAAAGTTTGAGCTAGTAATGTCTTTCCAGAACCAGTTGGGCCTAACAGTAAAATATTACTTTTTGTTAGCTCAACATCTTCTGTTTCATCTTTTTTTGTTTCTTCTCTAAGTCTTTTGTAGTGGTTGTAAACAGCTACTGAAAGGTTCTTTTTAGCATCCTCCTGACTGATCACATATTCATCTAATCTTTCTTTAATTTCTTTTGGTACTAGAAAACTCTCTTCCTCGGAAGTGTCGGCTGCTTCATTTATCTCTTCTTGAATAATGTCATTACAAAGATCTATACACTCGTTGCAGATATAAACAGATGGTCCAGCTATTAATTTTCTTACTTCATTTTGGTTTTTACCGCAAAAGGAACAAAAAAGTAACTTTTCTTCGTTATTGTCTTTTTTATCTGCCATTATTTCTCTAAGTCCTGGTTTTCATGACGCTGTCAATGAGTCCATATTCAACTGCTTCCTCTGGAGACATGAAATTATCTCTATCACTATCTTCTGCAATTTTATCTATGTTTTGGCCTGAATGAGTAGAAAGAATAGTGTTTAATTTTTCTTTAATAGATAGTATTTCTTGTGCATGTATTTCAACGTCACTTGCTTGTCCTTGAAAGCCTCCCATTACTTGATGTATTAAAACTCTAGAATTTGGCAAAGCATGTCTTTTCCCTTTTGCGCCTCCGGTTAAGAGTACTGCACCCATACTAGCTGCTTGACCAACACATAAGGTGCTTACATCAGGTTTTATGAACTGCATAGTATCGTATATAGAAAGACCAGCAGTGACAGAGCCACCAGGAGAATTAATGTACAGAGATATGTCTTTATCAGGATTCTCTGCTTCTAAAAAAAGCATTTGGGCGACTACTAAATTTGCTCCAATATCTTCGACAGGACCCGTTAAAAAGATCACTCTCTCTTTAAGCAATCTAGAATAAATATCATAAGCTCTTTCCCCCCTAGGAGTTTGTTCTACCACCATTGGTACCAATTGATTGATAGAAGTTGTGTCTTTTGTACTATTCATACCTATTATTTAATACTATTTTGGGTTAAAGGGTAAAAATTCAAGCCCCTTGCTTACCAGTGACACATTCTTCATAAGTTAGTTCCTCCTCAACTGCGCTAGCTTCAGATAAGAGAATTTCTACAACTTGCTCCTCTAAAGAGATGGATTCAATACCCCTTAATTGTTCTTCGTTTGAGTAAAACCAGTTAACTACCTGTTGAGGTTCCTTATACATTGCAGCACGATCTTCAATTATTTTTCTTACCCTGTCTCCATCTGCCTTAATGCTCTTCTCTTCAATTATCTTGTTTAAAATTATACCTACACTAACTCTATTCTTAGCTTCTTCTTCAAAAGTTTCTTTGGGGAAAAGATCTTCTTTTAAGTCCTTTGGATCCATGCCTACTCTTCTAGCAGCATCTTCTCTCATATTGTTTATTTCTGACTCTATCATTGCACTAGGAACCTCAAAAACATTAGCTTCCCTTATTGAATCTAATACACTGGCTTTACTTTTATTTTTTAAAAGATTTTCTAGATCTTCCTGTAATTTTGTCTCTATATCTTTTTTAAATTCATCCAAGTTTTCAGCCACGATCCCAGTCGACTTAAAAAACTCTTCATTTAACGCTGGGAGTTTAGGCTTAAGAACCTCTTTTACTTCAACACTAAAAACTACATCTTTGGAGGCTAAATCTTTTTTTCCGTAATCCTCCGGGAAAGTTAGCACTAAATCCTTTTTATCAGATGTTTTTAGCCCTATTAGCCCTTCTTCAAAACCTTCAATCATTGATTTAGATCCAATTTCTACAACAAAATCTTTTGCTGATCCGCCTTCAAATTCTTCATTCTCAATTTTTCCAATAAAATCAATTTTGATTTGATCTCCTGAAGAGGCATTATCTTCCTTTGATTCCCAAGAGCACATCCGTTTTCTTATGTTTTCTATAGTTTTATTTACATCTTCTTCAGTGACTGAACTCACAGTTTTTGTATAGCTCAGCCTACTTAAGTTACCTAGAGAGATTTCCGGATAAACTTCAAAAGTTGCTCTAAAGATGACATCCTTTTCTATTTCTATCCGTTCAGGTATTAAGTTGGGTCGGCCTACAGGTTTTAAATTTTGTTTTTCCACTACTTCATAAAATTTCTTGATTACTGAGTCATTAATCACATCTTGCCTTATCTCAGGTTCATACATTTTTTTAACTACATCCAATGGAGCTTTACCTTTCCTAAAGCCTTTAATTTTTGCCGTTTTTTGTGCTGTATTTAGCTTACTCTTAACTTGTTTCTCAATTTCATCTGCAGCAACTGAAATAGTAAGACTTTGCTCTACCTCATTTTTATTTCCAAAAGAGAATCTCATATTCTTTTCCTATGTATTTTGGGGTGGGTGATGGGGCTCGAACCCACGACCACTGGCACCACAAGCCAGAGCTCTACCAACTGAGCTACACCCACCAATTTTTTGGCATTCTATCATTTAACCAATAGGAAACTTAAAGAGGCTCTTAAATTTAAACAAAAATTTATTGTCTAGTGGATTTCAAAGGAATCTATAGATTCGTCCACATTGCTGTCTTGAGTAAGAACATCTTCAACATCCGCTAGATCTGGGCCTTCCCAGCATAAAGCTAATAAGTCATTTAAGGTCTCATCTTCTCCCTGAATAAAAGCTTCTACTGAGCCATCTGATGCATTCCGAACCCAGCCAAACACGCCTTTTTTTTCTGCACTTTTTTTCATCCAGTTCCTGAAGCCGACTGCTTGGACCCTACCGTAAATACTTATATGAAGAGCAATCATTAATCTAACTACAGCCTTAGTGATTATTAAAAAATAAATCTATGAGAAAAATATAATATTCAAAGCACTTTTAATCAACTTCTTAGAGTGTTTTTTCGAGGATGGCCTCCTCGGCAGGACTCGAACCTGCGACCCACTGCTTAGAAGGCAGTTGCTCTAATCCAACTGAGCTACGAGGAGATTATGAAATTATATAAAAAAATATGCCTACTAGCTTTAAAGATATGATTGGTCTTAAGTTTAGCAACGCCTCTTATCGGCTCAAAATTAAACTGCTCTAGAAGCCAAAAAGGGTTTAACCTCTAGATTGGGCTGCTTTTTAAGCATGAGATCAGCCAGTACATCTCCTGACCCCATAGCTAAAGTCCAGCCTGAATGCCCATGACCCGTATTAACGAATAAACCTGATATTTTTGTAGGTCCTATGTAAGGCATGCCGTCCGGACTCATTGGCCTAAATCCATACCACAAAGTCCCTTTATCAAGATCTAATTTAGCCGCAATAGATGGGTAAACACTCTCTAATGTTTTATACAGGTAATCTATCCTTTTTTGATGAATACCCTCATTAAAGCCAGCAAATTCAGCTGTTCCTGCCACCCTTAAAGAGTAACCTAATGGAGAAAAAGCAGTGTGAATCCGCTCATCTATAATAGGCATTTTTGGGGCATCATTTAAGGTTGAGGTATCCAAGGTTAATGAATATCCTTTAACTGGTTTAACGGGCAAATTTAATCTAGTGTTTTTTAATAGATGATTTGTCCAACTACCTGAAGTCAATACCACTCTTGAGGTTTTTATTTCGACTCTATCTGTAACAACTGAGTTTACCTTTCTTTTATTAAAATGAATCCTTTTTACTTCAGTATTTACATGAATTCTTCCACCTTTTTCTTTTATAACTGTTTCCAGCTCCTTACAGAATTTGTAAGCATCTCCAGTCTCATCATCAGGAAAAATTATTCCTCCAGAAATCCTCTCAGACACATCGCTCAAGCAAGGTTCTTGTTCCACCACTTCCTGATTGTTAAGAACCTTAAAAGTTAAACCTAGATCACTTAATCTCTTAACTTCTTGTGAAGCTTTATTGAAACTTGATTCATCGCGAAAAATTTTCATGGTGCCTACTGAAGAATGGTCGTAATTGAAACCATATTTCTCTCTAATCTGTTGTGTAAGCGCTAAACTGTGTTGTGCTAATTTGCATATGTTTTCTGTATTGGAACTGTATTTCGATTTGGAAGAATTAAGTAAAAACCTCATCCCCCAAAAAAATAGAGAAGGTACTTGATTTAGTTTTAAGAGCATGGGTGAGTCTTTCTTACCTATCCCTGAAAGTATATTTACTATATCAGCCATTGAATTCCAGGGAGCAGCCTGTGAAGGCGTTAACATTCCTGCATTCGCAAAACTGGTCTGAGTGGCAACTCCTGAACTTCTTTCTAACAGTAGAACTTCTTCACCTCTGTCTATTAGCGCATTGGCAGTGGCAAGTCCTTGCAAACCTGCCCCGATGATAATTATTGGATTCTCTTTCATCTATTTAAGCCTGGTCGGGGCAGCAGGATTTGAACCTGCGACCACCTGCTCCCAAAGCAGGTGCGCTACCAGACTGCGCTATGCCCCGAAGGCCGTGCATGTTAAGTATCCTTTTATTAAGCGTCAAATAAAAGATTAACTTTCTAGCAGTCAAAAATAATGAGAAAATTGCTTATTAATCTCAATCTTTTATGACAATAATTCTAGATGGTAAATCACTCTCCCAATCAACGGAAAAAGATTTGGTAGAGAGAGTTGAATTAATAAAGAAAAAAATAAAGAAAGTTCCGGTCTTGGCAACCATCTTGGTTGGTGAGGATCCAGCCTCAGCAACCTATGTTCGAATGAAAGGAAATGCCTGTGAAAGAATTGGAATGGATTCTTTGAAAGTAGAATTACCTTCGAACACTTCTACAACTGAGCTGTTAAAAGAAATCTCAAAATTGAATAAGAATCCAGATGTTCACGGAATACTTTTACAACACCCAGTGCCTGAACAAATAAATGAAAGACAATGTTTTGATGCGATAGCCCTAGAAAAAGATGTTGATGGCGTTACTTGCCTAGGCTTTGGAAAAATGTCTATGGGTGAAGCTGCCTATGGCTCATGCACACCAGCCGGTATTATGCGACTTTTAAAGAACTACAAGATAGAGATCTCTGGAAAACATGCTGTAGTTGTTGGACGAAGCCCGATCTTAGGAAAGCCCATGGCTTTGATGTTGCTAAATGAAAATGCAACTGTAACTATTTGTCATTCAAAAACAGAGAACCTCGCTGAACACATTCAAAAAGCGGACATATTAGTTGGAGCTGTTGGCATTCCAAGATTTATTCAATCGGATTGGATTAAAGAAAAATCCGTTGTCATAGATGCCGGTTACCATCCTGAGAAATGTGGAGATATTGATCTAGATGAAGTCGAAGGAAAGTGTTCTGCATATACTCCAGTTCCAGGTGGAGTAGGCCCCATGACCATAAATACTTTATTAAAGCAGACAGTTGAAGCTTGTGAAAAAAGTATTCAAAAATGACCTTGACCCATATTTTTAGTAATCTAGTAACAAAATATAACAATGAAAGCAGATCAGTCACATTTTAATGTAGTCGTCGTAGGCGCGGGAATTTCAGGTATTGGTGCCGGATACCATTTACAAAAACAATGCCCAAATAAATCTTTTGTAATACTCGAAGGGAGAGAAACCTTTGGAGGAACATGGGATTTGTTTCGTTATCCAGGCATAAGATCTGACTCTGATATGCATACCATGGGGTTCAGATTCAAACCCTGGATAGATGAAAGATTTATTGCCGATGGACCTTCAATAATGAACTACTTAGATGAAACAATTGCTGAAAATAATCTCAAAGATAAAATCAAATATCAACATAAGGTTCTGACCTCCTCTTGGTCTTCTTCTGAATCTAAATGGACATTAGAAGTAGAGAATATTGAATCAGGAACAATTGATAACTACACATGTAACTTTCTTATGTGTTGTGGCGGCTATTACAATTATGAAGAAGGCTACAACCCTGCCATTAAGAATCAAGATCAGTTCAAGGGACCCATAATCCATCCTCAAAAATGGCCTGAAGATTTAAATTATCAAAATAAAAAAGTGGTCATAATAGGAAGCGGAGCAACAGCTGTAACCATAGTTCCTGCAATGGCTGATGATGTAGAACACATTACGATGCTACAGAGATCACCTACTTACTTTATGGCTGCTCCGGATAGGGACATGATTGGAAATTTCTTTAAAAAGATATTTCCACAGAAAACTGCTTATTTCCTTACTAGATGGAAAAATATTTTAATGGGGAATTTTTTCTATAACCGCTGTATTAAAAACCCTGAAAAAGTAAAAGAAATGTTAATAAACGGTGTAAGGGATCACTTAGGAAAAGATTATGATATTGAGACGCATTTTACTCCCAGATATAAACCTTGGGATGAAAGGTTGTGTTTTGTTCCTAATGCAGATTTCTTTGAAGCAATGAAAGCTGGTAAGGCTTCAGTTGTAACTGACCACATTGATGAATTTACGGAAACCGGTATAAGACTAAAGTCGGGAAAAGAACTTGATGCAGACATTATTATTAAGGCCACAGGTTTAAATCTTCAATTCCTGAATGGGATTGATGTCAAGGTGGATAATGAAAAAGTTGATATATCTGAAAAACTAGCCTTTAAGGGAAGAATGTTTAATGGCATTCCAAATCTTGCTTGCAGTTTTGGTTATGCGAGAGCCAGTTGGACTTTAGGTGCTGACCTAAGTTCAGAGTACACCTGCAAACTTTTGAATTATATGGACAAGCATGGCTATGATTACTGCACTCCTGAAGTAGGCGAAGATGTTAAAGAAGAAGGTACTTATTTGAACCTGTCTTCCGGTTACGTAAAAAGAGCTATTGATAGGATGCCGAAACAAGGTTCGAAAGCGCCATGGCAAGGCAATCAGAGTTATCTTTCCGATGTAACAGAAGTAAGATGGGGATCAATAACTGATAATGACCTACATTTTAAGACTGCAAATCAATAGTTATCTACTTCCAATAACGATCTTTTAAAAGCCTTTTATATAACTTGCCAGTGGGATGTCTAGGCAATTCTTCTTCAAAATCTACACTCCTAGGACATTTCACATGAGAAATTTTTTCTTTACAAAAAGCGATTAGTTCGGCTTCCAAATCTTCTCCTATATCAGACATGTTTGCCGGTTGAACTACGGCTTTCACTTCTTCGCCCATCTCTGGATGAGGTACCCCAAAGACTGCTACATCCGCAACTTTAGGGTGCATAATAAGTGCATCTTCCGTTTCCTTAGGGTAAATATTTACACCTCCAGAAATAATCATAAAAGCTTTTCTGTCTGTTAAATACAGATACCCTTCGTCATCCACATAGCCTATGTCACCTAGAGTGCTGTAGCCTTGCTTTGAAATTGCACTTTGAGTCTTTTCTTTGTCATTGTGGTACTCAAATGAGGTAGCGGTTTCACCTCCAAAATAAATTCCTCCCGCTTCACCAGCTGGCAGTTCATTACCTTCATCATCTAGAATATGAAGTTCTCCAACCAACGGCCTTCCAACGGTTCCTTTATGCTCCATCCATTCTTCCGAGTTCACAATTGTCATACCGTTGAACTCAGTACCAGCATAATACTCAAATAGTATTGGGCCCCACCAATTAATCATATTCTCCTTTATTTCAATGGGGCATGGAGCAGCTGCGTGAATTGCAACTTTGTGTGAAGATAAGTCATAAGCTGATCTAAGCGACTCATCTGTCTTAAGGAATCTGACAAACATTGTAGGCACCCATTGTGAATGGGTGACTTTATAATCTTGAATTGCTTTTAGTGCTGCTTCAGGATCAAACTTCTCCATAACGATAGAGGTGCCTCCTAAAGAAAGAAAGCCTGTGTTAAAGCCTAAAGGTGCTGAGTGATAAAGAGGTGCTGGAGATAGATAGATCGTATTTTCATCGCCCCCATAAATACCCTCCACTACTCTACCTAAACCAAGGTCATCTTCCTCCTGGGTATAAGGCAAAGGGTTCAGCTGTAATTCTCGGTAGATTCCTTTAGGTCTTCCTGTTGTACCAGAAGAATAAAGCATGGATCCGCCCTGACATTCGTCTTCTACTGCTTCTTCTGGCATAGACGCAATACTCTCTTCATATGACTCATAGCCCGAAGAAGTTCCATCTAACATGAACTTTTTTACTCCGCCCAAAACTTCCTCTAAATTTGCTGCGGTTTCCTCCAAAAATTTAGACGTAATAAAAACTTTGGCTTCACAGTCTTTAACGATGTATTCAACTTCTGCAGGTTGCAATCTCCAACTAATAGCCGTGTACCTTAAACCGCTTCTCCAAGCAGCAAATGCTATTGGGAAAAAAAGATGATGGTTCTCAAGCATAAAAGCTATTGAGTCACCTGGCTTTAATCCTAAAGACCTGAAGAGTTGGGCTCCTTGATTTGATAAATCATTCAATTCCCCATGCGTAACTGTCTTGCCGCTAGACAACATTACAATTGCCGGTTTATCAGGAAATTTTTTTCCGTTTACTCCTGGATGCATAATTAGTCCTTTAAAATATTTTTTGAATTAATATTTGTAGATATTGCCATACAATAGATTCTTAAGAAATAGTTGTAAAAAAATAAGTGACAAAAAAACCCATACCAGTAATTACTTCTTTTGGAGGTGTAAATGCTGCCGGCCGTAGTTCCGATCATATTGGTTATCAGAATACGGTTTTTGATTCCCTGTCTAAAGAAGATCAAACCAAGGTTTTAAAGGACCTTGCAGTAATGCAAGGATTAATTAAAGCCTCGGGTAACAGTTGGTCTAAGGATTCAGAAAAGATTGAAAATCTTAATGATTTCTTAAACCAGAACTCAGACCAAATTCGATTAAATACTATGGTTAGAAAGTTGAATAGAGAACTATATGACCCTGATGGAATAATCTTGGATCAGATTAAAGCCAGTGCAGGAGGTCAATTACCTACAGGTTTCGATCCTGGAAGTTTTTATTCTTCAAGACAACATGCCAGGGCTTTACAAATGACAATCTTTGGCATGAGTGACACATTGGGCCAATTTGGAATTAAATGGTCTGAGATAGAAGAAAAAGTGTCGCCAGATCAAATTGCAGTTTTTAGCGGATCCGCTATGGGTAATCTGGATCACTTTGGGCTTGGTGGAATGATGCAATCAAGAATTAAGGGGTCAAGGTCTAGTTCTAAAAATCTAGCGTTTGGTTTGATTGGCATGTCCGCAGATTTTATTAATGCATATATGTTAGGAAATGTAGGGAGAACTGGTCATGCAGCCGGTGCTTGTGCGACCTTTTTATTCAATTTACAGCTGGGGAAGGAAATTATAGAGAATGGAACTTCAAGGGTAGTGATTGTCGGTAGTGCTGAAGCCCCTATTACACCAGAAATATATGATGGGTTTTTTGCGGTCAGTGGCTTGTCTGATGACAAACGTATGGTTGCTCTCCAATCGCAACTTAAAGAAAAGGAAAAAGAACCTAATCAAACAAAGGCCTGCAGACCTTTTGGAGACAATATTGGCATGGTTTTGGGAGAGTCAGCCCAATTTATAATTCTTATGGATGAAGATCTAGCGTTAGAAATAGGTGCTGAAATATATGGTTCTGTACCTACTGTTGCTTCTCATGCAGATGGGTTTAAAAGCTCTATAAGTGGTCCAGGTATTGGAAACTACATAACCTTAGCTAAATGCGTGGCTTCAGCTAATAAGATTCTCGGATCAAAAACCTTACAAGAACAAACTTTCATTCATGCGCATGGAACTGGAACCCCTGCAAACAGAACTTCTGAATCGCATATTCTAGATAAGGTAGCAAAAGCCTTTGGAATTAAAAAATGGCCTGTTTCTGCCCTTAAATCATTCCTGGGTCACAGTATGGCAGTTGCTGGTGGTGATCAGTTAATTAGTGCCTTAGGAACTTGGGATAAAGGTGTGATACCAAGAATACATTCCATTCAAAAAACAGCAGAAGATGTTTATGATGATAATTTAGCTATTCTAATAAACGATAAAGTAGAAAAGCCTAATTTCTTTAAAGCTGCCTTTTTAAATGCAAAAGGATTCGGAGGGAATAATGCTTCCGCTTTAATTTTGGGACCAGATGTTACTTTATCTCAAATAAAAAAACGTCTTACCAATAAAGCTTTCAAGGATTATGAAAAAAAATTAGAAAAAACTAGGAAATCAATAAAAGCTTATAACGAAAATGCTTCTAAAGGTAACTACAAAACTATATACAAATTTAATCATGAAGTTTTGGAAGGAATAGATGATCTAGAAATTACTCAAGAAAAAATTAAATTAAAAGGCTATAAAAAAGAGATTGATCTTGAATCCTAAACGCTATGTCTAACGACCTTCAATTAAAGATAGAAGAATTTCTACTTAAAAGTGGCAAAGAAGGAAAGGTTTCTGAACTAATTCCTCTAACTGGAGGCGCTTCAGCCGAAACATGGAAGTTCACTTTTTCTGATAATAAAAACAGCGAACAGCTTATTCTCAGGAAAGGTTCAGGGAAAAAATCGCCTTTAGCTGTTCTTAAATCAGAGGAGGCAGAAATACAGCAAAAAGTAAGATCTTCGGGCGCTCCTGTTCCTGAGATAGTGGCTATTTCATCTGATGATAAAGACTTAGGGGATGCTTATCTTATGAATCTCATACCTGGAGAATCTATAGCTAGAAAGATCCTGAGAGATAAAAAATTCAGTGAAGCTAGGAAAAAATTAGCTTTTCAATGTGGCGAAGCCTTAGCAAAGATACACTCAGTTGATACAAACGACTTTAGTCAAGTACCAAAAAAACCTATTAGAAAGGAGCTGGAAAGACTGAACTTAACTTATAAATCTTTTAATCAACCTCTGCCTGTTTTTGAATACGCTTTTAAATGGTTGAATCAACAAGACTTTACAACAAGAAAAGATACTCTAGTGCACGGCGACTTTAGATTAGGAAATTTAATGATTGATGAGTCTGGTCTAGCTGCTGTAATCGACTGGGAAATGGTTAGCATAGGAAACCCGATGTTGGATATCGGCTGGATGTGCATTAACTCGTGGAGATTTGGTCAATCAGAAAAAGTAGTTGGTGGCTTTGGTGATTTGGAAGAGTTTCTTGAAGGATATAACTCTATAAGTAATGAAGAAATTAATCACGAAGAAGTTAAAATATGGCAGGTACTGGGAACACTTAGATGGGGAGTGATCTGCCTCATTCAAGTCTATGCTCATTTAAATGGAGATATTAATTCACTCGAAAAGGCTGCAATAGGCAGAAGAGTATCTGAAACTGAAATTGATTTAGTCGATTTATTATTTCTTGGAGGAAAATGATGATTTTTGACAGGCCAACCAACGCCGAGCTAGTAGAAGTGGTTTCAGAGTTTTTAGAGAAGGAAATAAAAATTAACTTGCCTGACCATCTAGCATTTAAGACTCAAATAGCGATTAATGTTCTAAATATTGTTAAAAGAGAACAACAAAATGAAGAAATCCTCTCAAAAGAATCCAAAGAAATTCTTTTAAATTTATTCAAAGACCCCAACAAGGCTAATATTAGAGAATTAGCTAAACAAATAGAAATGGGAGAGTTAAAACTTGATGACAAAGAACTTCAAGAAGTTTTAATTGAAATCACTAAGAAGAAAATCTCTGTCGATAATCCTAAATATTCAACTTACAAGAAGTTAATCGAGTGATTTAAGTGGTTTCTTGTCCCTGAATATCATCAGGGGAATCATGAAAAAGGGCCAAACCCTATGATACTTATTGGGAAAAATTCTTTGAGATAGTTCAAGAAGCTTTGAGTCTAAACCTATAAATATTCTTCTTTTATTCTTCTTAACACCGTTGAGAATTATTTGAGCAGCTTTACTTGGATGCATTCCTCCTTCCTTAAATTGTTCTGCCATTGCTTCTACTGTGTCAGGTTGTTCCCTGGTAAAAATACTTGACCTTCTTTCTTCTTCGTTTTGCAGCCCTTCATCATCTAATCGTGAATTGGATACGATGTTTGTTCCTACATGTCCTGGATGGACACAATGAATCTGCAGATTTTCATTTGATTGAGCCATTTCTAAGGCAAGGCTCTCAGTAAAACCCCTAACTGCAAACTTAGTAGCGTGATAAACCGTTTGGCCTGGAACAGCTACCATACCAAAAATTGAAGAGGTGTTAACGATGGCAGCTTCAGGTCTATCTATCAAATGTGGAATGAAAGCCCTAGTGCTGTTAATTACACCATGAAGGTTTATATCCATAACCCAATCCCAGTTTTCTTCTTCCATATCCTTAAAATGTTTTCCAGTTGTAACCCCAGCATTATTAAAAACTAGATCAACCTTTCCATGCTGATCAATTACTTTTTGAGGAAGAGCTTCGATAGCTTCTTTGTCTGCTACATCTAAAAGATGAGAAGAAACTGAAACGTTATGTTTGCGTAACATTTCTACTGTTTCATCTAGGGTCTCTTTATTTACATCACAAGCCACAATATCAGCTCCATCTTTAGCTAATAAAACAGCCAAATAACGACCCATTCCTGAGCCAGCCCCTGTAATTACCGCTACCTTATCTTTAAAAGTTTTCATTTTTATTTTCCTGAATTATTCTATGCTGAAAGGAGATACAAAGTCAGGGTCATAAGCCTTTTCAGGATTTTCTCTTACCTTTTTGTCTAGATTCTTGGCATCATCTCCCACTAATATTCTCCATCTTTTCTCTTTCACACCATTCAATATAATTTCCGCAGCTTGTGCAGCACTGGTGGGTGCATTAGTTTTAAAGCTCTCCCTTCTTTCCTTAACCATCTGTCTTATCTGATCGTTAGAATAATTATGTACAGGTGCACCTAATGAGATCCATACTTTTTTCATTTCTTCTATTTCCTCATCGGATAATTCTTCGGCGTCTGCATGTCCTAAAATCTTGCCAGAATTTAGGGCTATGGATGTCCCTATATGACCAGGCATAACAACAGAAGCCTTTACATGTGGTGCATTAAGCCTTAAATCTTGGATTAAGGCTTCAGTAAAACCTTTGACCGCAAACTTTGCAGCAGAATAGGAGGTGTGAGGGAATCCGCCTAAAGAAGCCCAAAATCCATTAACACTACTAGTGTTGATGATATGTCCTTCTGTGCTGGCTACTAAATAAGGCATGAAAGCCCTTGAGCAGTAGTAAACCCCGTACCAACATATGGCAAAAGTCCTTTCCCATTCTTCTTGATCGCCTTGCAAGAAACTACCTCCGCCTCCGATTCCTGCATTATTAAAAAGAAGATTGATGTGATCAGTTTTATGCTCTTCTATTAGCTTGTCTTTGAAAGAAAGGACATCTCCTTCCAAGGAGACATCACATTTGAAACCAGTAATCTTTACTTCGGGAGATTCTGAAGCCACTATATCAACAGTCTCTTGCATGTTTTCTTCCATCACATCGCACAGAGCAATGTCGCAACCTTCTTTAGCTAACTGTCTGACTAACTCTCTTCCCATGCCTGCGCCGCCACCGGTAACTACGGCAATCTTATTTTCAAAACTATCCATATTTAAATTAAGAAGAAACTATTTTTGTAACATTTTAGCTGCTGCTTTTTTTACCTCTTCAGGGTCAACCTCTTTTCTGTCAGGTCTTTTTGGTACATTTAGACCTGCTTTAAAGCCAGGCCTTTCCCTACACCTTTCAACCCAAGCAGATAAATTTTTTAAGTCACTGATTTCTACACCAGACCACTCATGAATATTAACCCAGGGAAAAGTAGCAAAATCTGCAATGGTTAACTCATCACAAATAAAGTCTCTACCGTTGAGTTGAATATCCAGTACTGTATAAAGCCGTTTGGTTTCATTCTGATATCTATCAATAGCCGACTGAAGTTTTTCTGGGAAATATCGAAAAAAGACATTGGCTTGACCTTGCATAGGACCTACTCCAGCCATTTGGAACATTAACCATTGAATAACTTCAGAGCGCTTGAGTGAGTCCTGCGGTAAGAACTTTCCACCAGAAATCTCAGCTAAGTACAAAAGAATTGCCCCAGATTCAAATACAGCAAAATTATTGTTATCGGTATCTACTATTGCGGGAATACGACCGTTCGGACAAATAGCTAAAAATTCTTCTTTTTTTTGCTCCCCTTCTCCAATATTTACAAGCTTTACTTCATAAGATAGACCCATTTCTTCCAGAGCAATGCTGATTTTGTGACCATTAGGAGTGGGAGCTGTATAAAGCTCTATCATTTTTTACCCTTTTTATTTGGAAACTCACTAAAAGGGTAAGGTTTATCCGTTTCTTGGTAGGTTACAAAATTTATAATTTGAACCATCCATTCCCTAAATAAAGCGGCCAGTTCACTCAAGCTCTTATTAGGACTGCCGGTAAATAAGTTAAATAAGAATTGCAACACGGCTATTATGTAAAGAACCATTGAGGCCCATGCATAGATAAATAGAAATAAGGCAATCCATAGAAGCCTTAACCACTTGCCCTGATTAAAGACATTTTCTTTCAACTCTTCTGCGTCTATTTTTTCTTCTTCAAATTTTTTACTCATAAATATAACTTTTTAATTATCTAGAGAATTCTACATCTTTAGGTTGGTCTGTGCCTAAAACTTTCTCAATGGATCCCTCTAGAGATTCTTTCCCATAAATGATTTTATATAAGGAATTTACAATCGGCATTTCAATGCCTTCTTCTTTAGCCTTATCCCAAACAACCTTTAGGGTCTTCAAGCCTTCAGTTGTCTGACCTATCTCTTTTTGAGCTTCATCAATTGTAAGCCCCTTGCCTATTAACTTTCCCAAAGCATGGTTTCTACTTAAGGGAGATGCGCATGTTGTTATTAAATCTCCCACTCCAGAAAGGCCCAAAAAAGTCATAGGATCTGCCCCTTGATTTACAGCAAACCTGCTCATCTCAGCAAGACCTCTGGTCATAATCATACCTACCGTATTTTCACCAGAATCTAGGCCATCAGCAATCCCGCAGGCAATGGCATAAATATTCTTCAAAGCTCCGCCCAGTTCAACTCCATATGGATCATCGTTGGTATACAAACGGAATGAATCTGAAGAAAATATTTTTATGCACTCATCTTGTAGAACCCTACTTTTACTGGCTATTACAGTACCGGTTAGCTGATTAAGTGAAATTTCTTGAGCTAAATTAGGGCCGCTTATTACCCCTATGTCATGCCCCTTAGTCTCATTCTCTAAGATTTGACTCATCAGAAGGAATCCTTCTTCTTCAATACCTTTGGTTGCGCTTATCAAAAAAGCATCGGGATTAATATGTTGAATAGCTTTGGTTAAAACTTCCTTGAATGAATTACTTGGAATGCAAAAAAGAATAAATAGACTAGACCTAATATCTTCAATATTACTAGTTGCAGTTAGATTTTCATCCAACAAATAGTCGGGTAGGTATCTTGTATTTAAGTTGGCTTCATTTATTGATCTAATATTCGATTCATCTCTCATCCAGAGGGTCACCTTATTTCCATTTATTGAAGCTAGATTTGCCAAGACTGTGCCCCAACTTCCTCCTCCTAAGACGGCTATCTCTCTTTTCATGATGAATTAAATTTAATAAACAAGATCTTGAACTTTGAGGCTATTTTAACAGCCTCTTTATGATTATTATCAATCCGAGTTAATATTGCGACATGGAAGTAGATAGCCAAGAAATAAAATTAGCCCTTCAACAGAAAGGTGTTGAATATGTAAAGGTTGCAATTACTGATCTTGATGGCGTGCTTAGAGGTAAATACATGCATGTTGATAAGTTTCTTAAATCCATTGAGTCTGGTTATGGATTTTGTGATGTCATTTTTGGTTGGGATAGCTCCGATGCCCTCTATGAGTTTAAAGTTTCTGATGAACAGAATTTATTTACAGGTTGGCATACAGGTTTTCCTGATCAAACTGTCAAAATTCTTTTAGAATCTAAAAGAACAGTTCCGTTCGAAAAAAATACTCCTCTTTTCCTTTCTGAGTTAAAAGACGGAGAAGTTTGCCCTAGAAGTGTTTTAAAAAAAGTCCTGAGTCTTTTAAGAGAATCTGGGCTTAAAGGTAAATCAGCGCTGGAGTATGAATTCTTTTTATTTAATGAATCTCCAGTCTCTGTTAGAGATAAAGGGTTTAAAAACCTGTCTAATTTTACACCTGGGATGTTTGGTTATTCTTTGTTAAGAAGCTCAGTTCATTCAGATTTATATCAGGAAATATTAAAAATGAGCTCGGTTATGGATTTTCCTCTTGAAGGCTTACATACAGAAACAGGACCGGGTGTTTTAGAGGCTGCTATCGGAGTAGATGAAGCTCTAAACTCAGCAGATAAAGCTGTCTTATTCAAAACTTTTATGAAAGTTTTAGCGCAAAGAAAAAACCTTATGGCTACCTTTATGGCCAAATGGTCTGAAAAATACCCTGGTCAATCAGGCCATATACACTGTTCTTTAGTAGATCTAGAAAATAAACCGGTATTTTGGAACGAAGAAAGTGCTGGAATGAGTGAGTTAATGATTAATTTCCTTGGTGGGCTACAAAAATATAGTAGAGAGTTTATGGCGATGACTGCACCAACTACAAATTCATATAAACGCTTGTGTGTGGGAGCTTGGGCACCAATTAACATGACCTGGGGGAAAGAAAATAGAACTACAGGATTTAGAGTGATTGAGGGATCACCGGACTCACAAAGAATAGAAAATAGACTGGCGGGTGCTGACGCGAATCCATATCTAGCTTTAGCTGCTACTTTCGCTGCAGGCTATTTAGGAATTAGAGAAAAACTACAGCCCACAGAACCTATATCCGGTGAAGCCTACACCATGAAAACAGAAGAAACCTATAGAGTTCCTAGCACACTATTGCAGGCGGCTGAGCTCTTTAGAAAATCTGAAGCAGCAAGATCTATATGGGGAGATCAGTTTGTGGATCATTTTTCCGCTTCTCGACTTTGGGAGCATGAACAGTTCTTAAAAAACAAACCACTATTCGAAAAAGAACAAACAATCTCTAGCTGGGAATTAGAAAGGTATTTTGAAATAATCTAAATATGGAAAAAGAAAATCCTTTCGACCTGTCTGGAAAGGTAGCACTCATCACAGGTGCTTCTTCCGGTTTAGGTAAACATTTTGCTAAAACTCTATCTTCTAATGGTGCCAAAACAATCCTGGCTGCAAGAAGAGTTGAGAAGATGGAAAAATTACAAAGTGAACTCAAGAATGACTCTTTTATTGTTAATTTAGATGTGACCTCAAAAGAAAGTGTTAACAGTCTTAAAGGGGAAATCGAAAACACTATAGGTCAATTGGATATAGTGATAAATAATGCAGGGATATCGGATCCTGTCAGATTTAAAGATATTAGCGAAGACAGTTGGCTAAGCATTTTAGAAACAAACTTAAATGGTGCTTTTAGAATAGCCAAAATGGCAACTGATATCATGTTAAAAAATAAAGATGGAGGTAGCATAATTAATATAGCCTCCATTTTGGCAGAGAGAGTTGGTTTAAATCTTGCCAGCTATGCTTCAGCTAAGGCCGCTTTAGTTCAATTAACCAAGAGTATGGCGCTTGAGCTTGCCAGATCTAATATCAGAGTTAATGCACTTGCTCCTGGTTATATTCTTACGGAAATTAATCAGGACTTCTTTGATACCGAAGAAGGTCAGGGATACATAAGCAAAATTCCTATGAAGCGACTTGGCTTAGAGTCCGAACTTGATGGTGCTCTATTATTGTTAGCAAGTGATGCGTCTTCTTTTATGACCGGATCAGTAATTACGGTTGACGGAGGTCATGTAATTAATCCTCTCTAATCCAATTATTCAACTATTTTAATCAAAGCCCCTACTTTGAGATTTCCAGTAGGATAATCCCCATTAAGTAGTCTCAATCTTTGTTCAGGATCAAATGGAATGGGACTTTTTTCAGCTAACAACCTATAAGAGTCTCCTTTCTTTACTCTGTAAGATTTAAGTCTCAGAGGCTTGGCTAATTTAGATTCGCTGAAATTTAGCCCCCGGAAACTTTCAATAATAGCTAAAAATTGACTATCGAATCGGTTTATATCAAGCCCATTCTGTTCTGTCGTTCCATAGAAAGTAAATATACTTTTATCTTTAAACACAATTGCCACTCGTGCTCTTCCAGAGCTCTCTTCTAAAAGTGCTGAAAAGGCCTGGTGGCCTCCTAATAATAGAGTTTTGGATTGATACAACTCTCCTGATACTAATCTTTCCAAGTACTCTTTAGGAGTCTCTCTCCTTACCTGATCAGACACACTAACTTGTAAAGAAGCCTCCCCATCCTTGGTAATAAAAAATAGAGAACTTGGTGTGTTAATAATCTCCCAATTTTTAGGTGAGATTAACCTGATGTCTAAATCTTTATGATAAAAACCATCTTTTCTCCTTACTCCAGCAACCTCACTGTCACCGTAGGTCATCCCTTCTAATATTTCCAAGTAGTCTTGGGAATTAAAGCTATTAGTATTTTGTTTTAAATTATCTGCGTCTTTAATAATTTCTTTTAAGCGATTGTCATTAGATGGGTGGGAAGCAAAAATACCATGGTACGTTTGTTGGACAATCCCTCTTCTTTTAGACACTTCTTTTGAATACATTTCATGTTCTTTCAAAGCAGCTATGGTATTTATCATGCCAGAGGCCGAATAACCTTGTTTAACCATGTATTCGGCACCCAAAGAATCAGCTTGAAGTTCCATGTCTCTGCCATATCCCGCTATCAAGGCTCCGCTAGCTATGTTAGTAAGGTCTCCGGCAGCTGATCCTGCCTTACTAGCGACAGCATATGAAACTATGTTAAGTAACTGAGCTTGGGAGATTTGCCTGACACTGTGCCTAGCAGTTACATGACCTATCTCATGTCCTAACACTGCTGCAAGCTCTTCTTCTGTCGACAGATAGGCCATCAAACCTCTATTGATGAATATGTAGCCTCCGGGGAGAGCAAACGCATTAACTTCGGGACTATCTAAAACTGTGAATCTGTAAATCAGATTTGATCTGTGACTTGTTTTAGCAAGAGACTCACCTATCGACTGAACATAATTTTGAATTTTAGTATCGTCGTAAACTGATTGAGATTGTAGAATTTGTGAATTGTAATTCCTTCCCATTTCCAGTTCCGCGTCCTCTGACATCAGAACAAAATCTCTTTCACCGGTTACTGGGTTAACCGAACAAGAAATAACAAAACTGAGTAACGAAAAGCTAATTAATAGTCTTAGATATTGCATCTGTTTAATTTAAAAGATCAAGGGCCGAGTCTCCAAATTCTTGCCACCAAGCCTCTCCCATCTTCCTTATATTATTTAGATTCCTTTTATTATTGTCGTCCAATCTCCGATTGACCTTTCCTAAAGGGGAATTAACTCTAATATAGTCCTTACCGATTATTTCGGTTGCTATTTCATGATCTAAACTACTTTCCAACATAAGACCAAAAAGATCGTGCATTAACCATCCAATTAAACCCCATTTTTGCGAAGCCTTGCCTTTCAAAGGTCTTTTATTCAATCCGGTGCCAACACTCAGAATTTTCACATGACTATTTGGGTAAAGTTTTTTTACTTCAGCGTATCCATGAAGAACAGGGTTGTTTGCCACTATTCCTCCATCAATAAGATATCGATTTCCTACTCTGGCTGTTGGGTAATAAATTGGAGCTGCACTAGAAGCATGACCAGCATCTATAGCTGAAATATTACCATTCCCATAAGAGGTTAATAAGAGCGGCTTCCTCTCTTCAATGTCGTAGCTAACAATAGCTAAATCACCGCTTGCATCACCCAATTTCAAATTACCGAAATATTCAGTTAATACTTGCTCCTTTCCTTTTCCGTCATACTTGGGGTTGATTTGCATGAGACCTAATTTTGAATCCCATAAAGAAGAATCCAGGATTCTTTCAAAAGTTTCCTCTGACCACAGATCCAACAGATTATCTCCACTCATTTTAGCTATGGACAAGGCCATGGCTGTTATAGCACCAGCAGAGGTTCCAATGAAGAAGTCAAATTTCTTATAGAGTGGCTCACCTAGCTCTTTTTCTAGGTTAGCCAAAAAGGTGACAGTAGCTAATTCCCTGACTCCACCGCCATCCAAAGAAAGTAAATATTTATTAGCCATATTTGGTATTCATAAAATAATTAGCTTTAGTTTATTGGATTCGGTTAGAATATTGCTAGTTTATTTACAATTTTGGGGAGAACTATGGATAAATTATTTAAAATCGTTGTTTTTGCTTTTTTGTTAACGCCTTTTTCTGTTTTTGCAGAGGATGAGGTAGAAGAAGTTGTTGTTACGGGTAGTCAAATTAAAGGGGCTAAAATAACTGGTGCATTACCTGTATCAATAATTTCAAGTGCAGACATCGAAGCAATTGGAGTTGATTCTGGTGATGATTTACTTGAAAACATAGTTGAACAGGGTCAAAACTACTTCACTGAAGCGGAAGATGCTTCAGGGGGTGTAAATGCATCTCGTGGAGATATGGGGGCCTACAACTTAAGAAATCTAGGTGTTGGTAATACTCTTACCCTTCTTAATGGAAGGCGACTAGTAAGTTCACCTGGTTATCAGACTGAGCTAATAGGTGGCGATTATGTCCCAACTACCAGCGTAAATTCCAACTTAATTCCGGTAACTGGAATAGATAGAATAGAAATATTACGCGATGGTGCTTCTGCTATTTATGGTGCTGACGCTGTGGCTGGTGTTATCAACAATGTTTTACAAACGGATTTTGAAGGCCTGACAGTTAGATCTAAAGTTGCCGGATATGACCACTTTGGTGCTAAAGACTCGAAAGTCACTTTGAAATGGGGCTCATTCTTTAACGATGGGGCTACCAATATAAGCTTATTTGTTGATTACTATGATCGTGACAACATAAATGCACAAGAAGATCCAAGGTGGGGTGCAGGAGATCACAGACCTTGGGTTGCCGACGATTCTCCTTGGAAAACAAGTACTTCCTTTAGAAACACAAGCGCTCACTCACTATACGGCCAATTCGATATGGTAAAAAGCAGTGAGCATGGAAGCAGCAATCCATACAATCATGTTTTTACTGACTCAAATGGTGAATTCGAAGTCTTTCCTTTAGGCGATGCTCGTTGTAACAATCGTTCAAGCCAAGGTGGAGAAATATTTGATACAGGCTATGGAACTTGTATAGCGCAAGATGGAAATGGTGCGGTGAGGAGTAATTTCTGGGGTTTAACTGATGTTAGATCTGAACTAGAAAGAGCAAATACTGTAGTTTTTATGAATCATGACATGGGTAATGGCACAGAGTCATTTACCGAATTTGGTTTTTACAAGTCAGACAGTTACAGAACTGCGCATCCTTCGTATGCATTTTCTTCTTCAAAACACAGAGTGGGTCCAGATAATTATTATTTGAATAATATGCGTCTTGATGATGGCACTGCACTTTTTGCTGGATATGAATTGTATATTGACAACTATCGTTATGAAGAAAGGAACAGAAAAGTAAGTGTAAAAAAAGAAACTTACAGATTCCTTCAAGGTCTCAGGGGTTCAACAGGTACTTGGGACTGGGAAACAGCTTTTGTCACTTCTGAGGCTAAATCCGATGATGTAACGGCTAATAGAATGTCTAATAACCTTCTAAAAGCAGCTTTGTGGGACAACACTAAAGCAGCTTACAACCCATTTAGTGCTAACAATTACGCTACTAACATAGAGCGAACTCTTATTGATGTCTACAGAAAAGGTAAAAGCAAACTCACAATGTTTGATTTTAAAATGTCTAGCAATGATTTCTGGTCGCTTCCTGGTGGAGGAGATGTGGGTGTCTTGTTAGGTTTTGAGTATCGTGATGAAGAAATGAGTGATGATAGGGATCCAAGGTTAGACGGAACGATTACCTATACTGACTACGAAGGAGATACCTATCCGTTAGTTGCAGATGTTTTGAATTCATCGCCAACAGGTGATGTTTCAGGCGGAAGACATGTAACTTCTATCTTTACTGAATTACAAATTCCTTTAGCCGAATCAGCTAATATGCAAATAGCACTTAGAAATGAGGATTATTCTGATTCTGGCAATGCCACTGTTGGAAAAATTGCCTTAGGCTGGGATATAGCTCCATGGGCATTTCTTAGGGCTTCAATGTCAACTTCTTTTAGGGCACCAAACATTATCCAAGTGAATGAAACAACTGTTGTAAGATCTGGCACAAGGTATGACAGAGCAGCATTTCAAGTTAATGCCGTGCAAAGTGTTGAGAATGTGATTGATTCCGATTCTCGATACACCATTCAAAGAATGGCAACTGGTGCATCTGGTCTTGATGCTGAAGAATCAGATAACACTTCTATCGGACTTGTACTGACTCCGGCAGATAATTTAGTCATTACTGTTGATGCTTGGACTTTAGAAAAAGATAAAACCATTGGTTTGTTTGGTCGTGAAAACCAAACAGTCAATGACATGCTCTTAAGATTTGCGAATGGCACCAACAATTGTGACACTTTTGCAGGAGACCCTTTAGTTGTTAGAGAAGCCCCTGACGATGGTGATGCTGCAGGTTTTGCCGCAGCTGGAGTATGTCCTTTCGGTGAAATCAAATATGTTCGAAATGATTACACCAATATGGCTTTAAGGACTGTTGAAGGTACTGATGTTCTAGTTTCATACGGAATTGAAAGCGATGTTGGAGATTTTGATCTTCGATACAATGGAACTTTTCTAGACAAATTTGAGCAAGAAGCAAGTGGAGAATTTGCTGCCCTTCAAGCCGCAAAAGACAGTGGTGTGATTCCAGAATCAATACCTATAAAAGGTTTTGGTGATCTACTTGAGAAAGATGGAGTCTATGACAACAAGCACTCTTTAAGGTTATCTTATGATAAAGGTCCTTATAGAGTTAGCTTAACCGGACTTAAAAAAGGTTCTTTTGTGCAAACTTCTTTAGGTACAAAGAATGGCGTACCTTACCTAGTGCCTAGTATGACAACTTTGGATTTAACTATGTCTTATAGTTTTGGTCTGCGAGGTAACGACGCAAGAATTAGATTTGCTATAAAAAATCTTGAGGATGAAAGAGCTCCTACAGCAGATAGATACTATGGTTACTATGCTGACGCTCATCAGGATTATGGAAGAAACTACTATGTTGATTTCCAAATGAGAGTTAGATAAGGACCTTAAAAGTTAAAAAGGGAGCTTAGGCTCCCTTTTTCTTATAGTATAAGTTTCTTCATGCAAAGAGTTTTAGATAATTTAGGATTTTATTTAGGACTGGGCACATTAGCTTTAGTCCTACTGATGCCAACTCCAGAAGGACTATCTATAGAAGGTCATAGAACTGCTGCCCTATTCCTGTTAATGGGTGTTTGGTGGGCTACTGAAGCCGTACCTGTAGCAGTTACAGCATTAATTCCTCTAGCTCTATTCCCGATTTTCGGGATTTCCGATGTGCAATCAGCAGCTGCTCCTTATGCCAACAAAATTATCTATCTTTTCTTTGGTGGTTTCTTAATAGCCACAGCTATCCAAAAATGGAATCTTCACAAAAGAATTGCTTTGATTGTTCTTGAGTCAGCAGGGTCAAATGGGGCGTCTCTCGTAGGTGGATTCATGCTAACTGCTGCTTTAATTAGCATGTGGGTTATGAACACTTCTACTACGATAATGCTACTCCCTATTGGATTGGCTGTTATCACTGTAGTGAAAGACACTGTTACAGAGCTTTCAGAAAAACAGGCTAGTAATTTTCAATTAGCCCTTCTTTTAGGCATAGCGTATGGAGCTACCATTGGAGGCATGTCAACTTTGATAGGAACTGGACCCAACGGCATGTTGGCCGGGTTTATGCTAGATAACTACAACCTAGACATAAGTTTCACAGATTGGATGAAAGTAGGAGTTCCTCTAAGTGCAACCATGCTACCCATATGCTGGTTGATCCTTACCAAAGTTATCTATCCTGTTAACTTTGAAACCTCTCCAGAAACAAGATCTCTTTTAACTGAGCTTAAAACTGAGTTAGGGAAATTCAGAGGAGCAGAAGTCAGAGTATTTATTGTGTTTGTGCTTACTGCCTTGGCTTGGCTATCGAGAAGTGCTTTAGATAATCTTCCAGGCTTAACCTATCTGTCTGATGCCGGGATAGCTATGATTGCTGCTTTAATTTTGTTTTTATTGCCCAGTGGTAACTCTGAAAAAAAAGGCCCTCTCCTGGATTGGAAGGACGCACAAGAAAACGTCCCATGGGGTCTTTTGGTTTTATTTGGAGGGGGATTAAGTTTAGCTAATGCCGTTCAAAGCACCGGTCTAGCCATCTGGTTAGGTAATTTAATTCCAGGGGGTGTTAGCGTCGTTATCATTGTAATCTTAATTGTTACAATGATAATTTTCTTAACCGAGTTAACTTCAAATATGGCTACAACTGCTACCTTCTTACCAGTCGTTGCTGCTATTGCAATTCAATCTAATTTTGACCCTCTGTTAGTGACGGCTGCCGTTGCGATAGCAGCCAGTTGTGCTTTTATGTTGCCAGTAGCAACTCCACCAAATGCAATAGTTTTTGGTTCTGGGTTAATAAAGGTTCCGCAAATGGCTAGGGCAGGTTTTCTTTTAAACGTAATTGGAATAGTTTTGGTTTCTATCGTAGCAGTCTTTTTAGTTCCGGCTTTTTTACTTTAGATTAGTTTTACCCTTTGCAGCTGCACCGGGTCTCCTCGTATCAGCCACACCATAAATGAAAGGTTTATCAATAAATATAGCTTGGACACTTCCCATAGAAGGTGCTGATGTCGGCTTATGGCCTTTTAAAGTCAATAATTGAATAGTATCTTTACTAAATCCTGTCTCCAACTCTAACTTACCTCCTAGTCTTTGGTTAATTCTAGGAGCCATAACTGCTTCGGCATAACCCATATCATGATCTATAACGTTTGAAATAACTTGAGCGACTATATTAGGTATTCTTCCTCCACCAGGAGAGCCGAGAATCATAAATAAATTTCCTTGTGGGCCAAAAACCATGGTTGGGGTCTGTGTACTAATCATCCTTTTCCCAGGTTGTAATCTATTTGCTGGACTGGTTGATAAGCTTATTCGTTCAGACTTGCCATATGAATGAGAGAAATTTCTCATCTGGTTATTCAGTAAAAAACCGCCACCGGGCACGGTGACTCCTGACCCGAATGATGATCCCAAAGTATATGTATTGGACACGGCATTTCCTTCAGAATCAATTACAGAAAAGTGAGTGGTATCAGGACTTTCATCTACAACAATAATTTTTCCTGGAAATATTTCACTTGAAGGCGTAACACTGTTTAAATCTATAGAAAGGGCCCTTTCCTTTGAATAATCTTTATTAATCAGTTGATCAATTGGTACTGGGAAATAATCAGGGTCCCCATGATAGCGAGTTCTATCAGCATATCCCCTCTTCATACTCTCAGACAAAAGATGAATTGCATTCGCCGAATTGTGCCCTTGTTCTCTCAAATCAAAGTTCTCAAGAATATTTAGGGTTTGCAATAACACCAACCCTCCACTTGCTGTGGGAGGCATGGTTACCACTTGATAACCCCGATAACTCGTACTGATGGCGGTTCTTTCTTTCGCTTCATAAGACGCTAGGTCTTTTCGGGTAATTAAACCGCCGTTATTTTTCGAAGCCTGCGAAATTAATTCAGCTGTTTTCCCTTTGTAGAAACCATCTTTTCCTTTTGTACTAATCCGCCTTAATGTTTTAGCTAGATCAGGTTGAATAAATAATGAATCAGTTGGAAGAGTGTTTTGGCCCGAATCATAAAATTTAATCTTACTGGTTGTGTCTTCTAAAAGAGAGACTTTTCCAAAGTTAAGAGCTTGGAAAAGATCATAGGTCACCCTGAAACCTTTTGAGGCTAAATCTATTGAAGGTTCAATAACTTCTTGCAGAGATAAATTTCCGTGTTCTTCATGAGCTTTAATTAACCCCGCTACAGTTCCTGGAACGGCAGTAACTATATAACCGTATCTAATAACTCCTCCATTCTTGTTCAAAAACATTTCGCTCTTGGCTTTTTTGGGCGCTGCAGAACGATAATCTATGGTGGATACCTTCTTAGTAGAAGAATCGTATATGAGCATAAAACCGCCACCGCCAAGATTTCCTGCTCTTGGTAAAGTTACCGCAAGAGCAAATCCAATTGCCGTGGCCGCATCGACCGCATTCCCACCTTGCTCGAGTATTTGATAACCAACTTCAGTGGCAATCTGGTTCTGGCTTACCACCATATTAGAATCAGCTATATCAGGATGAACCCTATCAGAATAGCGAAAAATGGAATCAGGTGCCGCAACTAAAACATTAAAATAAAGAAAGGTAACAAATACCCATACAGTTAAAATTGCGTTTCTTTTCATAAATTAAGGGTTCACAGCCACAGCACCAGAAGACGGTCTTCGTGGGTCAGCAGCTCCATAAAAGTATTTATCTTTGTAAATGATAGCTTGAACACTTCCCATGGTTCTTGATGA
>LUMJ01000118.1_pt1 | contig 46029 bp, 48 predicted proteins | sample 729631 | NCBI WGS metagenome assembly LUMJ01 (sample SAMN03860266, study PRJNA289734) | marine metagenome | biome: seawater column; feature: ocean; material: water; isolation source: Red Sea water column Station 22 - depth 500m | place: Saudi Arabia: Red Sea | collected 2011-10-15 | depth 500 m
TTGCATAAGCATTTTTCTATAAGGTTTTTGTTCAAAACTAACTTTGACCATATAAACATCTAGTTCAATTTTGAAAATTGAACATGCAAAAGCAAGTGAGCTTCCCCACTGTCCCGCTCCTGTTTCTGTCGTAATTTTTTTTGTACCTTCTTCTTTATTATAAAATGTTTGAGCAACAGCTGTATTTGGTTTGTGACTACCAGTAGGACTTACACCTTCATATTTGTAATAAATTTTAGCTGAAGTATCCAAAGCTTTTTCGAGTTTTCTTGCCCTGTATAATGGAGAAGGCCTCCACAGTTTATAAATTTCCCTAACTGGTTCTGGAATTTCTATTTCTCTTTCTTGAGAAACTTCCTGTCCAATAAGAGCCATTGGAAATAATGGCGCTAAATCATCTGGCCCAACAGGCTTTAATGTTCCAGGATGAAGAACAGGGGACAATGGTTTAGGTAAATCTGCAGAAATATTATACCAACTTTTTGGCATTTTGTTTTCTTCTAGCAAATATTTTGTCTTATCTGACATAATTTTAGGTTTTTATTCTGACTACTATTTTGACAAAAATCAAGCGCTAAATAAAATGACCTATCTTAATGAAGCGGCTATATTACCACCATCAACAGTAAGAACTGCTCCAGTAGTTTTTTTTGAAACAGCTAAATGAAAGAACGCTTTAGCAACATCTTCTGCTTTTACCTCGTCTAATAGTAAATTTCCTTTCATATAATCAGCGGTAGTTATTGATCTAGCTTTGGCTCTATTCTTAATCATTTTATTAGTCATTAAACCACTTCTTATTCTGTCAGCATTAACACCATTAGATCTAATTCCATACGAACCATAATCAACAGCATATTGTTTACATAAACTTAACAAAGCAGATTTAGGTAATCCATACGGTCCAAAATTTTTGCCAGGATTTACAGATTGTTTTGAAATATTAAAAAGTAAACAACCATTAGTATTTTGTCTTTTCATTATTTTAATAGCTTCTGATGCACAATTTTGATGAGAAAAGAAATTATCTTCAAAGCTTTGTCTTAGTATCTTGTCATCTACTTCAGCAATAGATCCAGCAATTGCTGTTCCTGCATTAGAAATTAAAATGTCAATTCCGCCATACTTTTCACAGATTTGATCGAAAGCTTTTTTAACACTTTTTTTATTTCTAACATCGCAATGAATACAAAGATCTTTAATTTTAGATTGTAAATCTTTTATTCTTTCTAAGTTATAATCAAGCAAAACAACTTCAGCACCATAACTTTTAAAAATTTTATAAGTTGCAAAACCAATTGCTCCAGTGCTTCCAGTAATTACAACAACATTACCTTCAAGAAGTTTCTTTTGTTTTTTAATTTTTGCTTGTTCTAGGGACCAATATTCAACATCAAAAAGATCTTTTTCAGGAATAAATTTATAAGCGGATGTCTCTTCAACGGATGCAATAACTTTTGCATTTGTATTTGTTAAATCTCCAGCAATTTTTGCACTATTTAAGTCTTTTCCAATACTGAACATTCCAACATTTTGAACAAATACAACTCTCGGAGAAGTATCTAACATTACCTTTTTACCTTTAACTTTCTTATTATTTATATTGAAATAATGGATGTATTTTTTTCTATAATTATCAAATGCTTTTTTTGCAGTTAATTTAAAGTCACTAATAGAAGAATTTTTCTTTGGCGTTATTACTAAAGGAAAAGGTTTAACTCTAATTACATGATCTGGTGTTGCAGTACCTTTTGATGAATAAGATCTTACATTTTTTCCATTCATAAAATACTTTAAATCTTTGTTTAATCTGTAATTAACTATAAATTTTTGATCATTACTATTATATGAAAGACCTCTTATTATTGGAGCAATGTCATGGGCATTAAATTTTGTAGAATAATTTGTAATTTGTTTAATTTTTTTAACTTTAAGTTTTTTAATCGCTCTTTCTGCTTGTGATACATACTTAATCATTAAGCTGTAGGCTTCTTTAGCATCATTACTAAAAGTAAAAATTCCATGGTTCATTAAAATCAGACAATTTATTTTTGGATTTTTTGAATAAATTTCGCTTACTTTTTTAGACAACTTAAAGCCAGGCATTACATAAGGAACTATACTAACTTTATTACCAAATATTTTTTTGCAAAAACCTAACCCTTTTGGTCTGTTAGTTACATTTAAGATAGCATCTGCATGAGTATGATCTACATATTTGAATGGCAAAAAAGCATGCAAAAATGTCTCAACAGAAGGATTAGGAGATTTAATGTTAATAAGGTTTCTTTTTTGATAACTCACCATATCTACGTCGGATAGGTGTTTTTTATTTTTAAGTGCCAACAATGGATCAAGCTTTACAGCGGGGAGACCTTCAGGTTCAATTTCTCCCATATCCCACCCGCTTCCTTTAACACATAAAACATTATATTTTTTACCATCTATGTCCTTTATTGATGTTTTGACCGAAGTATTACCTCCTCCATGCAAAACTAACTCGTTATTTCTTCCTAATAGTCGTGTTGTATAAACACGTAGAGCCAAATCTTTGGAGTATCCAAGATTTTTATATTTTCTAATATATTTTTTAGATTCGTTATTTGACCAATTATTTTTCAAAATTTGCTCCTTTGCGAGTAAACTTTTACAGCAGTTTTTTATTTGAAAGAAGCAAAAAAATTTGATTATCTTAAAAAATAAAGAATCGGGAGAATTTATAATGGTTAAAGTAGGTGAGCATATTACTTTAGACATAATTGGCACCAAGAGAGAGTATAGCCCATCATTTTTTGAAAAACTTCTCTACAAAATTGCAAAGAAAGCTAAAGTAACAGTTCTTAAAATTTCAAGACATAAATTTGAACCACAGGGTTTTACATTAGTTGCCTTACTAGCCGAAAGTCATATGAGCTTTCATACTTTTCCAGAACATGGAATTATAAGTTTTGATTTTTTTACTTGCGGCAAAATTACACCTTCTGTTGCAATAGATGTAATAAAAAATGAAATAGAACATAAAAGAATAATAAAAAAAGAATTTAATAGAGATACAATTTCCTATTATCATGATATTTCAAGCACACCAGGATTGCAAAAATCATATCTGGTTAAAGAAGTTTTAGAAGATTTTGTTTCTAAAGTTGGTCAACACATAGAAATTTTAGATTTGAAACAATATGGTAAATCTTTATTTATAGATAATGACTTGCAAGTAGCCGAAAGTGACGAACATTTATACAGTTCAACATTTGTAAATGCAGGATTAAAATTAAATAAAGATAAAGATAGAGCAGCAATTATAGGTGGAGGTGATGGAGGTGTTGCTAGAGAATGTGTATCTCGTGGTTTTGGTTTTATTGATTGGTTCGAATTAGATCCAGAAATTGTTGAAGTATGTAACAAACATCTTGGATCGATTGGAAAAAAAGCTACAAAAAAAAATTCTGTTAAATGTGTTTGGGGCGATGCATTTGAAAACATAAAAAATATTAAAGATGACAGATATGATAAAATTTTTGTGGACTTAAATGATGATCAGTTTTGCATTGATCTGGCGGCAAAAAATATGGATTCATTGGCTCGAATATTAAAACCTAATGGAGTAATTACTGCTCAAGTTGGCAGTCAAGACAAGAGACCCAAACAAACAGAGAATTGGCTAAATGTTTTTAATAATAACTTTGGAAATGCTACTCTTGATAGAGTTTATATTCCAAGTTTTGATTGTTCTTGGAATTTTTATTCATCTGTTAATCATTCAGGATAAAAATATCTTTTTAAATTCATAAAATTGTGAAATACTTATCCATTAATTTTTGGAGGTAATAATGAGTATATTTAAAAAAACTATATTAACTATTTTTGCTTCTCTATTGCTAACGACGAATGTGTTAGCTGATAAAGTAAAAATAGGAACTGAGGGCGCTTATCCACCATGGAACTCAAAAGACGAATCTGGAAAATTAATTGGATTTGAAGTTGAGCTTGCTAATTGGCTTTGTATTTACATGGAGCACGATTGTACAATTGTTGAGCAAGATTGGGATGGAATGATTCCAGCTTTATTAATGAGAAAGTTTGATGCAATCATGGCAGGTATGTCAATTACAGCAGAAAGACAAAAAACAATTACTTTCTCTCAAGGTTATGCAGATGAAGTTGCGCAATTAGCAGTGATGAAGGGATCTGATTTAGAAAGCATGGATACACCATCAGGTATAAATTTATCTTTAGGCGGTTCTGATGTTAAAAGTGCTTTAGCAACTTTAACAACAGCTCTTGCAGGAAAATCTGTTTGTGTTCAAACAGCAACAATTCATCAAAATTTTTTAGATTCAGGTGATGTTGGAACGATAAATGTAAGAACATACAAAACTCAAGATGAGGTTAACTTAGATTTAGCGGCAGGCAGATGTGATGCTGCTTTAGCTGCAGCAGTTTCATTTACTGACTATGCAGAAAAATCTGGTAAACCTGTTGTACTAGTAGGACCAACTTTTTCAGGTGGTGCTTTCGGTAGTGGTGTTGGCGTTGGAATTAGACAAGCCGGAGATGATGCTATCGGTCAAAGAGACGCACAGCTCTTAAAAGATTTTAATAAAGCTATTGATACAGCAAGAGCAAATGGAAAAATAAGCGAATTAGCCATTAAGTGGTTTGGCTTTGAATGGGACTTTTAGCTTACGGAGATACTGGTTGGGGAGACGAGCTTTTTTTTGCAACTCTCATGACCATAGCTGTTTCTATAGCAGCTATATTTATTGGTTTTTTTTTAGCAGCAATTTTTGCAACATTTAAGCTATCGAAGTTTAAAGTACTAAATTTAATTGGAAGTTTTTACACAACTGTTTTCAGGGGAGTACCCGAACTTTTAGTAATTTATCTATTTTTTTTTGGAGGAAGTGGCGCAGTTATGTATGTAGCCAAAATATTTGGTTATGATGGATATATTGAAATTAATGCCTTTATAACTGGCGCAGTCTCCATAGGAGTCATATCTGGAGCTTATTCAACAGAAGTTTTTAGAGGGGCAATTCAATCTATTAACAAAGGTCAATTTGAGGCTTCTGAAGTTTTGGGTTTTAAAAAAAAAATTTATTATTACAAAATTATTATTCCACAAATGTTGAGATTAGCATTGCCTAATATAAGTAATGTTTGGCAAATTACTCTAAAAGATACATCTTTAATATCAGTTACTGGATTAGTAGAAATTATGAGAATGTCATATATTGCAGCCGGTTCAACAAGAGATCCTCTTTTCTTTTATTCTTTTGCAGCCGTTTTGTATTTATTTTTAACTTTTTTGAGTATGCAATTATTTAACAAATTAGAAAAAAATTATAGCAAGGGGTACTAAATGGATTTAATGATCGAAAGTTTACCCAAGCTCCTTAATGCTACAAAACTAACAATTCAATTAACTTTACTATCATTGTTTTTTGGTATTTTTGTGGGTGTTTTTTTTGCAATATTAAGAACAGGTAAAAATAAATTTTTTTATTATATTGCATATTATTATTCTTATATCTTAAGAGGCACGCCTCTATTGGTTCAAATATTTATAATATATTTTGGTCTTGGCCAAGTAGAATGGATAAGAGAATCTTTTCTTTGGATAGTATTAAAAGAACCATATTCATGTGCAATTCTTGCATTTACTCTAAATACTGGAGCATATACTTCAGAAATTTTTAGATCTGCTTTTGAAACAATTAATAAAGGAGTTTTAGAGGCAGCTGAAAGTTTGGGATTGAATAAATTACATATTTTTTTTAAAATCAAATTACCAATAGTTATAAAACAATCATTGCCCGCTTATGGCAATGAAATGATATTGATGTTAAAAGGAACTTCTTTAGCTAGCACAGTAACTTTGCTAGATCTTACAGGTGTAGCAAAATATATTATATCAACTACTTTTAGACCAGTAGAAGTTTTTATTGTTGCTGGAAGTATATATTTAATAATGACTTTTATAATCCACAATTTTATAAAGTATTTAGAGAAAAGATTTAGTTATTTACAATGAAAGTAGCCTGTATTCAACTGTCTAGTGGTGAAAACTATAATAAAAACCGTAAACAAATCATTTATTTTATTAATCAAGCAATAAGAAAAAAAGCTGATTTAATTATCACACCCGAGACATCATCAATAATTACTAGTGATAAAAAAAAGCTTTTCAGTAATTCTTATCCAATGAAGAAAGATCCTCTTGTTAAAGATATTAAAAAAATATCAAAAAAAAATAAAAAATGGATTTTAATTGGATCTTTACCCATTAAAGACAGAAGAAAATTAAGAAATAGATCAATTATGATTGGTCCAAAAGGAAATATAGTCACTTATTACGATAAAATAAAAATGTTTGATGTGAAATTAACAAATACAAATAAAGAACAACATCAAGAAAGCAAAACCTATAGGCCTGGTAATAAACTTGTTACCGTAAAACTTCCATGGGGAAGATTAGGGCTTACCATTTGTTTTGATCTGAGGTTTCCTGAAATATATAGAAATTTATCTAAGAAAAATTTAAATTTTATAAGTGTGCCTTCAGCATTTACAAAAATAACAGGTCAAAAACACTGGTTTGCATTACTTAAAGCAAGAGCTATTGAAAACTTTTGTTATATTTTTGCACCAAACCAAACTGGAAAAAATACTATAAAAAGAGAAACATTTGGTCATTCAACAATCATTTCACCCGATGGAAAAATATTAAAATTCAAAAAATCAGGAACTGGAATTGTTTATGCTGATATAAAGCCAAATCTTTCAATACAACTTAGAAAGATAATTCCAAGTCTAAATTAGTAGCTAGTGTATTCTTTGATTTCCTTTATTTTTGATCCAGTATGATTGTTGACTTCTAGCTTAATCTTAGCTCTATCATCATTTAGAAAATGAACATCTCTTGAAAGTTTGGTAAATTTTTCACCAAAGTCTGAATTTTTTTCACACAACCTTTTATCATCTTCAATAACCCATAGTTTTGCATTTATTTCTTTTAAAGATTGGAAGAGTTGGTCTAGCTTTTTATCAGATTGAACATTTTTATTTAATTGGTTTTTTAGAACATTATATTCATCTTTGATGAATTTAAGTTTTTCAAGGTCTTTTATTTTTTCTTTTTTGATTTCTAAAATAGAAATTTTATCTAAAAGTTCACCAACAGATACTTCAACTAGAATTTTATTCATAAAAATTTATAGTGTGCTAAGTTGTTAAAAATATGTCTAATATATTAATCATTAAACATGGTTCTTTAGGTGATATAGCCCAAGCATGTGGTGCAATTCAAGATATTTTTGAAAATCACAAAAATAACAAAATATACTTACTAACAACAAAGCCTTATTTTGAATTATTTAAAAAAAATCCTTTTATTACTGAAGTGATTTTAGACAAGAGATTACCCAGGTTTAATTTAATTTATTTATATTCATTGATTAGAAAAATCAAAAAATTAAATATTCAAAAAGTATATGACCTTCAAAATTCATCTAGAACAAATTTTTATAAAAGAATTTTATTTCCTAATTCAAATCTAAATAACTGGTCGAGTTCAGAAACAACTTTACCCAATGATAAAAATAAAGAAGAATTTGATGAAAAACCCGTGCTTGATCGGTTTGAACATCAATTAAAAACATCTGGACTAATAACAAAGCATACTATGGTTCCAGATTTTTCTTGGTCTTGTTCTAATATTAATAATATTAAAGATGAATATAAATTAGACAAATATATAGTTTTATTTCCTTTTTGTTCACCTCATTTATCTCATAAGAAGTGGCCTTATTATAATGAGCTCATTGATTTAATTAAAAATAAATATCAAGACCAATATAAAATTGTAGTTGCCCCAGGTCCTAATGAAATAAATGATGCCAAAGAAGCTAATGCGATCTGTATATTAGATGGAGGTAATGCTATCGATATTTCACAACTATCATCTTTAATCAAAGATAGTTCTTTTGTAATTGCAAACGACACAGGTCCAGCACATATGACCGCACACTTAAACGCAAAAGGTTTAACATTATTTGGTTCTCATACAACTGCTCACAAAGTAAGTATTGAAAGTGAAAACTTTAAAGTAATGCAAGTAAGTGATTTAAATAAACTTTTAGCAATTAAAGTATTTGAGAAATTAACTAATTTTTTAAATTAGATTTGTTAATTATCTTTAATATTACTGGGATAATAAACAAAATTATTAGCAATCTAACAATATGATGAAATGCAACAAAGTTTGGATCAAGATTAAAAGCTATAGCGATTACTGCTACTTCATAGATTCCACCTGGACAATAAGAAAGCAGAAGAGTTAAAAAATTATTTTCAACAAAATAACCCGCAACAATTGCAGCAACTACACCCAATGATATCAAAAAAACTGTTGCAACAAAGCTATGAGTTGTATTTCTTATCACTTCATTTAAAGATTTATCAGCAAAACGGCATCCAACTGACGCTCCTAAAATTAATAAACAAAAATTTATACTTTGGTCTGGCAACTTATAAGAAGCAATTTCAGTTATTTGTAAAATACCACTAGCAACCAAAGGACCTGCGAGCAAAGAAGCAGGCACTTTTATTTTGTCAAAAATATAAATTAGGACAACCGAAACAATTAAAAGAACTATTAAATCTAAATGATTTTGATCCATGTAATTAAATTTTTCAATTGTCATTGCTTCTGTTGGTGAAAAATTGACCACAAAAAAAGGAAACAAGGTAATTATAATTATTAATCTAATTAAATGAGCCGTTGCAACTTGTGATAAATCAGATTTTTCATATTCTGCTAGAATTAATAGAGGACCTAGAGCACCAGGAGCAGCAGAGAAGATTGAAGTTTTTTCTTTATAACCAGAAAATTTTTGAAGATATTTCGATACAATAAATATACTTACTAAAATATAAAAAAACATAACCATAGAAGTCCAAATCCAATCCCTCATTTGAGACAATAAATTTTGATCAATGTAATTTCCAATGTGTAATCCCAAAATTATAAGAATTGTACTTAAAGCTAATTTTGGCATTTTAACTTTAATGCCTGATAGAGCTGCTATAGATATTGCAAGCATTGGACCCAACATCCAAGCTAGAGGAATTTTAAAATAGTCAGCTATTATTGCGCTTGGAATAGAAATTAGGACTACTGATAAAAAATTTTTAGAAAATAATAATTTAAAATTTGTTAAATCAAAGAGCATTGAAGAATTTTTCATTAGAATTTGTTTAAACTTTTATCATTTACATTATGAAAGATAATAGAAAACAATTTCGTTAATAAAGTGAAATTAGGTTTTTTTCACTTTTTAAAAAACTATCTATAGTTTGCTAATTAAGTAATAATATGGAATCAATTATAAGTTGAATCTTCCTTTTTTGTTTGCCATTTAAAACTATTTCGAATTTAATCCACAAAATTAATTAAAAAGGAGAAATTGTTATGAAGTTAATTAAGAAAATTGTTTCTGTATTATTTGCTTCAGTTTTACTATTTTCAGCAACAACAACCAGTTCATTTGCAATTGATAAATTGCACTTTGTAATTGGTGGCGGTGCTGGCGGTGGTTGGGACGGAACTGCAAGAGGCACAGGAGAAGCTTTAACAAAAGCTGGAATGCTAAAAAGTGCGTCATTTGAAAATATGTCAGGCGGTGGTGGAGGAAAAGCTTTAGCTTTTATGATTAACACAAAACCAGCTGATACAATTTTAGTACAGTCAACACCTTTAGTTTTAAGATCAATTACAAGACACAAAGGTTACGTTGCTGGTGATGGTGTTCTTTCTTATAAGGACGTAACTCCAATTGCTGGAGTAATAGGTGATTATGGTGCAATCGCTGTAGCTAAAGATTCACCTTTTAAAAATTTTGGAGATGTTGTTGCTGCTTATAAAAAAGATCCAAGTTCAGTAAAAATGGCTGGCGGATCTGTTAGAGGAAGCATGGACCATTTAATTGGAGCTTTAGCATTCCAAGAAGCGGGCGCTGATCCAAACAAAGTAATTTATGTTCCTTACGATGCAGGAGGAAAAGCATTAGCAGGACTTCTTTCTGGTGAAACACAAATTCTTTCAACAGGATTAGGTGAAGTTATGGGTGCAAGAGACTCAGTAAGAATAATTGGTATTACCGCTCCTTCAAGAGTAAGTGATGCACCAGATGTTCCTACATTAAAAGAGCAAGGTTTTGATGTTCAGTTCGTTAACTGGAGAGGATTTTTTGGACCTCCTGGTATGAGTTCTAGCATGAAAAATGAAATTGCTAAAATGTTGGGTGACATTCAAAAAACACCTGAATGGGAAGCTGTTAGAAAAAGAAATGCTTGGGTAAATATCTATAATCCAGGTGATAAGTTTGTTTCTTTCTTAGAAAAACAAACTGTTGAAATGACAGCTCTTATGAAAAAATTAGGAGTTATATAATCCAGAAGGATTATTAATTAGTAAGAGCAGTGAGAATTAGCACAGTAAAAATAATCTCACTGCTCTTTTTTATTTTATCGGCTTTTTATCTTTATATAGCTCATCAGATTAGAGTATTTTCATTTGATGAGGATGCACCCTTTAATGCAAAAACGTTTCCAATTTATTTGGGTTATTTAGGAATGTTTCTTTCTGCTTTATATATAATTTTGCCAGAAAAAACTTCATTAGAAGTTAATCACAAAGTATTAGACTACAAAAGTTCTTTATTTTTAGTGATTATTACCACTGTTTATGGATTTATAATTTTAAAAGCGGGTTTCTTTCTTTCAACATCATTATTTTTGTTTTTGTCATATTATTTTTTAGGAGAAAGAAGATGGATATGGATGTTTATTTTATCATTTCCATTTGTTGCGCTTTTTATGTTTTTATTACATGGAATATTGGACATTTATCTAAGAGATCCATTTCTTAAAATGTTAGGAATTATAGGATGATTGAAGGAATACTAATTGGTTTAGAAACAGCTTTAAGTTTTAAAAATATTTTAATGGTGATGATGGGATGTTTTTTTGGAACTATTATTGGAATGCTCCCTGGTCTTGGACCAATGACTGCGATAGCTTTAATGATACCAATTACTTATGGATTTGAGCCAGCTACAGGATTAATTCTTATGGCGGGAGTTTATTATGGGGCAGTTTTTGGAGGTTCAACTTCTTCAATTTTAATTAATGCACCTGGAGTTCCAGGAACTGTAGCAACTTCTTTTGATGGTTATCCAATGGCCCAACAAGGAAAGGCAGGAAAAGCTCTAGCAATAGCAGCTTATAGTTCATTTGCAGGCGGTACTCTTGCAGCAATATATTTATTATTTGCAGCACCAAGTTTATCAAAAGTCAGTTTAGCATTTAGATCTCCAGATTATTTTGCTTTAATGGTACTAGGATTAACTGCAGTTTCGGCTTTTTCAGCAAAAGGGCAATTTTTAAAAGCAATGATGATGGTTATTCTAGGACTAATGTTAGCATCTGTAGGACAAGATTCTCTATCTGATATTACAAGATTTACCTTCGGAAATATTAATTTGTTGGATGGAATTAGTTTTGTTTTGGTTGTTATGGCAACATTTGCAATGAGTGAAGCATTAACAATTATTCTTAAAGGAAAGGATCCAAGTAGAGCTACTCAACAGATTTCTTTATCTAAATTAGGCTCGATTAGATTAGACAAAGAAGAAAGAAACAAGATGTTAAAGTCAATTCCTCGCTCATCTGTTATTGGTTTTTTAGTAGGTGTTTTACCTGGTGCAGGAGCCACAATTGCATCTTTCTTAGCTTACGGAATGGAAAGAAATATTGTCAAAGATGAAGAAAAACAAAAATTTGGTAAAGGAAGTGTTCATGGTTTAGCGGCACCAGAGACAGCAAATAACGCAGCATGTTCAGGTGCATTTGTACCATTATTAACTTTAGGTATTCCAGGAAGCGGAACGACAGCAGTAATGCTTGGTGCACTTTTAGGTTTTGGTATTCAACCAGGTCCAAGACTTTATATGACACATCCAGAGATTTTTTGGTCAGTCATAATGTCAATGTACATAGGAATGGTCATATTATTAATATTAAATCTTCCATTAATACCTTACATTGCTCGAGTATTGGCTGTTCCTAAAAACTTTTTAATACCTCTAATTCTATTTTTTTCGGTTACAGGAATATATTTAATGTCATTTAATAATTTTGACATATTATTGATGATAGGGATTGCTGTAGTAGCAACTTTTTTAAGGCTTTATAAATTTCCAATGCCACCTCTTATACTTGCATTTGTGCTTGGAGGGTTGATGGAAGAAAATTTAAGAAGATCACTGTTGATTAGCGATGGATCTTTTAATTTTTTATGGGATAGAACTTTAACTCTAATAATATTAATCTTAACTGTGACAATTATAAGTTGGCAAGCTTATAAAAGTTTTAAAAAATGAAATAATATTACTAATTAAGAATTTTTATATATTTTTGGATTACCTTATCCCAATGAAAATTAGCAGAGTTTTCTTTTGCCGCTTTACCAAATTCAATAAATTTATTTTCATCTAATAATTTGTTAATTGCAGAATAAACTGCATCTAAATTATTTCCATCTACAATTAAACCAGTTTTATAATTAATAATTGCATCAGCAGCACCGCCATCCTTTCCTCCAATAGACGGTATTCCATATTGGGCTGCCTCTATATATGCAATACCAAATCCTTCAACTGATTTTTTATAAACAATAGATGGCATGACAAATATGTTTGATTTAGCAACTAATGCATTTTTTAAATCTTGAGAAATGTCTCTTAAAAATAAAACTTGTTCTTCTAAATTTAATTCCTTAACTAACTTTTTAATATTCTCTTCCTCTTCACCATAACCAATACAAGTATAAATTATATCAGGATAAATTTGTTTTAAATTTCTTAAAGCCATAATAATTTTTTCGTGATTTTTTCGTTTATCTAATCTTGAAACAGTGATTAATCTTGGTTTCTTATTTTTAAGCAAATTATCTGCTTTGTCTAAAATTTTTTTATCAATTAATTTAGCGGGATAAACTCCAGGATTTATTACAATAATTTTTTCAGAGTTCACACCATTTTTTATTGCTAGATTTTTTGTATATTCTGAATTTGAAATAATATGATCAACTCTGTTTAATACATTTAAAACTCTATTATTTAATCTACTTCCTTTGTTATGATTAATTTCTTTTGAATGAATTAAGCAAATTTTTTTTTGATTTGATTTTATTAACTCTAAACTTTTCCAATGGTCAGCAATTATACATTCAATTTTTTTATTTTTTTTAATAAAATCGTTTATTAAATATGCTTTTCTATATTTTCTTAATAATTTTGTTCCACGGATTCTTTCAATAGAAAATGAAACTTTACCATCAAATTCTTGGTGATTTTCTTGATAATCAGCAAATACCTTTGTTAAGTAATACTTTGAAATAGAATTTGCCAGTCCCCACATTAAATTTTGCATACCTCCTACTTCAGGAGGAAAAGATCTTGTGACAATTAAATACACTGATTTATTTAAACCACTTTATACTGCATCCCATACTCGGAGATTGTATTTCGGGTCCTTTACTAGTTTTTGCAACATTAATCATGGACTCTAAAAGTTCATTTTTACTGTCTTTAACTCTTACTCGATTATTAATTTCATAAATTCTTCCTCTGTATTGAAGTTCCAAATTTGAGTTAAATCCAAAAAAGTCAGGTGTACAAACGGCATCATATTTTTTTGCTACTGATTGATCTTCATCAATAACGTACGGAAAATTAAAATTATATTTTTTAGCGAATTCAATCATATTTTCAAAAGAATCTTCTGCATGCTCTGTTGGATCATTTGACATAATTGCAATTGAGTTAATGTCATTATTTTTTAAATCGTTAGTTGTTTTAACTATATCTTCAATAGTAGCGACAACATAAGGACAATGATTACATATAAACATTATTAAAGTTCCATTTTTTCCTTTTACATCATTTAAATCTATAACTTTGTTGTCAGTAGATTTTAGTTTAAAGTTTTCCGCTTTTTTGCCAAATTCACAGATTGGTGTTTTTAAAAGTGTCATGCTAAAAGATTGTATAAATTATGTTTTACGATTTAAAAGATAAAAAAACAAAAAATTTAGGCGAAAATTGGGTAGCACCCAATGCCGTTATAATTGGCGATGTTACTTTAGAAAAAAACACCAGCATATGGTTTAATGCAACTTTAAGAGGAGATATTGAAAATATTTATATAGGCGAAGGTTCCAATGTCCAAGATGGTAGTGTTTTGCATACCGATCCAGGATATCCATTAAAGATAGGAAAAAATGTAACTGTTGGTCATCTGGTTATGCTTCATGGATGCACAATAGGAGATAATAGTTTAATTGGAATAGGCGCAGTAATCTTAAACAATGCTAAAATTGGAAATAATTGCGTTGTAGGTGCAAAATCATTAATAACTGAAAATAAAGAAATTCCAGATAATTCTCTTGTAGTAGGTTCGCCAGGAAGAGTTATTAGAAAAGTGACAGACGAGGAAGCTAAAGCTATAAAAGAAAATGCAATTCGTTATCAAGAAAACTGGAAAAAATACTCTAAATCTATATTTTAAAAATCACGTTAAAAAATAAATTTTAAAATAATAAATTAAAGAACTAACCAATATTCTTTCTTAATCTTCTAATTAAACTTGATGTATCCCATCTGTTACCACCTAACTTTTGAACATCACCATAGTATTGATCAACTATTTCAGTAATAGGCAATAAGGAATTATTTTTCTTTGCTTCATCTAATGCAATTTTTAAATCTTTTCTCATCCAGTCCACAGCAAAACCAAATTCAAATTTATCATCTATCATTGTTTTATATCTATTATCCATTTGCCAAGATTGTGCTGCTCCTTTTGATATTACTTCTATGACATCTTCCATATTTAAACCCGCTTTTATTCCAAAATTAATTCCTTCTGAAAGTCCTTGAACAAGACCCGCTATACATATTTGATTTACCATTTTAGCTAGCTGTCCATTTCCTGCTTTACCAAGTAGTTTCATTTTTTTGCTATAACAATCGATTACATCTTTTGCTTTATCGAAACTTTCTTGATCTCCTCCAATCATTACAGTTAGGGCACCATTTTCTGCACCAGCTTGCCCTCCTGAAACTGGAGCATCTAAAAAACCAAAACCATTTTTTTTTGAATAATCGTAAATTTCTCTTGCTATTGTTGCTGATGCCGTTGTGTTATCAATATATATAGAACCTTTTTTTATTGATTTAAAAATTCCATTATTTCCAAAAGTAACTTCTTTTAGATCGTTATCATTTCCAACGCATGTAAATACAAAATCAGCTCCATCAGCAACTTTTGCAGGAGTTTCAGATTTTGAACCTTTATATTCTTTAAGCCATTTATCTGCTTTAGTAGTTGTACGATTATAAACAGTTACATTATGCCCAGCTTTTGATATATAACCAGCCATTGGGTAACCCATGACTCCAAGACCAATGAAAGCAACTTTGCAACTCATAATATGATTATAGATATAGTTAGATCTAATTTCAAAATAATAATTTTTGGGTTTGTTTTTACTTTTTTTTCCAGTATAGGCCAGAGTTTTTTTATAGGTTTATTTAATTCTAATATTAGGCAAGAATTAAATATTTCTAACGCTGAATTTGGATCTATTTATGGAATTGCTACTTTATGTAGTAGTTTAGCGCTAATATGGCTGGGAAAAAAAATTGATGATTTAAAGTTAGTTAATTATTCTTTACTAGTTGTTATTTTTTTAAGTTTTGCAGCCCTTTTTTTTTCGTTTGTTAATGGAGTAATTTTATTGGCTATGGGTATATTTTTTCTAAGATTATCAGGCCAAGGACTGATGGCTCATACCGCGTCAGTATCGACTAGTAGATTTTTTAATCAGAGCAGAGGTAAAGCATTAAGTTATACTTGGGTAGGAATGTCTTTTGGAGAATTTTTATTGCCAATAATTGTAGTTTATCTTTTAACATTTATATATTGGAGAGATTTATGGCAAGGATTTTCACTTTTAATCATATTATTATTACCAATTTTTACTTATCTTACAGTTAAAGAGATCAGTATATTTTCCAGAGAAAAAAAAAATGGAGACAATGATAACAAAGTTATCGATTCAATTAAAAGCTGGACTAGAAGAGAAGTATTAAAAGATTTAAAGTTTTATTCAATTTTACCAGCTATGCTTGCATCATCATTTATAATTACTGGTATAGTTATTAATCAAACATTTATTATAGAATCTAAAGATTGGGGAAAATTCGCTATGGCACAATCTTTTTTCTGGATTTTTGGTTGATAAATTCACTAGCAGAAAAGTCTTTCCACTACTTAATGTTCCTTTATTATTAAGTTTGATTGTATTAGCAACTTTTGATCATCCTTATACAGCCTTTGTTTTTATGGGACTCATGGGTATTTCAAATGGATTGACGAATGTTTTAATGGTTTCATTTTGGGCTGAAATTTATGGAGTCAATTATTTGGGATCCATTAAAGCTTTAACAGGTTCGTTAATGGTTTTTTCTACGGCATTAGCAACTGCAGTTTTTGGAATATTAATTGATTTAGGATATTCAATTGAAAATATTGCTATTTTTTGTTCAATTTATACCGCAATATCAATAGTCATTGTCCTTATATTTCAAAAAACTTACAAACCTGTCTTGCAAAATAAAACTTGATTTTTTACAAACCTGACTATAAACAACCCGCATGGCAAGAGTAACAGTCGAAGATTGTATTGATAAAGTTGATAGTCCATATGAATTAGTATTGGTTGCAAAAGAAAGAGCCACTCAGCTTAATTCAGGAATAGAGCCCACTTTAGATAGAGATAATGACAAAAATACAGTTATCGCATTAAGAGAGATTGCAGAAGATAATATTAAAACTTCAGATCTAAAAGAAAGCGCAGTATATAAGCTTAGAAAACATGTAGAACAAATTGACGACACGCCAGAAAACGATGATGAAATTGGTGACAATTTTGAAAACCTTTACAAAGGTGAAATTTCAAAAAGTGGTGTTCCAATTTTACCATCAAAAAGAGCAAGAAAAATTCCTGAAAAAATTCAAGTTTCACAAGAAGACCTTGCTGAGTTAAAAAATGAGGCTGGAGAGACAGAAACTGAAGATACAGACACAGGACAAAAAATTGAACCAAAAATCTCAAAAGATGAACCTACTTCTGATGAATCATTAGACGATGTTCAAATTGAAGACCATAAAATAAAAGATGGGTCTCAAGAAGAAACAGACACTACAAACAGCGAATAAAATAATATAATAATCTTATATTATGCAAAGAAAAGTATCAGTCGCTCCCATGATGGATTGTACAGATCGTCATGGAAGATATTTTTTAAGATTAATCAGTAAAAACACACTTCTCTATACTGAAATGATAGTCTCTGAAGCAATAGACAGAGGAGATAAAAAAAAACTACTAGCATTTAATATAAATGAAAAACCTTTAGCTTTACAGTTAGGTGGATCTTCACCAAAATTGTTAGCAAATGCCGCAAAATTGGGAGAAGATTTTGGCTACGATGAAATCAATTTGAATCTAGGGTGTCCTAGTAAAAAAGTTCAAAAAAATAAATTTGGAGCTTGTTTGATGAAAGAACCAAACTTAGTGGCAGATTGTTTGAGTAGTATGCAATCAGCAACCAAGTTACCAGTTACTGCAAAAACAAGAATAGGTTACGATGATGTGGAGGGTTATGAAAATTTATTTAATTTTATAAATACATTAAAAAATATAGGTATAAAAACTTTTATTGTTCACGCAAGAAAAGCGATTTTACAAAAATTTACTCCAAAACAAAATTTAAATATTCCACCCTTAAAATATGACGTTGTTTACAAATTAAAAGAAGATTTTAAAGATGAGGAAATAATTATTAATGGAGGAATAACATCAATAGAACAAATAAAAGAACACTTAACTAAAGTAGATGGAACAATGATAGGTAGAGTTGCTTATCATTCACCTTATTTTTTGGCAGATATTGAAAAAGAAATATTTAAAAACGAAAATGTGCCTACAAGACAAGAAGTAATAGAAAAATTAATTCCTTATGTAAAAGAAGAAATAAAAAAAGGAACTAGAATGAATCAAATAATGCGACACACTTTAGGTTTGTTTCATGGACAAACTGGTTCAAATTTTTGGAAAAGATATTTAAGTGAAAATATGTGTGTTAGAGATGATGATGTAAAAAAAATTGATCATATTATCGATAAAATTAAGATAGATCGAATAGATCACTCCACAGGACAAATTGATTAATACAATTCTATCAAACGATTATAGTTATTTTATTTTGATAATGGCACTTACGGCCATTCCAGTTGGTTTTGTTGCTGGACTTTTTGGTATTGGTGGTGGCTTAATTACAGTACCATTCTTATTTTATATTTTCAGCTCCCTAGATTTTAACCAGTCTTATATTATGCATTTGGCTGTAGGGACTTCTTTTGCAATAATTGTCCCAACTTCAATAGCATCAGTTCTTACTCATCATAAATTTAATGCAGTGGATGTTGATATTGTTAAAAGCTATGGAATTCATGTAATTATAGGTGTGATATTTGGGGCAATTTTTGCCGCATCTCTAAATACCAAATCTCTGATTTTATTTTTTACAACTGTAATTTATTTACTTGGGATATATTTGTTGTTTATTAAAGAAAAAGAAACTCAAATTAATATTAAAATAAGCTTTTTAACCAAAATGATTTTTGGATTTGCTGTGGGATTTATTTCTGCTCCTATGGGAATAGCAGGAGCAATAATGAATGTGCCAATTTTAAAATTTTTTGGTTATTCAATAAATCGAGCCATTGGAAGCGCTGCAGCTATAGGCTTTTTTATAGCTATTTTTGGAGCTGTTGGATTTTTAATTTTAGGATCTTTGCTAAAGACAAATCTTCCTTTAAGCATTGGATTTATTAATATTCCAGCATTTTTGATGTGGGGCTTTCAGTTACGACTACTAACGAAGGTTTGTTTGAAGAAGCTCTAATTAATCCCCAGGAACCATCTTCAAGTGTGAATCTAATACCATTAACTGTTAGTATATCTACAATTTGTATACCATCTATTTTTTCTTTTCTTTCTTTTAAAGATTTAAATTTTGAAAGTAATTTATCGATTACTATATATTTTTCTTCATCTTTGCAAAATGGACTCATAGTTGGACTTTGAAAAGTTTTTGGCAAATCATTTATTAACTGTTTCATTTTTTTATTTTGAGAATCTAATAGATGACAAACTTGAATAGCTGAATTAATTCCATCATCATATCCATAACCAAGAGGGTGATTGAAGAAAAAATGTCCACTTTTTTCAAATCCAGCGATTGCTTTTTCTTCATTAACTTTTCTTTTTATGTAAGAGTGACCTGTTTTCCAGTAAATTGTTTTACATTTATTATTTTTTAAAACTTCATCTTTAGCAAATAAACCTGTTGATTTAACATCAACAATAAATTTAGAATTTGGATGTTTTTTTGAAATGTTTCTAGCAATTAACAAGCCAATTTTATCAGAAAAAATTTCATTACCTTTATTATCTATAACCCCAACTCTATCACCTATTTTAAATTTTTTATTTATTACCAAATTTTTTAACTCTTCCATTTCTTCAAAACAATGTGTAAGACCTTTTTCAATTCCCATCTTAATTCCTGTCCAACCATTTTCATTATGACTTGCGGTAATCATTGCTACTGCATCTGAATATAAATCGAATTGTGAAAAATATATGGTAGGTGATAGACATAATCCAATATCTTCAACATGGCATCCAGTCGAAATTAACCCTTCTATAAAATTTTTTTTAACTTCTTCACTATAAGATCTATAATCATGACCTATTGTAATTCTTGGGTTTTTTATTTTGTTAATTACTTGAGTTCCAAAACCTTTTCCCACCAATTTAATTCCTTCAGAGTTTATGTTTTCGGGGTATAACCAACGGGCGTCATATTCCCTGAAGCCCAAAGGATCAATTTTTATGGAATTTTGCATGTTGATATATGTATAGTTTTTTTATTTTTTTTATTGATAAATATTATTTATGTTCTATAAATGTTCTATTGATTTCTATTTTATATAGTATATTAAGGAGATCTACATACAACATCTAGTTGTTTTACATAAAAGTATAAGGGAGTTGAATGAATAAAGTACTATCGCAAGCTATCAAGAAAGCTGTCTCCGAATTTTCACCAAATACTGTACCTAACAACTTAGAGAAGAGGGCAGATTTATTCTCTCTAAATAATGAAACTGAGCTATTTCAGAATTCAAAAGGTATAACAATTAAAATACAGAGGTCTAAAGATAACAATCTTACTGAATTTGGAAAAGCAACGCTAAGCGACAGATATCTAGGATTTAACGAATCTTTCCAAGATCTTTTTGCGAGAGTTGCTAGTCATTATGCTGACGATAATCTACATGCTCAAAGATTATATAACTACATAAGTGATTTATGGTTTATGCCAGCTACACCCGTTCTATCAAATGGAGGAACAAAAAGAGGATTGCCAATTTCGTGTTTTTTAAATGAAGCAGGAGATAGCCTTACAGGAATTTTAGATCTATGGAGTGAAAATGTTTGGCTTGCTGCAAAAGGTGGAGGTATTGGAAGTTATTGGGGAAATTTAAGATCAATTGGAGAAAAAATTGGAAGAGTTGGAAAAACTTCAGGAATTATTCCTTTTATAAAGGTTATGGACTCTTTAACTATGGCAATCAGCCAAGGCTCTCTAAGAAGAGGATCTGCCGCTTGTTATTTACCCATAGATCACCCTGAAATTGAAGAGTTTATAGAAATGAGAAGGCCAACTGGTGGCGACCCTAACAGAAAAGCATTAAATCTTCATCATGGTGTTTTAGTTTCAGATGCATTTATGAGAGCAGTTGAATTAGATGAGCAATGGGCTCTAAAAAGTCCAAAAGATAGTTCAGTTCAATCAACGGTATCAGCTAGGAATTTATGGATAAGGTTATTAACTGCTAGAATCGAGACTGGTGAACCATATATTATTTTTATAGATACTGTTAACAGACTTATACCACAACATCATAAGTTAGCTGGATTAACAGTCAAAACTTCTAATCTATGTAGCGAAATTACTTTACCTACAGGAATTGACAAAGAAGGAAAAAATAGAACGGCAGTTTGTTGTTTATCATCATTGAATTTAGAAAAGTATGATCAATGGAAAAATGACAAAAACTTTATTAAAGACGTAATGAAATTTTTAGATAATGTGCTAACTGATTTTATCGATAAAGCTCCCGAAGAATTTAGTGATGCCGCATATTCAGCTTTAAGAGAAAGAAGTGTTGGTTTAGGTGTAATGGGACTTCATTCTTATTTTCAACAAAAAATGATACCAATTGAATCGGTAATGAGTAAAGCATGGAATAAAAAAATATTTGAACATATTCAAAAAGAAGTTGATCAAGCTTCAAAAGATTTAGCTGAAGAAAGAGGACCATGTCCTGATGCTGCGGATTATGGGATCAAAGAAAGATTTTCTAACAAAACTGCAATAGCACCAACAGCATCTATATCAATTATATGTGGTGGAACATCCCCTGGTATTGAACCTATAGCCGCAAATAGTTTTACTCATAAAACACTTTCGGGATCATTTAACGTTAGAAATAAATATCTTCAAAAAATATTAGAAAAATATAATAAAAATGATAATGAAACATGGTCTGGCATTACAACAAACCAAGGTTCGGTTTCACATTTAGATTTTTTAACCCAAGAAGAAAAAAATGTATTTAAAACAGCCTTTGAAATCAATCAGCAATGGATAGTTGAATTAGGCGCTGATAGAACACCCAATATATCTCAAGCTCAATCAATAAATATTTTTATCCCTGCAGATGTACATAAAAAAGAACTTCACCAAATCCATTTTCAAGCTTGGAAAAAAGGCCTAAAAAGCCTTTATTATTGCAGGTCAAAATCTATTCAAAGAGCAGAGAACATTAACAGCGGATCATCAACAGATGTAAAATTAAATGTATATAAATCAAAAACTGAGCAATTGGATGAGGTAGAATACGACGAGTGTTTGTCATGTCAGTAGAAAACTTAAAAAAAAAAGGAGAAAAACAAAAAACAAAAAAAATGGGTTTATTAGTAGGCAATCCTGTTTATAAGCCTTTTAGATATCCTTGGTGTTATGATGCTTGGTTAACTCAGCAAAGAATTCACTGGCTACCTGAAGAAGTTCCTTTAGGAGACGATGTTAGAGATTGGCAAAAAAATTTAACGCCGGAAGAAAAAAATTTGCTAACGCAAATTTTTAGATTTTTTACTCAAGCTGATGTTGAAGTCAGCAACTGTTACATTAGACATTATATGAATGTCTTTAAACCAACAGAAGTATTAATGATGATGTCTTCTTTTGCTTCTATGGAAACCGTTCACATTGCAGCCTATTCACATCTTTTAGATACAATTGGAATGCCAGAATCTGAATATTCTGCATTCTTAAAGTATAAAGAAATGAAAGATAAATATGATTACATGCAAGAATTTGATGTTAAATCAGATCACAATATAGCAAAAACAATTGCTGTATTCAGCGCTTTTACTGAAGGCCTTCAACTCTTTGCAAGTTTTGCAATTTTATTAAATTTTCCAAGACATAATAAAATGAAAGGAATGGGTCAGATTGTTACTTGGTCAGTAAGAGACGAAACTTTGCATTGTAATTCAATGATAAGGTTGTTTAGAGAATTTATAGAAGAGAAACCAGAAGTATGGACATCTCAACTAAAAAAAGAAATCTATGAAGCATGTAGAACAATAGTTTCTCACGAAGATGCCTTCATTGATCTTGCATTTAAAATGGGACCTATACAAGGATTAACTTCACAGGAGATAAAAGATTACATTAGATGGATTGGAAATAGAAGACTGATACAATTGGGATTGAAACCAATTTATCAAATAGATAAAAATCCGTTAAAATGGTTGGACACAATGTTAAATGCAGTAGAGCATATGAATTTTTTTGAAGGTCGTGCAACAGAATATTCCAAGGCATCAACAGAAGGAACTTGGGCAGAAGCTTTTTCTTAAAATTAAATTATCTTTGATTGAGAGACAACACTTTACGATGTTTATTTCCGTTGTATTTAGAAAGAGGCCTTATTAATTTATTAGCAGTGTGCTGTTCCATAATGTGAGCTGACCACCCAGTAATTCTTGAAATAACAAAAATTGGTGTAAAAAAATCTGTATCAAATCTCATTAGATGGTAAGTTGGTCCAGTAGTATAATCAACATTAGGGTGAATGTCTTTTCTGACAATCATTACTTTTTTTACTATATCGTAGATTTTAATAAATTTTTTATCACCTTTAATTAAAGAAACTTCTTTAAAATATTTTTCCATTGTAGGAACTCTTGAATCTCCTTTTTTATAAACTCTGTGACCAAAGCCCATTATTACTTCTTTGTTATCAAGGGCATTATTAATCCATTTCAAAGCGTTTTCAGGTTTTTTAATCTTATTCATCATATGCATAACTTCCTCATTAGCTCCACCGTGTAATGGTCCCTTTAAACTGGCTATTGCACCTGTTATTGCTCCATGAATGTCCGATAAGCTACTTGTGATTGTTCTTGCGGTGAATGTTGAAACATTAAAACTATGTTCGGCATAAAGAATTAAAGAAACATCAAATGCTTTAACAATTTCTTTTTTTGGAACTTTTCCGAAACACATATGAAAAAAATTTTCTGAAAAAGACAAATTTTTCTTGGGTGATATTATATTTTTACCTTTTCTAGATCTGAAGAAGGCAGCTATACCAGTAGGTGTTTTTGAAAATATTCTTATTGCTTTTCTCATGTTAGCCTCAGGAGAGTTATCTTTAGTCTCTTTATCTTCCAGAGCCATCAAGCTGACTACAGTTCTTACAACATCCATTGGATGTGCTTTTTTAGGCATTTTTTGAATGTCTTTTAATATTTGCTTGGAAAGCTTTCTGTCTGATTTTTCTTCTTTAATAAATTTTTTTAATTGTTTTTTATTTGGAAGCTCTCCGTTTAGAATTAAATAAGCTACTTCCTCAAAGCTGCATTTGTCACAAAGTTCTTGTACAGCGTAACCTCTATAAGTTAGAGAATTTATTTCAGGCATTACTTGAGATATGGTTGTTTCGTCGACAACAATTCCTAATAATCCTTTATTAATTTTATCACTCATTATTTATGCCTCTTAGTACTCAAAATGTATATTTTTTCATCTAGAGCATTGTATTTTTCATACATAACCAAATCATACAATCTTTTTCTAGTTTGCATTTTATCAGCAATATTATTTTGATGTCCATCCCGAAAAATAGCACATAGCTCATCTTGTTGGTGTTCTAGTAACACTTTCTATGTTCATTAAACATAAAAGCGCAGTGTAAATAGATTTACTCATAACTTAGTAAAGTTCTGTAAATTTAATTCAATCTTCTTTAGAATTTTTGTTAACGAAATGCATTAAAAAATTCCTTTTTTTGTGTTTCTTTTTAAACTAGATTTTTTTACCTCTATATTTAGTTTATGTAATTGACCTGGTTTAATTTTTTTTAGTCTTTGTACGTCTTTTAAAAATCTATGACTTTCTTTTTTTGAAATTATATTTTTAGTAAGAATTAAAAATTTATTTATATAATTTTTTCTTTTAAAAGGTCTTTTACCATAAGGGTGTGCGTCCGCTTTATCTAATTCTTCTTTTATTTTTTTTCCGTTTTTTAATGTAACTACTACTTTTGCTCCAAATGATCGTTTTTTAGGGTCATGATGATGATATTTCTTTGTCCATTTTTTGTCTTCATGTGTTTTAATTGAATGCCAAATTTTAATAGTACTTTTTCTTTTTGCTCTTGATCTAGTATATGATTTTACATGGTGCCAATCAGAATCTTCCAGAGCAACTGCAAAAATATACATTATAGAGTGATCTAATGTTTCTCTGCTTGCATTTGGATCCATCTTTTGAGGATCATTTGCGCCAGTTCCAATTACATAATGAGTGTGATGACTTGTGTATATATCAATTTTTTTTATTTGATTTAAATTATTAATTTTTTTATGCAACTTTTTTGCAATATCTATTAAAGCCTGTGATTGATATTCAGCCGAATATTCTTTTGTATAAGTTTCTAATATAGCTTTCTTTTGTTGTTTTTTTTTTGGCAAAGGAACTTTATATAATGAATTTTTTCCATCAAGCATTCTTGCTATAACACTATCTTCACCTTCGTATATAGGGCTTGGTGCTCTTTCACCTCTCATAGCTCTGTCCACTGCCTCAATAGATAACTTTCCTGCATGAGCTGGAGCATATGCTTTCCAGCTTGAAATTTCTCCCTTTCTAGACTGTCTAGTTGATATAGTAGTGTGAAGAGCCTGTTGAATTGATTGATAAATTGTTTCTTTATTTAATTTGAGCATGGAACCAATTCCAGCTGCAACACTAGGACCAAGATGAGCTATATGATCTACTTTGTGTTTATGTAAACAAATACCTTTAACTAAATTTACCTGAACTTCATAAGCTGTAATTATTCCTCTTAATAAATCTAGACCACCTCTTTTATTTTGTTGAGCCACTGCTATAAGTGGAGGAATATTATCTCCAGGATGGCTATAATCCGCTGCTAAAAAAGTATCATGGAAATCAAGTTCTCTTACAGCTGTTCCATTCGACCATGCAGCCCATTCACAATCAAATTTTAATTTTGAGTTTACACCAAATAAATTTGCTCCATTTTTTCTTGGGTGTTTTAATGCCATTTCTCTTGCAGAAATTACTGGTTTTCTATTCAACGAAGCTATGGCTACGGATGCGTTATCTATAATTCTATTGATACCCATTTCAATAGCATCTTTGTTTAATTTTGAATTATCATTTGCTATTTCAGCAATTTTCCAAGCAAATTGTTTTTCTTTTGGCAAAGTAATCCTGGAAGAGTAGACCTTAACTTTATGTAAAATCAAAATTTCTCCTTAAATTTTTTTATCAGTAATAATAAATTATTTTTCAATTACAATCAAAATGGCTGTAATTAAAAGCAATATTGCTAAAAAATACTCCACGAAAGCTTTTTTTTTATTTTTCTTCACCAAATTTTTTATTCCTGAACCAAATGCAGCCCAAACAGAAATAGACAATGGACAAATAACTAAAGCAGTTATTGAAATAAAAAGAATCGCAATAATTAATTTTTCATCTTTTGGTAAAAACCCAGAAGCAACCATGGTTGAAATGGTCCAAGCTTTTGGATTTACTAATTGAAATAATGCCGCTTCATAAAATTTTAAAGGTCTTGAACTATCTTCTTTAAAATTGCTGAACGATCCAATAATTTTATATCCAAGATACAATAGATATATTGCACATAATATTTTAAGGATGTTTTGAATTCCTGGAAACATTTGAAAGATTTTTCCTAGACCAAGACAAACCAAAACTGTTTGTAAGACGTGGCCAATTGTAATTCCTGACATATGAGGAATAGTTTTTAGAAAACCGAATTTAATTCCTGATGAAAGAACCATAGCATTATTTGGTCCAGGTGTTACATACATGACAAAGTAAAAACTAATTAACGCAAGAAAAAGACTTTGATCAATCATTCAAATATAAAGAAACTATTTTTTCAATACCAATAAAATCCTTTATTAAATGATCGTGATGAATTTGTTCGATTTTTTTGTCAGTATATCCATCTTCTAAAAGTATCATAGGAATTCCAGCTGACTTTGCTGCATCAGCATCATTTTCACTATCACCGATCATTAAGCTTTTATTTATATCACCACTCATTATTTCTATCGTGTTTGTTAGATGCCTTGGATCCGGTTTACAATATTCAAAAGTATTTCTGCCAGCGACATATTCAAAAAAATCATAAACTTTTATTTTCTTTAACAAATTTACAGCTAAATGTTCTTGTTTGTTTGTGCACACGCCCATAGAAATATTGTTTGATTTTGCCCATTTTAAAAAATCGTAAACTCCATTTATTAATTTACTTTTTACAACAATATTTTTTCCATAAAAATCAAGAAATTCTTTCACCATTTCTTCTTTGACTTTTTGATCAGTAATTTTCGATAATTCTTTTCTTGCATTTCCCCAAACCGATCTTCCGATCATTACAGCAGCACCTTTGCCAACATAATTCCTTATTTCATCAATACTTTTTGTATCATAACCAAATTTTTTCATTACATAGTTATGTGCAGTCATAAGATCTGGAGCGGTGTCCACCAAAGTTCCGTCAAGATCAAATAATATTGTATATTTTTGAGTCATTTTAAAAAGTATTATTAAGAAACAATTTGTGAATTAAAGAACATGTTTACTAAACTATAAAGAATTTTAATAAATGAAACAAATAAATTTACAAGATAATTTAAGAAAAAAATTTATTAAACAAGGCGTAAAGATGATTGCACCTGATACAGTTTTTTTCTCAAAAGATACAAAGATTGGAAAAAATGTATCTATAGATCCATACGTAGTTATTAGAAAAAAAGTGAAAATACAAAATAATGTAAAAATATTTTCATTTTCACATTTAGAAAATGTAAGAATAGAAAACAATGTTAACATAGGTCCTTATGCAAGATTAAGACCAGGAACGATATTAAGATCGGGATCTAGAATTGGGAATTTTGTTGAAATTAAAAAAAGTACAGTTGAAAAAAATTCGAAAGTAAATCATCTTTCATATATTGGTGACACGTCTTTAGGTAAAAATGTTAATGTTGGAGCTGGTACTATTACATGTAACTATGATGGAGTAAAAAAAAATAAAACAAAAATTAAAGACAATGTTTTTATAGGGTCAAATTCTTCATTAGTAGCACCTGTTACTATAAACGAAAAAAGTATAATTGGAGCAGGATCTGTAATAACAAAAAATGTTAATAAAAAATCATTAGCTTTGACAAGATCCGATCAAATTGAAGTTAAAAATTATAAAAGAAAAAAATAATGTGTGGAATAGTTGGAATTACAAGCAATAAAGAAGTTACCTCTTCAATTATAAATTCTTTAAGAAAATTAGAATACCGTGGATATGATTCAGCGGGAATAGCTACATTAAACGAAGGATATATAAATGAGGTTAAATGCGAAGGAAGAGTGGATGCCTTAGAAAAAAATTTATCTAAAATTAATTTACATGGAACTGTTGGAATTGGGCATGTTAGATGGGCGACACATGGAATACCAAGTTCAGTTAATGCTCATCCACATTCTTCAGAAAACGTATCAGTTGTGCATAATGGCATAATAGAAAATTCTACTATATTAAAAAAATTATTAATTAAAAAGGGTCATAAATTTAAATCACAAACTGACACTGAAGTGATTGTGCATTTAATTACTGAATATTTAAAAAAGAATGATTTAACAAAATCAATTTTAAAAATGTTAAAAAGACTTCATGGAAGTTTTGCACTAGGAATAATATTTAAAGATCAACCTGATTTAATTGTTGGTGCAAGAAGAGGTTCTCCGCTCGCAGTTGGTTATGGACCAAATGAAAATTATCTTGGGTCAGATTCTTATGCATTAAAATCTATGACAAATAAAATTTCTTACTTAAATGATGGTGAATTTTGTATTCTCAAAAAAGACCAAGTGGAATTTTTTGACGAAAAAGGAAACAAAATTAACAAAAAAATTTTAGAGCTTTCTTCTAATGAACAAAATTATGAAAAAGGTGACTATAAACATTTTATGGCAAAAGAAATTGAAGAACAACCAACAACAATTAAAAACTGTGTAAATGAATATATTGATAAAATTAATAGTGATATAAATATTTTTAATTTTCCTTGGAAATCCAGTGAAATTTCTTCGATAGTATTAATAGGTTGTGGAACTGCCTACCATTCATGTCTAATGGCCAAGTATTGGTTTGAACAATTAACCACATTAAATGTAAGCGCAGATATTGCTTCTGAGTTTAGATATCGGAATAATAGGTTTAAAGATAACACACTTTATGTTTTTGTTTCTCAATCAGGCGAAACTGCAGATACTTTTGCTGCATTAGATTTATGCAATAAAAATAATATGAAAACATGTAGTGTTGTAAATGTTGTTGAAAGTTCAATAGCAAGAGAGTCAAAATTTGTGATTCCAATTCATTGTGGACCTGAAATTGGAGTAGCTTCTACTAAGGCTTTTTTAGGTCAAATGTTTGTTCTATATATTTTATGTTTAAAACTTGCTCAAATGAGAAAGGATATTAAAAAGGGAACATATTTAGAAAAAATAAAATCCCTTTTTTCATTATCAAAATTAATAAAACATTCTTTAGAAACTGATAACAAAGTTCAATCAGTGTGTGGTTCATTTATTGAAATCAAAGGATCAATGTTTTTAGGAAGAGGATATTCTTTTCCAATAGCCTTAGAAGGAGCACTAAAATTAAAAGAATTAGCTTATGTACATGCAGAAGGTTATCCTGCCGGTGAAATGAAGCACGGTCCGCTTGCTTTAATAGAAGAAGGTATGCCAGTTGTTGTATTGGCTCCGAGAGATGCATTCTACAAAAAAACAATTTCAAATATGCAAGAGGTTATAGCAAGAGGAGCTAAAGTTTTATTAATTACAAATAAAAGTAAAGACGAAGTTTATTCAGAAAATATTTGGGAAAAAATTGAAGTCGAAAATACTTCTGAAGATTTGTTACCCTTTTTAATAACAATACCTCTTCAGAAATTGGCCTATTATTCTGCACTTAAAAAAGGCTATGATATCGATAAGCCAAGAAATTTAGCAAAATCAGTCACTGTTGAATAAATATCAAATTTTGATAGAACACCTGTGAGTTGAAATATGAAAAAATGGAAAATAAATAGCTGGAGAAATTATCCAGCAAAACACATTCCTAAATATGAGGATGAAAAAGAACTAAATATGGTTCTTAATAAAATTAAAACTTTTCCTCCATTAGTGTTTGCTGGAGAAACAAGACATTTAAAAGATCAACTTGCAAATGTTGTAGATGGTAAAGCTTTCTTATTACAAGGAGGTGATTGTGCGGAAAGTTTTGCAGAGTTTAATCCTGACAATATAAGAGATACATTTAAATTGATTTTGCAGATGTCTTTGGTTTTGACATATTCAACTTCTTTGCCTGTAGTTAAAATTGGAAGAATTGCTGGTCAATTTTCTAAACCAAGAACTTTACCTACTGAGAAGCAAGGAGATAAAGAATTACCAAGTTATTTAGGTGACAACATTAATGGAATTGAATTTAATGAGAAAGCAAGAAAACCAGACCCTAAAAGATTGTTTAAAGCATACTCACAAGCAGCATCGACATTAAATTTGTTGAGAGCTTTTTCACATGGAGGTTTTGCAGATTTAAAAAATGTTCATTTATGGAATTTGGGGTATATTAAAAAAAGCCTACAACATAAAAAATTTAAAGAATTGGAAGATAAAATTGCTGATGCTTTAGCGTTCATGGAGGCATGTGGAATTAATTCTGATTTTAATAGAAGATTAAAGACGGTAAATTTTTGGACTTCACACGAAGCATTGTTGCTACCTTTTGAAGAAAGCATGACAAGAGTAGATTCAACAACAGGAGAATGTCATGATACTTCTGCGCATTTCGTATGGATTGGAGATAGAACAAGACAATTAGAAGGTGGTCATGTTGAATTTTGTAGAGGTATAGAAAATCCAATTGGAATTAAATGTGGACCAACATCAAAACCAGACGAGATAGCAAAAATTATTAATATAATAAATCCAAAAAATACAAAAGGTAAAATTACATTAATCTCAAGATTTGGTCATGACAAGGTAGATAAATTTTTACCAAAACTAATAAGAGGTATTAAAAAAGAAGGCCTAAATGTTGTTTGGTCATGTGACCCTATGCACGGTAATACAATTAAATCTGCTACAGGATTTAAAACAAGACCTTTTAACAATGTTTTAAATGAAGTTAAAAATGTTTTTGCTGTTCATCAAAGCGAAGGATCATTTGCTGGAGGTCTACACATTGAGATGACAGGACAAAATGTTACAGAGTGCACAGGTGGTACTCAAAAGATTTCTGATCAAGATTTATCCAGCAGATACCGTACTCATTGTGATCCAAGATTAAATGCAAACCAAGCTTTGGAACTTGCATTTTTAATTTCTGATGAGATTAAAAAGAATTCTAACAACGCAAGAAGTGGAATTAGAGAGGTATCTTAAGCGTTTATAAAAGAAATCCAATAACGTATATTTGATTTATGGAAGTAAGTAAAAAAGTTACATTTATTAAAGATTGGATATTTGATTATGTAAATTCAATGCCTAAGAAAGCACAATCTTTAATCATCGGCATATCTGGAGGAATTGATTCTTCTGTAACAAGCACATTATGCGCAATGACAAGTTTAAAAACTATTGTTGTATTAATGCCAATTAAACAAATTGCTTTACAGCATGATTTAAGTTTAAAACACAATAAATGGTTAAAAGATAAGTTTAAAAATGTTGAATCTCATACAATAGAACTTGACGAAGTGTTTAAATCATTTCAATTAAAATTATCAGATTTTGATAGCGAACATGGTTTAGCTAATTCAAGAGCGAGAATAAGAATGACAACTCTTTATCAAATTGCTGCAGCAAATAATGGAATTGTAGTAGGTACAGGAAATAAAGTTGAGGATTTTGGCGTAGGTTTTTATACAAAATATGGCGATGGTGGAGTTGATATCTCACCAGTTGCAGACTGTACAAAAACAGAAGTTTGGGATCTAGGAAAAGAACTAGGAATATTGGATGAAATAATAACCGCTCAACCAACTGATGGATTATGGGATGATGGAAGAACTGATGTTGGTCAATTAGGTTTAACTTATCAAGAACTTGAAGAAGCGATGAAAAATCCTAATTCATCTAATAGATCAAAATACCTTGAAAAAAGAAAATTAAATTTACATAAAATGGGACCAATTCCAGTTTGTAAAATTCCAAGCTAATTAGATTCACAAATCTAAAAAAAATGTATATTTCTAATGTTTATGTATAAAGATATTTTTTTATCAAATAGCTTTGGAAACAAAAAAGAAAAATTTGTACCAATAAATAAAAATAAAGTTGGCATGTATGTTTGCGGACCCACTGTCTATGACGATTCTCATATTGGCAACGCAAGACCGCTCGTTGTTTTTGATATTTTATTTAAAGTTTTAAAATGTAAGTTTGGAGACAAAATAGTTACTTATGTAAGGAACGTTACCGATATAGACGATAAAATTATTCAATCATCTAATGAAAAGAATATATCTACAGAGGATTTGACAAATAAAATTATAAAAAATTTTCACGATGACTGTGCTTATCTAAATTGTGAAAATCCCACATTTGAACCTAAAGCTACAGAAAACATTTCTTCAATGATTGAAATGATTAATCAACTACTCCAAAATGGATATGCTTATCCTAGCAATCAGCATATATATTTTGAGGTTAAAAAATTTAAAGATTACGGAAAGTTGTCTAATAAAAACCTAGAAGAATTAATTGCTGGGTCAAGAGTTGAAGTATCTGAGAATAAAAAAAATCCTGAAGATTTTGTTTTATGGAAACCGTCAAAAGATAAAGAACCTTATTGGGAATCTCCTTGGGGAAAGGGTAGACCAGGATGGCATTTAGAATGTTCGGTTATGTCAAAAAAATACCTAGGTGACAAATTTGATATTCATGGAGGAGGCAGAGATTTAATTTTTCCACACCATGAAAATGAAATCGCCCAATCAAGATGTGCAAATGAAAATAAAGTATTTGCAAATTATTGGGTGCATAATGGTTTTATTACGATATCCAATGAAAAAATGGCAAAATCTCAAGGGAACATTTTAAAAATAAATCAATTTAAAAAAAAAATTAACGGCCAAGTTTTAAGATTGGCTTTAATGAGCACGCATTATAGACAGCCATTAGATTGGAATGATAATTTAATTAATCAATGTCAGAATACTTTAAATAAATGGTATGAAAGTTACATAGAATTAAAAAAACAAGTTTTTATTCCTGATGAATATTTGAATCCTTTGTATGATGATTTAAATACGCCAGGTTATATTGCCAACTTGCATAAATTGTTTGAAAAATCTCAAAAAGGTGACTTGAGGGACAAAGAAATTTTTATCTCAGCTTGTAATTTTGTTGGATTACTTAATGATACTAAGAATAAATGGATAGAGTTTAAAAAAAACAAATCAGCAATATCAGAGCAGGAAATATTATCTAAAATTGATGAAAGAAATAAAGCAAGAGATAAAAAAAATTACAAACTAGCTGATAAAATAAGAAATGATTTATTAGATAAAGGTGTATTAATTGAAGACAAAGATGGTAAAACCTTTTGGAAATTAAAATGAGTAAAGAAAAACTATACATATTTGATACGACTTTAAGAGATGGCGCTCAAACACAAGGAGTTGACTTCTCAATTGATGATAAAATAAAAATTGCTGAAGCACTTGATAAATTGGGAGTTGACTATATTGAAGGTGGTTGGCCTGGGGCGAATCCAACTGATACAGAATTTTTCCAAAAGAATATTAAATACAACAATTCCAAGCTAACTGCGTTTGGAATGACCAAAAGGTCTGGAAGAAGTGCTGAGAATGATCCTGGTTTATCAGCTCTAATTAATAGCAAGGCTCCAGCCATATGTCTTGTTGGAAAGTCTTGGGATTTTCATGTTGATGTAGCTTTAGGGATTTCGAAAGATGAAAACTTAGAAAATATTATTGAGAGCACCAAACATTTTGTAAAAGAAAATAAAGAATTTATGTTTGATGCTGAACATTTTTTTGATGGTTTTAAAAATAATAAAGATTATGCAATATCTTGTGTCAAATCAGCATATGATAATGGAGCAAGATGGATTGTTCTTTGTGATACTAATGGAGGAACTCTACCCGATGAAGTTGTAAAAATTATAACAGAACTAACAAAACACATTCCAGGTAAAAATCTTGGAATTCATGCCCACAATGATACTGGTAATGCAGTTGCAAACTCTTTAGCTGCAGTATCCGCTGGAGCTAGACAGGTACAGGGAACAATTAATGGTATCGGTGAAAGATGCGGCAATGCAAACTTGATGTCTATTATACCTACTATTCATTTGAAAGAATATTTCAGCAACAATTTTTCAACTAATATTAAATCTGAAAATATTAACAAAATAACTCAAGCATCAAGATTATTAGATGAGATATTAAATAGAAAACCAAATCAGCATTTACCTTATGTGGGAGCGTCCGCATTCTCTCATAAAGGTGGTTTACATGTTTCGGCGGTTCAAAAAGATCCAAAAACTTACGAACATGTTGAACCGGAATTAGTAGGAAATGTAAGAAATATTGTGGTCTCAGACCAATCAGGAAAATCAAATATTATATCAAGACTAAAATCAATTGGTGTAGAATTTAAAGAAGATGATCCAAAAATTAAAAAACTTCTTGATGAAGTAAAAGACAGAGAATTTATCGGTTATAGTTACGATGGAGCTGATGCATCATTTGAGTTGTTAGCCAGAAGATTAATGGGAGAAATACCAAGATATATTTCAATTAAAGAATATGATGTTAGTGTAAAAAAAGACAAGTCAGGAAATATAATTTCTTCTGCAAAAGCACAGCTAGAAGTAGATAAAAAATTAATTTTGTGTGAAGGAGAAGGCAATGGTCCTGTACATGCGCTAGATAATGCAATCAGAAATAATGTAGATAAACTTGCTAAATATTCTCAATATTTAAAAGATTTAAAGTTGGTTGATTATAAAGTTAGAATATTAAACACAGGAACATCAGCTGTAACTAGAGTTTCAATCGAAAGTACAGATTCAAGAGGGAAAAATTGGTTTACTATTGGTGTATCTCCAAACATTATTGAGGCATCTTTTAAAGCTCTTGTCGATAGTTTGGATTATAAATTGTTTAAAGATAACGCTCCTGCTAGTAATTAATGTCGTTTTCTAATATTTCGTTTATTCTTCATAAACCACAATTATCAGAAAATATTGGAAGTTGTGCCAGAGCTATAAAGAATTTTAATTTTAAGAAATTAATCATAGTTAATCCAAAACCTATTTTTCCTAATGATAAAATTTTAGCAACTTCAGTTGGAGCAAAAGAGATTATTAGAAATAGTAAGGTCTACGAAGATTTAGAATCTGCTGTTAGTAAATTTGATTATTTGATAGCTACAACTTCAAGATTTAGAAACAAAAACATAAAACATATTGCATTAAGTGATTTAAATAAAATTGATTTTAGTAGAAAAATTGGATTTTTATTTGGTTCTGAAGCTTCGGGTTTATCAAATAATGAAATTACTTATGCTAATTGCTCAATGCAAATTCCAACAAATCCCGAATTCAAATCTTTAAATTTATCTCATAGCGTTATCATTATTGCTCAAGTAGTTGCTAGTTTAATCAAATTAAAAAAATCAAAATATTCAAAGTCAAAAAAAATTAAATCTGCTAGTAAAAAAGACATTCTCTCAATGGCTAATTTTTGTATTAAAAATCTTGAAAAGAGAAATTTTTTTAAGCCCAATGAAAAGAAACCAATAATGCTGGAAAATTTGAGAAGTATTTTTTATAAAATGGAACTATCTGAAAAGGAAACACGTATTTTATCAAGCGTATTTGCGAGTCTTTCTAAAAAAAACGTTCATTGACAAAATTATGCTTAAGTTTATAAAGCGACGTACTAAATGACAAAAAGATTAAACTCTAAACATAAAGTAGACAGAAGATTACGTGTAAATTTATGGGGAAGACCCAAAAGTCCTTTTAATACCAGAGCTTATCCTCCAGGTCAACATGGTCAAACAAAATCATCAAAACCTTCTGATTATGGAATTCAGCTTCTAGCTAAGCAAAAATTAAAATCTTATTATGGTAATATGAATGAAAGACAATTTAGAAATGTTTATAAAAAAGCTATTATGAAAAAAGGAGATACCGCTGAAAATTTGATAAGTTTATTAGAGAGACGATTAGATGCAGTTATTTATAGAGCAAAACTTTCAAATACAATTTTCTCGTCAAGACAGTTAATTAATCATGGGCATGTCAAAGTTAATGGTAAAAAAGTTAATATTTCAAGTTATCAAGTTAAAGAAGAAGATAATATTGAGATCAGAGACAAATCTAAACAATTGGCTTTAATCGATATAGCTCTGGCAAATAAAGAGAGAGAAGTCCCAGAATATTTGCAATTAGATGAAAAAAATAAAAAAGTGAAATTTGTAAGAACTCCAAAATTTGAAGAAGTACCTTATCCTATCGTTATGGAGCCAAATTTAGTAATTGAGTATTATTCTAGATAATTAATTCTTTTTATTAAAATTAATATTTTTACTTTCAAGTAATTTTATAAGTTCACCATTTTCATACATTTCTTTTACAATATCGCTACCACCTACAAATTCTTTTTTGATGTATAGTTGTGGAATAGTTGGCCAGTCACTAAATTCTTTTATTCCTTGTCTTAAATTTTCATTTTCTAAAACATTAATGCCTTTAAAGTTTACATTTAAAATTTTTAACATATTAGATACAGCCATGGAAAAACCACATTGAGGAGCATCAGGAACGCCTTTCATAAAAAGGCAAACTTCATTATTTTCTATTTCATTATTGATTAAATCTTTTATTTGTTGATCCATTTTTACTCCTTAGTTTTAATTGCTAAAGCGTGCAGTTCGTTTCCCATTTTTCCTTTTAACGAATTATACACCATTTTATGTTGTTCTATTTTACTTTTTCCTGAAAATTGAGATGAAGTAACAGTTGCTGAATAATGATTGCCATCCCCAGCTAAATCTTGAATGTCAACAAAAGCATCAGGCAATGCTTCTTTTATTAGTTTTTCAATTTCTTTTAAATCCATCGCCATTATTGAACCATATACTCCTTTAACCATTTTTTATTAGAAAGCATTAATTCGTCAACTGTTAGAATTGGTTCCTTATCTATTATTATATCTTTTTCAACAACAATTGCTAGATCGTCATAATGAACTGAATTATTGTTTAATATTTCCTTAACTTTTTTCAAATTATCTTTAGTTATTTCAATAATATAACGTCCTTGATCCTCACCAAAGAAATATTGAAATTTATTAATTAAACTTTTTAGTTTATTTAATTTGACTCCTTTATTTCCTTTAATACACATTCTAGATAAAGCAATAATGATACCTCCTAAAGAAATATCATGAGCAGATTCAATTAATTCCTCTTCAATTAATTTTAATATCGTTTCACCGTTATTCTTTTCATTAAATAAATTAATTTCAGGAGGAGGGCCTTTTTTTTCAGACAATATGCTTCTTGCAAAAATACTTTGATCTAAATGACCTTCAGTTTTTCCAATTACAATCACTAAATTATTTACTTTTTTTAGATCCATAGTGAGCATTTTTTTGTAGTTCTTGATCAGCCCAACACCTCCAATAGATGGTGTAGGTTTTATTCCTTTGTTTTTTGTTTCGTTGTAGAAAGAAACGTTACCCGAAACCACCGGGAAATCTAAATATTTGCTTGCTTCAGAAATTCCTTGAACACATTCTACAAATTCTCCCATATTTCTTTCTTTTTCAGGGTTGCCAAAGTTTAAACAATTAGTAATAGCTAGAGGTTTTGATCCTACCGAAATTAAATTTCTCCAGCTTTCACAAACTATTTGTTTTCCTCCAGTTAAAGGATGTGCGTAACAATATACAGCAGATGAATCCACAGAAGCAGCTACCGCTTTATTAGTTCCATGAACTCTTACCACTCCAGAGTCTCCACCAGGTTTTTGAATGGTATCTCCCATAACCGTATGATCATATTGTTGCCAAATCCATTCTTTGTCACAGATATTTGGATTTGCTAATATTTTTTTTAACACTTCAGTAATTTTTAATTTTTTTAAATCATCAACATTAAATTTTATTTTTTGAGGAAGTTTTGTTTTTTTCCATTTTCGATCATAAATTGGTGCATTTTCTGCTAAAAAATTAATTGGTATATCTACAACCTTTTTTTCATTAAAAAAAATTTCAATTTTTTTACTTTCTGTAGTTTTTCCAATTATAGCAAAATCTAAGTTCCATTTATCAAATATTTTTTTTGCTTTTTCTTCTTTGCCATTTTCAAGTATAATCAACATTCGTTCTTGGCTTTCGGACAGCATTATTTCATAAGGAGTCATTTTTTCTTCTCTACAAGGGACTTTATTTAAGTTTAATTCGATACCAAGTTTTCCCTTTGAAGCCATTTCTACACTTGATGAAGTTAGACCTGCTGCACCCATATCTTGAATAGAAATAATGGATTTATCAGACATTAATTCCAAACATGCCTCCAACAATAATTTTTCAGTAAATGGATCTCCAACCTGTACTGTAGGTTTTTTTTCTTCAATTTTTTCATCAAAAATTGCCGAAGCCATGCTTGCGCCATGTATACCATCACGACCAGTTTTTGAACCTACATAAATAACAGGTTTTCCAATTCCAGCTGCTTTAGAATAAAAAATATTATTTTTATTAACCAAACCTAAAGTCATTGCATTAACTAAAATGTTACCATTATAAGATTCATCAAAACACGTCTGACCAGCAATTGTAGGTACACCTATACAATTTCCGTATCCACCAATACCTTGAACCACACCTCTCAATAAATTTTTAGTTTTTTTATGTTGAGGTGATCCAAAATGAATAGAATTTATATTAGCAATAGGCCTAGCGCCCATTGTAAAAACATCTCTCATTATTCCACCTACACCCGTTGCAGCACCTTGATATGGCTCAATAAAAGAAGGGTGATTATGACTTTCAATTTTAAAAACAATTCCATCATCATCATCAATATCAATAACACCAGCATTCTCACCAGGTCCTTGGATAACTCTTTTTCCTTTTGTATGCATTTTTTTTAAGTGAAGTCTTGATGATTTATAAGAACAATGCTCATTCCACATTGCTGAAAAAATTCCAAGTTCCGTAATGTTAGGTACTCTTTTTAATAATTCACATATTTTGTTAAATTCTTCTTTTTTTATACCGTGTTCAATTGCAATTTTTTCGTTTACTTTCATTATTTTAAATTTTCGATTAAATTTTCAAAAAAAATTGATCCATCTTCTCCCGATAAATAAGAATCAATCATTCTTTCTGGATGGGGCATCATTCCAAGGATATTTTTACTTTTATTAAATATTCCAGCAATATTATCTATTGAGCCGTTTGGATTGTTTTCTTCTGAGATATCACCGTTTTTATTACAATAATTTACAGCAATTTGATTATTATCCTCAATAATTTTTAATTCATCAGAAGAACAAAAATAATTACCTTCATTGTGCGCTACATGAAGTTTAAGAATATTTTTTTTAATTTTTTTGAAATATTTATTTTCAGTATTATTAATTTTTACAAATACATTTTTACAAATAAACTCTAAGTATTTGTTTCTCAATAAAGCGCCAGGAAGAAGACCTGTCTCAATCAAAATTTGAAAACCATTACAAACGCCAACAACTAATCCTCCGGAATTAGCAAAATCGACAACAGATTTAATTATTTTTGATTTTGCGGCAATACTTCCACATCGTAGATAGTCACCATATGAAAATCCTCCAGGCAGAATGATTAGATCACTTTTTGGAAGATTTGGGTCATTGTGCCAAACCATTTGATTTTTGAAACCGAATTTTTTAAGAGCAACATCCATATCTCTATCACAGTTTGAACCTGGAAAAATTATTACTGATGATTTCATTAATTAGATAATTTGATAATCTTCTATAACTAAGTTTGCTAAAAGTTTTTTACACATATCTTCAACTCTAGATTTTGCTTTAGCTTCATCTTTTTCAATTATTTCAATATTAAAATATTTTCCTTGTCGAACTTCTTTAACACTAGAAAAACCCATTCCATTTAAAGTTTGTTGAATTGCCTTACCTTGAGGATCTAAAACGCCATTTTTAGGCGTTACTATAACTTTAACTTTCATTTATTTTTTTTAAATTTTAAAGCGGTCGGTTTGGTAAATTTTATTGGACTAATATTGGACTGTTCATGCAAAATTCCTAATCTTCTGGCAACATCTTGATAACCTTGAATTAAATCTCCTAAATTATTTCTAAATATATCCTTATCTAATTTCTTTTCTGTTGTTGCGTCCCACAATCTACAAGTATCAGGGCTAATTTCATCAGCCACTATGATTTCTTCTAAGGATTCATTCTCTCTTCTTATTCTTCCAAATTCTAATTTAAAATCTACTAATATTATTCCTACTCCGCTAAACATTCCTTGCAAAAAATCATTTATTCTAAAACAAGAATCTTTGATCTTATCTAGTTCCATTGCACTAACGTAATCAAAAGTATACATATGTTCTTGCGCTATTAAAGGGTCCCCTAAGGCATCACTTTTATAACAAAATTCTAACAATGGTCTTTGTAAAACAGTTCCTTCTTCTATACCAAGTCTTTTAGTTAATGAGCCAGCTGCTATGTTTCTTACAATGAATTCAACAGGGATAATTTCAGCTAATTTGATTAATTGTTCTCTCATATTAATTCTTTTAATTAAATGAGTTTCAATACCTATTTTGTTTAAACTAGAAAGAATATGTTCTGATATTCTATTATTTAAAATACCTTTACCTTCTATAGTGGATTTTTTTAAATTGTTGAAAGCAGTTGCTTCATCTTTGAAATGTTGAATTGCAGTTCCTTTCTCAGGACCTGCGTATAGAATTTTTGCTTTGCCTTCGTATAATTTTTTACCTTTTTTCATTATTTAAAAAACTCTTCTAAAAATATAGTTTACATATTTAAAATGTTTAGAGTAATTAAATATATTATTAATTTTACTAATAGAAATTTTACTATTTATTAATTTGTCTTTTTTTATTAATTCAATTAAATCAATATTTCTTGAAAAACTTTGTTTGGCGTGATTTTGAATAATTTTATATGCTTTTTCTCTTGGAATTCCTGATTTTGTTAATTCAAGCATTACTTCTTGAGAAAAAATTAATCCTTTAGTTATATTTAAGTTTGATAACATTTTTTTTGGATAAACAACCATATTATTTAGAATATTTGCAAGTCTATATAATGCAAAATCCAAGGTTATGTTTGCATCTGGGCCTATGTTTCTTTCAACACTTGAGTGAGAAATATCTCTTTCATGCCATAAAGCTATATTTTCTAAGGCAGGGACAACATAACTTCTAACCATTCTTGCTAATCCAGTAAGATTTTCACTTAATATTGGGTTTTTTTTATGTGGCATTGCAGAAGAACCTTTTTGATCTTTAGAAAAATATTCTTGTATTTCGTATACTTCAGTTCTTTGAAGATGCCTTATTTCATTTGCGATTCTCTCAATTGATCCAGCAACAATACCTAAAACTGAAAAATAATAAGCATGTTTATCTCTTGGAATAATTTGTGTTGATATTGGTTCGGGTCTTAATTTTAATTTTTTTGCTACAAACCTTTCTATTCTAGGGTCAATATTTGCAAATGTTCCAACAGAGCCAGATATAGCACAAGTTGATATCTCATAAATCGCACTTAACAATCTTCTTTTATTTCTTTTAAATTCTTCATAAAAAGAAGCTAATTTTAAACCAAATGTAATTGGTTCGGCATGAATTCCGTGACTTCTTCCTATACACGGAGTTAATTTATATTTTTTGGCTTGTCTTTTTAAAATTGATAAAATTGTATTTATATCTTTAAGTAAAATATTTCCAGACTGAACAAGTTGAATGTTAAAAGTTGTATCTAAAACATCAGAAGATGTCATTCCCTGATGCAAATATCTTGCATTAATTCCTGCCTGTTCCGTAATCGAGGTTAAGAAAGCTATAACATCATGTTTTACCTTAGCTTCTATTTCATGAATTCTTTTAACTTTTATTTTTGCTTTCGTTTTAACTATCGATGATACTCCTTTAGGTATAATTTTATATTTTTCCATTGCTTTAGCTGCAGCAATTTCTATATTTAGCCAAATTTTATATTTATTCTCCTCCGACCAAATTTGAGTAAGTTCTTTTCTAGAATAACGAGATATCATTAATTATATGGGGCCTCTTATAATCTTTAACAGATTCTGTAAAGATTTCATAAGCATTTTCTGTAATTCCTATCGTATGTTCAAATTGCGCTGATAAAGATTTGTCTTTAGTTACAGCAGTCCAACCATCACCAAGTACTTTTACATCATATTTTCCTGCGTTAATCATCGGTTCTATTGTAAATGTCATTCCAGGTTTAAGCTCAATTCCTGTATTTTTTTTTCCATAATGAAGTACGTTTGGCGTTTCATGAAAAATTGTACTAATACCATGTCCACAAAAATCTCTTACAACTGAAAAACCTTTTTCTTCCACATAAGATTGTATTTCATGCCCAATGTCTCCAAGTTTAATTCCTGGTTTTAAAATTTTTATAGCTTTCATCATAGCTTCATATGTTGCATTAATTAAATTATTTGTTTTAACCGATATTTTGCCAACACAAAACATTCTACTGGTATCTCCATAATGGCCATCAACTATAGCTGTTACATCTATATTTAAAGAATCACCTTCGTTCAAAATTCTATCAGATGGAATTCCATGACAAACAACATGATTTAAAGAAGTACACAATGATTTATTATAACCTCTATAGAATAAAGGAGCTGAGTATCCACCGTTATCTTTTATAAATTCATATCCAAGCTTATCTATAAAGTTAGTTGATATTCCAGATTTAATATGTTCTGTCAGCATATCCAAAGTTCTAGCTGCAAGATTACCAGCAATTCTCATTTTCTCAAATTTTTCTATATAACTATTCATTTATAATATTTAATTTTTTTTCTATTGTAATACTATTTGTGCTGATATTACATCTATAGGCAAGAAATTGAACCCCAGCTTTTTTTGCAAGCAAATAATTTGCATAATAGTCCTTATCTATATCTTTTGCTATTTGAAAATTTTCTATATTTTGTATTTGAACTAAAAATAAAACGTATGATTTATAACCTTTTTCAGTTGCTTCAATCAAATTTTTTATATGTTTAGATCCTCTAGATGTGACAGCATCTGGAAACTCCGAAATATTATTTGTTCTAAATAAAGTAACGTTTTTAACTTCAATATAGTGTTTTTGATCGTTTTTATTAACTAAAAAATCAAACCTTGTATTTTTGTTATAATAAACTTCCAGCTTAATACTTTCAGAATTCATAAATTCATTAATTAAGTTGTTTGAAAGACCTTCATAAACTATTTTATTTGCTAAATGGGTGTTAACACCAACTAGATTATCTTTTGCTTTAATGATTTCCAATGTGTATTTTAATTTTCTTTTTGGATCATTATTTTTTGATATCCACACTTCATTATTTTGATCTAATAGACCCATCATGGAACCGGTATTAGGGCAGTGAGCAGTAATTATCTCGTTTTTTATATTTATATCAGCAAAAAACCTTTTATATCTTTTGATGAGTTTGCCTTTTATTAATCTCTTGCTAAATTTCATATTTAAATAATATATATTTATAAATGACTAAAAACATACAAGTTAGTGCTGCAATTATTATAATTGGCAATGAAATTCTATCTGGCAGGACAAAAGATATAAACACAAGTACAATTGCAACATGGCTTAACCAACTTGGAGTGAGAGTTCAGGAAGTAAGAGTAATACCAGACGTAGAAGCTATAATTGTAGGTATAATTAATAAATTAAGAAAAAAATATAGCTATGTTTTTACAACTGGCGGAATTGGTCCAACACATGACGATATAACCGCTCTGTCAATATCGAAAGCTTTTGGTGTAAAATATGGAATACATAAAGAAGCTTATAAGATATTAGAGGATTACTATAAAAAAAGTGAATTTAATGAAGGAAGAAAAAAAATGGCTTGTATGCCAGTTAATGCAAAATTGATATTAAATCCAACAAGTGGTGCTCCAGGTTTTATTATGGAAAATGTGTTTTGTTTACCAGGAGTTCCTTCCATTTTACAATCGATGTTAGGAGCTTTAAATAATGAAATTTCTGGAGGAAAACCAATTATAAGTCACACAATTAATCTTAGAACAGTTGAAAGTGAAATTGCAAAATCATTAACTTCCGTTCAAAATAAAAATAAAGATGTTGAAATAGGTAGTTACCCATTTTTTAGAGCAGGCAAATTAGGAGTTGCTATAGTTATAAGATCTGTAGAACAATCTAAGATTGATATGTGCAATGCCCAAATATTAGATTTTGTAAATCAAAAAAATATTCAAATAATTATTAATGAGTAAAATTTTATATTTTGCATACGGAAGTAATCTTAATCATTATCAAATGAAAAATATTAGATGTTTTGGATCAAGATATTTAAAAGTTTTTTTTCTTAAAGATTACAAATTGATATTCTGTCATCCAAATAAATTAAATAAATTTGGTTACGCAAATATAATAAAAAAAAGAGGATCTAAAGTTGCAGGAGCGATTTGGGAGATCTCAAAAGAACATGAAAAAATATTAGATAATTATGAGCAATTTCCTAATATTTATCAAAAGGAACATTTCTATTTAGGAGGAAAAAAGATTATGTTTTACATTATGTCTAAATATATTTTTAAGGATCCTCCCAAAAGTTATATCGATACAATTAACAAAGGATACGAAGACTGTAATATTGATTTGAGAATTAACTATAGATTTTAAATGATTAAATTTAACTCAAGCCCAGAACCAACTATAGGGGTTGAGATAGAACTTCAATTAGTAGACAAAAACAATTTAGATTTAAACAACATATCTTCAAAAATACTAGCTGATGTAGATAAAGAATTTTCGGATAAAATTAAATGCGAACTTATAGAATCAATGATAGAAATTAATACAGATATTTGTTCAAATATAGAAGAAACAGAAAAAGACATTAGAAAAACTTTAAATTACCTTGAAGCAATATTGAAAAATTATGAAAGTGAATTAAGTTGCACCAGCCTTCATCCTTTTGCTATAGGAAAAAATCAAATTGTTACAGATAATAATCGATATAAACGGATAATGCATGATCTTCAGATGGTGGGAAAACGTTTTATTTCCCAAGGACTTCATGTACATATTGGGATTAAGGATTCTGAAGAAGCTATTAAAGCAAACAATGCATTAAGAGTATATTTGCCTTTACTTCTATCTCTTTCAACATCTTCACCTTTTTTTGAAGGAGAAGATACTGGTCTTCATTCATATAGAACAAAACTTTTTGAAGCTTTGCCGTTAGCAGGAATGCCCGATTATTTAAATAATTGGAAGCACTTTGAAGATTTAACTGAACACTTAGAAGGCGCTGGTATAATTAATTCTGTTAAAGATCTTTGGTGGGATGTTAGGCCTCATCCAGGATTTGGAACGGTGGAAATAAGAGTTTGCGATATACCTATAAATTTTAAAGAAATAATAGCTATAGTTTCTCTAATACAGGCTCTTGTTGTAACATTAATAAACTTAGATCCTTATCCAGATACTCACATACAAATACTTCAATCAAATAAATGGCAAGCAGCACGTTATGGCTTAGACGGTATTTTTGTTGACCAAAAAACTTACAAAAAATTGTCTATTAGAAAAGCAATTGAGAACCTTTATTTACTAATAGAACCAGCAATGATATCTTTAGGATCAAAAAAGTACTTCGGTTCGCTAGAAAAAATATTAAATAGCGACGCAGGATCTACAAGACAGAGAAAGATTTATAATAGTTCTAATGATTTTAAATATATGTTGAAATCTTTAAAAGAACAATTTTATCAATGTTAAAGCTCCTGGTACTCC
>LUMJ01000098.1_pt1 | contig 44626 bp, 48 predicted proteins | sample 729631 | NCBI WGS metagenome assembly LUMJ01 (sample SAMN03860266, study PRJNA289734) | marine metagenome | biome: seawater column; feature: ocean; material: water; isolation source: Red Sea water column Station 22 - depth 500m | place: Saudi Arabia: Red Sea | collected 2011-10-15 | depth 500 m
CTGATAGCCTATCTTTTTGGTTTAAATCTCCTGATGTTGTTATTTTTTTTATTTCAACCTCTTCAATTTTATGATCCAACGCAACTTCAAAAATTTTTGAACGGGCTCTTTCAGCATAAATTAATGCTAATTTACTAGCTCTAGACCCAATAATAATTTTTTTGCTTTTCATTTAATTGTTTTATACTTCATCTTTATATTGAGATTTTAATATTAATAAAAACTAATTTAATGACAAAAAAACCAATAATTTTAGGAATTGAATCTAGCTGCGATGAAACTGCAGTAGCAGTTATTAAAGAAAATGAGCAAGATGCTCCTCAAATTTTATCAAGTATTGTTTCAAGCCAAATAGATATTCATATAGAATTTGGAGGTGTAGTGCCAGAACTTGCTGCACGATCTCATGTTGAAAAAATTGATTTAATTGCAAAAAAAGCAATTGATGAAAGTGGTATAAAATTAGAAGATGTTGATGCGGTCGCCGCTACTGCTGGACCAGGTTTAATTGTTTGCTTGTCTGTTGGTCTAAGTTTTGGAAAAGCAATGGCAGCATCTTTAAACAAACCATTTATTGCGGTTAATCACCTTGAAGGTCATGCTTTAAGTCCAAAATTAAATTCAAAAATTAATTATCCATATCTTTTACTTTTAATTTCTGGTGGCCACACTCAATTTTTATGTGTTAATGCATTAGGTAAATATAAAAGATTAGGAACAACAATTGATGATGCAGTTGGTGAAGCATTTGACAAAACTGCTAAGTTAATTGGAATAGAATTTCCAGGAGGGCCTAAAATTGAAGAATATGCAAAACTGGGAAATCCAAATAAGTTTAAATTACCAAAACCAATTATTAATAAGGGTGGATGTAATTTATCATTTGCTGGACTTAAAACTGCAGTGCTTAAGATAGCTACTAATTTAAAAACTAAGCAAGAAAAATTTGACTTAGCGGCTTCATTTCAAAAAACTATAGAGGAAATTCTTTATGAAAAAAGTAAAATTGCTTTCGATGAATTTAGAAAAATAAATGGGAATAATAATAATTTATTTATAGTTGCTGGTGGTGTTGCCTCAAACAATAAAATTAGAGAAGTTCTAAAAAATTTAAGTTTAAAAGAGAATTTTCAACCTATATTTCCACCTATTGAATTTTGCAGTGATAATGCTGCAATGATTGGAATGGTAGGTTTAGAAAAATTTAAAAAAAAAGAATTTTACAAACTTGATTATCCAGCAAAACCTCGATGGGCACTTGATGAAAGCGCAGCATATCTAAAAGGTGCAGGTGTAAAACTTTAATGCAATATTGGTTACTTAAATCTGAACCTAACACATGGTCTTTTGATCAACAAAAAATAGCTGGATTCAAAGGTGTCATTTGGGATGGGGTTAGAAATTTTCAAGCAGCAAATAATTTAAAAAAAATGAAAAAAAGAGATCTTTGTTTTTTTTATCACTCAAATATAGGTAAAGAAATTGTAGGCATCGTAGAAGTTATTAAATCAGCTTTTATAGATCCATCAGATAAAAGAAAAAAATTTGTAGCTGTAAAAGTTAGGTTTAAAAAAGTATTAAAAAATGCAGTTTCTTTAAAAAATATCAAAAAAAATAATAAACTTAAGGATTTACAGCTTATTAAACAATCTAGATTATCAGTTATGCCAATTGATACTAAAAGCTGGAAAATTATTTTGAAGATGGGTAATATTCTATAAAAATTCATATGCCAAAAAGAAAAAAAAGTAGAAAAAAAGTTAAAAAGAAAAAAAATAAGATAAAAAAAAAATCAAAATCTAATTCAAGAAAAGTTAAAAGACTAAAAAAAACAAAATCTAACTTAAAAAAGAAATCCAAATCAACAGATAATGAACTAATTTATAAAACCAAAAGTGAATGGGTAAAAAATGCTTTAGTCAACAAATCTACATATGAAAAAAAATATTTCATATCTTTAAAAGATAATGATGGTTTTTGGAAAAAAGAAGGAAAAAGAATTACATGGATTAAACCTTATACAAAAATTAAAGATGTTAAATACAGTAAATCAGATGTTCACATAAAATGGTTCTATGATGGTACTTTGAATGCTTCAGCAAACTGTATTGATAGACATTTAATAAAAAATAAAGATAAAACTGCAATTATATGGGTGGGAGACGATCCTAAAGTCCAAAAGAAAATATCTTATAAACAGCTTCACGAAGAAGTTTCTAAAGTTGCTAATGGATTAAAACAGCTTGGTGTTAAAAAAGGTGATCGAGTCACTATATATTTAACAATGATACCAGAGTTAGCATATACAATGTTGGCATGTGCTAGAATAGGTGCAGTTCATTCAATTATTTTTGGTGGATTTTCATCAGAAAGTATAGCTGGAAGAATAAATGATTGTAAGTCAGATTATATTGTAACTGCTGATGAAGGTGTAAGAGGTGGAAAAATAATTCCACTAAAATCAATTATAGATGAAGCTCTATTAAATTGTCCAAATGTTAAAAAATGTATAATTGTAAAAAGAACAGATGGCTTAATAAATTGGGATGAAAACAAAGATATTTGGTTTCATGAAATGACAAAAAATGTTTCCTCCAATTGTGAACCGGAAGAAATGAACGCTGAAGATCCTTTATTTATACTTTATACATCAGGATCAACTGGAAAACCCAAAGGTGTTTTACACACTACTGGCGGATACATGGTTTATACATCAATGACTCACCAATATATATTTAATTATAAACCAAAAGATATTTATTTTTGTTCGGCAGATATAGGTTGGATAACAGGACACAGTTACATTATTTATGGACCATTAGCTAATGGAGCAACAACTTTAATGTTTGAAGGAATACCTACATTTCCAGATACATCAAGATGGTGGCAAATAGTAGATAAATATAAAGTTAATATATTTTATACAGCTCCTACAGCAATTAGAGCTTTGATGAGAGAAGGAGATGGGCCTGTTAAAAAAACCTCTAGAAAATCTTTAAAATTACTTGGAACAGTTGGTGAACCAATCAACCCAGAAGCTTGGCAATGGTATTATAAAACAGTTGGAGATTCTAGATGTCCAATTGTAGATACTTGGTGGCAGACTGAAACTGGTGGAATTTTAATAAGTCCTCAAACTGGCGCTATTGATTTAAAACCAGGGTCTGCAACTAGGCCTTTTTATGGAATTAAACCAGTTATAGTGAATAAAGATGGCAAAGTTTTAAAAGGTGAGGCACAAGGAAGATTGTGTATAGCTCAGTCTTGGCCTGGACAAATGAGAACTGTTTATGGAGATCATAATCGATTTATAGAAACTTATTTTTCTCAATTTGATGGTAAATATTTTACTGGTGATGGTTGTAGAAGAGATAAAGATGGATATTATTGGATCACTGGAAGAGTTGATGATGTGATTATTGTTTCAGGGCACAATTTAGGAACAGCAGAAATAGAAAGTGCTTTTGTTGCTCATCCTAAAGTAGCAGAAGCAGCTGTAGTTGGATGTCCACATGACATTAAAGGTAATGGATTATACTGTTATGTCACATTAAATGTAGGTATTCAAAGTTCAGGTGAGTTGGATAGAGATTTAAAACATTGGGTAAGAAGACAAATAGGACCAATAGCAACACCTGATTTTATTCAATTTGCACCAAGTCTTCCAAAAACACGGTCTGGAAAAATTATGAGAAGAATTTTAAGAAAAATTGCTGCAAATGAACATAATCAATTAGGAGATATTACTACTCTCGCCGACCCAAGTGTTGTTACTAGCTTAGTAGAAGGTAGAAAAAATCAATGATTTTAATGTATATTAATTTAATTTTTTAAAAAAAAACTGGTACTAGTAAATTAGTAACCTTAATGAAAAAAATAAAAATATCTCCTTCAATATTATCTGCTGATTTTAGTAAACTAGGTTCAGAAATTATAAAATTGGAAAAAGCAGGTGCAGACCTAATACATGTGGACGTAATGGATGGACATTTTGTTCCAAATTTAACTATTGGCCCTCCAATTATTAAAACCTTGAGAAAGTATTCAAAATTGCCTTTTGATGTACATTTAATGATTTCTCCAGTACATAAGTATATTGCCGATTATGCTGATGCGGGTGCAGACATTATAACAATTCATCCAGAAACAACAAACAACTTAATTAACTCTATAAAACACATTAAAGAACTTAAAAAAAAAGTTGGTGTTTCACTTAATCCTGACACTAAAATTAATGTTATAACAGACTTACTAGATCAAATAGATCTTGTTTTAATAATGAGTGTATTTCCTGGATTTGGAGGTCAAAAATTCATGCCTGAGGTTATAAGTAAAATTAAAGAATTAGAAAAAATAAAAATACAAAAAAATTTAAATTACGATATTGAAGTAGATGGCGGAATTAATTTTACAAATTATAAATCAGTAATAGAAGCTGGAGCAAATATACTTGTATCAGGTACAACAATATTTAAAGAAAATAATGGAGATATTAAAAAAAATATTGATTCTCTCAAATTGATTTAAAGTAATGATTTTGAAGAGTTCTTTACATTATATAAATGAATTTTTTTTTTATATAATAAAAATATCAAAGATAGATCATAAAAGTTTAGAATATAAACCAAGCCCAAATTTACTTGACTGCTTAATAAAATACGAAAAGAAAAAGAATAAAATTGAAGATTTTTACATAAATTCAATTTGGACAAATGATGAAATTAATGAAAAAGATTATAGAAAATTACACAGTTTCTTTTGGTTATTAAGTCTTGATTTAAAATCATCAAAAAAAATAACACAATCTATTATTTTAAATTGGATAGAAACCAATCAAAATTATAATCCTAAAAATTGGGAAATAGATATTCTATCTAAAAGAATTATTTCATGGATTTCAAATTCAAAATTAACTTATGAAGATAGTAGCCAAAATTATAAAGAAAAATTTAATAACAGTACAAAAAAACAAGTTAATCACTTGATAAATGAAATAAATAGATTGGAATGGGTCGATGACAAAATGATAGGCTGTGCTGCTATTATTTTGACAGGACTTTCTTATAAAGACAAAGAAAGATATCTTAATTACGGATTAAAATTATTAAAAAAAATTATAAATTTTTCATTCGATTCAGAAGGTTTCCCAAAATCGAGAAATTTAAGACAACTTATATTTTATCTAAAATATTTTATTCTGATTAGAGAATGGTTAAAAGAATCTCAAAATGAAATCCCAGAATATTTAGATGAAATTATATATTACTTGGGTCAATCATATAATTTTACCTGGCAAAGCACTAACCAAAGTTTGCTTTTTAATGGTAATCATAGGACAGATAATGTTGAATTTGATAATTATTTAAAATTTCATGGTTATAAATTTAATAATGAAAACAACGAACATGGAGGATATGTTGTTTTGAAAAATAAAAATGTTTTGCTAGCTGTTGATCTTGGACCATCTCCAGATAAGAAATATAGCATTGATTATCAATCAGGAGCATTATCATTTGAAGTTATTTTTAACGGTAAAAAATTGATTTCTAATTCAGGCTATTTTCAAGATTTTAAACATCAACTTAACCCTATATCAAAATCAACTGCTACTCATTCTACTCTAATATTAGATAATCAATCTTCATCAAAAATGAAAAAAAATTCAGATGGAATATTAATTGTAGAAAAAGGATTAAAGATTTTAAAAAAATCAATTATTACAGAAAAAAATTATTGGAGCATACATGGATCACATGATGGGTACTTAAAAAAATATGGCATGATACATGATCGAAAAATAGAGTTTTTTCCTGAAGCAAATAAATTCGTTGGTGAAGATAAATTATTAAAAAAAAGAAAGTTCAAAAGTAGTAATTTTGAAATTCGTTTTCATTTTGAACCAGGAGTAAAAATAACTAAAACCAAAGAAGGAAAATCAATTTTAATTGAACTAAGTAATTCGGGATGGAGATTTTCTTGCAAAGATCATATAATTGATATTGAAACTGGTCTATATTTCGGTAAAAAAAATTCTTTCACTGAGAATCAAAATATTTGCGTTTCAGGAGTAACTCAAAATGAAGATCAATTTATTAAATGGGAAATAATTAAAATTTAATGAAAAAAATTAAAAAGGCACTTGTTTCAATTTCTAATAAAGAAAATCTTTATTTACTTTTAAAAAGTCTTGCAAAATTTAAAATCCAATTAATAAGCTCTGGAGGAACATATCGGGAAATAAAAAAATTAGGCTTTAAATGTCTAGAGATTTCTAAATATACCGGTTCACCTGAAATACTGGGTGGACGTGTAAAAACATTGCATCCAAAAATTCACGCTGGAATTTTAAATAAAAGAAATAATAAATCCCATCAAAAAGATCTAATAAAAAATAATTTTGAAAAAATAGATTTGGTAATAGTTAACTTTTACCCTTTTAAAAAAACTTTAGAAAGTACGAACAACCATAATAAAATAATTGAAAATATCGATGTTGGCGGACCTGCTATGGTTCGTGCCGCTGCAAAAAATTATAACGATGTGATAGTCATTACTAGACCCAAACAGTACAATGAATTAATAAAAGAATTAAATAGTAACAATGGGTCAACTTCCTTGGATTTTAGACAAAAAATGTCAGAAGAAGCTTTTAATGAAACGGCTTATTATGATGCTTTGATTGCAAATTATTTCAATAAAAAATCAAAAAATTTATTTCCTCAAAAAAAAATAATTTTTGGAAATCTTATTGAAAAATTAAGATATGGTGAGAATCCTCACCAAGAAGCTGCTATTTATTCAAAATCAATAAAGCTTAATATTAAACAATTACATGGAAAACAGCTTAGTTATAATAATTATAATGACATATTTTCAGCTTTAATAATTTCTAAATCACTTCCTAAAAATACTGGAACAGTAATTGTAAAACATGCAAATCCATGTGGTGTTTCTATAAATAAGAATAATCTTAAAAGTTATAAACTGGCTTTAGATTGTGATCCAATAAGTGCATTTGGAGGAATTGTTTCATGCAATTTTAAAATTAAAAAAAAAATAGCTATTGAATTAAATAAATTATTTTTGGAAGTAGTAATCGGAAATGGAATTGAAAATGAGGCCTTAAAAGTTTTAAAAATGAAAAAAAATCTACGAGTAATTGATGCTAATAATTTAAAATTAAATAATTTACAAAATGTAGTATCTAATTTTGGTTCAATTTTATTACAATCTTCTGATACCAATACTTTTTCTCCTAAAGATTTTAAAGTGGTATCAAAGAAAAAGCCTAATTTTAAGACATTAAGAAATTTAATTTTTGCATTTAATGTCTGCAGATTTGTAAAATCAAATGCAATTGTATTAATTAAAAAAGATTCAACAGTTGGAATTGGGTCTGGCCAGCCTAGTAGACTGGATAGTTGTACAATTGCAATTAATAAAATGAAACAATTTCAAACAAAAAATGATAGTGATGAAATTTTCGCTGCTTCTGATGCTTTTTTTCCTTTTGTAGATGGTATTGAAAAATTAGTTCAAGCTGGCGTAACAGCGGTAATTCAACCATCAGGATCAATTCGTGATAAAGAAATTATCAAGTTTGCAAATCAGACTGGAACAATATTAGTTTTTTCCAAAACGAGACATTTTAAACACTAAAAAATTTGGTCTATCTTAGCAGCAAGTATAAAGTCATTTTCTGACAATCCATCTATTGCATGCGTAGTTATAATAATTTTTGCATATCCCCAGCCAAATGAAATATCAGGATGATGACCTTCTTTTTCTGAGATTTCTCCAACTTTATTTACAAAATTTTGGCTTCCTAAGAAATTTTTAAATTTAAAATTTTTTTCTAAAAAATAATTATTTTTTTCGTTTGGTTTTACATCCCAACCATCTACTTTTTTTTGATATTTGTGGATTTCACTTAAATCAAAAGCTGAAACTCCACCTTCACAAGGAACACATTTTTTATCTAGTAAATCGGACATAAATCAAGTTTTTTCAATTATATTTTAAAAATTTTAGATCATTTTTAAAAGTATTATTTACTTTAATTTTAACTTCTTCTGGAAGAATTTTTTGCCAACGATTGTTAAAGCCCAAATTAAAAAATCTAAGTTTTTTGCCTGTTTTTTTTGAAAAAACACTTTCTTCAAAACCTTGATTTTCCTCTTTGTTTCTTAAATTTATAAAATTTGTAGATTGTATGGAATTTAATAGTTTTTCCTTATCAACAGAAATATTTTTTTTTGACAAAGTATTAATAAATATAATAACGTCTCTAAAAATTTCATATTTATTATTCTCTAATTCCTCATATTTTATTACCATGGTTTTAAATGTATTATTATTAATCCATGATTTATAATGATTTGACCAGGAACTTACAAAGGCAAAGTTACTATGATCATTATCTACAGCTTTTTCTAACAATCCTTTATCTTTGTCTAACATATAATCTAAAGCTTCGTAGTATTCTAAAGAGTAATGGTGTGTTAAAGAAGTTATAAGATTTCTTGGGTCTCTAACAATATAAATTACACCTATTGTTTGATTTTGTGTTGTAAAATCATTTCCATTAAAAGGAATAAGACAATTATGTGTTTTTAAAAAATGTATTTTTTTTTTATCAAAAAATTTTTCTTGCGATAAAATCCAATTTTTACTTGCTTCAGTTCTATTATTAATTTTTTTTTCAGAAAATTTAATTCCGGGAGAAGGGAATTGAACCCTCGGCCTAAACGTTGGCAACGTTTCGCTCTACCACTGAGCTACTCCCGCATTTCCAATAAAGATTATAAATCAAGGTTTTTTTATAGGCAAGAAATAATAAAAAATTTGAGACACTATTGATCAATTAAATTAGATCATTAAACAAGTTTAAAAAATCTTTATAATTATTACTTTTATTGACAGAATTTTTATATATTGGTTGTCTACTTTGATTAATGCTCACAGTTTTTATTGGATTTTTCTTTTTATAAAATTCTAAACAATCAGGCTGCCAATTTAAATTGCAATATTCTAACATTTTTTTTATTTCTATTTCTTTATTTTCAACTAAATCTTCATATTTTATTTCATAAATATAGTTGCCAATCTTATTTTTCCAAAATTGCATTAAATCCTTGTAAATATTTATGTATTTGATGATATTTTTTTCATTGTATGTCCAATCCGTTCTATTGCCACCAAATAAATTTTTGTAAATTGATAAACAATTATCTTTAATATTTCTATTAACATGTATTATTTTTGAATTTGGAAAAAGCAATCTAATAAAACCTATCCAAAAAAAGTTAGAAGGAGCTTTATCAACTATAATTTTATTATTATTAAAATATTCATAATCAGTGCCAAATTTAAAAGATAATTCATTTAAATAATTTTCACTGAAAAAAATATTTTTAAAATTTTCACTAAGTAAATTTTTATAAAAATATATATTTAAAACTATTGATTCACCAACCCCATAAATTTTTGAATGAGCAGATAATATTTGATGAATTAATGTTGTTCCTGACCTTGGTAACCCAACAACAAATATTATTTTTTTATTGTATAAATTTTTATTAGTAATTGAATTAAAATCTATATTTTTAAATATTTCTTTATTCTGTTTTAGGAAACTTTCTTCATATCTTAGAGGATTACTTTTTACTAAACGGTTTCTTTCATCATTTGCTAATTGAAAATATTTAAATGCTTTATCGTAGTCTTTTTGATCTTCATAAGACTTGCCTAAAGCAAAATATAATGGAAACTTATTAATTTGAAAATATTTTCTATCATTTATTTTTTTTATCATTTCCTGCTGATGTTCTTTGCTAGTTGAATAATCAATTAAATTACTAAAATTATAATCAGCTACGAATAATTCTGGTTTTTCTTTAATAACTATTTTTAATAATTTTTTTGCTAATTCAAATTCACCATAAATTGAATAAACATTTGCTAACTTAATAATAATATTTTTAAAATTCGGATCTTTTTGATAAATTTTTTCAAAAATTTTAATAGCTTCTTGATAATTATTTTGATCTAATTTTAATTCTCCATAATTTCTCAAACCAAACAAATCACTAGGATCAATATTTAATGCATTCTTTAATAATTCCTCGGATTTTGAAAGATTGTTTATTTTCCTATACACTCCACCTAAATTGACCAAAACATTCATGTTATTTGGATCTCTTTCAAGTGCTTTTGAATAAACCTTCTCAGCATGATAAAGTTTACCTTGTTTTTCAAGTGACAAACCTAAAAAATTGCTAAATGCCGTAATTTGAGGATATTTTGAAATTAATTTGCTAGTTCTTTTAATCAACTCATTATGTTTCCCAATTTTTAGTAAAAAACTTAAATTTTTTATTTCTGACTCTAGTAGTTCTAAATTTTTATCCATTTTAAAGAAATTAGAATATAATATTGCTAGATATTAATATTATATGAAACAGCTACCAAAAACTATTTCAATTTTTCCATTATCAAATTTTATTTTTTTTCCTCAAACAACTGTTCCTCTAAATATTTTTGAACCAAGATACATTCAGATGGTTGATGATGCAATGAAAGGAGATAGAATAATAGGGATGGTACAACCAAAAAAGTCTAATCAAACTATCCCAACTTTATATAATGTTGGGTGTGCAGGCAAAATTACAAGTTTTAATGAAACTCAAGATGGAAGATATTTAATTGTGTTAGATGGAATTAGTCGTTTTAAAATTTTAGAAGAGTTAAATAATGATAAGCTCTATAGAGAATGTAAAGTTAATTTTGATAATTTCTCAAATGATACAAATAATAAAAAAGAAGAAATTAAGTTTTCTGATTTAGAATTAATATTCAAAAATTTAAAATCTTTATTCAATAAACAAGGTTATGCAATTAATTGGAAAGAACTTGAAAAACAAAGTTTAGATCAAACAATAAATGCTCTTTCGATGGCTTCACCTTTTTCATTAGAAGAAAAACAAGTTTTGTTGGAAACTATTAATTTAAATGAAAGAAAACTAAAATTAGAAGAAATATTAAAAACTTATACCCTCGATAATTTTAGCAATAAAACACTTCAATAAATTTAAAAAGCAAGCCCTTGGTCTGCAAATTTAGAAGTATATTTATTAAAAAACTTATTTTTTCCCAGATACTTTAATATTTCCTTAGAATAATTATTACCATATTTATTATCAAACTTAAAAAACTCGTGAATAAAATTAATTCCTGAAGAAAAAATATAATTTAGATGTTTTGTTTTTGATTCAAACTCTTTTAATATTAATGAATCTAAAGGCAAACCAAGATCTATTTTTTTATCAATTAAATCTGATAATATTTTTATATCTCTCAAAGTCATGTTAAATCCTTGACCTGCCAAAGGATGAATATTGTGAAGATTATCACCAAAACATAATATATTTTTATGATAATATTTTCTAAGAATTGAAAATTTTAAATTATATTTTTCAAAATTTTTAAAAGAATTAATTTTGTAATATTTATTATATTTAATAATAAGTTCTTTTATTTCCTTTTCTGATTTACCTTTTTTTTCATCTAAAACGGAAAAAACTATTGAAGTTTCAGTATTAGAATAAGGTAAAAAAGCAAGTGGACCATAACTAGTAAAAATTTGAACAGCTTTATTATTTATACATTTTTGATGCTTAATAATTGTAGTAAATGCAACACTTTTATAATCCTTGATAATTTTTTTAAAAAAAATTTCTTTTGAAATTTTATTTTGTGTATCTGAATTAATAATTAAATCGAATTTATTATTTTCTATTATTTCATTATAAAATGATTTTTTTATTTTAATTTTTTCTATAAATTTATTTTTTTTTATATCCTTTTTAACTAATTCATATAGCTCACTATGTTTAACTATAAAAAACAATTGGCTATCAGTAGATTTAAAATTTAATATTTCTTCAATTTGATTTAATTCATTAAAGATTTGAATATAATTAATTGGCCAGCTAATTTTTTTAATATCTATAATATTAGATTTAAAAAAATCAAAATTATTCTTTGAAATCCCAATAGTTCTTGAGGTAGTTTTCTTTGTTTTTTTTGACTCAAAACACACAGATACGCTAATATTTTTATTAGCTAAAATTTTTGCTAAAACTAAATTAGTTAATCCATCGCCAATTAGACAAATATTCATAATTAAAATTTAATTTTAACAATAATTATTAAATGATACAAAGTTACAAAATAGATTCATAATAAAATGAATATAAATAATATAGCAAATAAAACCCTTGATTTTACCGTAAAAAGGATTGCCGAACTTACAGGTATATTATTAGTTGTTTTATCAATATTGTTGTTTATTTCATTAGTTAGTTATTACCCAAAAGATCCAAATTTTATTTTTTCTGACCCTTCTGAAAAGATAAGAAATATTTTGGGATTTAGGGGTAGCTTTGTTTCAGATTTGTTTTTTCAATCCATTGGATTGGTTTCAATTTTAGTATCAATAACTATTTTTTTTACTGGAATTAATCTTTTTAGAATAAAAAAGTTTTTATTAATTGTAGAAAATTTATTTTACGCCGTTTTGTACTCTATTTTAGGTTCGTTGTTTTTTTCTACATTTTATCCAGATGCTTTCTGGCTTATAAATAATGGTAATGGCGGATTTATAGGAAAATTTTTACAAGAAAGTTTTTTATCATCCTTAATCAATATAAACAAAAATGTTTTTTATTACCTGCTGATTTTCTTAATTTTATTTATCTTCTTAATAAGCATTAATTTTAGTATTAAATATTTATTTAATTTATTTAAAAAACTTTTCAGTTTAATTAAAAATTTAAATAATAAAACAGATGACTTTGGTGAAAAAACTGTAGACAACTATAAAACAGAAATCAAACCTAGTGAAATATTAGTTCAAGAGGATTTGCCATTTAATACAAATGTTTCTGAATCAAAAAATACAAAGCAAAAATTTAAATTACCTTCTATAGATTTTCTAAAAAAACCTACCAAAGAAGAAAGGAATAAAAACATATCTGAAGATAAAATTGATGAGAGTTTATTAGAAAAGATTTTGTTAGACTTTGGAGTTGAAGGAAAAATAAAAAAAGTAAGTCGAGGACCTGTGGTTACTTTAAATGAGTTTGAGCCTGCTGCAGGAGTTAAAGTTTCAAAAATTATTAATTTGTCTGAAGATATTGCAAGGAATACAAGTTCCGAATCCGCTAGAATTTCTATAATCCCTGGAAGCAATACTATTGGTATTGAACTACCTAATTCATCAAGAGAAAATGTTTATTTAAGTGAAATTATTTCCAGTACAAATTTTTTAAAAAGAGACACCGATCTTCCGATTGCTTTAGGAAAAAGTATTTCTGGCATTCCTATAATAAGTGATTTGACTTCGATGCCTCACTTATTAATTGCTGGAACAACAGGATCTGGAAAATCTATTTATATAAATACAATTATATTGTCTCTTCTTTACAAACATACCCCTGATAAATGTAAATTTATTTTAATTGATCCTAAAATGCTTGAACTGTCAACTTATGAAGGAATACCCCATTTATTATGTCCAGTAATAACCGAAGCAAAAAGAGCAGCATCAGTATTAGGTTGGGTCGTTAAAGAAATGGAAAGCAGATATAAATTAATGACTCGAGAGGGAGTTAAAAATATTGATGGATATAATTCAAGACATAAGCTCGCTATGCCTTACATAGTAGTGATTGTAGACGAAATGTCAGATTTAATGTTAGTTGCTGGTAAAGAAATTGAAGGATATGTCCAAAAACTTTCACAAATGGCGCGAGCTGCTGGAATTCATATTATCATGGCAACTCAAAGACCTAGTGTAGATGTAATAACTGGAACAATTAAAGCAAATTTTCCAACTAGAATTTCTTTTCAAGTAACTTCGAAAATTGATAGTAGAACTATTCTTGGCGAACAAGGAGCCGAACAATTGCTTGGTAAAGGTGATATGCTTTATATGTCTTCAGCAAATAGAATTGTAAGAATTCATGCTCCCTATGTTTCTGAAATTGAGATTGAAAAAATAAATAATTACTTAAGATCTCAAGCTGATCCAGATTATGTGGATGAAATATTAAATTTTGCTGATGAAAAAGAAACTGGTTTAAATCTATTTAATAACGAAAAACAAGATGAATTATATAAAACTGCGCTTGAAATAGTGAAATCCGAAGGAAAAGCTTCTACTTCGTTTTTGCAAAGAAAACTTCAAATAGGTTATAACCGTGCCGCAAGAATCATTGACATGATGGAAATAAATGGAGAAGTCAGTAAAGCTAATCATGTAGGCAAAAGAGAAGTTCTTAAATGATTAAAAGAACCATTATTTTTATATTAATAATTAATATTAATACTTTTTCTGAAGCTTCAATTAAAGATGAAATAATTTTAAATTTTAAAAAAATTAATAATTTAAGTTTTAATTTTAAACAAAATATTAATGAAAATATGGAAGAAGGAAATTGTATTATTCAATATCCAAAAAAAATTTATTGTAGTTATGATAATTTTAAAAAGAAAATTATTGTTTCAAATGGAAAATCACTTGTAATCAAAAACCAGGCTTCAAATCAATATTTTATCTACCCGCTTGATAAAACTCCTATGAAATTGATTTTAAATAAAAATTACTTAATCGAACAAATGCAAAAGTTGGATGGAAAGATAATTGATGATAAATATTTTAATTTTTCCATACAAAACAAAGATAATAAAATAAATATTTTTTTTGACAAAAATTCTTATGATTTAATGGGTTGGCAAACAGAAGACATTTATCAAAATTTAGTTATTACATTTATTTATAATATTGAAAAAAATAAAAATATTGATCAAAAATTTTTTAAATTACCTAGGTGAAATAATTTTAATTAATATTTAACATTTCAGTTTTAAATATTTTCATTCCTCTTGATAAATAATTCTTTAATGCATGTTTGTGATCCAAGGAGCATGTGTGAACCCATACCCTTTTTACTCCAAATCCAAAAGATTTTTTTATTGCCTCAGATAATATGTAGCCACCTAATTTTTTTTTAAAATAATCTTCCAGAATTCCAAGGTATGCAATTTCACAATCTAATCTTTCTTTATTCAAAATTTGTTCAAAATAGCCCACTGGATTATTCTTTTCTTTTAAAACATATGTTTTTACATCTGAATTATTTACATAATTAATCCATTTTTTTTCGCTCCAAACTAATCTATCAATCCACCTATAATTTTTACCAATTTGCTTATAAAAGAATTTATTTAATTGAAAATTGGGAGGATTAATTAAACTAACTTCATAAATATTAGAAGGTTTTGCTATCTCTGATAGATCTTTAATTGAGTCTATTTCCAAATAATATCTTTGAATTTCTAAGTTCACTCAACCATTTTACCAACTTTTTCTCCACCAAATAAATGAAAATGAAGATGTGGAACTTCTTGACCGCCATGTTCACTAATGTTTGCTAGAGTTCTATATCCTTTGCCAGCATCAACTGAAATGCCAAGTTTTTTGGCAACAATCGATATACCTTTTATAAGACCAACAATTTCTTCGTTAGATGCCTTAGAATTAAAATCATCTAAATCAATATATTTTCCTTTTGATATTACAAGGGCGTGAATTTTTTTTTGTGGGTTTACGTCATAAAAAGATAATACATATTCATCTTCATAAATTTTTTTACTAGGAATTTCTCCCCGTAAAATTTTTGCAAAAATATTATTATCATTGTAACTCATTTTCTATTTTTTTTTTCCTCTATGCCAGATTGGTTTTTTCTTTTTTCTAGCTCATTTAAAACATCTTCAAATTTAACATCCGCAGCTTCTAAAACAACTAATAGATGATAAATTAAGTCTGCTGCTTCATGAACCTCGTTATTTTTTGCATTCAATGCTGCTTTTAATTCTCCAAATTCTTCTTCAAGTTTATCAATACATTTACTAAGACCACCTGATAATAAAGATGAAGTATATGATTTATCGGGACCAGAATTTTTTCTATCTCTTATGGTTTTTACTAAATCATCAATCATATCAAATTCTAACAGGTATTCCTTTTGACTCCAAATATTGCTTTGCTTCAAGTACTGAGTGTTTTCCATAGTGAAAAATTGAAGCCGCCAATACAGCGCTTGCATTACCTAATTTTATTCCATCTACCAAATGATCTAAATTGCCCACACCGCCAGAAGCAATAATTGGAATATTAACTTTCGAAGATATTTTGTTAATTAATTCAATATCATATCCTATTTGTGTTCCGTCTCTATCCATTGACGTTATCAATAGTTCTCCCGCTCCATTTTTTTCCATTTGTTCCGCAAATTCAATTGCATCAATTCCGGTTTCATTTCTACCTCCATGAGTAAAAATTTCCCATTTTTCATTTTTTCTTTTTGCATCAATCGCAACAACAATACACTGTGAGCCAAACTTTTTAGAACTCTCAATAATTAATTCTGCATTTTGTACAGCTGCTGTATTAATAGAAACTTTATCAGCCCCACAATTAAGTAATTTATTTATATCTTCAATGCTTCTAACACCGCCTCCAACAGTTAGGGGTACAAAACATTTTTTTGATGTGTCTTTTACTACGTTATAAATTATATCTCTATTTTCATTAGAAGCTGTAATGTCCAAAAAACAAATCTCATCAGCCCCACCATCACTATAAACTTTAGCTTGCTCAACAGGATCTCCTGCATCTTTAAGATCTACAAAATTTATACCTTTAACTACACGTCCATTTTTTACATCTAAACAAGGAATTATTCTATTTTTAAGCATCTATTTCTTTTACCAATTCATCTAATTCTATATCGCCGTCATATATAGCTTTACCAACTATTATACCTTCAATATTTTTATTATTTAAATCTTTTGCTTTTTTAATATCTGCAATTGAAGAAACTCCTCCAGATATGATTACAGGACAATTAGATACATCTGCAACTTTTGTTGTTTCTTCAAAGTTTGGGCTTGCCTTAGTGCCATCTCTATTAATATCAGTATAAATCAATCTACTCGCACCATAATCATTTACCTCTTTTAAAAAATCTAAAGTCAATTGATTTGAATTTTTCTTCCATCCAGATACAGATAAATATCCATCTTTAGCATCTAAACCTAAAGCAATTTTATTTTGAAATTTAGAACAAGCTTCTTTTAAAAAATTTTTACCTTTTATTGCTGCACTTCCTAGAATTACTTTTTCAGCGCCAACATTAATATATTTTTCAATACTTTCAAAAGTTCTAACTCCACCACCTATTTCAATTTTTAAATCGTATTTAGTAATTATTTCCTCAATTATATCTAAATTAACTGTCTCTCCAGTTAAAGCTCCATCTAAATCAACAATGTGTAAATTTTTAAAACCATGATCTTTGTATTTGCCTGCTTGATCAATTGGTGAAGTTTCGTATTCAGTTTTGTTATCAAAGTCTCCTTTGACTAACCTCACGCACTTCTTATCTTTAATATCTATAGCTGGAAAAATTTTCATTTAAATTTATAAATTTATAAAGTTATCAATTATTTTAAGTCCTATTTTGTCACTTTTTTCAGGGTGAAATTGAGTTCCAAATAAATTTTCTTTTTCAACAGAACAAACAATTTTTGTTGAATAATCAGTTGTTGCAGAAACTACATTTTTATCATTTGGTATAAATTCATAACTATGAACGAAATACATGTGAGATTTATTTTCAATGCCTTTAAAAATTTTACTATCTTTAACTATATTTATTTGGTTCCAACCAATGTGAGGAAGTTTATATTTTCCATCTTTATTATCAATTTTAGATACCTTACCAGAAATCCAACTTAATCCTTTTGTTTCAGTTTCTTCATAACCAATATCTGCGAACATCTGTAAACCTACACAAATTCCAAGAAGAAGTTTTTTATTATTTATTGCAAATTCGTTTAAGCTATCTACTAAACCGCTAATATTGTTTAAAGCATCCACACAACTTTTAAATGATCCCTGCCCTGGTAAAACAACTTTATCGCTTGATTCAATTTTTTTTAAATCAGAGGTAACTTCAATATTTACTTTATTTTGAGCAACTTCTTTAAATGAATTAATAACAGAACTTATGTTGCCCGAATTATAGTCAACAATCGTGATATTCATTAATTTTTTATAATGAACCTTTTGTAGAAGGTATTACTTTTTTGTTTCTTAAATCTATTTCCAATGCTGTTCTCAAAGATCTAGCCAATCCCTTAAAACATGATTCAATTTTGTGGTGACTATTATCTCCATACAAATTCTCAATGTGTAAAGTTATTCCTGCTGCCTGTGAAAAAGCCTGAAACCACTCTTTGAATAATTCAGTATCCATTTCTCCAAGTTTTTCTACTTTTAGGTTTACTTTCCAAATCAAATAAGGTCTATTAGATACATCCACCGCAACTCTAGTTAACGTTTCATCCATAGGTATCATTGCATGAGCATAACGTTTTATTCCTATAAATTTATTTGAAGCTTTTTTTAAACATTCACCAATAGCAATACCGGTATCCTCTGTGGTATGGTGAAGGTCTATATGAGTATCCCCTTTGGCTTTTAAATTAATGTCCATAGAAGAGTGTTTAGAAAGTTGCTCTAACATATGGTCTAGAAAACCAATTCCTGTTTTAATTTTATATTTTCCTTTTCCATCAATATTTATTTCAACATCAATTTTGGTTTCTTTGGTTTTTCGTGTAATTTTAGCTTTTCGTTTCATAAATTAAGATAGGTATATATAGATTATTTGATTATATCAATATTAGCAATCCAACACTTGAAGTATTAAATTTAATATCCATCTAATAGGCATGACTACAATAGTATTAGTAAGAAAAAAAAACGAAGTCGTGGTTGCTAGTGACGGGCAAGTTAGTATGGGAAATACTGTTATCAAAAGCACAGCCAACAAAGTAAGAAAAATTGAAAAAAGAAATGTAATTGCAGGTTTTGCTGGTTCTACAGCAGATGCATTAACTTTGTTTGAACGTTTGGAATCAAAATTAGAAAAACATGCTGGAAATTTAACAAGAGCAGCTGTTGAATTAGCAAAAGATTGGAGGACTGATAAATATCTTAGAAGATTAGAAGCATTAATGGCAATAGGCGATAAAGAAAAAAGTTTTATTATTTCTGGAACAGGAGACGTTTTGGAACCTGAAGGAGACGTAATAGGAATTGGCTCTGGAGGAAATTATGCACTAGCTTCAGCAAAAGTATTAATGGATACAGATTTAACTGCAGAAGAAATTGCCAAAAAAGCAATCAAAATAGCTTCGGAAATCTGTGTTTTTACAAACAATAATATTAGTGTAGAAAAAATCTAATGGAAAAATCAAATGTAACTTCTTTTGTGCCAAAAGATAAAAATAATAAAGAAGAGGAATCAACATTAAATTCTTTATCTCCAAGAGAAATTGTTTCTGAATTAGATAGGTTTGTGATTGGGCAGAATAAAGCTAAAAGAGCGGTAGCCATAGCATTAAGAAATAGATGGAGAAGACAAGCATTAAAAGGTGAAATGAAGAATGAAGTTCTTCCAAAAAATATTTTAATGATTGGACCAACTGGAGTCGGAAAAACTGAAATATCTAGAAGATTGTCCAAATTAGCTGAAGCACCTTTTGTAAAGGTAGAAGCTACAAAATTTACTGAAGTTGGTTATGTTGGTAGAGACGTTGAACAAATTGTAAGAGACCTTCTTGAAATTGCTATAGCTATGGAGAAAGTAAAAAAAAGAAAAGAATATCATGCGCAATCACAAAAGTTGGCTGAAGAAAGAGTATTGGATGCATTAGTAGGAGAAAAAGCAAGCGTAGCTACTAGAGAAAGTTTTAGAAAACGACTAAGAAGTGGCGATCTAGATAATAATGAAATCGAAATAACTATAAATGAATCTAATCAAATGCCTTCATTTGAAATACCAGGAATGCCTGGTGCAAACATTGGGATGATAAATATTTCTGAAATGCTTGGAAAATCTATGGGTCAAAAGCCCAAAAAGAAAAAAATGAGTGTAAAAGAGTCACATAAAATATTGATAAATGAAGAGTCAGATAAATTAATTGAACAAGATAAAATCATTAGAGCTGCAAAAAATTCAACGGAAAACAATGGAATTGTTTTTTTAGATGAGATTGACAAAATTTCAGCAAGAACAGATAGAGTTGGTGGTGATGTTTCGAGAGAAGGAGTACAAAGAGACTTGCTTCCATTAATAGAAGGAACAACAGTTAGTACAAAATATGGACCAATTAAAACAGATCATATTTTATTTATTGCTTCTGGTGCATTTCAATTAGCAAAGCCATCAGATCTTTTGCCCGAGTTACAGGGGCGTTTACCTATAAGAGTTGAACTCGATGCTCTACACAGTAAGGATTTTATAAGAATCCTTAAAGAGCCTGATAACAGTTTAATTAAACAATATAAGGCACTTTTAAAAACAGAAAATGTTGAATTGGAATTTTCTGATGATGGAATTGATACAATTGCAAATCTTGCATCTGAAGTTAATTCTACTGTTGAAAATATTGGCGCAAGAAGACTTTATACAATAATAGAAAAAGTTTTAGACGACATAAGCTTTACAGCAACTGATAAAGCTGGTGAGAAAATTTTAATTGATGCTAATTATGTTAAGAAAAATTTAGGTAAGTTGGTTAAAGATACCGATCTATCAAAATTTATTTTATAAAAAAAATAAGTTATTTATAAATAAAACTAACCCTGCCAAAGTTTCCTAAATCTGTGGTTATACTATCTTCTTTTGAAATAGGAATTGCTCGTATGCAAGTTCCAGTACTAACATAATAATTTTTGGGTAAATTTTTACTATTTATAATTTTTTAGAAAAATTTCAAAACTACCTTTTGAAGAATTTTGGACATCTTTAAAATTAATTTTTTTTATCATTTTCATTAAATTTGAACTGTTTTTAATATGTTCAGGAACAGAGTACTTTAGAATACTAAAGTTTTCGGATTGGTAAGGATCATCTTTATTTTTTGACCTAGAACCTTTTCCAGTTATTACAGTAATTTTACTAATTTTTTGTGAAAAACAAATTTTAATAAATTCATCTATTGCTTTATTGGCATTTTCTAAAGAATATCCGTGAAGATCTATTATTTTTTCTGATTTATTAGGTTTATTTTTTTTTTCTAAAATATCTTTATCAATTAATTTGTCGTTACTATTTATAAAATCCAACCAATCTATTTTATCCTTATCTGAAATTTTTTTATTCAACTATAATTGTGTATCTATTAAAAGCCAATTTGGATTAGGAGACCTAATATCTCTTGAAAATTTCCAGGTGTCATAAACTTTTTTAATCTTATCTGGATCACCAGAGATAATATTTTTATTTTTATCTTTTACAAATGAAATAATTTCACTAACAAAATCAACTGTTACTTCAAAAATATTATTTAATTGTTTATAATCTTTAATATCTGCTGAGTTTATTCCAATAAAAGTAGCTTCTGAAATTAAACCTTTATTTTTTCTTTCTTTTAATGCCTCATCAAATTCATTAAAAACCTTTTTGTGTAATAATGATTTAATTTCTTTTAGGTTTCCTTTTGAAAAGTTCGTTATTATTGTTTCATAAGCAATTTGAGCACCTTTTAAAAATTCACTTTTAGCATTTTCATCAAAATTCTTTTCATTTAAATTTTCTTGTTTTTTTTCTTTTGGAAATTCATGGAGAAAACTTGTTGATATTTTTTCTTCATGTTTTGTCTTTTTCCCAAGAATTCCTCTCAACCTAAGAAAAATAAATCCAGCGATCATTGCTAAAAGTATAATATCAATGTATTCAAAACTATAATTCATAGATAAATAATATTTACTATGTTGAATAATTTCAACTAACAATTTATGTTAAAGACAAATGAACACAGCTTTATTATTGATTATACTAGTTCCATTAATTGAAATTTATCTTTTAATAAAAATTGGATCACAAATAGGCGCATTAAGTACTATTTCCTTAATTTTATTCACAGCTTTTGTGGGTATACTTTATGCAAGATATGAAGGTTTTAATACTTTAAAATCAGCGATTAGACAATTACTAAAAAATGAAATACCGGTATATGAAATTATTTCTGGCGCAGCTTTGGCATTTGCTGCTTTCTTGTTAATTTTGCCTGGATTTATTACTGATCTAATAGGATTATTAATTATTTTTCCTCCTACAAGAAAATTATTTTTTAAGTCGGTTACAAAAAAACATCCAGACAAAAGAAAAAATCTTATTGAGGGTGAATACGAAGATATAGATGAAAATTAAAAAAAATTATGTCAGAAAATTTTAAAGTATTAACTCAGTTCGTAAAAGATCTTTCAAGTGAGACGCCGGATATTGAGACATATTTATATGTTAAAGATTATCTTCCAAACTATAATTTAGATATTGATATAACTTCTAAAGCGATGAAAAATATGATGATCGAAGTTAATACAAAATTAACTTTCATAGATAAAGGAAAATCAAAAAGAAAATCATTTTTTGAAATAAATTACGTTTCAATTGTAAAAATTAATGAAAATGTAAAAGATCGAAAGGAAATTGAAAGAATTATCTTGTGTGATGTTCAAAATGAGATTTATCCTAATTTGGAAAAAATATTTGAAAATTTATTAAATGATTCTGGTTATCGGGGTATTAAAATTCAAAAAAAGATTGATTTTGAAAAACTTTATAATCAAAAAATTAATTAAAATAATTTTTTTTTAATGATTTTTTTAGATATTCCTTATGTAGCTTTAATTCTTCAGAAGAAGGGACAACTATTTTCTTAAAATAATCTTTGGATTTTTGATTTTCTGAATATTGGTTATTTTGGTTTGTTGCCTGAAAATCTAGCATCGGTTCTTTTTGATCAATTAAGTTAATATATACTCTTGAAAGTAATTCACAGTCAATTAAGGCAGTATGTTTTTTTCGTTTGGAATTATCTATCCTATATCTTTTGCACAGAGCATCTAAACTGATTCCTGATCCGGGAAATTTATCTCTTGCTAGATCCAAAGTATCAATAATATCGTTTATATTTATTTTGTTTTTACCAATTAATTCTAATTCATTATTTAGGTGTGCTAGGTCAAATTCTGCATTATGAATTATAAGTTTTTTATCCTTAATAAATTCTAAAAACTCATCAGCTATATCTTTAAAAAATTTTTTATCCGATAAAAATTCATCTGTATAACCATGTACTTCAAGCGCTCTTTCAGAAACTTTCCTTCCAGGATTTAAATAACAATGAAATTTTTTTGATGTTGGTATTAGATTTTCTAATTCAATACATCCAATCTCAACAATCCTATGGCCATCTTTAATTTCTAAGCCTGTTGTTTCTGTATCAAGAACTATTTCTTTCATTTTCTTAAAATTTTGTTTTTTAATATTTTAACATTTTTTTTAATAGAAGAACTTTTAAAATTATTTTTTATTATAAAATCAGATTTTCTTTTTTTAAATTCTAAAGGAAGTTGTAGTTTTTTTAATTTATAAAAAATTTTTGGATTATAATTTGGCCTTTTTTTTAATCTTCTTTGGATTTCTTTTTTTTTTGCATCAACAAAAACCAAAATATAGTTCTTTTTATTGATTTTATTTTCCATAAGTAATGGAATGTCCAATACAACTATTTTTTTATTTTTATTTTTTTTAAAAAAATTATTCATATTAGCTCTTACAATTGGATGAACTATTTTTATAATTTTTTTTAAATTGCTTTGATTGTCTATAATCGCTTTTGTTAGCTCACTTTTTTTAACTGGAAAAGAAGAAATATATTTAGGAAGTTTATTTTTTAGTCTATTAAAACAAGTTCTATTTTTTTTATATATTTTTATAATCTCAACATCTGCGTCAAACACTGGAAAGCCAAATTTCTTTGCAACGTAACTCTTGCCAGAGCCTATGTCTCCAAGAATTCCAATTTTAATCATCAGTCTAATAATTTAATAGTTTCATTATCTATTTCTGGCATAATTTTATGCCAAATAGTAAAAGCTTGATGCGCTTGATAAATAAACATCATCTTTCCATTTTCAGTTTGATTTCCAAACATTTTGGCTTTTTTTAAAAAATTTGTTTGTTTTGGATTATAAATGACGTCATAAAAAAATTTGTTAGATCCTATGCCGCTATAATTTAATTTTATTTCATCATCTTTTTTCAATCCAATACTTGTAGCATTAACTATCATATGGAATTCTGGTATTTCTCCCCAATCTATTAATTCTAAATCAAAAAAAATTTTTTTTAAATCTTCTGCTTTTTGTTTTGTTCTATTACTAATAATAATTTTTGATGTTCTCATTTTTTTTAAAGCTAAAATAATTGAAGGGACAACACCTCCGGCACCTAAAATGAATACTTTTTTATCTTTAACGTCATATTTAAAATGTCTTAAACCAAGTTCAAAACCCGCAATATCAGTATTATGACCGATAACTTTATCGTTTTCTTTATAAATAGTGTTTACTGACTGAGACTCATTTGCTCCTGCGCTCAATTCATCAAGAAAAGGAATGACTGATTTTTTAAATGGAACAGTTACATTTATTCCATCAATTTCTCCTTTTTTAACTTGAAAAATTATGTTCTCTATACCATCTTCATTAAGTAATTTTTTATCATAAATTGCATCAATGTTATTTTTTTTAATCCAATGATTGTGTAATTTAGGTGACAATGAATGTTCTATCGGATTTCCTATAACTATATATTTTTTCATTTTTTAAAATTTTTCCATTGATGTTCTTAATTCAATCTCCCAAGCCCAAGCGCTTTTATTTTGATAATGAAATTGAAGATAAGTTTTTGCTATTTCATCAGGATGTATTGTTTGATGGTCACCATATGATTCCTTATTTATGGCTCCATCAATCACAAAATGAGTTATATGAATACCTTTAGGATGGAGCTCTCTTGCAAGAGACTGAGCTAACCCTCTAAGTCCAAATTTACCCATCGCAAAAACTGATGAATTTGCAAAACCTTTAACTCCTGCTGTGGCTCCAGTAAAAAAAATACTTCCACTTTTTCTTTTAAGCATTCTTTTAGCGGCCTCTTGAGCAACTAAAAAAGCTCCAAAGCAAGTGATATTAATAGACTTTTGTGTTTCTATAGGGTCCAGTTCCACCACACTATTTTTTTTGGGACGAGAGGAAGCATTATATATAACAAGGTTTGGTGTTCCAATTAATTTATCTGTTTGTTTAAAAAGATTTGAAACGTCTTTAACGTTACTGGCATCACATATAAATGTTTTGGCTTTAATTTCTTTTTTTAAGTCATTTAATTTTTCAACATTTCTTGAAGCTAATACAACTTTTAATCCTTCAGAAGAACACAATCGTGCTAATGATGTACTGAGTCCTGGCCCCGTTCCTACAATCAAAACTGACTCATTCATATTTTTTTAAATACTCCTTTATCTGTTTAATTGGTAGGCCCATAATTGTATTTTCATCTCCCTCTATTTTAGAAAATAAAGATCTACCCTCACCTTCAATTTGATAAATATTATAAGCGTATAATGTTGCATCTTTTATCTTTGCTAAATACGATTTTAATTCATCATTTGTCATTTGTTTCATTGTCAAAACGGCTTTATCGGTATAATTCCATATCATTGAACCATTTTTAGATATACAAACAGAACTGACTAAATAATGTTTTTGACCATTTAATTTCTTAAGTATCGCTAGGGCTTCTTCTCTATTAGATGGTTTTGAAATAATATTTCCATTATAATCTATAATACTGTCTGCCCCCAAAACCAATTTCTCATTATTTTTATTACTAATTTTATTTGCTTTAAGTTCTGCTAAATTTTTTGAAATAATTTGTGGTGATTCTCCTTTATTTAATAAACTCTCTTTAATTAAATCTTCATCAATATTTGCCGGTTCAACAACACAGCCGATCCCATTTTTTTCTAATATTTTTTTCCTAACTACGCTTTTAGAAGCAAGAATAATATTATCCATTTTTTTTTATTTCATAAATTCTTATTACAGAAGCTGCAGTTTCTTCAACTGATTTTCTAGTAACGTCTACAACGGGCCATTGATATTTTCTAAATGTTTTTATCGCATTTTCAATTTCATTTGTTGTTTTTTCTATACTTGTATAGTCTGTTTCCTGTTGTTCTTTAATAGAAGTCATTCTATTTTTTCTTATATCTATTAGCCTATTAAGTTCTGTTGTTAAACCAACCACACATATTGATTTAGGGTTTTTTTTAAGAAATTCGGGCACCGAATTTTCATTTATTAAAGGTACGTTTGAAGTTTTAAATCCTTTATTTGCTAAATATATTGAGGTTGGTGTTTTGCTGGTTCTGCTAACACCAAGTAAAATTATATCTGATTTAGCTATATCATTAATTAAGTTTCCATCATCATGATTCATTGTGAATTGTATAGCTTCAATTCTTTTATAATATTCTTCATTTAAAATATGTTGTCCGCTTGGAATGTGTGTTGCTCTCTGGTGTAAAAGTTTTGAAAAATTTAATATTAAATCTCCCAAGGCTCCGAAACATGGTATATTTTTTTTTTTTGCTTCTACTTCTAAAAATTTTGCAAGTTTAATATCAACAATTGTATATAAAATAATTGAATTAAAATTTTTCTGAGCTAGGTCTAATATTTTTAATATTTGGTTTTCGGTTCTAGTAAAAGAATATCGATGATTTTTATATTTAAAATTTTTAAATTGAGTTTTAAGAGCTAAAAAAATTCTATCTATAGTTTCCCCGGTAGAATCAGAAATTAAGTAAATTTGGTATGTATTGTTCATGTATGTTAATGTTTATAACTTATTAATAAATTAGCTAAATGTTTAATAATATTTTTAATTATTTCCTTATTTTGAAAAAAACTGTTTTTATAAACAAAACTAAACATGTTTAAAATTAGTATACATAAATAATTATTATCTTTATTATAGAAGAAAAGCCTATATTTAAGTGGATTTTTTTACTGTTAAAATTGTTAATAAAAAGTTAGTAAGATGTTAATTTAAAATAATAATTACTATTCACATTATATATAATAAATAATAAACAATATAATTACTATTTATTATGAGTCCAATTTTAGACTGTATTAAAAATAAAAATACAACAACAAAGCCTATATGGTTAATGAGGCAAGCAGGTAGATATCTTCCTGAATTTAAAGAAATTAGAATAAAAAACCCAGATTTTATTAAATTATGTTTAAATAAAAATCTAGCTCAGGAAATCACCTTACAACCACTAAAAAGATTTAAGCTTGATGCAGCTATTATTTTTTCTGATATTTTAATACTTCCTTATGGTTTAAATCAAGATGTTAAATTTATAAAAAATTTTGGACCTATGCTTGGTGATTTGAATATTAAAAATTTAAATAAAATTAATAGTGTTGAATTTTCTAATAAATTAAGACCAGTATATGAAACTTTAAAAAAAATATCAAAAAATAAGTTAATTAAAGAAAAAGATTTAATTGGTTTTATTGGTGCGCCATGGACAATTCTTGTTTATATGATGAATAAAAAATCACCAAAGAAAAATTTATCTAAAGATTTTTTAAAAGATAAATTTATAATAGATCAATTATTAATAATAATTGAAAAGTTTTTAAAAATACATATTTATAATCAAATACAAAATGGGGCAACAATAATACAAATATTTGATAGTTGGGCAGGATTGTTAGAAGAAAAAGACCTAAATAAATACATATATGAACCCACCCTCAGAATAGTAAATTATGTTAAATCTCTTAATGTGCCTGTTATATGTTTTCCAAGAGGTATTAAAAATTATAGAAGATATTGTGAAGTTGTAAATCCAGATGTAATAAATATTGATTATGAAGTTGATCCAAAAAAAATAAGAGAGGAAATAAATATAACCATACAAGGTGGATTAAATCCAAAAATACTTTTAACAGATCAAGAAAATTTAAAAAAACAAGCTCTTAAATATTTAGATATTTTTAAAGAACATCCTTATATATTTAATCTAGGACATGGCGTCTTGCCCGAAACGGATCCAAATATGATAGGTTATCTAGTTAATTTAGTAAAAGATTATTAAATGAGAAATGAGAAAAGCTGTAATATTATTCAATTTAGGAGGACCAGATAAATTAGAAAGTATAAAACCTTTTCTTTTTAATTTATTCAATGATCCTACAATATTAGATTTACCAAAGATTTTAAGATATCCTCTAGCAAAATTAATCTCTATTAGAAGAGCACCTGTTGCAAGAAAAATATATGAAGAATTAGGGGGATCCTCACCAATTTTAAAATTAACCAAAGAACAATCGGCTCAATTAGAAAAAAAACTTAATTCATCTCAATCACAAGACCAATTTAAAACTTTTATAGTTATGCGTTGTTGGCACCCTAGGGCATCTGAAACAATTCAAAAATTAAAATTATTTGATCCAAATGAAGTTATACTTTTACCTCTTTATCCCCAGTATTCAACTTCGACTTCAGGGTCATCAATAAAAGAATGGCATCAAGTATGTAATTCTGAAAATTTTCAGGTAAAAACAAGCACAATTTGCTGTTATCCTACTGATGACCATTTTATTAATGCTCATATAAACTTGATAGAAGAAAAAATTAAAAATTTAAAAAACTTTATATTAATTTTTTCAGCGCATGGTTTGCCAGAAAGAAATATTAAAAAAGGAGATCCTTATCAGTGGCAAGTAGAGCAAACAGTGAATAAAATTGTTAAAAAAATGAATATTGAAGAATTAAACTATATATTAAGCTATCAAAGCAGAGTAGGACCTTTAAAATGGATAGGACCATCCACCGATTCTGTAATTATTAAAAATGCAAAATTAGAAAAAGATTTAGTAATAGTTCCTATAGCATTTGTGTCGGAACATTCAGAAACATTGGTGGAATTGGATATTGAATATAAAAAATTAGCTGATGAAAATGGATGCAAAAACTATGTTAGAGTTCCAGCTTTAGGTATTAATAAAATTTTTATAAAAGCAATGAATAATTTAATTTTAAATATAGAGGAAAATAAATTTAAAGATGGGTTGCATCCTCCAAAAATTAAATGTCCCTTAAATTTTGTTAAATGTCCTTGCTTCAATTAAATAAAGTATGAATATATATTTATTATTTAAATCTTTGCATCTTATAGCCGTAGTCTCTTGGATGGTGGGATTGTTATATCTGCCAAGAATATTTGTTTATCATGTTGGAAATATAGAAAAAAAAGAATCCGTAGAAATATTTAAAGTTATGGAGAAAAAGCTTTACTTTTACATTATGTACCCTGCGATGGCGCTTTCTTGGGCATTTGGTTTAATGCTGATTTCCATAATAGGATTTTCCAGTTTAAGTTTTTTATGGTTAAAAATGAAACTTTTATTTGTAGTTTTGTTAACAATTTATCATTTTTATCTTGGTAAATGTCTTAACAAACTTAAGGAAGATACAAACAATAAAACATCTAAGTTTTTTAGAATAATTAATGAATTGCCTACAATATTGTTAATATTGATTGTTTTTATAGTAATTTTTAAGCCGATCTAGGGTTGAATTTATTTAGTCTAGTATATATATTACATCTGTCCAACAAATAAATCCCAAAAATGAACATACAAGAATTAAAGAAAAAAAGTTCAGAGCAGTTAATTTCCGAAGCTGAGAAGCTAGGAATTGAAAATGCTAGCACACTTAGAAAACAAGAAATTTTATTTTCAATACTTAAAAAATTTGCAGAAAAAGGTGAGGAAATTACTGCTGGTGGAGTTTTACAATTACTTCAAGATGGATTTGGTTTTTTAAGGGCTATGGAATCTAATTATCTTCCTGGTCCGGACGATATTTATGTTAGTCCAAGTCAAATCAGAAAATTTGGATTAAGAACAGGCGATACAATTGAGGGACCAGTTAGAGCTCCTAAGAATGGAGAAAGATACTTTGCTTTATTACAAGTTAGTAAAATTAATTTTGAAGATAAAGAAAAATCAAAACACAAAATTGCCTTTGACAACTTAACCCCTTTATATCCTAATAAACAATTAATTATGGAAGTTGAAACTGATAAGGTAGATAAAAAAACAGATTTAACACCAAGACTAATCGACCTAGTTAGTCCAATAGGAAAAGGACAAAGATCTTTAATTATTTCACCACCTAAAGCAGGCAAGACAATGATACTACAAAGTATTGCAAATTCTATAACAGCAAATCACCCCGAATGTTATTTAATGGTTCTTTTAATTGACGAAAGACCTGAAGAAGTAACAGACATGCAAAGAACTGTAAAAGGTGAGGTTATTAGTTCTACATTTGATGAGCCAGCACAAAGACATGTTGCGGTAGCAGAAATGGTCATTGAAAAAGCGAAAAGATTAACAGAACATAAAAAAGATGTAGTCATTCTATTAGATTCAATAACTAGACTTGGAAGAGCTTACAATGCAGTGGTTCCAAGTTCTGGGAAAGTATTGACCGGAGGTGTTGATGCCAATGCATTACAAAGACCAAAAAGATTTTTTGGAGCAGCCAGAAATATCGAAGAAGGGGGCTCATTAACTATTATAGCAACAGCATTGATTGATACTGGTAGTAGAATGGATGAGGTTATTTTTGAGGAGTTTAAAGGAACTGGTAACAGTGAAACTATTCTTGATAGAAAAATATCAGATAAAAGAATCTTTCCAGCCATGGATATTACAAAGTCTGGAACAAGGAGAGAAGAATTGCTATTTAATAAAAATGACCTTCAAAAAATGAATGTTGTAAGAAGAATTATTGCACCCATGGGACCAATGGATGCCATAGAATTTCTAAACTCTAAACTTAAAACAACAAAAAACAATGCTGATTTTTTTAGCTCGATGAACAAACCTTCATAATTAAATTATAAATTTGTTTTTAAATTCATAAATATAATTTAAATTTGAATTATGGATTTAAATAAAAAATCTCAAATAATTTTAAAAAAACTTAAAGAAAATAAATTTTATGAAGTTATTTCTGAATGTGAAAAACTGATAAAAAGATTTCCTGATAAAAGTTATTTACATAATCTGTGTGGTTTGGCATACCAAAGAATAAAGAAAATTGATATTTCAATCAATTATTTTAAGAAAGCAATAGAGTTAAATCCAGAAGATTTAGGTATACAAAATAATTTAGCAAACGCATATAAACATCTTGATCAATATGATTTGGCTGAAAATATTTTTTTAGATATCTTAAATAAAAAAAAAGATTACCTACCAGCAATAGCTAATTTAGCAATTCTTAAGAGAAAATTGAATGATTTTAAAAATACAGTTAAATTATATGAACAAGCAGTAATAATTCAAAAAAATGATCCATCATTATTAAGTGCATTAGCATCTGCTTACCAAAGCTCGGGTAATTTTAAAAAAGCAAAAGAAATAAGTTACAAAATTTTAAAAATGTACCCCAAACATGTTCGTTCTCACAAGATTATTAGTGATTTAACAAGTTATTCAAAAAACGATGAAAATTTAAGAGAAATGTTAAATTTATATAAAGATAATGATTTACTAATAAATGATAAATCTGAGCTGTCATTTGCAATTGCAAAAGCTTATGAAGATCTCAAGGATTATGAAAATTCATTTAAATATTTTGATCAAGCAAACAAATTAAAAAAAAATAATAATAAATATAATTTTTCCAGAGAAGAAACATTATTCAGAAATATCAAAAAATTTTTTGATAGTAATAAATTTAATAAAAATAAAAAATTTTTTGATGATAGAAAAATAATATTTATTTGTGGAATGCCTAGATCGGGCACAACTTTAGTTGAACAAATCTTATCATCCCACAACAAAATCTTTGGAGCTGGAGAGCTAAATTTTTTAAGACAAGCGACAACAAAATTTTTTGTTTTGGAAGATAAATTAAATAATCAAAAAATAATAGAGGAAATTAACTCTTCAAATAATATTTTGAATGTTGAATATTATAAATTAATAAATTATTTAAAAATTAAAGAATCTATAATTACGGACAAAGCTCCTCAAAATTACATATGGATTGGTTTTATTAAATATTTTTTTCCTAACGCTAAAATAATTCATTGTTGTAGAAATAAAAAAGATGTTTTGTTGTCTATATATAAAAATAATTTTAGTTCCAAGGATATGAATTGGTCATATGATCCTGGAGACATAGTTAGATATTATAATTCATATTTAGATTTAATAAAATTTTGGAAGTATAAATTTGAAAAATTTATTTATGATTTAAATTATGAAAAATTAGTTACAGATAGTGAAAATCAAATAAAAAAATTATTAGATTATTGTAGTTTAGAATGGGATAAAAATTGTTTGAATCACCATAAATATAATAAAACAGCAATTCAAACAGTGAGTATTTCTCAGGCTCGTAAACCAATCTATAAAAGTTCTGTTAATTCAAGTGCAATATATTCAAAATATTTAGACAATTATTTTAAACTACTTGATAATTAAAAATTAACCTAAATACTTTAATTCTCTCATCTCATTTTCAAATTTTTGTTCAATTTCTTTTGAAATTTTATTATCTAATAATTTTTTCCAATCATTTTTAGGACCTAAATAAAAAAAATCTTTTTTATCACCTGATTTTGTATCTGCCACACTTTCTCCAAAAAGGCCTAATTTTTCTAATTTTTTAAGATTATCAAAAGAACTGGTTTTAATAGCTTCAGTGATTTTATTTTTATTAAATTCAATATTTAATATAGAACTTAAAAATTTTACTATCTTTGTGAACTCTTTATCTGGATCCATTATTAAGTCCTCATATCTTATAAGAAGAAAATTTTCTGACATATTTTGCCATGATTTGTAATTAATATTCCAAGAACTTATAAGTGTTGGTAATTTATTATCTCTTATTTTATTTTTATCCGAAATAAATCCTAACCATCTATGATCATCAAAAATAAATTTTTTAGCATCATTATATGTATTAAGCGAAAAATGATTTTTTATAGATGTAACAACATTTCTAGGATCTCTAACTATGTAAATCACGCCTTTAGTGTTATCATGATTTGTAAAATTATCAGCGCCTATCTTACAATTAACATGATGAGTTTTTAGGAATTTTATTTTGTTGTCTAGATTCATTTTTTCTTGTGAAATAATCCAATTTTTTTTAATTTCATTTATATTTTGAAAATTTTCTACTAAATTATGGAAATGCCTTCTCATAGGGTATTGAGGAATTTTTTCAAGATTGTTAAAATTAGAAATTCCATCTTTAGAAAAAATTATTGATGAAATAAATGTTCTGATCCAAGTATTTCCACTTTTTGGATAAGATGCTAGCCAAATTATCATTTAAAATTATAAATTATAATTAAATCATAAAGTATATTTATTAAAAAAACAGGCTATACTTAACCGTATGACAATTTATGCCTTATCTACTGGCCCAGGTATTTCTGGAGTAGCAATAATTCGTGTTTCAGGACCAGAAAGTAAAATTGTTATTTCAAAACTAACAAATGGGAGTTTTCCTGAGCCTAGAGTAGCTACCATCAAAAAAATCAATAAAATCAATACAAATGAGCTAATTGATGAGGGGTTAATTATATGGTTTCCTGGTCCTCAGAGTTACACAGGTGAAGATATGGCAGAATTTCATGTTCATGGTAGCAGATCTGTTGTTGAGGCTATACACAGTTCTATTGCTCAAGTTGAAAATTGTAGATTAGCTGAACCTGGTGAGTTTACAAAAATTGCATTTCAAAATGACAAAATTAATTTGCTCAAAGCTGAAAGTATTGCAGATTTAATATCTTCCGAAACTGAAATCCAAAGACAACAAGCAATTAAAATTATGTCAGGAAAAAGTTCTAGTAAATTTAATTCATGGCGAGAAAGATTATTGAAAATTTTATCTAACGTTGAAGCTAAAATTGATTTTCCAGATGATGACCTTCCAGATGATGTCTTAAAAGATATCATATTTAATTCTGAAAAAATTAAATCTGAAATTCAAAAAATACTGAATGATCAAAAAGTTGGAGAAAGAATTAGAGAAGGTTTTAAAATTGCTATAGTTGGTCCAACTAATGCTGGTAAATCAAGTTTATTAAATTATTTATCAAGAAGAGAGGTAGCTATAGTTTCTGAAATAGCTGGGACAACAAGAGATGTTATAGAAACTCATTTGAACATTGATGGGTTGCCTGTTGTAGTTTCAGATACTGCCGGAATAAGAGATTCTAAAGATGAAATTGAAAAAAAAGGGATTCGTTTAGCCCTTAAAAGAGCAGAAGATGCTGATTTAAATATAGTAGTTATAGAGCCCAAAAGTGCCTATTTTACTGGCTTTTTGAAGGATCTGATAACCAATAAATCTATTATTGTAATTAATAAATCAGATCTTGGTATAGATGATATGGTTTATGAATTTAAAAAAATTAAACCAATTTACATTTCATTAAAAAATGAAAAAAATTTAGATCAACTAATTTTTGCGATTAAAGAAAAACTTAAAAATCAGTTTATTAATTCTGAAGATATTTTAATTACAAGAGAAAGACACAGACAGCATTTAGAGCAATGTGTTTTACATCTTGATAATTTTAATAAAAAAAACAAAGTTGAAGATTTTGATAAGGCTGCTGAAGATCTTAGGTTAGCAACAAGACATTTAGGTATGATAGTTGGAAAAGTTGACGTAGAAGAGATTTTAGGATCAATATTCAATGATTTTTGTATAGGTAAATAAACCCTAATTTTGCTTACTTTTTTATCTTTTTTTACTCTATTCTTGTAAAAAAAATGAACAATTATAAATTACACTTATGAAAAAAGATTTATTATTCGATGTTGCTGTAATTGGTGGTGGACATGCTGGTTGCGAAGCAGCTGCAGCTTCAGCACGTTTAGGTGTTAACACTGCCCTATTCACCCATAAAATAGAATCAATTGGTGAAATGTCATGTAATCCAGCAATAGGTGGATTAGGAAAAGGTCATTTAGTTAGAGAAATAGATGCCTTAGATGGAGTAATGGGTGATGTAGCTGATAAATCAGGAATACAATTTAGGCTTTTAAATAGAAGTAGAGGACCTGCTGTTAGAGGCCCAAGAACTCAAAGTGATAGATCATTATATAAAGAAATAATGCAAAAAAAACTTCTAAACTACTGTAATTTAAGCGTATTTTCAGATCCAGTAATTGAGTTTATATTTGATAAAAATGGAATAATTGGATTTAAAACAAAGTCAGGAAAAAAAATTATAACATCCAAGCTAATATTGACAACCGGCACATTTTTGAATGGTTTAATACATGTAGGTGAAAAACAAACCCCAGCTGGAAGGTATAATGAAAAGCCTACAACAGGTTTAAGTGAGCAATTAAAAAAATTTAATTTTATAATTGGAAGATTGAAAACTGGTACACCACCAAGATTAGATTCCCGGACAATTAATTTTAAAAATTTAAAAGAACAATTCGCTGATGATGATCCATATTTTTTTTCTTCTCTTACGAAAAAAAATTTTAACAAACAAGTTTCATGTCGAATGACTTATACAAATGATGAAGTTCATAAAATAATTTCTAAAAATATAAAACGAAGTGCTATGTACTCAGGTAGCATTAATGGTGTGGGTCCGAGATATTGCCCTTCTATAGAAGATAAGGTTATAAAATTTTCTGAAAAGAAAAAACATCAAATATTTCTTGAACCAGAAGGTCTAAATGACTATACAATTTATCCAAATGGTATTTCCACATCATTGCCGTCAGACGTTCAGCAAGAAATGTGTAATAAAATCAAGGGTTTAGAAAATGTTACTATTATAAGACCAGGATATGCTATTGAATACGATTATGTTGACCCAAGAGAGTTATTTTTAACCCTCGAAACAAAAAAAATACAAAATTTATATCTTGCCGGTCAGATTAATGGAACCACAGGTTATGAAGAAGCAGCCGCTCAAGGACTTGTAGCTGGCATTAATGCTGCTTTATCAATTAAGGGCAAAGAACCATTTATTCTAGATCGCTCAGAGGCTTATATGGGAGTAATGATTGATGATCTTGTAACTAAAGGTGTGGCTGAACCATATAGAATGTTTACTTCCAGAGCCGAATATAGACTTACTCTTAGAGCAGATAATGCTGATTTGAGATTAACCCAGAAAGGAATTAATATTGGTGTTGTCAAGGATTATAGAAGTCGAATATTTAAGGACAAGGCTAGTAATTTAGATAAACTTTCATCAAAAATGGAGAAAATTAGAATTACTCCATCAAAAATATCTAAATTTGGTATAAATATAGCTAAAGATGGAGTTTTAAGATCAGCAGGGCAAATATTAAGTCAAAAAGGAGTAGACATGAAAAAAATAAGAGAAATTTGGCCTGAAGTTTCTTATTTTTCAAAAGATATAGATGAACAACTAGAAATAAATGCCCATTATAGAGGTTATTTAAAGAAACAAAATGCTGATATTTTAGCTTTCAAAAGGGATGAAAACCTCAAAATACCTGATAATGTTAATTATAATGATTTATGTGGTTTATCTAACGAAGCTAAATCAAAATTTAAGCAAATTAAGCCAAAAACAATGGGTCAGGCTCTAAGAATAGATGGTATCACTCCAGCCGCAGTATATATTTTGTTGTCTCATGTCAAAAGAAAGTCTATTAAGCTTATAGCTTGATTGATTCGAACTTTTTAGAATATTCAAAATTAGAACCTCTAAATGTTTCACGTGAAACATTTCCAGAGCTTGAGGAGTTTAGATCCTTAATTTTAAAGAAAAACAAGGAAATTAACCTTATAAGCTGTAATACTGAAGGAGTTTCAAGAGAAAGGCATATATTAGATAGCGAACAAGTTATTGATTTTATTGATAAAAATGATAAATTGTGTACAGATATAGGATCAGGTTCAGGGCTTCCAGGTATAGTTTTGGCAATTATAATGAAACATAAGAAATCAAATATGAAATTTCATTTATACGAAAAAAGTTACCATAAAAGTAATTTTTTAAGAGATGAGTCAAAAAAATTTGATTTGAATACAAAAATTTTTCATAAAAATATTTTTGAAGAGAAAAATTTAAAAACTGACGTGATTGTTGCACGTGCATTCAAGCCATTACCTGTGGTTTTAGATTTGGTAAATAAAAATTTTAAAAGATTTAAAAATATAATTTTATATCTGGGAAAAAATGGAAAACAAAATTTAATGGAATCTTTCAGTAACTGGCAATTTGAGTACAAAGAAAAAAAAAGTTTAACAAGTGTAGATTCATTTTTGATTAAAATTTATAATTTAAAAAAAAAGATATGAGTGGAAAAATAATTTCAGTGATAAATCAGAAAGGTGGAGTAGGGAAGACTACTACAGTCATTAATCTTGCTGCAGGACTCACAATGAAGGAAAAAAAAATTCTAGTGATAGACCTAGACCCACAAGGAAATGCTACAACTGGCTTAGGATTATCCAACACGGATAACTCAGAACAAACAATTTACAGTGTTCTTAATGGAACTAAAAATGTTTACGAAGTTATTCAAAAAACAAAAATCACAAATTTAGATTTAATAACCTCGAACGTAGACCTTTCCGGTTTAGAAGTAGAAACAGCTGGAGATAGCCGAAAAGCTTTCATTTTAAAGGAGCGATTATCGTTTTATTTAAACACTTCTAGAGCCTCTTATGATTATATCCTTATTGATTGTCCGCCATCGTTAAGTTTGCTCACAATTATGGCCTTGGTGGCTTCCAACTCTCTTGTGGTGCCTCTTCAAACCGAATTTTTTGCTCTTGAAGGTCTCACACAATTAATGAAAACCATAGAGAGAATAAAAAATAATTTAAATCCTAATCTGACTATTAAAGGAATACTTCTGACAATGTATGATAGAAGAAATAAGTTATCAAGCGAAGTGGAAAAAGAGGCTAGAGACTATTTTAAGGATAAAGTCTATCAAACAGTTGTTCCAAGGAACGTCAGACTATCCGAAGCCCCATCTTATGGAGTCCCAGTTTTAATTTATGATAAATGGTGCACTGGAAGTAAGTCATATTTTAGTTTTACAGAAGAATTTTTAAATAAAGATAAAATAATGGAGAGCGCAGCATGATGAATCCATTTAATAAGAAAGGATTAGGTAGAGGATTATCATCATTAATTGGAGATGTACCTAAGATTGCAACTACTAATAAGTTATCTATAAGCGATATTACTCGTAACAAGCATCAACCAAGAAAGTTTTTTGATAAAGAAAATTTAGAAGAACTTACTAATTCAATTAAGGAACGAGGTATTATTCAACCAATTATCGTAAGGCAATCAGAAGTTTATTCTGACAAGTATGAAATTGTAGTTGGAGAAAGAAGATGGCTTGCGGCTCAAAATGCGGGATTACATGAAGTTCCTGTAGTAGTTATACAAGCTGATAGTTTAAAATCATTAGAGTTTGCGATTGTTGAAAATGTTCAAAGACATGATTTAAATCCAATAGAAGAGGCCAAAGGATATCAAAAATTAATTGATGAATTTAATTATGATCAAGACAAAGTATCAAAATTTATTGGTAAAAGTAGAACACATGTTACCAATTGTTTGCGTCTATTAACTTTACCTAAAGAAGTTATTTTATTGATTGAAGAAGGAAAATTATCTCAAGGTCATGCAAAAATTATAGTGAGTATAAAGATTTAGATCAATTAAATAGATTAATCGAAATTATAAAGATAAATTATTAGATTTAATACTTTTATTTAATATAAAATCAGAAATTATATTAAATGAATTAGAAAAATTTTTTTTTACTTGAATTTCAATTACATTAATTTGATAAATTAAATTTTCTATTTCTTCACTAGAACAATTTAAAATTTGTTTTTTAATAATTTCTTTTTCTTTCCAAAAAATTAGTGGTCTAAAAGAAAAAATAACTTGGTCAATATTTTTTGATTTTTCTACTTCTTTTTTTAGCTTTAAAAGTCTTTTGGCCTTTATAAGCATTGTTCTTAAAATTAAAATGCAATCTTCTGAAGAGTAATTATTTTCATTTAAAATATTAATTGTTTTTTTCAAATTCTTTGACAAACAATTATTTATAAGTTCAGAAACACTATAATCTTCTGCCAAATTAGATATTTTTAAAATTTCTTCATTAGTAATTTTTTCTTTATTATTTGAAAAATTTTCTATTTTTGTTAGTTCAGTATTCAAACTTTTACGACTTCCCCTACATCTTTCGACAAGTAAATTTATTGTTTCTTGTGACACAAAAATTCTTTTATTTTTAAAAAAATTATAAGCGAATAAATTTAAAGTTTTTGTATCATCTGCATAAAAAGGAATACAAACAGTATCTTCATTCTTTTCAAAGAAGATTCTTATGTTTGAATTTTTATCTAATGGACCAGAATTTATTATTAGTGTAATTTCTTGAATATCTTTAGTTATAATTTCTTCAATAAGATTAAAAATTTTTTCTGAACATCTAGAAATAATTATTAGTTTATTTTCTTCAAAAAATGATTTGTTTAGTAAATTAGATACAAAAGAATCGTAATTATTTAGCACCTCATTCTCATCGTATTTATTTGTATTATTCTTAAATTTTTTTAGAAAATATTCATTAATTATTTGATCTTTGTGACCTTCATTTTCTCCATAAAATAAAAATTTTTTTGCTTTTGTTGTTTTTAACTTTTGCAAATCGAAAGTTTTAATAATCATGTGAATTTAGAGTGTTTGCAAATAACGAACTATATCTTCGAAAATTTTATCAATTAAATTTATTTTTATATTTTCTTCATATTGTCTTAGTTCAAATTTTTTTGAAGTATTATTATAATTGGTATATTTTGAAAAAATTTTATCTAAATTTATTTTTCCTTCTTCAATAACTTTTATTTGAGAAATGATTTCGATCCTAAATGTTTTAGGATTTCCTTTTGTGTCTTTGGATGTTGTAGTTTTATTTATTTTAGAGTTAATTTCTAATTCAATTTTTTTATTATTATTCTTATCTTTATATATTTCCAATCTATTAATTAAAGCATTGTTGATTTTTTTATCACCAAATGAATTGATTTTATAAATATAAAAATTTGCTGCTTTATTTGAATATAAAGGCTGATATCCACAACTAACAATAAAGAAAAAAGATAAAATCAAGTAATTTAATTTATATATCTTCATCATTCGAATAAAATATTTATTAATCTATTTTTAACAAAAAAAATTTTATTAATATTTCTGTTTTTAATTATCTTATTATTTTTTTCATCTTTTTGAATTTGAGCCATTAGATCATTATCCGTAATATCTTTTGCAGCTTTTATCACTCCTCTTTTTTTTCCATTGATCTGTATAACATACTCTATTATTTCATTTGCTAGTAAATTTTTATCTACGGAAGGCCATTTTTGAAAAGGATCTAAATTAAGATCCTCCAAACATTCAGATGTGAAATGAGGTAATACTGGTGAAAATATTGATAATATTTTCCTATAATTTTCATTTAAATCTTTAGAATTAATTGGTTCATTAATTTTTTGATTTAAAAAATTATATGTCTCATACATGCTTGCTATTATAACATTGTAATTAAATCTTTCTAAATTATTATTTATTTTTTCAATTAATTGGTTAGTAAATTTTGAGATTACATCTGAATTTATTTCATGTGTTTTACTTATTTTTATTTTTATTTTTTCATGCAGCATCCAAAGTTTTTGGATAAATTTATATGAAGCTACCATTCCTTGTTCTGACCATTGTACATCTTTTTCAGGAGGGCTATCGGATAAGATAAATAATCTAACAGCATCTGCTCCATAATTTTCAATTATTATTTCAGGTTCTATAGTATTTTGTTTTGATTTTGACATGGATTCTGATGGTCCAACAATCACTTTTTTGTTTGGATTGTTTTTCATAAAAAATTTTTTTCCATCTTTTGTTTCAACTTGGTCCGGGCTAAGCCATTGATTATTTTCATCTTTATAAGTTTCATGACAAACCATACCTTGAGTAAAAAGACCATTAAATGGTTCCTTAATTTTAAATTTAGTGTTTTTATAATTAATCGCTCTCATAAAAAATCTTGAATAGAGTAGATGTAAAATTGCATGCTCTACCCCTCCAATGTATTGATCCACTGGCATCCAATAATCAATTTCATTTAAATTAAAACCATAACTTTCTTCATTTGGTGAACAAAATCTTAAAAAGTACCAAGATGAATCTACAAACGTATCTAATGTATCTGTTTCTCTAATACATTTTTTTCCATTAATTTTAACTGATTTCCAAACGTTTTGTTTATCTAGAGGATTGCCTTTGCAATTAAGATCGATATTTTCAGGCAATTTGACAGGAAGTTCTTCTTTTGGAATTTTTATAACGTTGCCATCTTCATCATAAGCGATTGGTATTGGACAGCCCCAATATCTCTGTCTAGATACACCCCAATCCTTCAATCTGAAGTCAATTTTTTTTTTGCCCATTTTTTTATTTTCTAAAATTTCTATCGTTTTGGAAATAGAGTCTTCTGGAACTTTTAAACCGTTTAAAAATTCTGAATTAATGATTAATCCTGGTCCAGTATAAGCTTCTTTTTCAACTTCAAAGTCATCCTTACCATCCTTGGGTTTTACAACTGTTTTTACAGATAAATTATATTTTAAAGCAAAGTCTAAATCTCTTTGATCGTGTGCGGGACAGCCAAAAACAGCACCAAATCCATAATCCATCAATACAAAATTTGAAAAGTAAACAGGAACTTTTTCATTATTATTTAAAGGATTAATAGCTATTAGATTGGTCTTAAATCCTATCTTTTCTCCTAAAGCAATTGATTCTTCAGTGGTTCCAGTTTTTGAACATTCTTTTTTAAATTTATTAAATTCAGGATCGTCTAAAAAATATTTTGAAATTGGATGATCAACCGATACAGCCAAAAAAGAGAACCCAAATAAAGTATCTGGTCTAGTTGTAAAGCATTTAATATATTTTACTGGCAAGTTACCTTCAATTTTAAAATCTATTTCACACCCAAAAGATTTACCTATCCAGTTTTTTTGCATAACTTTAACCTTATTTGGCCAGTTATCTAATTCTTTTAGTCCATTAAGAAGTTCATCTGAAAATTTTGAAATATTAAAAAACCACTGATTTAATTTTTTTCTTTCAACGATTGCCCCGGATCTCCATCCTTTACCATCTATAACTTGTTCATTTGCAAGAACAGTTTCATCTACCGGATCCCAATTAACATAATTTTCTTTTCTGTAAATTAATCCTTTGTCATATAGTTCGAGAAAGAAAAGCTGTTGATGTTTATAATATTCTTTAGAACAAGTAGATATTTCACGATCCCAGTCAATAGATAAGCCAAGTTTTTTTAACTGATTTTTCATAACAGAAATATTTTTTTCTGTCCAAATTTTTGGATCTAGTTTATTCTCTTTTGCTGCATTTTCAGCAGGCATTCCAAAAGAATCCCAACCCATAGGATGTAATACGTTATAACCTTGCATAGATTTTTGACGAGATAACACATCACCAATTGTGTAATTTCTAACATGTCCCATATGTATTTTCCCAGATGGATATGGAAACATTTCTAAGCAATAAAATTTTTTTTTTGACTTATTTTTTTCTGATTTAAATGATTTATTTTTTTGCCAAAATTTCTGCCACTTATTCTCAACAACTTTAAAATTATATCTATTCACTTACTTCGATTTTATTTATGACAAATAATTATTTTGATTAATTAATTTTTCTTTTTATTATCTGGTTTAGTCATTAAATAAGTTTTCTTATTTTTATCTTTGCTTTGTTTTTCATAAAGAGCTGCTTTTTTTAATATGCTTTTTTTAAGTTCAAACACTAAATTACCTTTATTTTCATAAATTTTACACTCAGCATTTGTATGACAATTTTTTGTAAAAATTTTTATAGCTAAAGCATCAGATCTAATTTCATTTGTTAAAAAACGAATTGATATTTTAACAGATTGATTATTAGAACTTCCATCGCTGTACCAATCAGTAATAATAATTCCTCCACTATAATTAGCTGATACCAGAGGCATGAAATCTATAGTATCCAAAGTAGCTTTCCATAGTTCATTAGAGCTTGCAAAGTCAAATGTTCCTCCTTTTCGTTTATTTACATCCATAAGTCTAAAGCCCCTTCCTTCTTCCATATTTTTCTTTACTCTTTCATCAGCGCCTACAGGAACTTCTCCAGCTTTAGTTGGTTTATATTTCAAAGCTTGACAGGAATTTAAAACTAATAGCAAAATACCTATAAGGCTAAAAAATTGTAATTGTGTAAGATTTTTCATGCAATATTTACCAGAGTAATGGAAAAAATTATCATAATTTGTTATAGTTAATAGCTTTATAAACAAAAAAAACTACTAAAAACAAGGCTAAATGAATGATGTATTTATACAACACTATTAAAAATAATAAAACATTAACTAATAATTATAGGCATAACTTGTTCAAATTTGCTAAAAAAACTGCAGTTTATAGTTAATTATAAAATAAATAGGAGAAAATATGGACAAAATAAAAAAATTGGGACTGACTGCTTTAGCAGGATCATTGGTCGCAACATCCGTATCAGCTGCAGACTTAAGTGTAACAGGTAGCTGGTCATGGAGTTGGGATTCAAACGATTCTGATGAGTCAGGTAATCCAATGAGTATGGGAGATTCTGTTAACTTTTCTGCTTCAGGTGAAACTGATCAAGGCTGGACTGCAACTGCAGCTTGGGAACTTGATGGTGGTAACTTCGACGACCAATCATTACAATTAGACTTTGGTGATGGTGGAGTTCTTCAATACGGTGGAGCATCTAAAGGTGGAAGAGGTATTGGTTTAGTTGATGATTATATACCTGCTGCTGACAGTGCAGTATACACATTAACAGCTACAGCCGGCTCCGAATATGGTGTTGCTAGAGGTGCTTCTGGTACTGACAACATATCACATCAAATAACAGTTGGAGATATTACAGTAGGTGCTGAAGCTCAAAAAGGAGCTGGAACATCAACTTCTTGGGGTTTTCAATACACTGGTATTGATAACTTAACAGTTGGTGTTGGTACTTCTGATATTAGCCCAGGTGCTCAAGACGGTGGATCAGATTCAGAAACTGCTGGAATTAAATATGCAATAGGTGGAATAACATTAGGTTACCAAATTACAGAAGTTGATTTATCTGCATCTGATGAAGATGCAAGACACTATGGTGCTTCTTTTGCTGTAAATGATGACTTAACAATATCTTATGCTAGACAAACTGTAGAAATACAAGGTAAAGCAAATGATGAGATTAACTCTGGATTTAGTGCATCTTACACAATGGGTTCTATGAGCGTTAAAGGATATGTTAACAAAACAGAAAACGTTGCTGGAGCTAGTGCTAATAATGACGAAGGAAAAGGTATAACATTATCTATTTCTTTCTAATATATTAGTATATTAATAAGAATTTACGGCCCCCAAGAAAT
>LUMJ01000083.1_pt1 | contig 43589 bp, 39 predicted proteins | sample 729631 | NCBI WGS metagenome assembly LUMJ01 (sample SAMN03860266, study PRJNA289734) | marine metagenome | biome: seawater column; feature: ocean; material: water; isolation source: Red Sea water column Station 22 - depth 500m | place: Saudi Arabia: Red Sea | collected 2011-10-15 | depth 500 m
GGATAATCCTGATCCATGAATGGTGGGGTCTGAATGACGATATCCGCGAAAAGACCAATCATTTTGCAAACCAAGGCTATGCTGCTTTAGCCGTAGATCTCTATCAGGGCGGAAGCACTGATAAATCAAGTGAAGCAAGGCAGCTGGCAGGAGCCGTACGTGAGGATATGGAGGGAGCATTTACCAATCTTTCTGCAGCTTTGGATTATCTGAAAAATCAGCCTGGTGTGGATGAAAAACGCCTGGCATCCATCGGCTGGTGTTTTGGCGGTGGTTGGTCCTACCAGATTGCCAAAAATAACTTAGGCGTGAAGGCTTCAGTGATTTACTACGGCCGCTTTAATCCCAAGGACGACTTGCAGAAAATGCGTGCTGGTATCATTGGACATTTTGCAGATAAAGACCGGGGCATCACCGTTGAAAGTGTCAAAGAATTTCAGGCGGTATTAAAGACTCAGAAGGGTGACCACGAGATTTATATTTATCCTAATACCACCCATGGGTTTGCCAGTCGACCTGGACAAAACCCCAATTATGTGGAAAAGGCTTCAGAACTGGCCTGGGAACGAACCTTAACTTTTTTAAGTAAAGCATTGAATTGATGATATACTCTTCCATCCCAATCAAAATTCAGCTGAGTCGAATGAAAATGATATTTGTTCTGCTGATTAGTATCATTTTTTTCTATAGCTGCGAAGAGGAAGTAGAAATAATAGAAAATTTTTGGAATATCACCTTCAATTCCGATGGGACTCATATCAATGCTCAAGGGAATTTTATGGCGACCTATGACTGTACCGGAACTTGGCTGGTATCTGGTAATCGTCTCACCATTGCCAATGACTGTGGCCGCAAAAAACAGGATTTAAAAATGCATTTCAGCATTGAAGATTCTATCCTTAGCTGGGTCCACGAATTTTCAGAAGCCGGGGAAAAATTTAAACGGAAATAAAACTAATTTTGAATCATGTAGATTCAAGCGGCCTTTGATTCTGACCATTTTTTCTGATTAATTCGATTTTAATTCTGCTTAATTTTTTCAATCAATAATTAAAGGAAAAATTTAATGTCTTCCGTTTATCCCGAGATTGATCCAGATGGTTTATTAGAATATTCTGTTGTCTATACCGATCGAGCGGTGAATCACATGTCCCAATCTTTTCAGCACGTAATGAGAGATATCTCTGCGACCTTGAAAGAAGTGTATGGAGCCAGAGCAGTAGCTGTTGTACCTGGTAGTGGCACGTTTGGAATGGAGGCTGTGGCCCGTCAGTTTGCTATCAATAAAAAATGTCTAGTGATTCGTAACGGCTGGTTCAGCTATCGCTGGACTCAGATTTTTGAGATGGGCAATATTCCTTCAAAAGAGATTGTTTGTTCAGCACGCCAGACAGGAAAAGAAAATACAGCTCCATTTATGCCAGTGCCGATCGATGAATTGGTTGCCGTTATTCGGGATGAAAAACCCGATTTGGTATTTGCGCCGCATGTGGAAACATCTTCGGGTATGTTGTTGCCAGATGAATATGTAAAAGCTGTTGGACATGCTATCAGGGAGGTTGGTGGATTGTTTGTATTGGATTGCATTGCTTCTGGTGCTATTTGGGTGGACATGTTACAGGCTGATGTAGATGTTCTTATTAGTGCTCCGCAGAAAGGATGGAGTGGATCACCATGCGCCGCTTTGGTTATGATGAGCGAACGGGCACGAAAAATGATTGATGATACTACCAGTAACAGCTTTGCATGCGATCTGGCCAAGTGGCTATGGATTATGGAAACTTATGAAAAGGGCGGCCATGCTTACCATGCCACCATGCCCACCGATGGTCTAGTGACATTTTCTCATATGATGAATGAAATGAAGCAGATTGGATTTGATACTGGTTATCACCGACAAAAGGAATTGGGTGACCGTGTTCGTTCTCTTTTGGCCATGAAAGGATTCAAAAGTGTTGCTGCTGATGGTTATGGTGCTCCAGGAGTGGTGGTGTGTTATACAGATGATCCAGGGATTCAAAATGGCAGTAAATTTGCTGAACTGGGGCTCCAAATTGCAGCTGGAGTACCTCTCCGATGCGGTGAGCCGGATGGATTCTCCACATTTCGCTTGGGATTATTTGGTCTGGATAAACTAAATAATATTGATGCTGCCGTTGTTACGCTGGAAAAAGCTCTGGATCAGGTTCTTGCCTGATCACAAAAGCGCCAAGCCATATTTTGAATCAAGAAAATAAAGTCACCTTAAAACAGGTATTCTACCTTTGGCTTCCACTAGCTGGCAGCTGGTTTCTTATGGGAGCGGAGACACCTACCCTCACAGCCTTTGTGGCGCGAATGACCCAGCCGGAAATTAATCTAGCAGCGTGGGGTTCTCTGGTCTATCCGATTTCTTTGGCCATTGAAGGACCGATTATTATGTTACTGGCTGCCAGTACGGCTCTGGCTAGCGATGTAGCAGCATACAAAAAATTATTTAGGTACATGTTGATCATGTCCATAACATTGACTGCAATCCATTTGATGGTTGCCTTCACGCCTTTATTCTATGTAGTAGCTGAAAATTTGTTGAAAGTACCGGTTGAGCTTCATGAGTCAGGACGTCTGGGACTGCAAATCATGACACCATGGACAATAATGATTGCCTGGCGGCGGTTGAACCAGGGAGTAATGATCAAGTATAGCAATTCTCGAGCGGTGGTCGTGGGTACCGCGATTCGTTTGGTTGCTTTAATTGCAGTTTTAATTATCGGAATGAATTACACTGGGTGGTCCGGGATAAAGACAGGTGCAATGGCAGTGGCCATTGCCGTCACCATGGAAGCTTTATATGCCCATGTAGCCGTTCAGAAAATATTAAAAACCTACCTGCCTCACTCCAGCGATGCAAAACCCATCACCCGTGATTCTTTCGTTAGTTTTTATTTTCCTTTAGCAATCACACCGCTATTAACGCTGCTTATTCACCCTGCAGGTGCTGCGGGGATGAGTCGTATGCCAGACGCACTGGCTTCCCTAGCAGCGTGGCCAGTTGTTTGGGGCCTAGTATTTTTACTGCGCTCAATGGCGTTTGCTTTCAATGAAGTAGTGGTTTCTCTTGCGGGAAAACCGGACGGAATAATGCAGCTAAGGCGCTTTGCCCGAATCCTAGCTTTGTCCACTGTTAGTTTGCTGGCTGTGATTGCCTTTACACCGCTAAGTGAAATCTGGTATGGAAAAGTAACAGGCCTTTCTGAAAAACTCACGCACTTTTCCTCTATCGCCACCATGTTTGCTGTTTTAATGCCTGGGTACCAGGTATACCAATCTTGGTACGGAGGGCTACTGGTTCATCATCATCAAACACGCGGTATCAGTGAGGCAGTAATGGTCTACGTATGTCTTGCACTGGCCGGTTTATTGTTTGGAACTCAGTATGCTACAGTTCCAGGCATTTACTGGACAATTAATGTTTTAGTATTTTCAGGACTGTGCCAGACTTTCTTTTTGAGATATCGATACAGAGGAATTAGTATTCAATAATGGAAAAATCAGATTTAAGCCCAGATGTAAGCATTAAATCACCTCAGATTCATGAGACGGCCTACATAGCTGAAGGGGCACAGGTGATTGGTGATGTAATCTTAAAAGCCGATAGCTCCATATGGTATAATACCGTCTGTCGTGCTGATATCAATCAAATTGTGATTGGGGAACGGACAAATATCCAGGACAACAGCGTGATACATCTTGAAAATGATCAGGGTGTTCTTGTGGAAAATGATGTAACAGTTGGGCATAATGCTATTATTCATGGTTGCAGTATAGCTGATGGAGCGCTAATTGGGATGGGTGCCATCATTATGAATGGTGCAGTAATCGGTAAAGGAGCTGTAATTGGTGCTGGGGCAGTGGTTAAAGAGGATATGGTTATTCCCGATTTATCATTGGTAGTTGGTGTTCCTGGAAAAATAGTAAAAACATTATCCCCTGAAACATATGATGAGAATGTGAAATGGGCCGCGAAGTATGTAAAATTGGCCAATGTTCATCGAAATAAATAATGTCCAAAATTAATATTATTGAAAGTAGTATATGAAAATCGGTAGAAATGATGCGTGTCATTGCGGGAGCAATAAAAAATTTAAAGACTGCCATGGTAGTAAACAGACAAATAACCAATGGCGGAATATTGCTATCGTTGGATTGATCGCGATTGCACTGATATGGTTTATATCTGATATATTTCAGTCTGATATGGGAACATCTGCACCTCCTGGCAAAGTGTGGTCTGAAGAACATGGGCATTATCATGATATTGCAGGTTCACCTTCTCCAACAGGGATTAACCCAGGACAAGCTCAGTTAAATGTTCCACAGCCTGAAGGCCCTGTTCCCGAAGGCAAAGTGTGGTCCACAGAACATGGCCATTGGCATGATATTGCAAGATAAGTGTGATAATTATGGCGCGGAATTTTGCTGCAATATTTATTTTATTTTTTAGTCTGAATTGTGGCGATGAAGAGACCTCCTGTGAAATAAAAGCAACATTGAAGGACTATGCCGGCTTGGACGGCTGTGGGTTTGTCCTCGTGCTAGAGGATGGGGAAGTACTTGAAATGGGGGATTTTGATGAGGAGCCTGACTTCAGCTTCAACGATGGGATGAAGGTCCGAATTTCTTACGAAGAAATGAGTAACATGGCGAGCATCTGCATGGTGGGCCCCAAAGTGAATATTACATGTATGGAGAAGATCAAGTGAAATTCCGATGGTTAGAGGAAACCGGTAAATTCTCAGGCCTTTTTTCGAGGTAATTTTTGCAAATTGTATTAGCCACTCATAATCGCGGGAAAATGAAGGAAATGTCTTCAATCCTTGCACATCTGCCTGTCAAATTATTAACCCTGGATGATTTTCCACAAATTGGGGAAATACCCGAGACAGGGGAGACCTTAAAGGAAAATGCTTTTATCAAAGCTGAAACGGTCCACCAGAAGACTGGATTGCCTGCTTTAGCCGATGATACAGGTCTGGAGGTAGTCGCTTTGGATGGTGCTCCTGGTGTGCATTCTTCCCGATATGATGGTGAAACAGCCACTTTTGAAGATAATTGTAGAAAAATGATGCAAGAAATGGATGGTATTCCAGCAGAAGAGCGAACTGCGCGGTTTCATACAGTAATTGCCTTCGTGAGCGAGAGTGGAAATGAATGGACAGAAGGGATGGTGGAAGGACGTATTTTGGAGAAAAAACAAGGTGATGGAGGATTCGGTTATGATCCACTTTTTTACTATCCTCCCCTAAAAAAGACCTTCGCAGAGCTAAATTCGGAGCAAAAGAATAATATTTCACATCGTGGGAAAGCTTTACGTAATTTCTGCCAAATCCTTGAAAAAAGGATTCTAACAAATAACAGTCAAACATAAGGAGCTGACTATAGCCTGAACGTTAACGGATTAATCTGACCGCAAGCGCGGTATCATTACGCCCGTAAGGGCCTTGTTAACAAATAATCAGGAGGTGGATTCCTTGCATAAAAGGATCCGGTTCGTCAGCTTACTCTTATGGATGACCGTAATTTTTCCTGTTTACGGCCAGGGGGATCTGTCCGCCCTTGACCTGCCCAATGACTGGCACCCTCGCACACCTTACCTTTATAATCCCTACAAATCGAATAAACCTTCCCTGGTAATGCCTTATGATTCTTTAACCTATTCACCTCGGGGCCTGATACGATTACCTTTCTTTATCGTACGTTCAACTCAAATCTCCAAGGATTGGTCTACAATCTCGTTAACGGGTAAATTAATTGGTAAATCATATACCATGCCTTTTGTTGCTCCTGTGGATTGGTATTTCAAAAAACAGATTAGACTCAATAGACAATTAGCCTTTGAAAAAGCCATCCGGGATACCAGTCGAGTCCGGACCTCCCAGGGCCAAATTCTTCAAGATCGCCGTGGTAGAGGAATTGAAGTAATCGGTATGGATTTGGGCAATATTGGGCGCGTATCTCTGACGGCCCGAGGGAATGTAACAATTAAAGGAAATTTGGTATTTCAGGATCAGGAACTGATTCGATCCAAGATTAGCGAAACCCGGAATACTCACCTGGAGTTTGACCAGACACAACGTATCAGCGTGGAAGGAAAAGTTGGTGAACGTGTATCCATCAATGTGGATCATGATTCTGAACGGGATTTCGATTGGGAAAACAATATTCGTATTGGTTATAAAGGAGAAGAGGATGATATTATCGCAAGCGTTGACGCTGGTAATGTATCCTTGAGTTTGCCCGGGTCTCAATCTCTCATGGGATCAGCGAGCCACCAGGGCTTGTTCGGTATAAAAACAGTCTCCAAACTGGGGCCAATGGATATTACCGCCATTGCTTCAGTTGTAAATACAGAGAAAAAATCTCAGGAATACAAGGGCAAAAGCGAAGCCCAGACCATCAAAATCCAGGATCATTATTATGTAAAAAATAAATATTTCTTCATCCATGAATTCTTTCGAAATGGTGTTGTTACTCAAGTTGGTGGGGCTAATATTCAGATTCCACCTTTTTATCCCTTAAGAGAAGGACTTCATCTGATCGGGAATGTGGTTATTCGGAATTTCGAACTGTACCAACTGGATCAATCAACGAATTCAGAGACCAATCCAGGGACTGCTTTTGCTGATTTGAACAACCCAAGTGAAAGCCATGACCAGACAGGAAACTTTAAGCGTTTAGAGATAGGTCAAGATTATATATTAAGTGAAGATTTGGGTTTTATACGTCTAAGACAACAAGCCAATGATGAAGTATTGGGCTGCACCTTTGTTATTGCGGATCGTTCCACTGGTGATACCCTTATGACTATTGGGCAAGGTGTATCAGCTAATTCAAATCAGCTGATAATGAAAATGATCAAACCAAGGAACCTTACACCTAATCACCCGGTTTGGCCACTGATGTTTAAAAATGTATATTACCTAGGTACTACCAATATTAATCGAGAAGGGTTTGAACTTCGCATTGTGAATGATCGCCTACCTGTTCCAAGTCATTTAGATCCGTTAGGTACACCTTATATTACTTATTTTGGTTTGGACAGTCTCAATGAAAGTGGAGTGCGCACAGCAGACCAGAAAATCGATCTTACAAACCCCAATATTATCAGTCTGACTGAAGGCGAATTATTTTTCCCCAGCTTTCACCCTTTTGCAGCGGATACAATTCCTGATGGGAACCAGGCTACCGGCTTGAAAGGATCTTTAGGTGAAGGTAAAATGTATTTTAGTACACAGCGCACTCAAATTAATAATGACAGCCGATTTACCATTGAAGTAGATTATGCCAACCAGAGTTCAACCATCAACCTGGGATTTATGATTGTAGAAGGAAGTGAACAGGTATATAAAGGGGGTGTCCCTCTGAAACGTGGAATTGATTACCAGGTAGACTATTTCAGTGGAACAGTTATGCTTTCGGATGATGTGGATCCCAACGCGGATATCAGGGTGATTTTTGATAGGCATCAAATAACTACCTTTGATAAAAAGACCATTTTAGGAGTTAGGTCGCAAATGGACTTCGGCGAAAATTCATTTATTGGTGGCACGGCTCTGTATTATAACCAGTCAGTGATGAATGAAAAAGTGGAAGTAGGGTATGAACCTATGCGCAATTTTATTTGGGGATTAAATGGGCGCTATCAGCAAGATTTACCAGGAGTGACCCGTACTTTGGATCGTTTGCCGCTTATAGAGACAGAAAAGTTATCCACCTTTTCTTTTGAAGGTGAATTTGCCCAAATACTCCCAAACCCCAACCCCATAAACAACCGGGCTACTGGAGATCCAAATGGAGTCGCTTTTATTGATGATTTTGAAGGATCCAAACGGACCACCTCCATTCCTATTTTGAGACGATTTTGGAAAGAAGCATCTGCACCAATAGACTATAAAACCGGAAAAGTATTTACTCAGCGCAATCGGGGGAGGATGAACTGGTTTAATCCTTTTGTGCAAGTCCGCACCAAGGATATCTGGCCCAATCAGTCTACTTCTATACAGGCCCAGAATGAAACCACTGATATCATGGTACTCCAGTTTGATCACCGTGAACACCAGGCAGGTGTTTCCAATGATTCAATATGGGGTGGTATTATTACCCCATTTTATTCCGGTGACTATGATCAAACCCAGACAAAATTCTTTGAAATCTGGGTCAAAGGCGGCCAGGGGGTGCTTACTATTGATCTTGGGCAGATCAGTGAAGACCGGGATGGGAATGGATTATTGAATACTGAAGATATACCTGTAGGTGGACTTATCGGTGATGGAATTTTAGAAGATGAAGAAGACGTGGGGTTGGATGGATGCTTGGATCAGTTTGAAGATGGATGGGATTCTTGTTTGGATTCTGAAGGGCCTTCCTACTCAGATTACTTATCTTCAGGCGAAAAAGTTTTAATTAATGCTTATAGTGATGTTGACCCCCAAGATCCCAATGGTGACAATTGGGATTATTCTGAAGGCAGTAATGACTATTCCCGAATCAATGGAACAGAAAAAAATGCGCTAGATGCAGGACGATATCCGGATACAGAAGATCTGGATCGTACCGGATTTTTAGATCGTACTAATGACTTTTTTACCAAATCCATTTCCATGCAGGATACGACTTATTTTGCCGGTGAAACTAAGCGAGATGGTGTACCGACAGGTTGGCAACTCTTTCGGGTGCCCTTAGCGGATTTTGATCAAAGCGATGAGAGCCAGCAGCGTGAGTGGAATAATATTAACCATTTACGACTCAGTTTAACCGGTATAGATGAATCTGTTATGCTTCAGATTGCCAAGCTGGAATTGGTGGGTAATGAATGGCAGGAATTGGGTGTTGCTACCGATAGCACTGGAAAATTCAGTAAAGAAAACGCTGATTCCATTTTTGCTGTATCTGTGATTAATACCGATGATAATGCTGACTACCGACCTCCTGATGGTGTCCAGGGTGAATTTGACCGGATTAACCAGATTCGATCCAAGGAACAATCACTCATATTAAAATTTAACGAACTTCCTGGTAGGGCCAGTGGAGCAGCCATGAAAACACTTCTTTCTCTTTCCGGCGAACGGGCTCAAAGTTACCTTTCCTACGAAAGAATGAAAATGTACGTCTATGGCACCAGCCCGTGGATCAGTAATGAAAATACCAATGTGGAAATGTTCATGCGCTTTGGATTTGGAGATAATTATTATGAATTAATCCAACCGGTTTATGATGGTTGGGATGAAGGGAAAAATCGTAATTCTATTGATCTAGATCTGGAATGGCTATCTCGCCTTAAACTGCAGGATTCATCTTCAGTTAAAAAATACAGTGAAACGGATATTTTCTCTTATTCTACTGATTTTAAAGAATACCGTTTCACCGATGATTTGGGTGTGGAAACAGGAAAAGTTATTCGTATCAAAGGACAGCCAGCACTGAATCGCATCAAATATTTCGTTGTTGGTGTGAAAAACCTGGCTGAAACACCGATCAGTGGAGAGGTGTGGCTCGATGAACTCAGGTTGAGTAATGTGAACCGTGATAAAGGTGTATCTATGCGGGTTCAGAGCCGTTTCAATCTTGCAGATGTAATCAATACCTCATTTGCATATCAGCGTCAGGATGCAGACTTTCATATGCTTCAGCGCAGGCTGGGGTCCAATAAATCAAACGAAAGTTTTAATATGAATACGGGATTTAATTTGGACAAATTGCTGCCGTCTACTTGGGGAATAAAAATTCCCATATCCACGAGTTTTAGAAATTCGATGAGTCGACCCAAATATTTCCCAGGTCAGGATGTATTGGTGGATAAAGGAAATGTGCCAGACTCCATTCTGGCTAAAACGAATGCATTGGCGTTCACCATTTCTGGCTCTAAGTCATCCAAATCCGATAATAAAATCATAAAATATACTATTGACCGTTTGAATACCCGTTTCACTGCCAGTCGGCAATCCATGTCTAATGAGATTCAAAAAGAAGTATTAAATGAGAGTTACATGGGGCAGGTGAATTACGCTCTTCCCTTTGGTAGAAATAATTATGTAATGCCATTCAAATGGATGTCTTCCGTACCCTGGATTGGAAAAAAACTAGGGGAAACACATTTGTATTACACCCCCTCAAACGTTAATGCATCGTTAAACTTTAATGAGAAATTGACACAGAAAACACCGCGCCGTGGGAATAAGTCTCCTGATGATTATAATTTTGGATTGAACCAGATTTACGCTTTGGATTATAAAATAACGGAATCTGTTAATTCGAAATATAGCCGCACAATTAGAAGTAATTTAAATGACTATCGTGGGTATATCACCAATGCATTGAAAAACCGTGATCCGGGTGTGGTGACCGACATCACTGAAAATTTTACATCCTCGTTCAGTCCCATATTGACCGATTGGCTCAAACCAACTTTTAATTATTCTGCCAATTATCGCTGGAATAAAGCGCGCGACAGAAGTGTTGAAGGTGCCAATATTGGTAACCAGTTTCGCTTTTCCACTGGTATGAGCCTTTCCCCCGTTAGATTAATTGAATTGATTTATAAACCTAGTGGGGCAGGAGGGACTCCGCAGCGGAGTCGAGCACCGCAACCAACTCGATCAAGAACAGAAATCCCCAGGGGAGAGGAAAAGGAGCGAGAAGGCGACATGCGTCGACCCCAAGAAAGGACCGAGTCGGAGCCAAAACAGGAACAAACCCCTGAAATAGATGTCAAGAAACCGTCCAAGTTTGCAGAAAGCGAAGTGTTGAAAAAATTTCATGGCTGGATGAGAAAAGTAACTCCGATCAATATTTCTTATACGGAAAATGTGAATAAAACAGGAATGGGAATTTTGGGTGAAGTTCCGCTTGGATATCGTTTTGGTTGGATCCGGGAGCATGGTCTGGAGCATACCAAGCAGGTTGGGAGCAATACGGGAGACTGGGATCATAAACGGGATTTTTCTGTGCGATCTGGATTAAACCTTACACGGTCTTTATCTATGAACTTCAATTATGCCCAAAATGTATCAAGCAACCGCCGCGGCTCTGGGATGGAACAACGCTCCATGTCTCGAGATTATCTTTCATATGGGAAACATTTGGAAAGTGGCTTTCCCTTCGTTGGTTGGTCGGTTCGGCTGACAGGGCTCGAAAGAAATAAATTTATCAGCAAGTTTGTTCGTACCATGAGCATGGATCATGCTACCCATGGGAAAGAGACACGGGCATGGCAGTTTGATCAGTTCAGTGGTCCCTCAATACCCTTTTTCGGATTGGATGACTTTATTTTTAATTACTCAGATAAAGAACGTACCTCCCGTGTTAATATGAATTTCTCTCCCTTAATAGGTGCAACTATGTCTTTGAAAAAAGGAATAGCAATTAACATGCGTCACAACCGCACCATCTCCAGGGAAGAATCGGCCAATGGCGGACAGAAAATTTTCAATGACCAAACCTATTTGATAACAGCTAATTATACCCATCGTGGAGGATTTACGATACCACTGCCATTTTTTGATAATTATAAGGTTAATAATCAGGTTAACTTCACCTTTAATTTTGATATGAATAAAAATCGCACTCTGCAAAAAGCCCAGCAGGCGACAAAGTTTGCAGAAACAGCCTTTACTTCTAGCTGGAAAACGGGGATACGGTTAACCTATTCTTTTTCACAAACGGTTAGCGGAAGTATGATATGGGAATACAGAGAAAGCGATTCAAAACATACTGGGAAGAAAATCGATAGAGATTTTGGCTTTGATATAAATTTGGCAATCCGAGGATGATGCGAAAATTCACAAATCTATCCATATTGCTTTACGTAGCTATAGCAGGCTGCCAGACCAAGGTGCCTTCCTTCAGCGGCGAGAAGGCTTTTACCCATTTAGTTAACCAATGTGATTTTGGGCCCCGTAACCCCGGTTCCGACGGTCATAAAAATGCATTAAAATATTTCATGGAAGTAATGGCGCCTTTAGCGGATACGGTATACACTCAGTCATTTACAGAAACAATGCCCAGGACAAACCAGAAAGTGGGGATGAATAATGTAATTGCACGCTTCAATATAGGTGCCAAAAAGCAAATTATGATTTCAGCCCATTGGGACACGCGTCCATGGGGAGATCGGGGAAGCAGTTTGATGGAGCGGCAAACTCCAATTCTAGGGGCCAATGATGGGGCCAGTGGTGTGGCTGTTATTTTGGAACTGGCCAGGATACTGAAAAAAAATCCACCCGCGTTAGGCGTAAATCTCGTTCTATTTGATGCGGAAGATTATGGTAATAGTGGGGATTCATGGTCTTATTGTAAAGGATCACAATATTTTGCTAAAAATCTACCCATTCCAATTCCAGACTACGCTATAAACTTGGATATGGTGGGGGATGCAAATTTAAATATTTATATTGAACGTTATTCCTATAAGCAAAACCCGCAACTGGTGATGGAGTTATGGGAAAAAGCGGAAGAATTGAATCTAACCGGGTTTAAAAAAATGGCTTACTATACCATTTTTGATGATCATGTCCCATTGTATGAAATTGCTGGTATTCCAGCTGTGGATATTATCGATTTTGATTACCCCGATGAAAAAACTAACTACCATCATACGCACAATGATGTGGTTGAAAATTGTTCTCCCCAGAGTTTATGGCAGGTGGGTACATTAATGGTCCATCATATTTACGATAGGTAATGAAAAAATTAGTACCTAGAAAATTATTATTAATTGCTGCTTTTATGGTAGTCTGGAGCTGCGAAAAGACCACACCGCCAGTGGACCCATACCCCATAACAGAAATTGATTTTGCTTTCTTGCAGGCATCAAATAAACTGTTCGTTTCTGTTAGAGCTACTGCCGGTTACCAAGGAGGATCACTTGATTCTGTAATGGTACTTTGGAAAGGAATAGATGCGTCTAATACAGCCGATACCCTACGCTTAATGGATGATGGTACCAGTGGAGATATGTTATCGGAGGATCAGTTATTTACCCGAAAATTCTTTAATGGAAGCGGTTTAAAAAATACGATTTCCTCTATAGCAAAGGATTCGATTTATTTTTCAATTTTGGCACTATATAGTGGTAAAAAACTGACACAGGAATCTATCTTTCTCCTTGGAAATATTCGTCCTAAACTGGGAACTGTGTTTGTTCCTGAAACGGTTGACCGTCCTACAGGAAACCCTGAGGATAATGTGGTCAACACAGTCGAGTTTAAAGTGACTGCCTCTGTTACTGATCCCAATGGGCAAGATGATATTAAACGTGTCTTTTTCCGTTCATACCATGTGGGTCTTGATTCTATGATGAATGGTGGTAATCCTATATTACTGCTTGATGATGGCGGGGAAAATGGATCTGGTGATTTGCAAAAAGGTGATGGTAGCTATACGACCACAGTTTCGATTACTCAATATGCCAAAACAGGAACTTATGTTTGGACATTTGAAGCGCAAGATCAATCCAATGCATACAGCGATTCGGTCAAGAAAACTCTGGTGGTGCAATGAGAAAATTTCCTCTTTTTCTTGTGATAATGAACCTGGTTTTTGCACAGGGTTTATTGCCTGGTGTATTCAAGATGTCTGCAGCCGCAGAATTTGATCCTTCTGCTTACAAAGGGCTTAAAAGCAATATGATCAGTGATATTATTCCCCAGGCCGACACACTTGTGTGGCTGGGTACTGGTGCGGGTTTAGCTGTGCTGCGAGGTATCGATTCTATTTTTACCATCACTGCCAATGCAGATGCTGCTGCTGGAGAGTTAACGAACCAGACACCGGTTGGTGGCGTAACCGCCTTGGTTGCCAGTAATAAAACTTTATTTGCTGCATTTGCGAAAAGTGGTGAAGACATTAGCATTGGAAATGGCCTCATATATTCTACTGATGCAACCGGAAAGGATATCACCTGGACTTACTTTGATCAACCGATTGATACAGAAGCAGATGTATTGGCTCCTTTTGCGAAGCGCTTTTTTGAGGGGTTACCCATTACTGTAAAAGAAGCGAATGTCACTTATGATGCGGCTATTTCAGGGAATTATATCTGGATTACTAGTTGGGCTGGCGGATTAAGGCGATACAATATTTCTCAAAAAGTTTGGGAACGTGTGCCTTTGCCCGAGGACAGTGACCAAATCCTATATACTTGTGAATCATCCAATTATGAAGACACTCAAAGCGGTTATGTATTGAAAGATTTCTACCTGAATCCGCGCGATCCATGGGATGGTGTTTCTACCAAAAATTCTGATCCAAAAACTTATGGTAATCACAATCATAAAGCATTTTCAGTGATTGCCTATAGTGATACCGTATGGGTGGGGACTGCCAATGGCGTTAACCGGGGAATCATCGGTGATAATGGTTGTGTAAACTGGACCCATTATACTCCTGCTACCGATAACTTATCCGGTGGCTTTGTAGTAGGGCTGGCGTTGCAGGAATACAAAGGGCATCAAATCGTTTGGGCTGCCTCTGTCACTGCAGCGGCTGGTGAAACCAGTGCGGTCAGTTTTAGCATAGATGGGGGCGAATCCTGGCATACCACTCTGAGTGGAGAACGGGTATATAATATTACAAGCACTGATTCTATCGTACTGGTAGCCAGTAAGTCGGGTCTATGGAAAACTGTTATAGATAATCCGCTTGATGTAGCGAAACCATGGGCGAAATACGAACCAGCAAAACAAGCTATTAATATTGGATCAACAGGTCTCTATAGTATGGATGAAATATTAAGCGACGAAGTGGTCGGAGTATCCTATGATAAACGTCCATTTTTTCATTCCTCAGCAACAATATGGATTGGTTCCTGGGATGGTTTGGCTCGGGCCTTGGATCCAAATGGAAACAACTGGCAGGTATATCGCACCAAATATGATGCAAGTAAAGTTTACGCTTACCCCAATCCATTTTCTCCCTATGAGCATAACCAAGTTGGCGGAGCGGGATATGTTCATATACATGCCGATGTGAAAGTTTCATTTATCGTCAAAATGGATGTATACAATTTTGCTATGGAACTGGTTTATCATAAAGATTTTGATCGTCGTCAGGCCAGTACTGGATCACTCAAATGGAATGGGAAGGATGCAAGTGGACGAATGGTGGATAATGGGGCCTATTTTATTCGCCTGGAATATGATCAGAAAGTGAAATGGATCAAGCTGATAGTGATTAAATAATGAGTCGGATTTATAAATATATCATTTTCATTTTGACAGCTGCCGCTCTATTGAATGCTGGGGATAAAGCTTCTTTTGCTGGTGGCTTCTTGCGAATGGGTGCTTCTGCCCGGGCAATGGCTATGGGAAGTGGATTTACAGCTGAAATTGATGCTGGATTTTCTGCCTACCATAATCCTGGATCTATGGTTTTTACAAATAAGCGTCAATTAGGATTTAGTCACCATTTTCTGCCGCTGTCCCGCAGGTTTATGGCAGCTAATATTTCCACTCCGATACCACCATCAGCGGGATTGGGCATCGCCTGGATTAGCGCCGGTACAGATAAAATTGACGGCCGTACCAGTTCCGGTGAACATACCCAGTATTTATCCACGTCAGAAGATGCTTTTATGATTTCATTTGCCCAGCGGATCCTTCCGTGGTTTTCTGCAGGTTTAAATATCAAGATATTGAAACACCAGCTGCCTATGAATACTATGGATCTTGCCGGTAAAGGGATGGGGATGGATTTTGGAGTTTTTATCCGGACAGAAAAAGGAGCTAACCTTGCCTTTATGGTGCAGGATTTGAATTCCCGTTACCATTGGAAAACAGATAAAATCTTTGAGCGGGGTAAAGAATACGTTGAACAATTTCCCACTATCTACCGTGCAGGGACAACATTCCATTATGGCAAAGTTTATGTTGCAGCGGATGGAGGAATGATTATGAACGGGAAAGAATTATTAGGATATACCATAAGAATTGGTGGTGAATACCCCTATATGGATCATTATTTTATCCGCGCAGGATTGGGTAATGGCCGTATGTCAGTAGGTGTTGGCGTAGACTGGTCTCTGCTAAAAGATAATGATGCTAAACTGGATTATGCCTTTGTGTTTGAAAATCCCGCCGGTACTGCCCATATATTTACCTATGCGTTTACATTTTAAATTATTTTTGTTTAGCATTACGCTTTCCGGGTTGGGAGCTGTTGGTACTCAGTTCTTATCTATACCTCCATCTGCGCGGGACCTGATTTATTTTAATTCATCCTGGCGTAATCCATCTCTATTAAACCAGATAAATCTGGCGCCGGAACTAAGTCTGGCGTATGGGGATTGGTTAGCTGGAGTGCAAACATTTGGATTTCGTTGGAAAGGTCAAATTAAAAGCGGGAGTGGTGGGATTGATATTCGTTATGTAGGGTTGGACGATATGGAATTGCGTTCAGATAAACCAACGGCCAAACCTTTAGGACACTATGCCGCATATGGTACGTCGGCCAAAGGAACATATAGCTGGACAAAAGGATCTTTTCAATTGGGTGTCGGGTTGAAATTACTGAATTTCCAGATTTACCAGGAAAAATCGAATGGTACTGCTTTAGACCTGGGACTGGGATGGCAACCAGTGGATAAAATTCGGTTCAACATATCTGCCCTTAATTTGGGTAAGATGGGTAAAATGGTTTCGGAGTTACCTGAATTACCTCGGCGGTATATTAGTTCAATAATATACGATCAATCAAAAAATAGATATTTTGGCGCTGTGGAATCCAATAGCTATGTAAAAAATCCCATTTATTATGTAGGTGGAAATGGGCGCTATAATAATTTGTTATTTGGGACCACAGCCATGATATCGAAAGGCGTAAAGTCCATTTCAGGAGGAGTAGGTATTCAATTTGGTATTTATTCTGTTACATACGGATTTCAATGGGGAGACCAACATTTGGGTATGCCTCAGATGATTGATATATCGGTACGACTTCCATGAGTACCAAACCTGCAGTTTATAAAAAGATTATCGCTTTTTTGTCCGTGGCAATTCTTTTTTTATTAATGACCAATTATTTGACTCTCCGCGATCTGGACAAGGCCAGACAAGGGGATTTACCTTTAGTAAATAAAATTGTGAAAGAACCGGTTTCAAAGACTGTGCCGGCATCTAAGCCTAAGAAGCTGGCTGGAATGATTGTCTTGGTCATTGATGATTTTGGATATCGTAATGATAATATATCTGATGGCTTTTTAGAACTGGGGGTATCCATTACCTGCGCTATTATTCCCGGGCATGAACAGACCTCGAAGTTTGCACAAAAAGCGAATGCAGCAGGACAGGAAGTCATCATTCATATGCCAATGGAATCAAGTATTCCTACATCTGGAAAGGAAGATTATAGTATCAAAGCCGGCATGACCAGCGAAGAAATTGAATGGCGTATGCGTGAAGTGTTAAAGGAAATTCCCGAAGCGGTGGGTATGAATAATCACCAGGGATCAAAGGTAACTACTAATGGCAAAGTAATGAGTGTAATTGGGTCTGTACTAAAAGAGAATAAGAAATATTTTATAGATAGCCGAACAACTCCTGAAACGATTGGTGAACAAACCATGCGTTCTTTAGGGGTGCCTACCGCACGTCGCCATGTATTTTTGGATAATGATTCTGATGTGGAAAAAATTTCCGCTCAGTTGGATAAATTGGTCAAGGTGGCCCGCAAGCAAGGATCGGCTTTGGGTATTGGCCATGCGAGGCCTAATACATTAGAAGTATTGAAAAATAAAATCCCCGAATTACTTGCAGAAGGATTTCAATTTGAGTTTGCATCAAACATTGTGAATTAAAGATTATCAATGCCAATATTATCAAAAGTATTGCGGGGAGATTTTATTGAAAGTGTCCATGTCGCCTACGGTGTGGCGGTAGATCAGGATGAAAATGTAGTTTATTGTACGGGTGATCCTGACTATTTGACCTGTGTTCGTTCATCCCTTAAACCTTTTCAGGCTTCTGCTGCCGTAGAGTCCGGTGCTGTGGATGATGCCGGTTTTTCCGAAGACGAGATTGCACTTATGTGTGCTTCCCACAATGGTGAAGATATTCATGTGGAAACAGCCCAATCTATGTTGAATAAACTTGGTTTTACAACGGACCATTACTGTTGCGGAAACCATTTGCCATATGATAAGTCAGCCAGTCAAGTCTTAACAAAAAATGGCACTGAACCGAGTTCATTGCATAACAATTGCAGTGGCAAACATGCTGGTATGCTGGCTTTTAGCAAATATTTAGGTGCTGATCCTGATGATTATGTCCATCTGGACCATCCAGTTCAAAAAGCGATTTTAGAAAAAGTAAAAAGCTATACCGGCTTGGAAAAAATATCCACCGCCATTGATGGATGCAGTGCACCAACTCCTTTCCTTACCTTATCTAATATAGCCGCTTTATTTCAAAAATTGGCTTCTGGAAACTATCCTGAGCTAGAGCGACTTTATTTAGCGATGAATCAATTTCCCTATTTAATTGCGGGTCGAAAGCGGTTTGATACGGACTTCATTACGGCAATGAAGGGTAGAGCTGTATGCAAGGTTGGCGGTGAAGCAATTCGCGGTTTTGGCATTCGCCAAAGCGATGGTTCTGTTCTGGGTTGTGCTGTAAAGGTGCTGGATGGGAATATGCGTGCACTTGGATCTTCATCTCTTTCATTTCTAGATAAATTGGAGTTGTTAACAGATGAGGAGCATAAGGAATTGAAGCAATATCGAGAGCCTATTTTAAAAAATCATCGTGGAATACCAGTTGGAAAAATTTCCACTGATATTGATTTTTGATATGGGTCGCTTTATAGTTTTATTTTTCTTTTTTAATACCATTTACACCCAGGATTCATTAATTGTCATGAGCTATAATGTTTTACGGTTTAATGGTAATTCAACAAATCGTGCCCAATATATCAAAAAAGTGGTGGATTATATTCAGCCTGACATTGTTGTATTACAAGAAATTGAAGATGGAGCAGGGCTTGACAAAATCCTCGAAAAAGCCTTTAATAACGACAGCTCGGTGTATGCGGCTGGCAGCCTTGTGAGTTCAACCTGGATGAAAAGTGTCGTCGTTTATCGAAAATCAAAAGTGGATATTTCTAGCCATGTCTTTATCTCAACTGTCCTTAGGGATATTACAGGATATACGCTGTCTATAAAAAATGCACACTCAAATGTATCGCCCTTCACTGTATTTGGTGCACACCTCAAGGCCAGTGATGGATCCAGCGAAGAATATCAGCGCTGGGAAGAGGCAAAAGAATTATATAAGTATGTGGCCCAAAAAAGTAGCGATTACCATTATATCTTTGCTGGGGACTTTAATTTATATGGCACAGATGAAAAGACTTATAAATTACTAACGGACAGCATGACCGTGGATTTGGAAGATGTGGTAGGTCCATGGGTGCGTAATGAGAGTGCACATATTTCCAAATTCACTCAATCCACTCGAACAGATAATTTAGGAGATGGAGGTGCTATCGGAGGTTTGGATGACCGTTTTGATTTTATCCTTTTTTCCGATCATTTTACCGCCAAAGATCCAGATCTGAAATATATGGATGGATCCTATAAAGTGATCGGGAATGACGGTGCCCATTTTAATACATCTATCATTGATGGCAGTAATGGATCGGTACCCGACAGTATCGCGGAAGCAATCCATATCGCTTCAGATCATTACCCTGTAATTGCTAAAATTATTTATACATCCAAGACTTCTACCAGTCCCGTAGCGCATGCTGGTGGCGATGTAGTAGCATCGATAGGTGAAAAGGTATTTTTGGATGGAACTCAGAGTTACGATCCGAATGGTTCCATCGTAAGTTATGCCTGGATACAGACTTCAGGGCCAACGGTTACCATCAATAATATCGAAGCCACTACAGCAGATTTTGTTGTTCCGGAAGTAAGTCGTACTAGCGAATTTAAATTTGAATTAACGGTAACTGATAATGATGGTGAACAGGCCAATGATTTTGTGAATATCACTGTACCAGTTACCAGTGGATATACTCCTTATGATATCCAGTTAACAACTGATAAAGGTGTTGGCGAAGATTGTTATCCTTCTGATTTCGAAGGTCAAAATTTAGAAGTTACTGGGGTGGTAACAGCCGTTCGTCCAGATTCGGATTATCCCAATTTCTTTATTCAAGATCCATTCAAGGATGAATGGGGCGGCATGTTTATCTATATCAATAAAGGTTATCAGGCACCATTGGTTGGTGATCAGGTAAAATTAAAAGGAGATATATCTGAATATTACGGTTTAACAGAAATGAAAAATATTTCATCTACAGAAGTGCTGTCAAGCGGGATTTCGATTGAACCTGTAACAATAACAGCCAGTTCGTTATTTGGCGGTTGCCAGATCTGGGCGGAAAAATATGAAGGAATGCTGGTACGTCTAGTTAATGTAACTGTAGCATGGAAGTCCAGCGGAAATAATCAATGGGGAGTATCAGATTGGACTGGGACTGCAATCATTGATGATTATATGTTTGATGGTGATTGGCCCAATCCGGAAAAAGGCATCCATTTTATCAGTATAACTGGTGTGGTTCATTATTCTTATGGTGAATATAAATTAATGCCGCGTAACAATGCTGATTTTAATGATCCAGTAAATGCCACTGGCAACGAAGGCCCTAAGCATTTTAATCTGCTCACCAATTACCCAAACCCTTTTAATCCAGCTACTACCATAGAATTTGATTTAGTGGATAAAGAATGGAGTCCAATACAATTAAAAATATTGGATATCAAGGGTCACTTGGTCGCGTCGCTAGTGGATGGGTTCCCAAGTAATAATAAAGTGACATGGAATGGAAAGAACCATTTGGGAGAAAATGTTCCTGCAGGCATTTATTTTGTCCGCCTGGAATCAAAATCAACCATACTCACTAATAAAATGATTTTACTGAAATAAAAATGGCAGATATAACTATACGCGTGGTGGATTGTTACGTATTTCGCCAGACAAATGATGACCTAAGTTTTCTGCTGTTGAAACGTAATAAGGATAAGCTATATGAACACCTTTGGCAGGGGGTAGCCGGAAAGATTGAAGGTGACGAAACTGCATTCGAAGCAGCCATCCGTGAATTAAAGGAGGAAACGTCACTGGAACCGGTCCGCATGTTTGTGGCAGATCATGTTAGTCGTTTTTATGAGTCACACCAGGACCGGATCAATCTTGTACCTGTTTTTGGGATTGAAGTAGATTCATCCGAAGTTAAACTATCCAAAGAACATGTTGATTATAAGTGGGTGGATATCTACGAAGCGCTGGATACATTGGTCTGGCGGGGGCAGAAAGAAAGCATACAAACCGTATATGATATGGTAGTGAATAATGATGACCGTATGAGATGGTCAAAAGTCGAATTTTAAACAAGGAGCAATAATGTTAGAAGTTGGCAGTAAAGCACCGGGTTTTACACTCCCTGATCAGGATGGGAATGAGGTATCGCTCGGCGATTTTTCTGGTAAGAAAATGGTCCTTTGGTTTTTCCCCAAAGCCAGTACCCCCGGATGAACGATTGAAGGACAAGGGTTCCGGGATGAACTCCATAATTTTGAAAAGAAAAATGTAGTGGTGATTGGTATGAGCGCTGATTCATCGAAAAAACAGAAAAAATTCTGTGATAAGCAAGAATTCAAATATCCCATGTTATCCGATGAGGGTAAAGATGTCTTAAAAGCCTATGGTGTATGGGGACAAAAAAAGTTCATGGGGCGTGAATATGATGGCATTTTTCGAAATACATACGTGATTGACGAAAAGGGCTTGATTGAAAAAGCATACAAAAAAGTAAATGTCAAAACCCACGCTCAGGATATATTAGCAGAATTATAAAATAGTAAATGAGTGATTATAAGGTGTTTTTTTGAACACATGAAATCTCCAATTGACGTTTTTTCGGACTGGGCTCGGGATGGCCGAGATGAAGCGATGGCGGATGGTCATACTAGTTCTGTCAAAGCCATGCTGGATTTTTCCTTAAAGGATCAGACCAATCCATTCTCTTTTATTGATGCGGGCTGCGGAAATGGTTGGGTCGTTCGGATGGCGGGGCAACATAGCTTATGCAAGAGTGCTACAGGTGTGGACGGTGCTCAATCCATGATCAAAAAAGCAGAATCTTTTGATTTAGATCATACGTATCACTGTTCAGATCTTTTGGATTGGGCCCCGAATAAAAAGGTAGATCTGGTCCATTCAATGGAAGTTTTTTATTATTTTTCTAATCCCAACTTGCTAATCCAACATATCACAGATAAATGGCTCAATCCAGAAGGAAGGTTAATCATGGGAATTGATTATTATACAGAAAATAAGCCCAGCGAGAATTGGCGTACTGAATGTGATATTTCTATAATGACAAGGCTATCAATTTCAGAATGGGTTGGCATGTTTATTCATGCCGGTTTAAATAATATTCAATCCTGGCAGGTGGGAGCAAAAGATGATTGGGCGGGTACACTGGTTGTAACCGGAATAAAATAAAAAATCTTTAATTTTTCACTGGCACATTTTGGTCAAGAAATAAACCCTGGCTCATTCCCGCAAAAAATTTCTGAAAAAACTCTGGTTCATGAACGCCACCAGTTGAGAGGATTTTTCCATCTTGTTCAACTTCACCACTGGCGCTAACACGTACATTTGTTTCATCATTTTCCAAATCATTTAGGCTGATGGTGACCTTGTAGCGATAGATACGAGGCCCATCGGGTCCATCATCGTTGTTATCTCCAAAAATGATTGGACGATTTGAATCCTTCTTTTTATCATCATCCCCACCAAAAATTGCGCTAGCAATGAGGGCAATGAGAGCGATAACACCAATAGCAATACAGGCTTTTTGGCCGGCAGACATTGATTCTTCTGGTTTTTCATCTGCTAAAGCTGCCTTTCGATGTTCCGTGGTTCGGCTAGCGCTAATCAATCCAACATCCGAATTCAAGACATCGATAGTATAGTCCATGTCCTGAAGCGAATGAATAGAAGCCTTTAGGACGGTTTTTAGATCGCCAGGAAAAGCTCGCGTTTGCATGGCCCTTGCCACAGATGTGGGTGGCTTTTCTGTTCTGGGTGGATTGGTGCAACCGGATACGCCAACGACTAGATAACTGATTAAAGATATATAGAAAAAACGCCCCGCTTTGGTCTTTGGGCGAATAATGCCTCTCAGCATTTAGAACTCCAGGCTTTGATAGGCGTAGTCTACTACACTTTTGTTATTATCAAATGTAATTACAACCGTGAGTGATTTTGATGATGTACTGGCAGAAGATTTACTGGTTCCACCGGCACCGATAAATCCTGAAAAAAAGCCGGCTCCAACGATGGACCCGCTTTTGGCTTCAGTGTTCCTAGAAATTCGATCGTAGGTCCATGTTTCCCGACCTTGCTTATCTTTTGAAATAATGTTCGGAGCACCTAATACCTTGGTGATTTCTGTTTGGTTGGCCCCTTTGACCACTGTGGATTGAACCAATCCTAGTGTAAGTTTATTGGATTCTTGGGGTGGGTTGGCACATCCGACCAATAACATGCCGGTAATAATAAATGTGGTTAACTTTTTCATTATTTCTATCCTTTTAATAATTAAATGTTTCGTTTAGAATAATGTTTCAATTTTATTTTTCACATAAATATTTCTTCAAGATAGTACTCAATGATTTTAATTTTTGCCAACAGTATATGCGTTTATAAACTTAGAATTTCCGATGGATACATAACGAGTTACCAAGGTAGTCAATATTAACGTGATAACAATACATTCCGTTTTATTCAGCTTACTGATCATTTCATCACTGCAGGATGATGTTGTTAAGTTATTAGAGATCGAGTTCAAGGTTGTCAAAAAAGGGAATTCTGATCGAAGATATATCTGGCTTCACGGGGATGAGCAAACCGCCCGAATGGCCCTTGAAAGCCACATGAAATTGAATTTGGGAACGGCCTTTTTTATTCAAGGGGAAACACGGGAAACAGATTTATTTGATGGCATTATAGATCCGAATCGCATCTTTTCTTCCAATGGTGCGGAAGCGAATATTCAAAAATATAACCGCAGTTGGTCTAGCTTTAAAAAACAAGAAGCATTGGAATGGATCAATCGAGAACGAAATGCATTTTTGGAAAGTATTTTTCCAAAAAATGGAGGGCTACTAGTGGCCCTTCATAACAATTTCAAGGGCTACAATGTAAATTGGGAAATTCAAAAGAGTGATAGTGTGTCCATCAAAAAAGATCAAAATCCCAGAGACTTTTTTATTTGTACGGATCGAACGGATTTTGAAGCATTGGCCAGATCACCTTTTAATGTGGTTCTTCAAGAAAAACTCCCGCAGAAAGATGACGGATCGCTTTCATGGGCAGCTATGCGAAATGGGGTTCGATATGTGAATATTGAAGTGAGGCTGGGATGGCTGAGTCAACAGAAAAAAATGTTGAATTACCTTGAGAATAATTTGAAGTAAAGAAAGTTATTTAAACCAATATCTGTTTTCTATTCAATATATTTCAGTTGTCAGTTTTATAAGAATGAACTCAAAGTGGCAGGTCAATGAATAATTAGCCCTCCATTTTTGAAAAACTTATCATTCCGTTTATTATCTATATAACCCATCATGACTGAATGACCGGATATCTGTTTTGGAATATTAGCATCATCCATTTCTGTCAAATGGATTGGCTGTTGGTTGATCGATAGGAAGCCTGTGTTCTCATTGCAGGCGTAAAGGGATGGAGGGTTGGTTTCTTTGAGCTGATCCCAATCAAATCGGACACAATAATCCATATTTTTATACTGGCCAGGAATACCGATTCTTAAATCCGGATTTACAGATGTTAGAGGCGCACCTGTATAAAGCGGCAGCATTGTTTGCAGGATCACCCAAGCTGTTGAATTGGGATCCATATTGACATAATAAGTCTGATTCTCAAACAGGTCAATGGCATGCTGAATCCCGTTGGCGTTTACCAACAGGTTATAGTGGCTAAGGCGGTAGCCAATACCTTTATCCCAAAAGACCATGGCCTCATGTTGGAGTAGTGGTTTGAATGTTGGATCGTGGTACTCTGGAAATGCTTTGATTTTCTCAAAATAATCTATTTTAGCTGTAATGGTCAAAGTTGGAGCAGTCGCTTTTTCAGCGCCTATCAAGTCATCATCACCTGTTAATATCAACGAGCCGCCCAGTGTCCAGATACCAAATGCCAGTATTTCGCATTGAGGAAAGGTGAGTTTATCCATAAGAATTCGATCTTTAGGTTTTATCCCTTCTGAGATAAGCCAGTTAGCAGTTTGTTGGGCCAACCGGTATACTTTATCCGATGTAAGGCCTAGGTCAGCGTAAACCATCTTTTTGCCATACTTCACGTTTTGGCCATCTACCAAAGCCCGCAGGTTGGGATAAGGGACCATATGTTCAATCGGTTCCACATTGCCCAGGCACTGGGCTTGATAGATGCGTTGTTGAAGGTCTGTCATTGATATGATTGATTCATCCTATGGCGTGTTACGATAAAGCAATCTCATTAATTGAAAGAGTTTGCTTCATTCCATTGGGAATGACAGATTAATTATCTGGTTTAATTTGGCGAACGATTTTAAAGGTATCGTGCACCCGGGTATAATAATTTCCTGCTAGCCGACCAACAGGATTCAAAACATTCAAATCAATCCGCCCATCCTTGTAAACTTCATCATCAATATGAAACATAACAATTGTGCCGATGACTACAAAGCCTCCGCCAGGACCCGGTTCCCCTACAGGAACGATGATATTAAGCTTACATTCAAAACTCACTTTGGATTCTTTAACCCTTGGTGGCAACACTTTGACGGAATTAATGGGGGTAAGTCCCGACACTTCAAATTCGTCTACATCCTTTTCAAAGTCGGTGGCGCAGGCCACCATAGGTTCGGCCATTTGCTCTGATACAATATTAACCGTGAATTCTTCAGTATCACGGATATTGTTTAAGGTGTCTTTGGTTAGCCCGTCATATCCTCGGCGGGCAGGGGCAAACATGACCGTAGGTGGGTTGGAACAAACACCATTAAAATAAGAAAAAGGAGCCAAGTTCAAGATGCCATCTTTTGATTTAGTAGAGACAAAAGCAATTGGACGTGGCAGGATAGAACCAATCATTAATTTGTGATTACTATCAAAGGGTTGTTTGGTCGGGTCAATAATCATGAATTACCTAACCAGGAAAGCGGATAGTCTGACTCATCAATATCGGCCGCTGCATTTGTCATTTTCAGGGGATGAAAGGTATCCAACATGACTGCGATTTCATTTGCTTCCTTGGTACCCAAAGACTCTTCAATTTTATCTGGCTGGGGGCCATGAGGTAGACCGGCAGGATGATAAGTAATGGAACCTTCTTCAATACCTCTGCGACTCATAAAATCTCCAGATACATAATAGAGGATTTCATCAGAATCCACATTGCTGTGTGCGTAAGGCGCTGGTATGGCTTCTGGATGGTAATCAAATATGCGCGGAACAAAATTGCAAATGACTAGTCCCGGCGCTTGAAATACCTGATGTACAGGAGGGGGCTGATGTACCTTACCCGTAATAGGCATAAAATCATTCACGTTAAAACTCCATGGGTAGTAATAACCGTCCCACCCGATAATGTCAAATGGATGATGTTTGTAATCGTAGGATTGGAGTCCTTGATCAAGGCGAACAACTACTTCAATTGAACCACCTGATACAGGATTTTCATATTGTGGTGTTTTAATATCTCTTTCGCTATACGGGGAATGTTCCAGTAACTGTCCCAAGCGGTTGCGATATCGATCTGGCGTTTCAATTGGACCAGCTGTTTCCAATACCAGCAATTCCATTGGTTTATCAATATCCAATTGCCAAATCACACCTCGAGGAATAATGGCATAGTCTCCACCAGTTAGGGTGAGGGACCCAAAATTAGATTTAAGGATTCCTTTACCTCTATGTACAAAAAGACATTCATCATGATGACCATTGCGGTATAAACTATTCATTGACTGTGAGACTTGTGCTTTTGATAAAATTACATCGGTATTAAAAAATAATGGGATGCGGGATGTGACAGCGTCACCTTCATGATTCAAACTGCGTGTTTTCAAATGATGGTGGCGATGCTCCCCATTCCATTCTTCTAATGGAAGAATGGTGATATCACCAACCTTTTGAACAGCGGTAGGGGGATGAATATGGTAGACATTAGAATAAATGTGACTAAACCCTTTGCGACTGATTAATTCTTCCCAATATAAATTGCCCTTATCATTCCGAAATTGGATGTGGCGTTTATTAGGGACTTGACCGCGTTTTTGGTAGAAAGGCATAGGTAATTATACGATTTTGTTTTCTAAAATACCGAGACGTTCTACTTCTAATGTAACTACATCACCTTTTTGAATCCAACCGCCAGTATTTTCAGGACGAAGTTCGAGAATGCAGCCCGTCCCAACAGTCCCGGAACCAATATATTCACCAGGAAGCAGTCTAGTGTTCATGCTGGCTCTTTCAATCATATCTCCAAAAGAATGATAAAGATCATTCGTATTGCCATCGGAAATAAGTTTACCATTTACACGGCAGGTCATTCTTAGATGAAGCTTGTGCTCATCGTCCCAAGCATCTTCAAGTTCATCGGGAGTTACCATATATGGTCCGAAACTGGAAGCAAAGTCTTTTCCTTTGGCTGGCCCTAAGCTTAAGGGCATTTCCTGCCGCTGGAGGTCTCTAGAAGACCAATCATTTAAAATGGTATATCCGCCGATCACTTTGTCCGCCTCTTTCGATTTGATATCAGAACCGCCATTGGCAATAATCACTGAGAATTCCAATTCAAAATCAAGTTCATCTGTATTAGAAGGGTAAGAAATTGCAGCCCCGTGGCCATAACAGCAGTTGGGATTTGAAAAGTAAAAAATGGGCAGTTTAAACCAGTCCGGGTGCATATCTAGCCCTCGCAATTTTCGGGCAGCGCGAACGTGTTGTTCAAAGGCATAAAAATCACGAAAAGCCGGAGGATCTGGGATTGGCGGCAAAATTACCAGTTCCGATTCATTTTGAGCCAGGGTGTTCAAATCACCGTTAGAAATGATCTTTTCCAGTTCCTGAAGCAAGGGAAAAAATTTATCCCATTCTGCCAGGGTTGATTTCAAATCTCTAGGGATGGATAAAAAAGTGTTGTCATTCTGGTCTTCATTTACCCATTTTGCTGCGAGGTTCACATCAATGATATGATTCTCAATTTTGAAACCGAACTTTTGGGTTGTATTTCGCTGTTCTGTGTAAGTTAAAAATTTCATGTTTTACTGATAGTTCCCTGAAAAATTATAGATTGCCGCGCATTGCCTGTTCATGTTCAATGGACTCGAAAAGCGCCTGAAAATTTCCTTTGCCAAAACTGTTAGATCCTTTACGCTGGATAATTTCATAAAATAACGTTGGGCGATCCTGGATCGGTTTGGTGAAAATCTGGAGCATATAGCCATTTTCATCCGAATCAACAAGAATGCCTAATTCTGCTAATGTATTTATGTCTTCAATAAAATCACCGACGCGTTCTTTTAAATTATCATAATATGATTTAGGTGTTGGCAGAAACTCGACCCCATTGGCACGTAGTTTCTGAACAGATTCAATAATATCACGGGTGGACATGGCGATGTGCTGAACTCCGGGGCCCTCATAAAATTCGATAAATTCCTGGATTTGAGATTTCTTTAATCCTGCCGCCGGTTCATTTATTGGCATTTTAATTGTTTCATTATCATTAGCCATGACAATAGAACGAAGGGCGCTGTATTGCGTGGATACATCTTTGTCATCCACAGACCAGAAGCGATGCCAACCGAATACTTTTTCATAAAAATCACAAACTGGTTGCATATCGCCATCTGGCTGATTTCCCACTACATGATCAATGTGGACAATGCCCACGGGATTAGCAACGGCATCCACATCCATGACTGAATATCCTGGAAGGAAGACTCCTTTATAATTATTTCGCTCTATAAAAGTATGTGTGGTATCACCATATGTTTTAATGGTGGAAATAATTGCTTCGCCTTTTTCGTCCTCAATTAGTTTTGGTTGGCATACGCTTTCAGCTCCTCGATTGGTAGTCTCTTTCCAGGCGTTTTCGGCGTTATCCACAGAAAATGAAATATCCTTTACTCCATCACCGTGCTTATCGATGTGATGACCTATTTCCGTTCCGGGAACTAAGGGAGAACTAAGAACGAACCTAACCTGGTTTTGCTTCATGACATAGCTTACTTTGTCTCGGCTACCTGTTTCTAGCCCCTGGTATGCGATGGGCTGGAAGCCCAGGGCTGTCCGATAATAATGTGCCGCCTGCTTAGCGTTACTTACATACAGTTCGCAGTGATCAAAGGAGTTGATTGTATAATCAGCCATAATTATATCCCTGAATTTATAATAAGGTTTTCAAGGCATCAATAAAACGTCTGTTTTCTGTTTCTGTTCCTATGGAGACGCGGATGTATTCAGGCCAACCGAATGCCGTAAGGCTTCGGACAATAATACCCTTGTGTAATAGTGATTGTGTGATTTCCGCGGCCCGTTTCTCTGAATTCCAAACAGTCGTAATAAAATTAGCCGCAGAGGAAATTATTTCAACACCCAGTGATTGAAGCTCATTTTCAAGAAAAGCGTAACCTGTCAAGTTCATGGCTATAGTTTTTTTGAGGAATTCAGTATCATCCATCGCAGCTACTCCAGCGGTGAGTGCGATAAGCGATGGTTCAAAGGGCTCTTTAACTTTCATCAAATTACTAATGAGTGTATCATGCGCGAATCCATAGCCGATCCGCAGGCCCGCTAAACCATAGGCTTTAGAAAAAGTTCTCAGAGTGATTACATTGTCGTAGCGATAGTTCATGGAGTTTGGATAGTCATCTATAGACTGGGCAAATTCAAAATAGGCTTCATCCAGGATAATCAAAACACGTTCCGGTACGCGGGAATAGAATTGGTCAAATTCACCACGAGTGATATACGTTCCCATAGGGTTGTCGGGATTGGCAATATAAATAATTTTAGTAAACTTATTAATCTTCTGTACAATCTTCTCCAGATCGTAGCGGTGTTTTTTCATGGGTACCCAATGAATTTTTCTCCCTGATGCATTGGCAAGGACCCGGAAACCAATGAATGAATTGGCTGCTGAAATTAATTCATCATCTTGGAGTAAAAAGGTTCTAATTATAGTGGACATGATGCCCTCGCTTCCAGCGCCCAGTATAACATTTTTCATCTTAATATTGAATCGATTAGCCAGTTTTGTCCGTAACTCATAGCCAGAAACATCAGGATATCGATGGAGTCCTGATAATGTTTCGGCCATTGCTTTTATTGCCTTTGGAGATGGGCCAAGGGAATTTTCATTGGAGGCCAATTTATCCACATGGGAAAGGTCAAATTCTCGTTGGACTTCTGCAATCGGTTTACCAGGCACATAGTTAGCTAAGTTTTGGATATAAGGTGGTACCAACGGCATATTAAAGGGGTAGCATTGTCTGGTGTTTAAAAGTGGAAAGAACAACAGATGTTTTGAGATGCTGTACATTGGGTAAGGCAGACAGACCATGTAGAATTAATTCATCATAATGGGGAATATCGCGCGTGGCGATTTTAAGAAGAAAGTCACCCTCGCCAGTAATATGATGACATTCCAGAACTTCATCCATGTTTGACATAGAATTAAAAAATTTTTCAACTGGAGTTTCGCCGTGACGAGCCAAAGTTACCTCCACGAAAGTAATGCAGGTATAACCGGCCTTTTTTTCGTCTAGTAAGGTCACATAGCGATCGATTAATCCACTGGCTTCTAGTTTTTTCACCCGCTCTAAGGTACTTGAAGGAGAAAGGTTTATGCGTTTAGCCAGTTCAGCGTTTGTAATTCTAGCGTTGGCCTGTAATTCTTTCAATAATTCTTTGTCTGTATGGTCTAATTTCATAATATTATATAAAATATATTATTAATACAGAAGAAAATATTGTAATATTATATAATTACAAAATAATATTCTTATTAAGTTTAATGAATAATGAGGTTGTGTTTTATCGCCTAATTTCTATCTCATGATTTTAGGAAAATTACATTGAAAATCGTAGGTCCTTTGATTCCAGGAAAGTTTGTAGAACGGCCGAACCGATTCATTACGTTGGTAGAGGTAGAAGGTAAAATTGTGCGCTCGCACTTGCCCGATCCAGGACGCTTGAAAGAATTATTAATTCCTGGAGCTGAGCTACTTTTGCATCCAAGCCCGGAAGGATCGCAACGGAAAACAAAATTTTCTACCGTAATGGTGCGGCATGAAGGTGAATTGATATCCCTTGTATCTACACTGCCAAATCGATTTATCAAGGAGTTGTTAAAAGAAAATTCGCTGCCTATTCTAAAGGATTTTCAATATGTTAGGGCAGAGCCATCTTGCGGGAACCATCGCTTTGATTTCCTGTTAAACGATGTAAATGGATATCCTTTTTATTTGGAAGTAAAATCAGTGACCTATGTAGAAAATGGTTTAGCCAAATTCCCGGATGCGGTAACGGAACGAGGTACGCGCCATGCGAACGCATTGGCGGAATTGGTATTGAATGGTACTGGTGCCGGAATCCTTTTTGTATGTCAAAGGTCTGATGCAAACAAGTTTGAACCCATGTGGGATCGGGACCCTAAATTTTCACAAGCATTATTGAAAGCAAACCAGGGGGGTGTACATGTCTGGTGTATTACAAGCCAAATGAGTGAAACTGAAATGACATTTAAAAGGGAAATTCCTGTAAATTTAATACCACCTGTATAGAATAATTCCAGAATTACTACATCTGATTATTTTGAAAAAATGCGCTCACACTGTTGCTTCACTAGGTACTGTATGGTTGATTTATTCATGTGCTGCAGTATCATCTCCTGGTGGTGGGCCCAAAGATGAAATTCCACCTATATTAATATCGGCTGAGCCAGAAGAGGGAAGCCTCCATTTTTCAGGCGGCCCTGTGGTTCTCAGTTTCTCTGAATACATCGATGAAAAATCATTAAAAAATGCTGTAAAAATTTCTCCTCGATTAGAAACTCTTGTAGAGATTAAATATGATGATGATAAAATAATTCTGGATTTTCCAAAGGAATTATTATCCAACCAAACTTATGTCATTACAATCAGCCGGAATTTAAAAGATGAGCGGGGTGTGGCATTGGAACAATCTATTCAAGTAGCATACAGCACAGGCGATTTGATTGATAAAGGAAAAATTTCTGGACGCATTCATGGGGAAGATTCATATGCTGCCCATTTATGGAAATTAGAAAAGGGGTTTGTGGATTCTATCTTTTTTACTGAGCCCTTATATGTATCCGAAGCGGACGATAATGGAAATTTCAATTTTAAATACTTAGCGCCGGGGAATTATGTTTTATTGGGTATTGAAAGGAGTGCTGCCGGTGCCTCTTTGGTGCCCCAGCGGATGGCCTACGGTGTTTCTCCAAAAAAAATGTATTACCTGGAAAGAGATAATGAATTAAAGGGTATTATCATGCGGCCTAAGCGAGAGACACCACCGCTGAAAATGACTCATGGGGAATTGCTGGGTCAACGGTGGGGCTGGCTGCATTTTAATCAAGCAATGAAAGATAATATTATCTTAGATGGATTATCCATTGTGGATTTTGAACAAAATGAGCATGGGCCTGAAATCTTTAAAGATGAGCAGAATCAAGAGCGATTTCTATTCATTTCACCGGATACGCTATCTATAGGTAAAGCAGAATTAATATTAAATACTGTTTTTTCCGGGGAAAAAACTTTGCTTAATGATGCAAAAATAAATCTCCGTGTTCCTTCCAAAATGGATACAAGCCATATTAAATGGACAAAGCCGGAAGGGATTGTAACAGTCAGGAGACAAAAAGATGGCGGTCCGATAATACCAATTGTTTTTTCAAAACCAGTAATATCTACATTAGACAGTGCTTTTTTCATGGTTGCAGATACCGACACAGTGGTGACAGATATTCAATGGATCAATCCGATGGAAATTGCTTTTCTACCTCCTGGTGGATGGCAGGAGAAAACCCAATATAAATTGATGATATTATCTAATAAACTAATTCCTATAGAAGGAAAAATGTTGAAAGACTCAATCTCAGTTATCCGTATTAACTCTGAGAAAAAATTAGGATATGGAGGATTAAGCGGTACGATTAATAAGAGTGGAATCAATCCATTACTGGAACTGCGATCATTGAAAAAAGAACCGGAAATCTTTCGTTCTTCTTTAAATTCTAACTTTCAATTTGAATTTAAAAATATACCTGAAGGGCCATATCATTTGATGATTATTGATGATTTGGATAGGAATGGAGATTATTCTTATGGATCAGCTTATCCATTCCGACCCAGTGAATGGTTCTATATCCATCCGGATACTTTTGATGTACGCGCCAATTGGGATATTGATGTAGGCCCAATTAAAATGGGAGAGCAGTAAACCCAAAATGTATTGTGTAATTATGGCAGGTGGTCGCGGCACCCGATTCTGGCCAACAAGCCGGAAAAATAATCCAAAGCAACTATTAAATATTATCGGTAATGAATCGATGCTGCAAATGACGGTTGATCGTTTAAAAAAACTGAAAAACGTTGAAGATATATTTATTGTGGCCGGGAAAGATCTGGCACCAAAGATTGCTAAAATAATCAAGGGAATTAATCCGAAAAATATCATTGTGGAACCTAGTGGAAAAAACACAGCACCAGCTATTGGCTTGGCTGCAATCCACATCAAAAAGTTGCGAGAAGATGCATTAATGGGCATATTTCCGGCAGATCACTTAATTGTAGGACATCAAAAATTTTCTAGAACCATCCGATCCGCCATCCATCTAGCCAAAAAAAATAGTTCACTGGTGACAATTGGGATTGAACCCACTTTCCCTTCCACCGGTTATGGTTATATCCAATATGACCAAAAGAGTTCAGAGGATCATTTGAATGGGTATAAAGTCAAAACATTTGCTGAAAAACCACATCGGAAATTGGCAAGGCGCTTTTTGGAAAGCGGCGAGTTTTTGTGGAATGGCGGCATGTTTGTGTGGAGAGTAGATGTTTTCTTCAAAAAAATTGAAAGTATATGATTTATCCCCTAAATCAATAGGTAAAAATGTTATTCGTGGTGAAGGCGTTGTGATCGAAGGAAAAAATAATTTAATTCAATCTAATGGACAATTTACGGCCGTTATTGGGGCAGACAATCTCGTTGTGGTCAATACAGAAGATGCTATTTTAGTTGTCTCGAGAGAAAAGGTTGAAGAGGTTAAAACCCTGGTAGATTATCTAGAAAAGAAAAAACGAAAAGATCTTTTATAATCTATGTCAGATATAGAGTCAGAAAAATTATTGATCCTTTTTGAAGAACTGGCTGATAAAATGGACATTAATATCGTGCATGGGAAGGGGGATTTTCTCGGTGGAATGTGTTCGGTAAATGAAGAAGTTTATATTGTTCTGAATAAAATAAAACCGATTGATCAAAGGTTAGGTGTCCTAAGGGGAGAATTTAGTAAACTTGATTTGAGTAATGTTTTTCTTCCGCCGGTTCTCCGCGATTATATTGAAGATATTCAAGAGAATATTTTTCAATCTTAATCTATTTAAAATCCTTGAAATAAAACCCCCCTCATCAGTACACTCCTAGCCTCTATACTTTCTCCGAGGTAAAGAAATACCAACATTACAATTGAAAATTTTAAAGGGATTTTAGCATGAAAGATTATGCAGCAAAAGATATTCGCAATTTCGCCCTCGTTGGGCATGGGGCTTCAGGAAAAACGATGCTTTCTGAAGCCATGCTCGCCAGTGGTGGTGAAATAAATCGCATTGGATCAATTGAATCGGGATCCACTGTTTCAGATTACCATCATGATGAGCACGACCGACAAATTTCAATACACTCATCTCCCCTTCATGTGGAGTGGAAAGGCACGAAATTCAACGTAATTGATTCTCCCGGATATCTAGATTTTATCGGTGAAACCATTTCATCTCTGGCTGTTGTTGATCTCGCTGTGGTTACTGTGCATGCTGTAAATGGTATTGAAGTTGGTACAGAGCAGGTTTGGAATTATGCTAACGATTATGGTTTGTCAAAAATAATTGTGGTAAATGGTCTTGATCGCGAACATACAAAGTTTGACCAAGTGCTTCAGCAGGCTAAAGATCATTTTGGCAGCAATGTTTTTCCGATGCAACTGCCGGTAAACTCCGGTCCAGGCTTCAACCAAATCATCGATGTCTTACGCAATGAACTGATCACATACAGCACGGATGGTAGCGGTAAGTTCACAGAAGAAGATTTACCGGACGAATGGAAAGACCGCGTGACGGCACTCCACCAGGAACTGATCGAATACGTGGCAGAGTCAGATGACACATTATTGGAAAAGTTCTTTGAAGATGGAAATTTAACGGAAGAAGAGATGCGCGAAGGATTGCATCAGACAATCCAGGATCAAGTATTTATCCCTTTATTTTGTACAGTCGCAAACAAAAATATAGGTGTTCCCCGTTTGATGGATTTCATTGCCAAATATGGTTCATCTCCTGTTGATCGCGCCAGCATTAAGGCTGACGATGCTAAATCTGGCGAGGAGGTAAATATTGCTTTGGATGGGAATGATACTGTTGTCCATGTATTTAAAACAATCAGTGAAGCTCATGTTGGTGAGCTTTCTTTTTTTCGTGTCTATTCTGGTTCAATCTCAACGGGTACCGATTTATACAATACTTCCCGCGGAAAGACAGAACGCTTCGGACAAATGTTTTTAATGAATGGTAAAAACCGAACGAGCGTTACCAAATTGAATGCAGGTGACATTGGAGCAGTTGTAAAACTAAAGGATACACATACAGGCAATACTCTAACCGCACAGCATAAAAAAGTAAAACTGCCTTCGATAAAATTGCCTAATTCCAATATACATTTGGGTATTCGTTCAAAGTCCAAGGGTGATGAAGAAAAAATTGCTATTGGCTTGGCGACCATTCATGAAGAAGATTCAACCTTTATATACAATGTTGATTCTGAGCTTCGTCAAACTGTTCTTTCCGGTCAAGGAGAACTACATTTGCAAGTGTCTATCGATCGACTGAAGCGCCGCTTTAATGTAGATGTAGAAACATTTAAGCCACGTATTCCTTACCGTGAAACAATTCGGGGAATGGGCTCATCAAAATATCGTCATAAGAAACAAAGTGGCGGTGCAGGACAATTTGCGGAAGTGTGGATGAGAGTAGAACCCAAATCTCGAGGGGAAGGTCTTGAGTTTACAGAATCATTGGTTGGACAGAATGTTGATCGTGTTTTTGTTACCTCGGTAGAAAAAGGAGTCAATGCTGCCAGTACAGAAGGTGTATTGGCCGGATATAAGGTGGTGGATTTAAAGGTTGAATTTTATGATGGAAAACAACATCCGGTTGACTCGAAAGACATTGCTTTTCAAATGGCTGGGAAACAAGCTTTTCGTGAAGCGTTCATGTCAGCCCAACCTTGCCTGCTGGAACCGGTATTAAATGTTGAAATTAAAGTCCCCGAAGATTACATGGGTGATGTAATGGGGGATATCTCAAGTCGACGTGGCAAGATTATGGGCATGGATGCAGAAGGGGCTTTTCAACGGATAAAAGCGAAAGTCCCCCAATCTGAGCTTTATCATTATTCAACTAGCTTACGCTCTTTAACTGGCGGTCGCGGGATTCATTCAGAAGAATTAAGCCACTATGATGAAGTCCCTCGTGATATGGAAGCAAAAGTGACTGCCGCAGCCAAGGCGGCTCAAGAAGATTCATAGTTGTTCAATTAGATGGAAAAACTGTGGGCACCATGGCGGATAGATTACATTCGTACCAAGAAAGAAAAAGATGGAGTGTGCATCTTTTGTATTAAAGCGGAAGAAAATAATGATCGGGAAAATCTGGTGCTATACAGGGGAGAATTGGCATTCATTCTAATGAACCTATATCCTTATAATAATGGACATCTGATGGTATGTCCATATGCCCATGTTGGAACAACCGATTTGCTAAAAAAAGATTGTATGAACGAAATTATGGTATTAGCAGATAGGACTATGGATATATTCAGAAAGAATATGAAAGCGCAGGGATTTAACTTTGGTGCAAATATAGGTGTCGCGGGTGGAGCGGGGATTGCAGACCACATCCATTTTCATATTGTGCCAAGATGGGTTGGGGATACAAATTTTATGCCTGTTGTGGGTAATACGAAAGTGATGGTTGAAGGCCTTCTTGAAACCTATGACGAACTTAAACCAACATTTGATAATTTGAAAAAGTAGAATGGAATTCGCAAATACCTGGCTACCTTTCATTTATTTATACGGTGTCGGCGGAATCGCTTTTGTATTGGGCATGTTATTGATTTTGCGAACCAAGGCACTAAAGGTTTCATTTGAACGGCATAAAAAATGGTTGTGGGTTTTGATATATGGTTTTTTGTTTTATGCTGGACTACATGCCACTTTCATACTATTAGCAATTGGTAGCTATTAATGGATATTGCAGTAGGTACCACCTTAGATCGGTACGTCATACTGGCCTATTTTGCTATTGTGATGGGATTTGGGGCTTATTTTGGAAAGTACAGTAAAACTACTTCTGATTATTTTTTTGGTGGTCGTCGCTTTGCGTGGTGGCTCATCACCATTTCAATTGTAGCTACAGGGGTTGGTTCTCACAGCTTTGTAAAATACTCTACTAAAGCCTACCAATATGGATTGTCTTCTACCATGGCTTATATGAATGACTGGTTTTTTATTCCCCTTTTCATGTTTGGTTGGTTGCCCATCATATATTATACCAAAGTGCGTTCAATCCCCGAATACTTTGAACGTCGCTTTAATCGTAGCGCTCGTTACCTGGCAACAATGATGATCTTATTATATATGATCGGCTATATTGCTATACAGTTTTTAACTCTAGCTACAGCTTTGTACCGGATTTATGGTATTCCGTTAATGATGACTGTAATCCTCATTGCTATAGCTACAACTCTATACATGCATTTTGGTGGGCAGACTTCCGTAATCTTCACTGACTTATTCCAGGGTTTTATCCTCATATTCGCAGGGATGCTATTGTTCTTTTTGGGTATCCAGTATTTGGGAGATAACACAGCATTTTCAGGGCTGCAAGCATTTTGGATGAATCTTTCACCTCAAGAAAAACTGCCTTTAGCCCATTTTAATCATCCTCCCGATTTTAATTTTGTAGGGATATTTTGGCAGGATGGTATTGCTGGTTCAGTGGGTTTTCTTTTTCTAAATCAAGGGCTGATCATGCGCTTTATGGCAGCTAAAAGCGTAAATGAAGGTAGGAAAGCAGCGGCTTTTAACGTTCTTTTTATTTTGCCGATTTCAGCCATAGTTGTTTCCAATGCTGGATGGATCGGGCGGGCCATTTCTACTGCGTTGCCTGGTGTATTACCGGATGGTTTAGCCGCTAATGACGTTTTTGTAGCTGTTACTAATGTGGTGTCCGCACCCGGCGTTTTTGGATTTATCATTGCAGCCCTTTGTGCTGCTTTGATGTCAACAGCAGATACTTTGGTGAATGCTTCTTCTGCTATCATAGTAAATGATATTTATCGTCCTTTAGCAAAAAAAGTAAAAAGTGAAAAAGCAGAGCTAGAATTGGCACGTTGGACATCGATAGCTGTAAAAGTAATTGCAGTTATACTGGTTCCATTTTTCAATTCGTTCGATTCAATTTATGAAGCTCATGGATGGTTCCACTCCACCTTTACACCACCTTTGGTTGTGGGTGTTTTCCTGGGAATATTCTGGAAAAGGTTTACGACGCCTGCTGTAATTGCCACTTTTGTAGTTGGCGCTTTCCTGATGATTTTGGGCCAATTTATCCCGGAACTAATCAGTCCTTTTTCCCATGGTATTGAACTACGGCCTGGTCGTGGTTATACTTATATTGGCGCTTTATATAATATTGTTGTCTGTGCTGGCGTCGGAATCATTGTAACCTTGTTCACTAAACCTGATTCTAGTGAAAAATTATATGGTTTAACTATTTTTGATGTGCATAAACTAAAATCCATATTTAAGGGATCCCCCGTTAATGAAGAAAAAGGTAAAGATGCGCTCGTAATCTGGAAAGTAAAAGATACAGAAAATAATGTAATTCGCTTTTCAAAAAGTGATATGGATCTCATGAAAGCGCAGCCAGGAGATCTAGTCTATATTCAGGACTCACGTTGGTGGCTAGGTGGATTAAAATCGGTTCATTCAACCTTTGGTGAAACCCATGATGAGGATGGAGTTGCATATATTAATTCAATGCATTTAGACCATGGTCAGTTTGTTGAAGCATATCAGTTAAAAGCAGAAAAAGAAATGTAAATATTGGTCTCAGCAAGTGAATGATTATAAATTCGCGGCGCTTTTTGAATCCCGAAATATAGGTTCCAAAAGTCTCAATCCGGAGTAGCTCAGTTGGTAGAGCGAGTGGCTGTTAACCACCAGGTCGGGGGTTCGAGTCCCTCCTCCGGAGCAATAGGAAAAGCCCCCTAATATGCAGGAGGGCTTTTTCTTATCGTTAATATCGGTTATAAAATAAATGATATGCTAAATTTTTTGCGACATAAAAACCGATCAACAATCACCCTATTTTTCTTATTGTTAATATCTGCTTCATTTGCCCAGGATCCTCCAGGTATAAAATGGAAACAGATTCAAACCAATCATTATCAAATTATTTTTCCTGAAGAATTACAATCGGATGCCAATCGTGTGGCAAATACAATGGAGCATGTCCAACAGGGGATTGGAAGAAACTTGAAGCATGAGCATAAAAAAATTCCAATTCTACTTAGCAATCGGAGTGCGATTCCAAATGGATATGTTGGACAAGCGCCATGGAGGTCCGAGTGGTTTAATATTCCGCTCATGATTAAGGAGATGGGGAGCACCGAATGGTACCGTGATTTAGCTGTCCATGAAGGTCGGCACGTTGTACAAAGAAATTATATGAATCAGGGTGTCAGCCGTTTTTTAGGAATGGTATTTGGGGAGGGAACCCAATCGCTGTATACAGGATTCCTCATTCCATCGTGGTATTGGGAAGGTGATGCGGTGGGCATCGAAACAGCACTTACTCATTCGGGTAGGGGGCGTTCATCTTATTTTAATCGTACTACACGAGCTCTCATTTTGGAAGGAGAAAAGTTTAACTATCATCAGGCATTATATGGTTCCTATAAAGAGGATTATCCAGGACATTATGAGCTGGGGTATTTTTTTACCGATCATATAAAGCATGCCTATGGAAAGGAGGCTTGGCCCAATATTATTAATAAAACTCTGAGCTGGCCTTTCGTCCTGAACCCCTTTTTTCCATTATCCAGATCAATGAAAAAAACAACCGGGTTATCTTTATATGAACTTTATAGGAATACTTTTAATGATCTTGGGAAAAATTGGGTGAGTCAATTGGAAAAAATAAATGAAAGCCCAGCGAATATCCTTAGTCCTAGAACTAAAATCAAAACCAGTTTTCTCCATCCAGCAATGACGCCCAACGGCGAAATCATTACGCTTAAAATAGGATTAAGTAACGTACCAACAATAGTCAAAATTGGGAGTATAGACACCGTGCTGAAAAAAATATCTCCGTCAGCCAATTTATTCGGCTATCATTCAAATGGTACCCATGCTGTCTGGTCAGCTTATGACCCTGATAAACGCTGGACGAAGCGCAGCTGGGCCAATATCCGTATTCTCGATATTGATACAGGTCAACTGCGAACCCTTACTTCAAAAAAACGTTTGTTTAATCCTAATATTTCTCAAAATAATAAGTTAATCGTAGTTGTCTCATTTTCTGAAACCAGACAATGCTCTTTGATAATAATGGATGCAGAAACTGGAAAAATTATCGATCAGATTGAAGCACCTAATCAAGGTTTAATTATGTATCCATCCTGGTCAAATGATGGCCGTGAAATTGTTTTTACTTCTCAAAAATATCGTGGAAGGGCAATTTATATTTATGATAGAGAAAAAAGAAAATTTGAAATATTAAAAGCTGAATCTTGGACGGAGATTTTTAAGCCAGTGTTTTATCAAGATTATATCATTTATGAATCAATCATTCAAGGTATTGATCAATTGGTAGCCATACATCGAGATGATAAAAAGGAGTATCAGTTGACCGCCAGAAAATTTGGAGCTACTAATCCTGCAGTAAACTCCAAAGGTCAACTGCTTTTTAATGACTACACTTCAAAAGGTGATGCTGTGGCAATCATGACTTTAAACCCTGACGATTGGGCTGAAATCCCTTCGAATCGAAAACAATCCATTTTTGGCAGTAATATAAATTCAAATGATAAAGCAATATATGATATGCCCGTACCCAAAAAGCAATATGAGGTTGGAGATTATAAACCGGCCTTTCATCTGTTTAATTTTCACAGCCGTTACATATTTGATGATGAACTCAGCCCATCGCTGGGCCTGCAATCTGATAATATTTTGGGTACAATGAAATTCAATGCGGATTTAATCTATAACCAGAACGAAAAAACATTAACCCAGCGGATAAAAAGTACCTATTCTGGCTTTTACCCTATTTTTGATTTTGCATTAGGTTATGGAAAACGCGATGTCCGTTTTGGCCCGTTTACTCAAAAAGTGGAAAATACAAGAGATTCGATTGAGTTTTCAGTGAATGAAAAATGGCATGAATTGAATGTTAATTTTGGCATGTCAATCCCTTTAAAAAACAGTAGAAGGGGGATTACGACTCAATATAGTTACGCAAAGACGGGAATAAAATTTACCCGCAGGTCTGATACTCATTACCATTATAGTTTCGACAATATTCCGCCCAACGTTCGTGTAAGGGAAATGGAAAAAAGATCTGATAGAGATGGAGGGATCATGCCAGTTTATATTGAAGGTGGTATGTCTTCAATTGATGAAAGTGCGCCTAGGGATTTGGGAAATCCAGGTTGGCAGATCTATGGTCATTTTGGCGGTGCACCACTGGGAGGATTATGGAGAGGCCAGCAACTATCGATAAGAATGCAATATGGTAGACGGGGATTAGGTAAACATCATTTTATTGGAGCTCAGTTGCAATATGAAACCAATCAAGGTGACTATATTATACCATCCAAAGTCACATTTCCTTATGGATATAATTGGTCCTTTCCTGAATCGATATGGAGATTAAAAATCAAATACCACATACCTTTGGTTTACCCCGATTTATCTCTGCCTTTTAGTGTGTCATATTTAAAACGTATACAAGGCAGCTCGTTTGTAGATGCGGCATCTGTTCGTGATCATCCTAATATGCTTGCAGTCGGCGGTGGAATTACCTTTGAAACAGGAGGTTTTTTTGATATAAAATTTCCCATTTCATTAAGTATAAATTATTATTATCATCCGTTGAATGGAAATTCGGGGATTCGATTGGATTTTGAATAATCAAAATGGATAATGTATCTTTAAACTTAGCCAATAAGATTTAACTGTTTTATTCAGAGGTTTATATGAAAAAACGCGGATTACAAAGAAGGAATACTAATCGCCGTAATATTGATGATAGACGAGATGGGAATGTGCCCATTGAAAAAGACAAAAGATCGGAATCAGGTCGGCGAAAAATTGATGAGCGAAGGACAGGCGCAGAACGAAGAGACTCCTAAATCATAAAATAATACAATTACTTTCTAGAAAATATTATTATGGATGTAATAAAATCAACTTACTCAGTTGATGATTTAACAAAAAAAGTAGGGGAAAGTTTAGGCGTTTCTGATTGGCTTGAGGTTACTCAAGACAATATTAATCAATTTGCTGCAGTCACATTTGACGATTACTGGATTCATACTGATCCAGAGCGAGTAGCAAAAGAAGGTATATTCGATACGACAATTGCCCATGGTTTCTGGACACTTTCATTGCTCACTTATTTCAATAATCAAATGGGTATTTGGCCCAGCGATACAGTATCAGGACTCAATTATGGCTTGAATAAAGTTCGCTGGATGTCTCCAATTCCCATTGGTTCCCGAATCAGAAATCATGTAGTACTAAAAGACCTTCGCAAACGAGGACATAACAGATTTATAGCAACTTATCTGTGTACCATTGAAGTGGAAGATACTGAAAAACCTGCGATGGTAGCCGAATGGCTAGGCATGATACTCACTGAACCAGTATAATTGTTCTTTTCCCCGAGGTTTGCTCCTTGGGATTTAATCTATACCGGATTTATTCCTTCTATTTTCATGTATGCTTTTTTTGCATTATTTATATATTGAATAAGTGTTTGTCTCTGTTCAATAAGTTCATACATGATAATTCTTTTTCGGTAAAAAATCGATAAAAATCTCAAATGCTGCCGGTAATTACGTACCTGTTGAACATAGGATAAAACAAAATTTCCGCTGGGTACAAGAG
>LUMJ01000196.1_pt1 | contig 43220 bp, 41 predicted proteins | sample 729631 | NCBI WGS metagenome assembly LUMJ01 (sample SAMN03860266, study PRJNA289734) | marine metagenome | biome: seawater column; feature: ocean; material: water; isolation source: Red Sea water column Station 22 - depth 500m | place: Saudi Arabia: Red Sea | collected 2011-10-15 | depth 500 m
CAAAGAACTTTCATGTTGACGACATACTTGCAGTTACCTTTACTAACAAAGCTGCAAATGAAATGAAAGAGCGATTGAGTGAACTACTAAGAAGACCAATTGGTAGGATGTGGGTTGGGACGTTTCATTCACTATCTCATAGACTTCTTAGAACCCACCCTGTAGAGGCAAATCTTTCACCCACATTTCAAATTCTAGACGCTCAAGATCAGTTTCGAATTGTTAAACGATTAATGAAAGAAAACGGAGTTGATGAAACAAAGTTTCCGATAAAACAGGTGCAGTGGTTCATTAACCAACAGAAAGATGAGGGAATTTTGCCCCATCAAATTAATGCTGAACACAACTATTTTGTAAAGCAGAGTGCTAAGATTTTTGATCTTTACGAAAAACACTGTCAGGCCAATGACTTGGTTGATTTTGCAGGATTACTGGTTAAAAGTTATGATCTCTTAAAAAATAATCAATCTCTTTTAGATCATTATCAAAAAAAGTTTTGTCATATTCTAGTTGATGAATTTCAAGATACAAACCTAATCCAATATCAATGGATCAAATTACTGCATGCTCAGCACAATCATATCTTCTGTGTGGGTGATGATGATCAATCCATTTATGGCTGGAGAGGAGCAAGAATAGAAAATATACAAAAGATTGAGAATGACTTCAAACCAATTGAGATTATTAAGCTTGAGCAAAACTATCGGTCAACGGGAAACATATTAAGTGCATCGAATGCAGTAATTGCAAATAATCAAAACCGACTTGAAAAATCTCTATGGACTAAGTCCGGAGATGGAGAGCTCATCAATGTTTTTAACGCAAGGACTGAAACAGAAGAAGCACAATATATTGTTAGTGAAGTTGAAGATCAATTTAATCAGGGAAGAAATCTAAGTGAATGCGCCATCCTTTATCGCTCGAACGCTCAGTCACGTGTTTTCGAAGAATCTCTCATTAACCGCAATATTGCTTATAGAATCTATGGTGGTTTACGTTTTTTTGAGCGCGCTGAAATCAAAGATGCAATGAGCTATGTACGTCTCATTGAAGACACATCTGATAATATCGCCTTTGAACGTATTGTTAATTTCCCGACCCGTGGAATAGGACTGACTACAGTAGAAAAAATTAGGACTTATGCAATTGAGCACCATTCCGATCTTTTTCAATCATCAATTTCCATACTTGACACTCTACCAGCACGAGCATCAAATTCCTTAAAAGCTTTTATCGATTTAATAGAATCTATAAAGGATAAGACTCAACACCTTAGTCTCAGCGAAAAGATTGACTCTATTCTGTTGCAATCAAATTTGATGAATCACTATTCAAACGATAAAACCGATAAAGCTGGTAGCAAGAAAGAAAATCTTGAAGAATTGGTCAGTGCTGCAAAACAATATAACCACGAGGAAGGTAGTGAAATCAACGAGACCCAGGGTTTCATTGCACTTGCCACTCTTGACTCGAGCGGTGATTCTAATCAAAGCAATCAAGACTGTGTACAACTAATGACTGTACATTCTGCCAAAGGTTTGGAATTTCCTGTTGTCTTTTTGGTCGGTCTTGAGGAAGACTTGTTCCCCTCAAGACAGAGCAAAGATGAACAAAAATTGGACGAAGAAAGGCGCCTCTGCTACGTCGGCATGACTAGAGCCATGAATACACTCACACTCTCATATGCAAGCAAACGCTTTATTCATGGGCAGTCGTTCTACTCAATGCCTTCAAGATTTCTGGATGAGATACCTATAAATTATTTGAACTATATAAAAAATTCAAACAATGGCATAAGTACAAAAAGCCGTAAATACGATCCATCACAATATACAAAAATGGCTTCAACTGATAGTTCAATGTACTCAATAGGACAGGTCGTTAAACATGCTAAATTTGGATTAGGTACGGTCGTTAATTGTGAGGGAAGTGGAGATTCAATGCGCCTGCAAATTAAATTTAAAAAATTTGGAACGAAGTGGCTGATTAGCTCCTATGCCAACCTAGAGATTGTTTAGCTTTGAGACCAAGGCATACCGTCATGTCGCCAGCCATTAAGATTACCACGATGGTCGTTTTCATCCAAGTCGCCTTCAAAACCGCTAGCAACGTGTGAAACTTGAGTGAAACCTCTATTTTCAAGGCACTTGAGCGCTTCATTGGAACGGAAACCGCTTCTGCAAATCAAAATAATCTCAGTATCAAGTAAATTTTCACGTCCATCAAGCTCTTGCATCACTGAATCGGAAAACTCTTCTGGATTTGGCTCCCAGTCTGGGTCATCAATCCATGGAATCAGGATTGAGTTTTCTGGATAACCAACATACCTATGTTCAGCTTTAGTTCTAACGTCAACAAACAATGCCTGCGGATTGTTTTGAAGCCTTTCTACGGCCATTTTTGGCAACAAATTTCGCTTATAACTCATTTCTTCCTTGTCATAAAACAATAACCAATACTATTATAATTCTTTATACATCTCAGTCTGAGTAAAGAATTTAACTATTTCTTTAAAAAAAGTGCAATCGACTCAACGTGTGCAGTCTGCGGAAACATGTCCATTACTCCTGCACTATCAAGTGTAAACCCTAAATCAATTAAACGTGAAGTATCTCTTGCCAAGGTCGACGGATTACACGAGACATAAACCAACCTTTCGACACCCAATTTTGGCAGCAATTTAACAATTTCAATGGCACCACTCCTGGCCGGATCTATTAATGCTTTGTTATATTTTTTGCCTCTAAACCATTCAAATCCGGAGACATCCTCAAATAGGTCAGCCTTATAAAAAGATGTATTAGATATGCCATTTTGACTGGCATTCTGTTTTGCTCTTTCGACAAGGCCACTGTCACTCTCTATACCGACTACTTTTTTAACATAGCGTGAAATTGGCAATGTGAAATTACCTAGACCGCAGAAGAGATCTATGGCTACGTCTTCCTTGTTTAGATCTAATAATTTTAGAGCCAGATTAATCATTTTTTGGTTAAGTTCAAAATTGATCTGGGTGAAGTCGGTAGGCAGAAATGAAATTATTATGTCATGATCAGGCAAGGAATAACTCAGTGATACATCTTCAGTAAGAGGTTTAACGGTTTCCAAGCCACCGCTTTGAGTGTACCATGTGATCTTTAATTTTTCGCCATACTCTTGAAGGATGACCTCATCTTCGCTAGCTAGAGGTTGAAGGTGTCTTAAGATCAAAATAGTGTCTAATTCGGCAATGGCAACTTCGATTTGAGGTACGTGAAACTTGACACTGAGCTTGCCAATACATTCGCCCAACAATTCAAGATTATCACCAAGCAAAGGGTGAAGAACTTCACAACGCTCCATGACCGTAATAAAAGAGGATCTTCTCTCTCTAAATCCGACCAGTACTTTATCTTTTTTATTAACGTAGCGAACGCCAAGTCTTGCTTTGCGCCTGTATCCCCAACTTTTAACCTGAAGAGGATCGAGCCATTCTTTCGGTAATACTTTTGCTTGACCCATAAATGCGCTTTGAAGCCAACCCTGCTTTGCATTGATTTGATCCTGACTTGAAAGATGTTGAAAAGAGCAGCCACCACAAATACCATAAACAGCGCACTTCGCCTCAATTCTGTCTGGAGATGGTTGAAGAATTTCTACTATATCTGCTTCTTCATACTTAGCACGGGAAAGTGAACGAGAAGCAACAACTTTTTCTCCTGGCAGTGCACCAAGTGTAAAAACAATTTTGTTGTCATGGTGTGAAATTCCCCTGCCTTCGTGAGACAAAGATTCAATATTTAATTCATAAATTTTACTTTTAGCTTTTCTTCTTCTAGCCATCCAGTAATTCAACCCAATGTTTGACGGGTATTGAGCTTCCTTTTTGAAGATGCAATAGGCAACCAATGTTACTGGTGACAATCATTTCAGGATTTGAAGCCTTCAAGTTTTTTAGTTTATTCTCTTTTAACTGATTCGATATTTCAGATTCAAAAATCGAGTAGGTACCTGCAGAACCGCAGCAGATATGTGCATCCTTGACTGGTTTTTTTTCGTAACCAAATTGTGTAAGAATCGATTCAACGAGTCCACTCAATTTCTGCCCGTGTTGCAATGTACAGGGTTCGTGGTAGGAGAGGTTTGTTTCTGTTAAACGCAGTTCAGTAAGGTCTTTGCTAGCTAAGTACTCCGCAATATCCTGGGTTTTCGAAGCAACAAACTTTGCCTTCTCGTAATAAGGGTCCGTTTTTTCAAACAAGGCTGGGTAATCCTTAACCATCACGCCACAACCACTGGCACTCGATATAATTACCGAGACACCTGAATTGAGTTGTGTATTCCATGAATCGATATTCCGTTTCGCTCTTTTCAAAGCATCCTTTGAGGCCGCCAGGTGTAGATCAAGTGCTCCGCAACACTCTCGCTGTGGGCTTTCAATAACCTTGACACTGAGTTTAGCTAAAATATTCTTAATGTTATGGTTGATATTTGGCGCTAAAGTGGGTTGAACGCAACCACCGAGCAATAAGACCGTTGACTCTACGCTTTTAGGCTTTGTTGATTTTGTTGTAATAGCCGAATGTCTAAAGAAATAGCCAACTGGCTTAAACAGCAAAGGCGTTAGAAGTAGTCTGCGGACAAAGAATCGATAAATTTTCTTCAGCTTTGTTCGCTTACTTTCCATAAACTCTCGACCAATTTCAAGTAGTTGGCCATACTCTACACCCGAAGGACAGGTAGTCTCACAAGAGCGACATGTCAAGCATCTATCAAGATGTTTAAGGGATTTAGAGCTGAATTGATTGTTCTCGAGTGCCGACTTTATAAGATAAATGCGCCCTCTTGGAGAATCAAGCTCGTCGCCGATTAATTGGTATGTTGGGCATGTGGCTAAGCAAAAACCACAGTGCACACACGATTCTATAATCTGACTTGCTTTTTCATTATCAAGCTCTGAGATTGATAACTGGTTTAGTTCAACATGCATCAGACAAAGACCTCATAAGGGTCAAAGACTTTTTTTAGTTTGTTTTCTAAATTTAGACTGAGCTCTGACGCTTTATGTTTTGATGGCGGTTTTAGTTGAAATTGTTTTGCTATTCTTTGGGGTAGGATTTTTAAGCTAATCTGAGTCACTAAGGCTAAACGCCCCATAGATCCAACTAGGAGTTTGGAGACATCATATCCCGCAACATTTTTCATCACCTGACCTCCAAAATTCAGCAGCTCGCCCTTGCCATTAATGATTTGAACACCGAGTACACTGTCGGAAAATTCAGGACCTGATGTTGCATATAATGAGCCAATTGTTTTTTCAAGGTTCTCGGCGAAAAAAGGTAATGCTTGCCCATAAGTAGCAAGGGTATTGTTGATTTCTTGGATTGTCGTTCCTGCTTTAAGGGTAATGACCAATTCTTCTGGAAAGTATTCGACTACCCCGGAATAAGATGACATGTTGATATACCCTTTGTCCGTATTATCTATATCGCCTGTAATTCTCAGCTCCTTACCTTCCCTGACTTGTTTCTGTAATTCTGCAATCGAGCTTATCATTAAAAACGCTCCAACTCGGGGTGAGGGAGTTCACCATGATGAACATGCATATTTCCCAACTCGGCGCAGCGGTGGAGAGTCGGCACGGCTTTGCCTGGATTAAGTAATGAGTTTGGATCAAAGGCGTTCTTGATTTGATGAAAAACATCCAGTTCAGCACTGCTATATTGATGGCACATAGCATCCAATTTTTCAATACCGACACCATGCTCCCCTGTAATCGAACCTCCCACTTCAACACAAAGCTTCAATATATCCATACCGAAAGCCTCTGTCTTCTCGAGCTCTCCAGGTCGTCCTGCGTTATACAATATGAGTGGATGAAGATTTCCATCACCTGCATGAAAAACATTAGCGACACGCAATTTATAGTGTGCGGACAGCTCACTTATTTTTTCAAGAACGCTAGCTAGGTGACGCTTAGGTATGGTTCCATCCATACAATAATAGTCTGGAGATAGTCTACCTACAGAAGGGAAAGCAGCCTTACGCCCTTTCCAAAAAAGTAAACGCTCATCTTCATTCTCTGAGACTCTTGTAGTGGTCGCATTCGAAAGCAAGCTGAGAACCTTGTTCAAATCTTCATTGACCAAATCTATAGCTCCATCAAGTTCGCATAGTAATAATGCTTGAGCATCTAATGGATAACCTGGATGTGCAAAAGCTTCGGAGGCTTCTATTGCAAATTTATCCATCATCTCGAGACCCGAAGGTATGACGCCGTTCTTGATAATTTCAGCCACTGTATTGGCACAATCTCTAACACTACTAAAACCAGCCATAACGAGTCTAGCAAGTTCAGGTTTTGGAGTTAGTTTCACGGTTATCTCTGTTATCACACCTAGTAAACCCTCTGAGCCGTTCATTAATGCCAGTAAGCCAATACCTTCATCTTGTCGAGTTAATGATAACTCTTCTCCGTCAATGGTTAACATTTTGATTGCCTCTACGTTTTGAACTGTCAGACCATACTTTAGACAGTGGACACCGCCAGAGTTCTCAGCCACATTGCCTCCGATGGTGCAAGCGATTTGAGAAGATGGATCGGGTGCATAATAAAGACCAAACTCTTCAACCGCTTCTGTTATTGCTAAATTCCGAACCCCTGGTTCTACCACTGCTATTTTATTTTCCTCGTCAATCGAAATAATTTGAGTCAGTTTTGAAAGTCCTAAAACTACAGAATCTTCTAGTGGCGTTGCACCTCCTGAAAGGCCTGTTCCAGCACCTCTAGTGACAATAGGTGTATTGTTTTTTCGACAAATCTCTAATACCTTCTTAATTTGAGCAACATTGTTTGGTAAAACCACAGCAAGTGGTTCTTGCCTATAAACACTCAGACCATCACATTCAAATGGGCGAGTATTTTCTGAACCAGAGAGAACAGTATTTTTTGGTAAAGCTCGTTTTAATTGACTTAAGGTAGACATAAATTTGGACTAATAAATATTTATAGAACTCTGGTTAGTTGAATTCAAGCAGTTATGAATATAATTGCTGACGACTAACCAAATTTCTAAGATAATACTTGCAGTTGAACACATTATAATGTGTTCCAATTTTTAATTTCTCACAAAAAAATATGAAATCATTTACTCCACCTAAAAGAACACTTATGGGGCCAGGCCCTTCAATTGTTCACCCTAGAATTTTAGAAGCCATGGCTCGGTCTACTATAGGACATTTAGACCCTGCCTTTGTTGACATGATGGATGAAGTTAAAGAAATGCTGAAGTACGCTTTCAAGACTGAAAATGCATTGACTATGCCTGTCTCTGCTCCTGGTTCAGCCGGTATGGAAACATGCTTTGTAAACCTTGTGGAACCTGGCGACAAGGTTATCGTTTGTATCAATGGTGTTTTTGGACTACGAATGAAAGAAAATGTCACTCGTCTTGGTGGTGAAGCGGTTGTTGTTGAGCACGATTGGGGTACTGCCGTTAGTCCTGAAAAACTAGAGCAAGCATTAGTTGATAATCCTGATGCTAAAATTGTTGCCTTTGTTCACGCAGAAACTTCTACTGGTGCACTTTCTGATGCTAAAACTCTCTGTCGGATTGCTAATCAATATGGCTGTATCAACATCGTTGACGCCGTAACTTCGCTGGCAGGTTCTGAATTAAGGGTTGACGATTGGGGAATAGATGCCATTTATTCGGGCTCACAGAAGTGTTTATCTGCAATGCCCGGTTTATCGCCTATTAGTCTTAGTGAGAGAGCAATTGAAAAGCTAACGAATCGAAAGACACCAGTAACAAGTTGGTTTCTAGATCTCAACTTGGTGATGGGTTATTGGGGTAAAGGCGCAAAACGGTCATATCATCACACCGCACCAGTCAACACCTTGTACGGCCTCCATGAATCTTTGGTGATGTTAACCGAAGAAGGCATTGAAAATTCTTGGAGTCGCCATCAACAAAACCACATACTTCTTAGGGATGGCCTTAACAAACTAGGAATTGAATACTTGGTCAACGAATCTAGTAGACTGCCCCAACTGAACAGTGTACTTATTCCTCAAGATCAAGACGATTTGGGAGTTCGCTCTTCGTTGCTGGAAAACTACAACATTGATATTGGAGCTGGTCTAGGTCCACTTGAAGGCAAGATATGGAGAATTGGATTAATGGGACACACTTCAAGGAAGGATAATGTTGGACTTTTATTGTCTGCACTTAAAGATACACTATAAAAAAGTCTAACTAGTCTTTAATTTTTGCCAACAACTCCTCTTCAGTCTCAACCCTGTCAGGGTCTGGAAGACAGCAATCTACTGGACATACTTCGACACATTGTGGAGTATCAAAATGACCGACACATTCTGTACATAGGTCACCATCAATTTCATAGATTTCCTCACCCATATAGATTGCCTCATTCGGGCATTCTGGTACACAAACATCGCAATTAATGCATTCATCTGTAATTAACAACGACATAACATCTCCAACATAAATAAACAAGTTAACACAACTATACAACAGTTGTGGCGAATCCCTATTACAGGGAACTTATTTTAACTTATCAATACTACTATAATAATGAATTTGGGTATCATTATTGGTTTTCTTTTTAGGGTTATTATGAGAGCACTATTAATTATTTTTTCTTTATTTTTTTCTTCGCTTTCATTTGCCTCTCTCGATGATGGTATTTATGCCCACATAAAAACCAATAAAGGTGAGATCATTGTTGAATTAGCTTATGAAAAGGCTCCTCTAACTGTCATTAATTTTATAGCGCTCTCGGAAGGTAGCAAGAGAAGCAACAAGGAACCTGGAAAACCTTTTTATAATGGCATAACGTTTCACCGAGTTATCGATAATTTTATGATACAAGGAGGAGATCCACAGGGAGATGGCAGAGGTGGTCCAGGATATCAGTTTGTTGACGAGTTTAGTGACCTGAAACATGACCAGCCCGGTGTCCTCTCTATGGCCAACTCAGGTCCTAATACAAATGGTTCACAATTTTTTATTACCCATGTTCCAACGCCTTGGTTGGACGGAAAGCATAGTGTTTTTGGTCTTGTTGCTGAAGGTATGAATGTTGTTAACTCGATTGAGCAAGGTGATATTATTGAAAGTATATCAATTGAGCGTATTGGCGATCAGGCAAGCCAGTTTATTGCTGATGAAGCATCTTTTCAAGAACAAATCAATAAAATTAATGCGAAACTAAAGGTAAAACAAGAATTACGTCTAAAAGAATTTGAAAATTACGTCACCACTGCTTATCCTGGAATCAAGAAGAGTAACTTGGGTTACTTCACAACCATTAATAAATCAGGTAACGATATACAACCTATTGATGGTCAAGTTGTTTCCGTGGATGTATCATTTAAAACTGATAATGGTCAAATCTTGCGTGAAGCTGGAAGTCCAATCGAGTTCATTCTTGGAAGTGGTCAAATCATCAGCTTTATTGACAGTAACATCAGAGATATGTCAATTGATGAAAATCGAACAATAATTACTACTTATATCGATGTATTTGGTGAAAACTCTAGTGGTGACATACCACAAGACTCAGTTCTGATTTTTGAACTTGAACTTCTTTCTGTTGAGGATAACTAACAATGTTTCTTGAATTAATCAGCTTTCTTTCTTCAATAGATACTGGCTTTAATGTACTTAGCTATTTAACGGTAAGAGCTGTGTTTTCAATGATGACCGCACTTTTGATTACCCTTTTACTTGGAAAATGGATTATTTCCAAGCTACAGCAATATCAAATCGGCCAGGTCATTCGTGGAGATGGCCCTGAATCACACCACAAAAAATCCGGAACACCCACTATGGGAGGATTACTTATCCTTTTCGCGTTTACCACCAGTATGATTATCTGGGGCGACTGGAGGAATCCTTATCTGTGGATAGTACTCACTACAGCTTTCATTTATAGTGCAATCGGATTTTTTGATGACTATCTAAAACTTAGAAGACAAACTCCCAAAGGACTAACCAGTAAGCAAAAACTCGTTGCTCAATCGATCGGAGCAATCCTTATCGGAAGTTGGCTGATTGCTCTTGACTCTCCTACCATAGCAACTGAACTTCTAATACCGTTCCTTAAAGATGGTGTTATTGAATTAGGGGTTGTGAGCTTTTTGATATTGTGCTATTTCGTTATTGTTGGTAGCTCAAATGCCGTAAACCTCACTGATGGTTTGGATGGTTTGGCTATTATGCCTGTGATTCTCATTAGTGGTGGTTTAGCAATTTTTGCCTATATTGGTGGCAATTACAATTTTTCTGAATACCTTAATATGCCCTTTATGCCGGGCACAGGCGAGTTGTTTGTTATTTGTGCAGCACTGATAGGGTCTGGTCTTGCATTTCTATGGTTTAACAGCTATCCAGCGGAAATATTCATGGGGGATGTCGGCTCACTCTCACTGGGCGCTATTTTGGCCGTTATTGCAATTATCGTTAAACAAGAAATTTTGTTTTTCTTGATGGGCGGTGTTTTTGTCGCAGAAACTTTCTCGGTGATCCTTCAAGTTGGATACTATAGACGCACCAAGAAACGACTTTTCCGGATGGCTCCCATACACCATCACTTTGAAGAGAAAGGTCTGCATGAATCAAAAATAATTGTACGGGCCTGGATAATTACTTTGATTCTAATTCTAATCAGCCTAGCCAGCATCAAGATTCGATAACTCAGATAGTTTGGCACTGTAAAATAATCGCCCATGAGCATAAAATCAGACAAATGGATTCGACGAATGTCGCTTGAATATGAGATGATTCAACCCTTTGAGCCGAACCAAATTCGCCATATTGATGATAAAAAAATTATTTCTTATGGAACCTCAAGTTACGGTTATGATGTTCGCTGCTCCACTGAATTCAAGATATTTACCAACATCAACCACAACATTGTCGACCCAAAAGACTTTGACGCTCAAAGTTTTGTCGAAATAGATGCCGATGAGTGCATTATCCCGCCTAATTCCTTTGCTTTAGCAAGAACCGTTGAGTATTTCAAAATACCTCGCTCTACACTGGTCATCTGTCTTGGAAAATCCACCTATGCGAGGTGTGGCATTATTGTCAATGTAACTCCCTTGGAGCCAGAATGGGAGGGTCATGTTACCTTAGAGTTCTCTAACACTACTCCTCTACCTGCCAAAATATATGCCAACGAGGGTGTCGCCCAGATGCTCTTTTTTGAGTCAGATGAGGATTGCGAAATTTCCTATAAAGACAGAGGCGGCAAATACCAAGGACAAACTGGCGTCACTTTACCTAAGGCTTAACTCATATGTCAGAAATTTCAAAACGTCGCACCTTTGCGATTATTTCTCACCCTGATGCTGGAAAGACAACTGTCACCGAAAAACTATTGCTTTATGGTGGTGCAATTAAAACTGCTGGAAGTGTTAAAGCAAGAAAAGCTGCCAGCCATGCTACCAGTGACTGGATGGAAATGGAAAAAGAAAGAGGTATCTCTGTCACTTCCTCCGTTATGCAGTTTCCATATAGTAATCATGTCATTAACCTTCTAGATACACCTGGTCATGAAGACTTTTCTGAGGATACCTACCGGACCCTTACGGCCGTTGACTCTGCACTTATGGTAATCGATGTCGCCAAGGGTGTTGAGCAGAGAACGATTAAGCTAATGGAGGTTTGCCGGCTTCGAGACACACCGATCCTTACTTTTATCAATAAACTCGACCGAGAGGGATGTGAACCGATTGATTTATTGGATGAGGTTGAATCGGTATTAGATATTGAATGCTCTCCTATCACTTGGCCAATTGGCATGGGCAAAGAATTCAAAGGAGTGGTTCATCTACTAGAAAACAAAGTCTATCTATTTGAAAGCGGAAAAAACACAAAAATTGGCGACAATACTATTATTGAAGGAATTGACAATCCTGAACTTGATAAAGTTCTTGGAACTGAGCTTTCTGCATCTATTAGAGAAGAGATTGAACTTATCCAAGGGACAACAAATCCTTTTCAGCTAGAGAATTTCCTTAAAGGCAGGCAGACACCTGTATTTTTTGGTTCAGCCATTAATAACTTTGGGATAAAAAACCTGCTTGACGGTTTTATTGATTATGCACCAACTCCACAAGACCGTGAAAGTGATAATCGAAAGGTCACTCCCAGTGAAGATAAACTGACTGGTTTTGTGTTTAAAATTCAAGCAAATATGGATCCAAAACACCACGATAGGTTAGCATTTATGCGTATTGTGAGCGGCGAATACAAGAAAGGGATGAAAGTTCTTCAAGTCTCTACTGGAAAGCAAATAAAAATAACTAATGCTGTTACTTTTATGTCGCAAGAAAGGAGTTCCACAGAAACCGCCTACGCAGGAGATGTGATTGGTATTCATAACCACGGCGGGATCGGAATTGGCGATACTTTTACTCAAGGTGAGAAACTTAAATTTCAGGGCATACCGAATTTTGCACCTGAACTTTTTAGACGCGCTCAACTCAAAGACCCACTCAAAGCAAAAGCGCTAAAAAAAGGCCTTGACCAGCTCTCTGAGGAAGGCGCAACGCAAGTATTTAGACCGATTTCAAATAGTTCACAAATATTAGGAGCTGTGGGTATTTTGCAGTTCGATGTGGTCGCCCATCGACTTAAATACGAATACGGGGTTGACTGTCAATTTGAAGCAATCAGTGTGGCTACCGCAAGATGGGTTAACGGGTCAGAGAGAGATCTTGAGCAACTTAAGATAAAAGCAAGCAACAATATCGCTATAGATAGTGCAGGAATGCTGTCTTACTTAGCACCCAGCATGGTTAATCTTCAACTAACAATGGAGCGCCACCCAAATTTAACCTTTAATGCTACCAGAGAACATTAAACTAGTCTTCAACCAATGGCTTAACCACTTCAGCAATATCTTTCTTGTTTAGGTAACCCACCTCTGATCCAGTGGAATCTTTAACCACTGCATAATCAGCATTGGAACGTAATATTTCACACAAAACGTTATCAATCGAGTCTTCTTCTTTGACTATAATTTTGACTGCACCGTTTTTTGGTTTTTTATCATTCATCACTGACTTGGCATGGAGGACGTGAGAACGATTTACCTTTTTCACAAAATCTCTCACATAGTCATCCGCAGGTGTCATAAGAATGTCCTGAGAGGTTCCATGTTGCACCAATTCTCCACCATTAAGAATGGCTATGCGATCACCAATCTTAAGTGCTTCATCTAAATCATGAGTAATAAATACAATGGTTTTGTGGAGTTCTGTTTGAAGCTCTAAAAGTAGATCTTGCATATCACTTCGAATAAGCGGGTCAAGCGCACTGAATGCCTCGTCCATCATTAAGATTTCTGTGTCACAGGTTAATGCCCTTGCCAATCCAACACGCTGCTGCATACCACCTGATAATTGTGAAGGATAGCGGTCTTCATAGCCAGTAAGGCCTACACGATCAATCCATTTTTTTGCTCTCTGTGTAGCTTCATCTCCCTTTAATCCTTGTAAATGAATTCCAAGGCAAATATTATCCATCACTGTTTTATGGGGTAACAGTGCAAAGCTCTGAAAAACCATAGCCGTTTTTTGTTGCCTAAACAATCTAAGCTTTTCCAATGGCATCTGAATAACATCCTCACCACCAATCATTACTGAACCAGAGGTAGGCTCAATAAGTCGATTAATGTGGCGAATTAGTGTGGATTTTCCAGAACCTGAAAGACCCATAATAACTTCAATATTCTTATTTGCAAGGTCAAGATTTATATTACTCAAACCCAACACATGCTGGTGCTCTTTAAGAAGGTCATCCTTATTCATACCATGCTCAACATGCTTCAAAACAGACTTCGCCTTGGGTCCAAAAATCTTCGTCAAGTTTGAAATTTTGATTTTTATATCCTGACTCATAATACATCTCCAGAACGATGTTTTTGAATCCGGGTGCCAAACGCCTGAGAAACCCTATCAAATATAATTGCCAAGGCTACAATAGCTAGGCCATTTAACATACCCATCGATAAATATTGATTTTGAACAGCTTGTAATACTGGTAGTCCAAGACCTGCCACCCCAATCATCGAGGCAATAACAACCATGGCTAATGCCATCATAATTGTCTGGTTAACTCCAGCAAAGATATTGGGTAGTGCAAGCGGAATTTGTACCATAAATAATCGCTGCCTGTAGGTAGCGCCAAATGCATCTGCAGCCTCCATAGCTTCCTTATCAACCAAACGTATACCCAAATTTGTCAAACGCACAATAGGCGGCATAGCGTAGATACACACCGCAATTAATCCGGGCACCTTGCCGATTCCTAGCATCATAACAACAGGTATGAGATACACAAAAGACGGAATTGTTTGCATGATATCAAGTACAGGAGTAATCATTGATTGCGCTCTATTTGATCTTGACATCCATACTCCCAATGGTATTCCAATCGCTAAACACAGGAGTGTTGCTGCTGAAATCATAGTTACCGTTGAAATCATAGGATCCCACATATCAAGGAATCCAATGATAAAGAAAGCAAGCATAACACCTATAGCGACTGTAATTTTTCTAGAGCCTAGCCAAGCAAGAACGCCCGCAACAGCTAAAAAAACAGGCCAAGGTGTTGCTAATAATAATTTTTCAATGACAATTAGAAAGGTCAACAAAGGATCAAAAAATGATTCAATATTGTTTCCAAACTGTCTTGTGAAGTCCTTAAATGCTGCGTCAACACAGTTACGTGAACTCATCATCACATCGCCAGGTATTGATATCACATTATTTATAAACAAACTAAAGTCTGAAATATTTATTGAGTTAGTTACTGTTGTGACCAATGAACTCAAGTGTTCCGTTTGTGAAGCAGGGTCAACTGAACGAACCGATGCAACACTGGAATCTATGTTATTAGCTAAATCTTTTAAAGTGCTGGCTAAGGCCTCAGGATCAGTTGAGCGAATGGATTGATACTGCCTATCCAGTCTTTCAACTGTCTTATCAAGACTAGCCACTGCTCTGACTTTTATGTCACCATAGCTTCCTGCCTCGTATTGTCCAGCTAATTCGATCACTTTTGCACTTAGCTCATTCGTTTTATCAACTATGGGCATTAATACGTTTTCAACTGTACTCACTTCAAGTCTTATAGAGGCCTCTTTGACTGCTCTAGAGAGAGCTTCGGGATCGTTTATTAAAGGCATTAAGTCTGATACAACCTTATTGCTGTCTGCCATATCCTGTGCTTTTGCGTGTGTTGAAATGCTTAAAGTATCTAAATTAAATACCATATCTCGAGCACCAGGAAAATTCTTATATATTGATGACGAAGCGTTAACCTGTTCTCTTATTTGTGAAAGTTGTTCTACATGAAATTGCAGAGCAGAGTTAGAGCTTATGGAGTCGATATTCCCTATAAGAGAACTAATTTTTTGGTTTAATAACGCTATTTGTGATCCCATATCACTCATAAATGCATCACTGTATTGCTCTGCTTTAACTGTATAGGCCGTTGATAGCTCTTCGACCTTTTTTGCAAGATCTGATACTTTTGAACTATTATTAATATATCGAGCGTTTTCATCAATAACTTTAAATAAAGTTTCTAGATCAGGAAATACAGAAATGACTTCATTAGGGGAATTGATCGAATCAACCTTTTGACTCAATTCTGAAATTGAATTTTCATAAGTCTCAAATAAAGAATTTTCATTTGAGCTATAAAGAGAAGAGAGCTCTTGTGTTTTGTCTTCGAGAGTTTGAGCTAGTAACTGAACTTTCTCAAGTAGCTCTGCTGCACTATTTACCCCAGTTAAAGGGTTTTTATCATCTGTTAAATCCTTCAGTGTTTGCGCTTTGACTTGAGCTCGTTCTGCAAGTTTTGTAAAGTTGTCAGTAATGGTAACTAGTTGGCTATAATCAGTTGCACTAAGAGTTTGTGAAGTAAGATCATCCGCCCTTTTAACCATGGCCTGAATAAAATTTAAATCTTTATTAGCAATACGAAGCTCTGCAATTTCAGATGCAGGTGGAATGCATTCAATAATGCTTTGCTGTGGTATTGGTCTAATTGCTGCCATAAAATAGTTCCATTTTAAACTTTATTTAAATCAAGGTTATAAACACGAAAATAGAACGACTAAAATGTAAAACTTACACTATAAAACATATTTCATTAACCAGAAAAATTGCCCGCAATCATAAAAACTACGGGCAATTTATTATTTCTCATTTAATTAGCTAAAGAAAATTAACCAATCAAAGTCACTTAAATTATAGAGAAGCTTCTACAGAGGCTGCGATATCATCACCAACCCATGCCTTCCAAGTACTTCCATAATTAGAAAGGAAATGAGTAGCTGCGTCTGCACCTGTACCTCCAGTATCATCCATCCATACAAGCATTTCATTCATAATCGAACCTGGCCATGTACGGTCTTCAAAATAAGCCATCGCACCTTTTGGTCCGTTGTAGTACATGTTGTCACTTAATAGTGTATTTACACGCGAAGTAATCCATGATGATGGTTCTGGATCAGAACAATTATCAGCACCAAGTGCAATACATCCTACCCAATTGTCATCACCAGCGTAAGGAACACCGAAATCAACCGCTTGAAGGTCATATTTACCTACCATTGACGTAGGGTTCCAATAGTAGCCGAACCAGTTTTCACCTTGCTCTGAGGCCTTAGCAATAGAGCCATCAAGACCAGCTGCAGAACCCGGGTCAATTAAGTTCCAGCCTAAAGCATCCATATCGAAGGCCTTATAAAGACTAGAGTTTGATAGTTGACAACCCCATCCTGCAGGACAACCATGGAAGGCTCCCCTTGAAGGGTCTTCCTTGTCCGGGAATAAATCAGGACGCGCAAGAATAGCTTGAGCAGTAGTTAGCTCAGGATGAGCATCAAGTGTATGAGGCAACAACCACCAACCTTCACCTAGACCGCTCATTGGCGCTGCATTACCGATATGTAATCTTCCTGCACCAACCGCACTATCAACCAGATCTTGCATAGCATTAGCCCAAATTTCAGGGGCTACGTCAGGTGAACCTGTTTCATTCATTGAGGTGAATGTAGGCATTGTTGAACCAGCAACAAGTTCTACATCACAGCCCATTGCTGTCAAAACAGCTTTGTCGACATGAGCCATCAAAGAGGCTGAAGCCCAGTTCATGTCGGCAATGGTGATTTTGCCACAAGCAGCGTTTGAGGTCGTGCTTAGTAAAAACGCAGCAGCAAGAGCTCCAAACACTTTCGTGGAAAATTTAATTTTCATATTTATGTCTCCTAAAAGATTTTATTTTTTATATATATAAAGAATTCAGAGTGAGAATCATTCAATCTGAAGTTTGATTATAGCAACACAAAAACATATTATTGATGTTTTTTGTTATTATTAAAAAAAAAATACTATTCAGTCAAAGAATCTATCTCTTACTCCTCCTCTTCCTCATCAGACTCAGCAATCTTTGCAACCGAAACTAATTTCTCATCTTCAGCGATATTGATCAATGTCACTCCCTGAGTGTTTCTTCCAATAATTGAAACGTCAGCTGCTCTTGCTCTGACCAACGTTCCTTTATTTGAAATCAGCATCATTTCATCATCATCTGTGACCTGTATGGCACCAACAACTTGACCATTTCGATCAGAAGTCTTTATCGAAATAACACCGGAGCCGCCTCTTGCCTGGGTTCGATACTCATCAAGCTCGGTTCTCTTGCCGTAACCCTTTTCAGTTGCAGTGAGAATAGGGTCAGTCGACTCCGCCACAATTAAAGAAACCACTTCGTCATTGGTGGCTAATCTGATACCTCGAACTCCAATAGCAGTCCTGCCAACTGAACGGACGTCAGACTCTCTAAATCGGATTGATTTCCCTGCGGATGAGAACAACAAGATATCGTGTTTACCCGCAGTAATTTCTACACCAACCAATTTATCATCATCCCTCAGCTCAATAGCAATGATGCCACCCTTTCTAGGTCGAGAGAAGTTGCTTAGTGAGGTTTTTTTACATGTTCCACTACTGGTCACCATAAACACAAACTCATCTTCACTAAACTCTTTGACCGGCAAGATTGCATTAATCGATTCATCTTTCTCTAGCGGCAGTAAGTTAATAATTGGCTTACCTCTTGATATGCGAGACGCCATAGGATGAACCTTACCACTCGAAGAAAAACAAAGAACTGTGTCATGCGAGTTTGCTATAAAGAGTTGGTCTACAAAATCCTCATCTTTCATTTTTGTAGCAGCTTTACCTTTGCCACCGCGACGTTGGGCATGATAATCACTTAGCGACTGCGCCTTCACATAACCTCCATGAGACAAAGTCACAACACGATCCTCTTGTGCGATTAAGTCCTCTAATGTGAGATCAATCTTGCTTTCAATGATTTCAGTCAACCTGGTTGAACCAAAATTGTCACGAATTTCAGTTAACTCCTTGCGGATAACTTGCATCAGCAAGTCAGGAGTTTGAAGAATATCAAGGAGGTTTTTTATTTGTTCTAGTAGTTCATTGAATTCATTAAAAATTTTGTCTTTTTCTAGTCCAGTCAGTCTATGGAGTTTCAAATCAAGAATGGCCTGTGCCTGCTTCTCTGACAATCGGTAGTCGCCGTTCTTTTGTAGTCCCAGTCCGGGTTCCAAATCTTGAGGCTTGAATTGAGCCATATCCCTTTTACCAATAAGCTCTTTTATTACTGATCCCTTCCAAGTGTGAGAAATCAAACCTTCCTTAGCTTCAGTTGGATTGGCTGCCGCCTTGATGAGTTTAATAATGGCATCAATATTGAATAAGGCAACCGACAAACCTTCCAACAAATGGGCTCGATCCTTTGCCTTGTTAAGCTCATAGATAGAACGGCGGGTGACCACTTCTCTCCGATGGGCAATAAAGGCATCCAAAACCGACCTAAGGTTCATCAATTTTGGCATTCCATGATCAATAGCAACCATGTTGATACCAAAAACGGTTTGCATTTCTGTCAGTTTGTAGAGATTATTAAGCATCACTTCTGGCACTTCACCTCGACGAAGCTCGATCACCATACGCATGCCATCCTTGTCCGATTCATCTCTGAGACCAGTAATGCCATCAATCTTCTTTTCCTTGACCAGTTCCGCAATCTTGCCAATTAGTCTTGCCTTGTTAACTTGATAAGGCAACTCTGTAACGACAATGCTTTGTTTGTCCTCCCCTTCGAGATGTGATCTCGAACGTAAATAAATCTTTCCTTTGCCTGTTTCGTAAGCCTCACGAATGCCATCAGCACCGTTGATTATTCCTGCAGTTGGAAAGTCTGGTCCAGGAAGAATTTCTAAAAGTTCATCGACTGTAACTTGATCGTTGTCGATGACTTGAAGACAGGCTCCAATAACTTCGGAGAGGTTGTGAGTGGGTATATTAGTTGCCATACCAACGGCAATTCCAGAGGAACCGTTAATTAATAAATTAGGTACACGGGTTGGTAAAACAGAGGGCTCACTTTCTGAGCCATCATAGTTATCGATAAATTCAACTGTTTCTTTGTCTAAATCCCTTAGAAGCTCATGAGACAACTTAGTCATGCGAATTTCTGTGTAGCGCATCGCTGCCGCTCGGTCTCCATCTATTGAACCGAAATTACCTTGACCATCAACGAGTGTATTGCGCATCGAGAAAGGTTGCGCCATGCGCACTATCGTATCATAAACCGCTGTGTCTCCGTGAGGGTGATACTTACCGATCACATCACCAACAATTCGAGCAGATTTTTTGTAAGATTTGTTATGATCATTTCCGAGCACATCCATGGCATAAAGGACACGTCGGTGGACAGGCTTCAAACCATCCCTAACATCTGGCAAAGCCCTGCCAACAATGACGCTCATAGCGCAAAAAGTTTTTGGGAATCGGTATCTTCAGACATACAATAAACCTGTTAAGAGAACTAGATTTAATTGTACCCTAGATGGGCCAAAAACATACCAAAAAATTAGCTATTTTGAGCAAACAAAAGGCAAAGAAATTGTTTTAATTATTGCGAATATTAACCGACCTCGCAAGAGCACGCAAAAGCTCTTCAGTGTCACTCCATCCAATACAGCCGTCAGTAATACTGACCCCGTATTTTAATGAGGCTAGTGGTCCCACCTTTTGATTGCCTTCATTAAGGTGGGATTCAATCATAACACCAAAGATTGACTCCGAACCGTTCTCAATTTGAGAAGCAACATCAGCACCAACATTAAGTTGATTTTTAAATTTTTTTTCAGAGTTTGCATGAGAAAAATCTATCATTACTTTTGAGACCAACCCCTTGTTCTTTAATCTCTCACAGGTGTTTTCAACTTGATCTTGAGAGTAGTTGGTCCCATCTCTGCCTCCCCTAAGAATAATATGAGCCGTTTCATTACCTAAGGAGGTAAAGTGACTAATGCCACCGTCCTTATTGACTGACAGAAGATGATGGGGGCTATTGGCTGAATAAATGGCATCAATTGCAATGTCTAACGAACCACTGGTACCATTTTTAAACCCCACAGGACAAGATAGAGCTGAAGCCAACTCTCTATGAGATTGACTTTCTGTGGTTCTGGCGCCTATGGCACCCCAAGAAATCAAATCAGAAAGATATTGAGGAGTAAGAACATCTAGATATTCAACACCGACTGGCATCCCTATCTCGCCTAGGTCTGAAAGTAATTTTCTAGCTTTAGCAAGACCCTTGTCAATATCAAAACTCTCATCCAGATAAGGGTCGTTAATTAGACCTTTCCAGCCAACAGTTGTTCGAGGTTTTTCAAAATAAACGCGCATCACAATAAAAAGGTCCTTATCCAATTCTTCTTTTAATTGCAAAAGCTTGTTGGCATATTCTATTGCAGCCTTGGTATCATGAATCGAGCAAGGTCCAACAAGCACCATAAGGCGCTTGTCCTCACCATAGAGTATATCTTTAATGATTTGTCTAGCGCTAAATACACCTTTTGAAGCCTTCGCAGATTGTGGAAATTTTTTTATTAGTGTATTTGGTGACACCATCGGTGCGCTCGATATTATTCGAACGTTGTCAGTATTGTATTTCATGGACATTATTTTAGATTTGTAATCATTGCATACGCAGAATGATTATGAATCGATTCAAAATTTTCTGACTCAAGACGATAGTAATCAATTTTCTCATTGTTGTTTAACTCAACAGCGATATCTCTTACTATGTCTTCAACAAAGGCAGGATTTTCATAGGCTCTCTCAGTGACAACTTTTTCGTCCTCACGTTTCAAAATGGCATAGAGCTCACTCGAGGCTTTTTGTTCTGCCAGGTCAATCAAATCCTCTAAATGTAGGATAACCCCTTCTGCGGCTGTAGCTTCTATCGTTATGTGTGATCTTTGATTATGTGCACCATATTTTGCAATGCTTTTTGAGCATGGACATAGACTTGTAACGGGCACTACAACCTTAATCGATAAATCGCTCTTGCCGTCAGTGATTTTGCCACTCAAGGTGGCATGGTAGTCCAGCAAGCTTTCAACACCAGAAGATGGAGCGGATTTTTTACGAAAAAATGGGAAATCAACAGTAATATGAGAGCCTTTTGAGTTAAGCTTGTCAGCCACCGTCTGAACCAAATCCATGAAAGTTTGTACACTAAAGGTACACTCTTTTTCGTTTAATATTTCAACAAACCTTGACATGTGAGTACCCTTAACATTTTCTGGTAGTCTGACAGTCATTGTAAAATTAGCCACAGACGGAAACGACTCTTGATCACGATTAATAAAATTAATCGGGTGCAATATATCCTTAATGCCCACTTCATTGATTACAATGTTGCGAACATCAGAAGTGCTTTGAGTATCTGGCAGGTGTTTTTTTTGCATACTAAACACGCAGAGAATGGGCAGAAGTAAAGTCTGTTACAATTTTTAGGACGAACATTTTCGGAAAAATTGATAAAAAAGAGGATTATACCTGTTAGAAACTCAGAATTACACCTAGAATTAGTGTCAGATTAGTCCTCTGCCTCAATATACTTAATGTTTGTTACATAACCCGGCCTTAGTTCTTTTCCACGTCTTGCACGATGACTAACAAAGTGAATCCAATCCTCAGGCTTATAAATTGGCTTCCTCTTTCCATAATATGCTCGCAACTTTTGAGTTTCTTTAAGGGCGCAGAGACCGGTAACAATTTCTTTTCTTGCGGCCAAATCGTCAGCTGGAATCTGGATTAGTTTATTACCCTTGCCCTTCGAAAGTAAGGGTAGTTCAGCTATTGGAAATATAAGCAACCTTCCTCTATTGGTCGCAACAGCAACGTATTGGTTCTCAAGATCTTCAACCATCACGATTTTCATAACTTTGGATTTACTAGGTAATGTGATAACGCTTCTGCCAGACTTGGTTTTAGATTGAAGGTTGCCTAGGTTAGATATAAATCCATATCCTACATCTGAGGCAAGAAGTACTAGTTGTTCATCATCACCCATCGCCAGATCTATAAATTCAGCCCCTATAGGCGGCGTCAATCGGCCGGTTAATGGTTCTCCCTGACCCCTAGCACTTGGCAAGCTACTAGCCAGCAGGGTGTATGAACGACCTGTAGAATCCACAAAAAATGCCATTTTATTGCTTTTTCCTTTGGCGTCTTGTAGATAAGCATCACCAGCCTTATAGTTAAGTGAAACAGGATCAATTTCATGACCTTTTGCTGCCTTAACCCAGCCCTTTTGACTTAATACCACTGTGACGTTCTCAGCAGGAACCATATCCTGCTCGTTGAATGCCTGAGCGGTTGGCACATCTGGAGTGATTTGACAGCGCCTCTTATCGCCAAACTCTTCAACGATAACCCTTAATTCTTTTTTGATAAATGTTTTCAAACGAGTTTCACTTGAAAGGAGTAATTCAATTACTTTAATTCCAAGATAGCTTCTGTTTGAATTTCACTAAGCTTGAATCGCTTAATCAGGACTGGTTTCGGTTTTTCTTCTCTACGGATGATTGCTATCACCTCATCGATGTTGAGGTAGGCGATTAATAAGCCCTCAAGAATATGTAATCGTTCCAAAATTTTATTGAGTCGAAACTGAAGTCGGTTAACAACTACCTGAGTTCTGAACTGCAACCATTCCTTAAGTAATGGAATGAGAGGCTTGACCTTTGGTTTTCCATCTAAACCAATAACGTTCATATTGACTCGATAATTTTTTTCAAGGTCCGTTGTAGCAAACAAATGCAGCATCAGTTGCTCGCAATCGACCCTATTTGATCGAGGTACAATGACAATGCGAGTTGGATTCTCATGGTCAGACTCATCTCGAAGGTCTTCAACAAGAGGTAGTTTTTTGTTGCGCATCTGCGTTGCGATTTGAGCAACGACTTTGGCACCAGATGTTTGATATGGTAGCGCCTCAACGATAATTTCACCGTCCTCTTTAATATAGCTTGCTCTCATTTTTACAGAACCATTTCCAGTCTCATACATTTGGTAGAGTTCATCGTTAGTACTAACAATATAAGCATTTGTTGGATAATCAGGTGCAGGCAATATTTTGAGTAAAGAATCCAAATCAGTGGATGGTCTTTCGAGTAATTGAATACAAGCTCTCACGACTTCTACAAGGTTATGAGGCGGCATATCTGTTGCCATACCAACAGCAATTCCTGATGTCCCATTAAGTAACAAGTTGGGAATTTGCGCGGGTAATTGTTGTGGTTCCTGAATTGTGCCATCAAAATTATCAGTCCATTCGACAGTGCCTAGATTAATTTCACTGAGAAGAAGGTCTGCGTATGGAGAAAGTTTAGATTCGGTATATCTCATTGCGGCAAACGATTTGGGATCATCAGGAGCACCCCAGTTTCCCTGACCATCAATAAATGGATATCGATAAGAAAAGGGTTGAGCCATCAAAACCATGGCCTCATAACATGCACTGTCGCCATGAGGATGGAATTTACCTAAAACGTCACCAACAGTTCTTGCTGACTTTTTAAACTTTGCGGTGGACTTCAACCCAAGCTCGCTCATCGCATAGATAATGCGTCTTTGGACTGGCTTTAGGCCATCTCCAATAAAGGGAAGAGCACGATCAAGAATGACATACATTGAATAATCAAGGTAAGCGCGCTCACTATAGACTCCAACGCTTTGTCTTTCAATGCCGTTTTGGCTCATTCTTTCCTTAATTATTTACTAAATGAAAATCACAAATATTACATCTATGTGAATTGTTGTTATTTTAATTCAAGTCGATGATTGGTGACGATGAATTAGCGACAAGTTGTAAGATTTATTAACCCGGTGGCCAGGTCATCTGGCGACCACCCAAACAATGCAGGTGAATATGGAAAACGCTCTGACAACCATCGCTATTACAATTCATCACAAGTCGATAACCTTTCTCAGCAAAACCACGCTCTTTGGCAATTTTTGATGCTGTTATACTCATCTTTCCTAACAACTCTTCATCCGTAGCATCGTTGGGAGTGGATATATGCTCCTTAGGTATTACCAAAAAATGCTCTGGCGCTTGTGCATTGACATCCTTAAATGCTACAACATTGTCATCCTCATAAAGCTTATCAGCAGGAATGTCTCCATTTACGATGGAACAAAAAATGCAATTTTCCATATCATTATTATATTTTAGTTAATTTAGAAATTTTATCTTAGAACAATTATTGTTATTCAAAAGAACTTATAATCAAAGCTCTTATATTCAAAGCTTAAGTTTAATCATAATCAAAGGATACAGTATATGCTTTCAAATTCAAGTTTAGAAAAATTGTTTACAAAGGCGAGAAGTCAGAACGGTTGGCTGAAAAAAGATATCACTATTGAGCAGATCCAACAACTTTATGATTTATTAAAGTTTGGCCCCACTTCAGCCAATAGTTGCCCTGCTCGCTTTACATTTATTCGCACCAAAGAAGCAAAAGAAAGACTCAAGCCTTTTTTGGATAGTGGTAATGTGGAAAAATCAATGAGTGCGCCTGCTGTTGCAATTATTGGCTATGACATTGATTTCTATGAAAAACTGCCACATCTTTTTCCTCACACTAATGCTAAATCCTGGTATGAAGGGAAAGAGAAAAAAATCAAGTCTACAGCAGAACTAAACGCCACACTTCAGGGGGGTTACTTTATCATAGCTGCTCGATCGCTTGGCCTTGATTGTGGGCCAATGATCGGCTTTGATAAAGAAAAATTAAACCAAGAATTCTTCCCCAACGAAAAAGTAAAATCGATCTTCATCTGCGGCATTGGTTATGGTGACGATACTAAGGTTCATCCAAGAGCTCCTCGTTTGGACTTTGAAGAGGCCTGTGAAATATTGTGACATGTCCTAACTTGATTTAAATTCAAAAAAAATCAGCTAATTTACTTTCTAAAAAAGATTTTTGCATATCTAGATGGGAAGTTTCCTCGAGCTCCTTGCCACCACATTGATGATTTTTGACGTTCTCCAAAGCCCAACTTAACATCAAGCCAAAGCATCAAATGGCGTAATCTTGTGCCGGCAAGTCGTAGACCTAATCTATACACCCAGCGAGAATAATCTTTGTTGTAAGGGCATACACGTATACAAATAGAACAATCGGAGTTTTGTGCTGCCCAAAACCCAAAACACTTTTCACCATCTACGGACCATTTACTAACGCCAAGAATATTTGACTGGTTGTAAGTTTTTTTTGATGGAGGTCCATCTGGAATAGCCTTTACAGGGCAGCCCTTTGTGCATCTTCTGCAGATTTCACAAAACTCTTTGACACCGAATCTAATGGGTCTATCGTGAGCTAAGGGCAAATTTGTGTAGACTTTCCCTAAACGGATTCGAGGGCCGTACTTTGGAGTGATTAGCAAACCGTGTCTACCGTATTCACCAAGACCAGCCTTAATCGCATAAGGAATCGCTAAGGATGTATCATTCATACTACCTATTGCCTCATATCCAAGATTTCGTATGTATTGCGTTAGAGAAAGTACGACAAGGGCATCCTGAGAATAACCCAGCCCTGTTGCAGAACCGCTCAGAGCTGAAGGCACTGTTCTAACCAATTCATAGTCCATAGGTTGTGCAATAACAATAACATTATTTAAAGTCTCAGGAATCTCAGCGGGCCTAGAAATAGCACTCATATCGCTGAATTTCCTACTGTATTCCCAACGATTGTCGTAGTTTGTAATACCTACAAGACCAGCTCCAAATTCTAAAGCTATTTTCTTGATTTCATCGCTTGCCTGTTGTTCTGATCCCAAATCAATTTTTTCATTTGCAACGGGAGTTTGCAGGGTAAATGCATCTGAAAACCCTTCTCTTCGATCGTCATCTTTATTAATTTCAGTTAAGACGTCGCTGACATGCCAAGCGGCATTCCTTATGGCATAGTCTTTTTGCGTATAGCCGTCTGCTTTGCGCCAGGTTTTTAATGGTTCACGATAGGTTGCGTAAAACAGCTTGGTTTTATTGCTTTTAATAGATTCGTCCCACCAAGCTCGACGAAAAACATCATTTTTCTGATCAAATCTCTGAAAATTATCCAAAATCTGAAAGCCGGCCTCTAGGTCATCTGAATTGTTTTTTTTTGCTACTTCTTCACCCATAATTCTTTTCAGTATAAATTTGAATTCAGTATATACCCATCAGAGAATTCAAATCAAGAACAATCTGGTCAACCAAGTTTGGTTTTTCGCTTAGTAAAAAACTTTTGTAATAATAAACCAAAAATAATTAACACAATACCCACAACTGTTGAAGTTAATATAACTTCTCCAAGGAATAACTGCACAATTAACAATGATAAAAATGGTGTAATAAATACCAAACTGGTAACTTTTGCAACATTCGAGCTCAGTCTCAATGCCGATTGCCAAACAACGAATGTAATTCCCATTTCAAAAAGTCCAAGATAAGCGGCACCAATAAAACCGTTTATTGAAGGGATCACAAATGTAGAACTAAAGAGAACAGCAAAGGCTATGAAAGGCAAACTAAACAGAAAAATTAAAAAGAAGCTAACCACGATATCATTTTTTTGTTTTGTATTGAATAACCAAAACAAAGCCCAAATTACGGTTGTTATCAAAGCATAAATAACACCTTTCGGGTTATCAAATTGCAATGATAATAGATCACCATTGGTGGCAATAACAATCACTCCTATATAACTGATGATGATTGAGAGAAATGCCTTCATGCCGATTCTTTGCTTTAGGATTGGAATCGATAAAATAACCATCATCACAACCCAACTATAATTTATTGCCATAGCTTCTTGTGCTGGCAATATATCGTAAGCATGAAGTAGAATAATGTAGTAAAGGCAGGGATTTAAGATTGATAGAAGAGCGCAGCGCAACAAGCTCTCCAATGTGAAGCGTCTAATCAATTTTAATTTCCCCTGCAAAATAAGAATAAAGAAAAGAGCTAAGACTGAAAAAATAGTAGCATAAAAAACCAACTGAACAGGTTCCAAATATTCTAGTGAAAGTTTAAAAGCAGTGGCTACTGTGGACCAGAAAAAAATAGCAGTTGCTGCAAAAAAATAGACCTTATTTTGGTTTGAAATTCTCATAAATATCTTGATTTAATTTTTTAAATTAAGCGGTTACTTTATATAAGCATAACTGGCAAGTCACACCTTCTGCAATGTTATAGTCTGTTATGAAACTCTCCATACAAAGCCACAAATTCTTTTCTTCTAGCTCCCGGATTGTTTTTTCATAAGGTAAACGATTCCATTCCTGGTCACGCACAGTAAAGCTAATATATCCACCAGTTTTGGTGACACGTATCAATTCTGAAAATGCTTCAGGTCCAACATGCCCACAGGTAAAAGTTCCAGCACTAACAATCGCATCAAAAGTATTATCTTTAAATGCAAGTTTTTCAGTTAAATCAGACAAAGCAAGAGATTGATACACGTTTTTTTTCAAAGCCTGGTCCAGCATAGTCTGAGAAAAATCAATTCCTACAATATTTTTAAATTTTCTCTCGTGAAGTACTTCACCTACAAGGCCAGTACCACATCCAGCATCAAGTATTTTGGCTTTAGAATTATCTACATATTTCATCAAAAGCTCAGTAGTTATCGAGTGACCAACATAACCAATTACTTTAACAACATCATGGTCATAATTATCAGCCCATACCTTGTAGAGTTCTTCTAACTCTTCTTTATTATTGGTATGCAATGCATTAAATACCCTAGGATGCATATTGTCAGTATTTTTCAAGAGTTTCTCCGAGAATTATCAACAAAACCACTCAGGTGAGCATTAACTTAACCAACCAAAAAACTCATATCCTAAATTAAGGAAAGATGGGTCGATATATTTAAGTGAACTGTAAACACTATATTATCACGCTTTTCTATTCAAAGCATAACAATAGAGTATCAGGCCAATCCATACACCAATAAACCCAAATAATTGGTCAATGTTAACTGGCTCATCATGCAGTAAATAACCAACTAAAAACTGAATTGTAGGGGTAATAAAAAATAATATGCCCACTGTCGTCATAGGTAGGAGTTTTGCTCCAATAGTAAAAAGTGCTAAAGGAACAACAGTAACGAGACCTGCTAAGATTAATAACACATCTGTGGTTAAATTGACATTAAGAAAGGAGACCTCTTGAGAAAGATACATCCATATTGTAAATACAAACGCCACCGGTAAAAGTAATAAAGTTTCTACATATAGACCGGGCACTGCTGAAGTAACCATTGCTTTTCTCGCAAGCCCGTAGAAAGCAAAACTGACTCCAAGAATGAGACCTAACCATGGAAATGAGTCACTACTAAAAACATAATAGAAAGCTCCCACTGAAGCAAGCAGAGCCGACCACTGTTTCAATCTGGAAATTCTTTCACGAAAAAAAATATAGCCCCCTATCATGCTTATTACAGGCGCCAGAAAGTAGCCCATAGAACCCTCAACTACTCGTCCAAGGTTTACAGCAACAATGTACATTCCCCAATTAATAGCTATAAGGGTTGCCGTTAACAACAAGAAAAGTATCTCCTTACGAGAAGCAATAGAGGTCTTGAAATTATCATGCCAACTTGATTTCAAGTAGATAATCACAAAAAGAATAGGCACAGCCCAAACCACTCTGTGAAGTAGAACTTCTGAGGGGTTTACGTGATTTAATAACGCCCAATAAATAGGGAACAAACCCCAAAGTAGATAACCCGATACGATAAGTATGATGCCTCTATTCATGAATTCTTTCCAATATAAAGAAAAGGTTCGCTATTGTTGAATAAAGGGAGGGTTAATTAGAGATCTATCGTTTGTAAAAATTTTTTTCAGATTCATTATTGCTGTAGTTATCAAGATCTTTAGTGTTGTCACTGACAACATGCAAGGTTTCATTAATACGAAACAGGACAACAACAAGCTCACAAGCGACACGTGATGCAAGAGAGCCACCAACAATCCAAACCATACCACGCCAGAAATCACCCTCAAATATATCCCCAATACCTTTTGTTATAAATGCGAACAATAATATCCAATAGAAAACCGTAAGTAACTTTGGGGTCACCATTTCCTCTAGATAAAAAATGTAGTTTTTATCTAGTTTATCAAACCGTTCAAGCGATGACTTAGCAGCTTTTTTCACGCTATCCCATAATTCATCCTGGCCCATTTTCAATCCTTATGATAATAACTTTAAAACTATTATAATACTTTTGCAATTTCAGGTTGTATATTCATACCTTATTACATCACTTAGTTAAATAAGTTTAATAACAAAAAAAGCCCATCCAAGGATGGGCTTTTTAATAGATATTTAAAACTTATTATTTATGGATCTTTACGTCAGTAAAAACACCACCAATAACTTCGCGCTCAGCGTACGAGCCGTTAGCTGTACCACCTGCATCCAACTCAACACCAGTAGCACCAACATAGTCAACAACCAGACCGCCCGAGATATACTTCAAGCATGTGCCTAAATCACCTGCATGACACTCAATACCCGGCGCATTAGCAATATTCATTACTTCTGCTTGTATTGCAGCTCTGTCAGTTGAACCTGCAGCCTGAGAAGCCAGAATAATCAAAGCCATTGCATCATAAGATTCAGCTGAGAATACACCAGAACCGTCAACACCACCTGCCTCAGCTACTGTTTTCCAGTTAGCACCAAGTGCAGCATCTGGAGATGGTAATGTACCCCATGAGCCGTCTGCAACCGCTCCTGAAGTAACTTCACTAATCATACCGTCACCAAAGACATAGTCAGTAAAAGCACCTGTATCTTCTGATGCAGCAATAATTCCTCTACCACCAGTATCTGCATATCCAAGAACTGCGAGAGTAGAAGAACCACCAGCAGACAATGCAGCTACGTCAGCTGAGTAGTCAGCCTTATCGTCTTCATGTCCTGCCTTAGCAGTAACTGTTCCACCTGCAGCTTCATATGCAGTTATGAATGCATCTGCTAATCCCTTGCCGTAGTCACTATTTGACCACGTTACAGCCATATCAGTTTGACCTCTAGAAATTGCAATATCTGCAAGTACTGGACCCTGTCTTGCATCCGAAGGTGCTGTTCTAAAGAACCAACCACCATCTTCTAGGGTAGTTAAGGCAGGTGAAGTAGCTGATGGTGAAACTGCAACTACACCATTAGGTACTAGAACATTGGTTATAACTGCACCAGTATTACCTGAGCAGTTAGGACCCATAATAGCCATAACATTTTCATCATTAATCAGACGTTCCGCTTCAGCAATTGCAACAGCTGCATCAATACATACTGAATCGCCTTGAACAACATTAAGGGTTCCCTGAAGGTACCTACCAGATGCATTCGCTTCCGTTACAGCAAGGTTAGCACCACCAGACATAGGTCCTATCATAGATTCAAGCGGCCCCGTAAAACCTTGTAACTCACCAACATTAACTGTAGCACCGAATGATGCTGTCGCCATAGTTGCTGAAAGAACAAGACCAGCCGTATTTCTAATATAACGTTTCATTTTCTCTCCTATTTTATAAAAAAAAAGCCTCCCAATGCTTAATAGATTAAAGCACATTTCAAAAGGGATTCAAGTTAATGATAAACATTTTCTTGGGTTTTGTGTTGAAAATATTTAAAAAAAGTAAAGAATGAACTTTTATTATTGAAGATGTTTTTTCAACTATTATACAATTACTATAGCTCTTTATTTTTTTCCGGAAGAATGCCCCCAGGGGAATATCTCATGATCAAGAGCAATATAGTTCCCATAAAGACTAGCCTCAGATAGTGAACTCGATCTTCAATAAATTCTAGTGGTGCACTCCCTTCTTGCATATTATTGCCAAGCATTTCAACAACCCAAAGTCCCATTGGACCAGACTGAATCCATATGAACCAGATTATAAATGCACCCAAAACAGACCCCAAATTATTGCCAGATCCACCAAGAATAACCATTACCCATATCAAAAAAGTAAACCTGAGGGGAACGTATGCAGTAGGAATGAATATTCCATCATAAGTCACCAATAATGCACCGGCAACTCCAACAATTGCAGAGCCAATAACAAAAATTTGAAGATGCTGGCGAGTGATGTTCTTACCCATAGCCGAAGCAGCAACCTCATTATCTCTTATGGCTCTTACTTTTCTACCCCATGGAGAGTTTAAAGCAAGATTGGAAAGCACAATCAACGCTACTAAAATTAAAACAAATAAGCCTGAATAACAAAGTTTAACAAAAACGACTGATGCTCCTCTGACATACTCACTTAACTGAGCAACTTGGTCTGATTGAGTTAATAGTGCCAGGTCTGAGCGATGAATCCAGGCAACAATATTTTGCAGCCATTCAGACTTCTGCATGTCAACCTCATAAGGAACAGGTCTAGGAAGTCCGGCAACATTTTTTACCCCACGTACCAACCAGTCTTCATTTTTAACGACATAAAGAATTATTTCTGAAATACCCAAGGTTGCAATTGCAAGATAATCCGCCCTTAAGCTCAAAGCAATTTTTCCAATCCACCAAGCAGCTCCTGCAGCAGCCAAGCCTCCAACAATCCATGAAAAAGCAATGGGTAAACCAAATCCTCCCATATAGCCTGAAATTGCTGGATCTACCTTTTCAATAACATCTGAAGCTTCAGAAAAATAATGTCTCGTAAATAGATAGCCAATAACAACTATTAACGCAATTAACCATTTATTAAAGCCTTTCTTATTGAGCACTACTCCAGTAATAATGGTTAAAGCGCCAAGAGCTAGAGCAAATAACATTTTTAAACCACCTGCATCAATAGCTTCGGCAACAGGCTGCTGAGATATCAAAACTACACTGACGCCACCTAGAGCAGCAAAACCCATGATTCCAACATTTAATATACCCCCATAACCCCATTGAATATTGACGCCCAGAGCCATAATAGCTGAAATTAGAGATAAGTTAATAATGCCAAGTACCAATGCCCATGATTGATTCAACCCAACAAATAGAAGTACCAGACCCATAATCGTAAAACTAATTATTGTTTTATAAGACTGCCATACATTATTAAAATTACTCATCGATTATCACCTTGCCTTTAAATAACCCTCTAGGCTTAATTAAGAGAACAGTAACTAAAATAACAAAAGATATTGCATATTTATATTCGGTTCCAATAAGCTGAACCAAGGGCTTAGGATGCATAGATAGTGGCAACAAATATATTAGAAACTTCTTATAGGCGTAGGTAAGCAGTACCTCAGAAAAGGAGACTAAATAGGCGCCTGCTATTGCCCCCAATGGTGATCCAATACCGCCTACGATGACAGAGGCAAAAATTGGCAAAAGTAACAAATGATATTGTTGTGGTGCGAAGCCTTTATCAAGCCCATAAAGTGCACCAGCTATCGTAGTTAGAACTGCGACCAGTAACCAGGTTATTTGAACTACCCTATCTGGATCGATACCTGAGAGAAGAGCCAACTCTTTATTATCTGAATAAGCGCGCATAGCTTTTCCAGTTTTAGTTTTTTGTAAAAAATAAAATAAAAAAGAAACTAGCAATATGGCAAGAGTTACGGTTAAAAATTGAGATGTTTTCAGTGCAATTCCTTGCTCAAGTCCAGTAAATGCCTTAAATTCTCTGACAGAAAAAATAAATCTCTCACCATCTGCAAATCTTTGTGGAGCAGCCCCTAATATAAACCTAACTATACCGCCTGTAATGAACATAACGCCTATTGATGCTGTAATACCGACAATACTCTGCTTAATCTTTATTCTGCGGTAGTGTCGATATACCAACCTGTCCATTATAAGCATATAAATTGAGGTTCCAATTATCGCAATAGGAATCGCTAGGAGAGCGGTAGGAAATCCACTAATTGTCCATCCTTTACCAATCATATAACCAGAAACTAATATAACAATCATTGTTCCAAAAGCCATGCTGTCTCCTTGGGCAAAATTGGAAAACCTTAAAATTGCATAAACTAGAGTTACCGCTAAAGCTCCTAGAGCTAATTGTGAGCCATAAGATAATGCTGGAAGGATAACAAAGTTAGTTAGTAATGCTAAGGCGTTAATGATATCAATCGAGTCTGACATTTAACCTCCCAAAAATTTCTTTCTAACTTCAGGATCATTAATCAACTCTCGACCCGTTCCAGTGTGTTCATTACGTCCCGATACCAAAACGTAACCCTTATCAGCTATATTGAGCGCCTGCTGAGCATTCTGTTCAACCATAAGTACCGCCATGCCGGCATTTCTAACGTCTAAAATATTTGAAAAGATTTCATCCATAACAATTGGGGAAACCCCTGCAGTAGGCTCATCTAGAAGCATGACCGAAGGTTTGGTCATCATTGCTCGTCCAAATGCGACCTGTTGCCTTTGACCACCCGAAAGCTCTTCTGCAAGTTGTTTGCGCTTCTCGTAAAGTATAGGAAATAATTCATAAACCTCATCAATGGTTTTGCTAATATCGTCTTTCCTAAGAAACCCACCCATTTGAAGATTTTCTTCTACTGTCATTGATGGAAACACATTCTTTGTCTGTGGAACAAAAGCCAAACCTTTACTAATTCTATCCTGAGTTGAAAGCATTGATATATCTTGACCATCTAATTTAACTTCACCAGCTGTCGCCTCCAGCATTCCTAGAAGTACTCTCATGACGGTTGACTTACCGGCACCATTCGGACCTACAATGACTGCAAGCTCTCCTTTTTCGACTTCAACGGAGCATTCATGCAGTATCGGTACCACACCATAAGCGGCTACCAAATTGGTTCCCTCTAGATAAGCCACTACGAAGAAACCTCGGTTCTCAGACCTTTACCCAGATAGGCATCGATTACTGCGTCGCTGCTTTTAATTTCGTCTGGAGTGCCTATGGTCAGAATTTGACCTTCGGCTAGAACAACAACTGGGTTGCACAATCTGGAAATAAAATCCATATCATGCTCAATCATACAAAATGTGTAACCTCTTTCTGAGTTGAGACGTAAGATGGCATCTCCAATCTGCTTCAATAGTGTACGATTCACTCCTGCTCCAACCTCATCTAAAAGCACCACCTTCGCGTCAACCATCATTGTACGAGCCAACTCGAGTAATTTTTTCTGCCCTCCAGAAAGGTTTCCTGCCCTTTCATTTTTTAAATGACTGATATTCAAAAAGTCAATGACTCCTTCTGCTTTTTCTTGTAGAGCTTTTTCTTCTTCTTGGATTTGTTTTCGCTTGAGCCAGGTGTTTATTAAATGCTCACCCAACTGATTGGCAGGAACCATCATTAAATTCTCTAACACACTAAGGGTTGGGAATTCATGCGCAATTTGAAATGTCCTCAATAATCCCTTGTGAAACAGTTGATGAGAGGTTAAATCGGTAATATCTTCACCATCAAGGACAATTTCGCCTTCTGTAGGTTGATATAGACCCGCAATTAAGTTAAACATCGTGGTTTTTCCAGCGCCGTTAGGACCAACCAAACCGGTAATAGAGCCTCGGTCGATGTGTAAATCAACACCATCAACAGCCTTGATACCGCCAAAATGTTTTGATAAATTCTTAACTGTAATCATGAATTAAATTCTGGTCTTCAGCCGTTATAACAACAATTGCCAAATTATCCTTTATTTCTTATTGGCTATACCTCTATCTTTAAGGTAAGACTTTTTTGAAAGTTTTAACTACTACACTTGAATAAACTCCTGCAGTAACATAAGGGTCGGCATCGGCCCAATCTCTAGCTTCCTTAAGATCTTCAAATTCTGCAACAACCAATGAGCCCGTAAACCCTGCTTCACCGGGTTCATTGGTATCAATAGCAGGATGAGGACCAGCTAAAATAAGTCGACCTTCTTCTTTTAATTTATTTAATCGATCAATATGTTCAGGACGTGCGCCAATTCTTTTCTCTAGGCTGTTTTCAACGTCTTGCGAAATAATTGCATATAACATTTGAATCCTTTAGAGATCTAATACGTCTTGCATGGAATATAGTCCATTTTCTTGCTTGGTTAGCCATTGACAAGCTTTTACAGCTCCATTAGCGTAGGTCATCCGAGATGAGGCTTTGTGGGTGATTTCAACACGCTCCCCTTCCATAAAAAAGGTAACTGTGTGTTCACCAATAACATCGCCACCTCTGATAGAAGAAAAACCAATAGTTTCGCTATCTCTAGGGTCTTCTTTACCCTCACGCCCATAGACTGCACATTCAGATAAATCTCTACCCAGTGCATTGGCAATGACTTCACCCATTTTAAGCGCTGTACCAGATGGAGCGTCGACCTTGTGACGGTGATGAGCTTCCACAATTTCAATATTGGAATCAGTGCCTATCACCTTTGTTGTTGTCTCTAGGAGCTTGAGAGTCAAATTTACCCCAATACTCATATTCGGCGCAAATACAATCGGTATATCACTTGATGCTTGATCGATGATCTTAAGTGCATCATCACTAAAGCCTGTTGTCCCGATAACCATTGCTTTGCCTGCGTTCTGACAAATTGATAAAGCTTCTAGTGTTGCTTCAGGTCGAGTGAAATCTACCAAAACGTCAAAATCTTTGAGCACTTGTTTGATATCATCTCCTCTATTAATTATTGAGCCCTGTGAAACACTGGAGTTAAGTTTAATAGCCCTTATTAATGCTCTCCCCATTCGCCCATTCGAGCCGGTAGTTGCAATTTTAGTCATTTAAAGAATCCTCAATAAAGTCATTATTTTTTGTAATTTTGTCAATCTCTTTGAGAGCTACAAGTAAACCGGATATTTGATTCATTGGCATAGAATTTAATCCATCACTTTTAGCAATAGATGGATTAGGGTGTGTTTCCATAAAAATGCCAGAGACACCAGCAGCAACAGCTGCCCTTGCAAGTACAGGAACCATTTTTCTCTGTCCTCCTGAGCTCTCGCCTTGACCACCAGGTTGTTGAACAGAATGCGTTGCATCAAATACAACTGGACAATTTGTTGACCTCATACTAGACAAACCTCTCATATCCGAAACCAATGTGTTGTATCCAAAAGAAGTGCCTCGTTCACAGATCAATATCTGTTGATTGCCAGTTGCCTTAGCCTTTTGAACAACATTATTCATATCCCATGGGGCCTGGAATTGACCTTTTTTAATATTCACAGGTAGACCTTGTTTGCAAACATTTTGAATAAAATTTGTTTGTCTAACCAAAAAGGCTGGCGTTTGCAAAACATCTACCACCGAAGCGACCTCATCAAGTGGTGTATCTTCGTGCACATCTGTAAGTACAAAAACACCTACTTCAGATTTAACTTTTTGCAAAATTCTAAGGCCCTCTTCGATGCCTAAACCTCGAAAACTATCTGCACTGGTGCGATTTGCTTTGTCAAATGAAGATTTATAAATAAAATTAATATCCAATTCAGCACATACTTTTTTTAAATAAGTAGCGCTTTCCATTGCCAATGACTCTGACTCCACAACGCATGGTCCAGCAATCAAAAAAAATGGCTGGTCTATGCCAACATGAAAATCTAATAAGTTCATGAATCCTGCTCGAGACTTAAATATAAAAGTAAATTATATTCGTTTAAAATAACCATTGTTATAAATTCAATCAAACCATGGCTCAAAAGACACCTGACATATTAAAGCGCATTGTTGCGAGAAAGCTTGAAGAAATTGATGAATCAATGAGTCGAGTTTCGATAGAAAGGATGATCGAACTTACTAAGTTTTCCGATAATACGCGAGGTTTTTATAATGCGCTAGCTACAAAAACTAATAATCACCAAAACGCAATTATTGCTGAAATTAAGAAAGCCTCACCTAGCAAAGGAGTACTGTGTGATAACTTTGACCCTGTTGAGATAGCAAAAAGTTATGAGAATGGAGGTGCCACTTGCCTGTCTGTCTTGACTGACCGAGACTTTTTTCAGGGAGATTCTCAGAATTTAATAAAGGCACGAGCTGCTGTATCTATTCCTGTAATTCGAAAAGATTTCATCATTCATCCCTATCAAGTCTATGAATCAAGAGCGATGGGCGCTGATTGTATTTTACTCATCGTATCCTGCTTGAAAGATACAGACCTTAAGTCGCTCAGTGATCTTGCAATATCCTTATCCATGGATGTATTGGTTGAAGCACATGACTTAAGTGAGCTAAAGCGCGCTCTTAAGCTTGACTTACCAATGATTGGTATCAACAATAGAAATCTTCGCAATTTTGATGTCGATCTGAGAACTACCATAGACTTGCTTGAAGAAATTGGTGATGATAAACTCGTGATTACTGAATCAGGCATCAGATCTAGGAATGATGTGGCATTGATGCATAAAAATAATGTCTATGGATTTTTGGTTGGTGAAGCTTTTATGAGGCAATCCGACCCTGGAAAAGAACTTAAGGAGTTTTTTCAATGAACATTTCTGTTAAATGGATAGATGGGATGTTGATGGTTGGTAAATCTGATAGTGGCCATGCCATCGTGATGGATGGACCTCCTGAGATTGGTGGAGAAAATTTAGGCGTTAGACCCATGGAAATGCTGCTGCTTGGAATGGCTGGTTGTACAATGATTGATGTTGTAAGTACACTCAAAAAAATGCGCGAAGATGTTGCTGACTGTCAAACACAGGTAAGTGCAGAACGTGATGAAGAATATCCAAAAGTTTTTACCAATATTCATGTCCATTTTATTTTGAGAGGAAAGCAACTTAATCCTTCAAAGGTTGATAAGGCAATCAAACTTTCATCAGAAAAATACTGTTCAGCTTCAATCATGATTGGTAAAACTGCAATCATAACTCATGACTATGAAATCATAGAGTAATGTGTGGTTTGATTTTATAAGTCTATAAACTTACTCAAATACTCATCCAAAATAAATCCAGTATAATATGCCTTCTTCGGAGAGATGGCCGAGCTGGCTGAAGGCGCTCCCCTGCTAAGGGAGTATAGGCTTTAACTCCTATCGAGGGTTCGAATCCCTCTCTCTCCGCCATACATCCCCCATTCCAATAGGCTTTATTTTTTTTATAATGCATAAAACTAGGGCTGATTAGTGCATGATTAGGCTAATTAATGCACGATTCTATTTTTCCTTTATTACACCTATTTACATATCAAATGCTAGGCTAAAAACTTTGACAATGAATCCACCAACAACTTTGCATTGTCCCGGGTAAAGACCAAAGGAGGTTTAATTTTAATAACATTATTATGTGGCCCATCAGTACTGAGAAGTATGCCAAGTTCTTTCATTTTATCAGTAATCAACTTTGCCTTTTCTGTTGCCGGTTTCAGGGTTTTTCTGTCTTCAACCAATTCGATTCCAATAAATAATCCAGCGCCTCGAACATCGCCAATCAATGAAAATTTATCTTTTAATAAACACAACTCTGAGAACAAATAATTTCCTACATTTAGGGCATTCTGCTGCAACTCCTCCTGTTCGATTACATTGAGAACAGAGAGTCCAATTGCACAAGAAACTGGGTTGCCACCAAAAGAATTGAAATACTCCATACCATTATTAAAGAAGCTTGCTATTTCAGCTGTGGTAACAACAGCTGCTATAGGGTGGCCGTTACCCAGCGGTTTGCCAATTGTGACGATGTCCGGGATGACTTCTTGTGTCTCAAACCCCCAATAGGCAGAGCCCACTCTGCCCAAACCCACCTGAATCTCATCACTGATACAAACCCCAGAGGACGCCCTTATCCATTTATACGACTCCGCTAAAAAATCATTTGGTAAAGGGATTTGCCCACCACAACCTAACATCGATTCAGCCATAAAGGTTGAACCCCCACCGTGCTTATTAATTGCCTCCTGAACCGCTTGGGCATATTGTTTCCCCGCCGTTTTTGGGTTATTAAATTCACCCCTGAATAAGTCTGGCATCGGAACAACTTCAACATGTTTTGACTTTCCCTGCCCACCCTTACTATTAAATTTATAAGGACTGATATTGATTAGAGAGTTGGTGTTTCCGTGGTAGGCGTGATCTAGGACAATTGTGCTATCATTGCCCGTATATGCTCTGGCCATTCTTAAAGCCAGCTCGTTCGCCTCACTACCCGAATTTACAAAATGACAAATGGACAAGATTTTGGGTAATTTTCTGCAAAGCTTCTCAGCCAACTCAACAATATTATCATGCAGGTAGCGAGTGTTAGTATTTAATAGTTGATTCTGCTCGTGAGCCGCCTGGATAACAGCAGGATGGCAATGCCCAACATGACTGATATTATTAACACAATCTAAATACTCCTTGCCTTTTTCATCATACAAATATTGCCCCTTCCCCCTGAGTATTTTTAGTGGCTCTGAATAAGCCAGAGAGAGTGACGGACCCAAGTGTTTTTTTCTCAACTTCAATGTATTTTTTTTGGATTTCACTTTTTAATATATTTTAAAATTTCTTAATTCTTTGTCAGCAAAATTTTTCAGAAATGTCCATGCGTATGGCTCAGTAACAGAAATATACTTGTTTTCAGGAAATAGTTTTTTTCGGTAGTTCGCTGTTACCACGCTAAAACACGCGCGTACACAAACAAGATGAATGAGTGACTCAATTTCTTCGTCTCTTAATGGATAAACTGATTGAAATCCCTGCACAACCGACTTGATCTTCGTCTCGGGCTCTGCTTCTTCTAGAATAAGATAAGTGATGGCAACCGCTAATTCGCTTGCTAAAAAAGTATGCGCCATATCACCAAAATCAATAACGCCAGATATGTGGCCATTGTCATTTAGAAGTACATTGTAATCATTGCCATCATTATGAATATACTGGGTGCGTAAATATTTTTCATTCGGCACAATGTTTAACTGATAATTTGCAATAAAATGACGCACTACAGCTTTATCAGACTCACTCTCAATATAGTCTAAATGACTTTTCAAAAAGTCAATATTTCTAACATCCCATATCCATTTACGCTTTAAATCCGGATAACCAAACTCTCGAAAAGCAACGTCCAACTTACCCAGAAATGCGCCAAATTCTTCCAATAAGAAAGACTCAGGATTCTCAATGTCCTTTATAAAGTGTCCTGCTAAAAAAGATTGTAGGCGAATAAAACAGCCATTGTGCCGACTAATAAATTTACCACCTACAGTCTGAATCGTACTTGGCACTTGTATGGAGGAATCAAAGTTGGCGATATGCTTCAAACTAGCGACCTGTAACTTAATGAGCTCAACATCCTCCGCCGGATTTGAAATCTTTAATACAAATTCCTTGCCATCTTCACGTTTCAAATAAAAATTCTGATCTCGCTCACTATCCAAGACTTTAACTGAGACTTCAAAACCGTATAAAGTTTTTGCTATTTGTTGGGCTTCAGACGGGCTAAATCTTGATGGAGGAACAGATATAACTGACATAAGTATTAAGTTACCAAAAAAAGTAAAGCCAGTAAAACTGAATAAACGCTGACAATTGTATCAAACTCTAGCCATGGGCTTTATTTTTTTATAGTGCATAAAAATAGGGCTGATTAGTGCATGATTGGTCTAATTAATACACGATTAATGCACTATTGGCTCTATAAACCCTATTAATACAACATCGTGTGAGGGTTCGAATCCCTCTCTCTCCGCCATACAACTTTTAAATCTTTAATTATTGGTTTAAAATTCTTTCAAAACTATATTGATAATCTGGAGTAGAACTGGTGGACTTAAAAATTGTATATTTGGATTTGCCGTTTTGGCGAGCAGAAGTAGCAAGATTAGCTTTATTTATTGCTGATATAAAGTTTGAAGATTTAAGAGTTAATAGTGCGGAGTTTAGCTACCTTCAAGAAAATGGGAAATTAATGGATGGCACATTAATCCCTTTCAATCAATTACCAGTGCTAGTTATAAATGGTCAAAGTATAGCCCAAACAGGTGGTATTGCTAGAATATGCGGCAAACTAAGTGGCTTGTATCCTGAAGATATTATTGAGGCTGGCAAAGTAGATCAAATCATTGATACAGTTACTGACATAAACGAGCTATTAAATCCTTCAATGCGAGAAAATGATCCAATTAAAAAAAGACTAATGCGGGCAGAGTTGACTAATAAAGACTTACCAAATTATTTTGGATATTTAGAAGATATTTTAAATGCAAATGAATCAAATTGGTTTGTTGGAGACAAGATGTCTGTAGCAGACATTGCAGTTTGGGGCATGTTAGGTTGGATCACTTCAGGAGTTCTTGATGATATTCCTCCAAGTGTTGTCAGTCCTTTTAAAAGATTAAAAAAGTTATATAACGAAGTCAGTCAAAATCCACATGTCAGAGAATGGAAAATAAAAACTTATGCTCACGAAAAAACTTCAACTGATGAGTATGCCTTTGACGTGCCAGATATTATATAACAAAGTATATCTAGCTACTTAGTACCAAAAATCTTATCGCCAGCATCACCTAAACCAGGAAGTATATATCCCTTATCATTTAGTGATTCATCTATTGCAGCAATAAAGAGATCAACTTCTGGATGTAATTCCGAAACTCTTTTCAAACCTTCAGGTGAGGCAACCAAAAATAACCCTATAATTTTTTTACAACCTTTTTCTTTAAGCAAATCAATAGTTGCCAGTAAAGTTCCCCCAGTTGCAAGCATTGGATCAATAATTAGGGCTGTTCTTTTATCTACATTGGTTATAATTTTGTCGAAGTAAGCTACGGGGTTTAATGTCTCTTCATCTCTATAGAGCCCCACGACACTGACTTTGGCGTTGGGAACAAGAGTTAACACACCATCCAACATTCCAAGTCCTGCTCTAAGTATGGGAACTATAGTGAGTTTTTTACCTGTTAACATTTTTACTTTTATTGGCTCACCTTGCCAACCGTTGATTTCACAATCCTGCAAAGGTAAATCTCGAGTTGCCTCATAAGTTAATAGACTTGCCACTTCATTGGCAAGTTCTCTAAACTGTTTGGTACTTATGCCCTCTTTTCTCAGTAATGCCAGTTTATGAGCTAGTAATGGATGTTCAATTGCGTTTAGAGGCATAATATATCCTTAAATTATTTTGTTTAATAATAAATTAAGTTTAAGTTTAACATCTAATAGAAGAGATTTTGTTACGAGCAGAAAAAAAACAGTTAATTTAACTCAGTTAACCAAGGCACATGGTATCTTATTACAGCTATGAAAAAAGACACGCCATTTACTATCGCAGGTCGTACCTTTAAATCCAGATTGTTGGTTGGTTCAGGAAAATATAAAGACCTTGAAGAAACAAGATTAGCAACAGAAAACTCTGGTGCTGAAATCATTACCGTTGCAATCAGACGCACCAATATTGGTCAAAATACTAATGAAGAAAGCCTTCTTGATGTCATTTCGCCTGAAAAATACACAATACTTCCAAACACTGCTGGCTGTTACAATGCCAAAGATGCAGTCAGGACATGTCGATTGGCTAGAGAGTTGCTGGATGGCCATAATCTTGTTAAGTTAGAAGTCCTAGGAGATGAAAAAACACTTTACCCAAATATTGTTGAAACAATTGATGCCGCTAAAACTCTTATCAAAGAAGGTTTTGATGTAATGGTTTATACTTCAGACGATCTAATCGTTGCAAAAGAACTTGAAGCTATCGGTTGTTGTGCGGTAATGCCTCTTGCTTCACTTATAGGCTCAGGTCAAGGTATCTCTAACCCTTACAATATCAAACTCATCAAGGAACAATCCAATGTTCCCGTGCTAGTTGATGCTGGTATAGGCTGTGCCAGTGATGCCGCT